>Ga0207667_10001983_pt1 | contig 25657 bp, 20 predicted proteins | sample KBSCornC52_FD_184301 | JGI IMG/M metagenome (GOLD analysis project Ga0207667, IMG submission 184301) | Corn rhizosphere microbial communities from Kellogg Biological Station, Michigan, USA - KBS Corn C5-2 (SPAdes) (version 2) | ecosystem: Host-associated > Plants > Roots > Rhizosphere > Soil ...
CAATCCTATTTATGAATGGAAATTTAATTTGAAGCCAAAAAAGCAAAATTCAATTGTAAGTAAAATTCCGGTCATAAGGAATTATCTAACCACCTGTGTTTATTATATTATCAAAAAAGCGGAATAACTTGCAATGAGGATTAGAATCCTATGCACCTCAATCTTTAAAAGTCTAATAAGTTTTTATGGAAAATGAACCTGTTTGCGAACATATCAAAAAGATAAAGGAATTAAAACTACCGAAAGAATTGGTGTGTGAAGAATGTATAAAATCCGGTAGTGAATGGGTTCATTTGAGAACCTGCCAGACATGCGGTGTTACACTTTGCTGTGACGAGTCTCCAAATACACACATGACAAAACACAATCATCATACGCATCATCCCGTGATTATTTCGGCAGAGCCTGGAGAAAAATGGCTTTGGTGCTACGAGGATGAAGTTTTTGCTGAGTATGAATGACAAATACAATTTCCAGATCGCAGAATCATATTTATTCAACTTCCAAAAGTTCTCTGTCCCATTTAGCCAGATTGGCCCCGGTTTGATAAGTGCTGTTTAAAAATTCCAGTAATTTCTTCTCTGGATCGGTCGATTGCTGCACTGCGGAATACGGTAAAATGAACTCGCGGAAAGTAGTGTTATAATATGCTTCCTGCGGTTGCAATACAGCGTCTTTATATCCTTCCGGTTCCGGATACAAATAACAATAAAATGCTGCTTCAGGAAGGCCTTCACTGCCTGTCCAGAAACCGCAGCTGCTTACTTCGCGGCAATAAGCCTCCTCCGCGACCCAATCGGGCATGCCCGGAACTCCACCGGGATGCTTTGGCGCTCTTCTGCCGGAAAAGAACGAAAGCGCTAAATCAAAGCTCCCCCAGAAGAAATGTATGGGGCTGCATTTTCCTTTGAATTTACCCCTGAATATGGCGAACACATTTGTAATAGAAAGTAAAGCGTTATGAAAAGCTTTCACCTGCTCTTCGTCATAAGTTTTGTGAACCGTATCTTTTTTGAACGGAATAGGATTCTCCAGCTCAACGGGAACCGGTCTTATTATCAGATCAATATTCAATTCCTTAAGCAGTGTGAAGATCTTATCATAAAAATCGGCAACAGAAATTCCATGAAGATCAAACTTTCTTAGCCGCCCATCACTTGTAGTAATTTTTAAATGATGCTCAATAAAATCAAAATCGATCTGGAAATGGAGGTCTTTATAAGGCATGGTTTGCGTTGTCAAGCCAGTAGGCACAACATGTAAAGTAATATGCCATGAATGATTGATCCACGGAACTGTGGCTAATTTTATTTTGCCAACAATCTGCGTCCACATGTGCAGGGTTTCAAACGTGTCTTTTCCTTTTTCGTATGAAAGAACGGGCCATTGTTGTTGCATGATGTTCGCTTTTAGATAGACCTTAAAAGACAAAGGTAAGAAAGAGGATTGCTTTGTTGTAACGGCTCCTTCAACGTGAGGTTTAATTAAAATATTTAAAGGGAAAGCACAGCCAATTATTTTCGGTTAAAAAAAGCCATACAAAAACCAAAGACCAGGAATGAAAAACCGGTGTAGAAATTCAACCTGTTATTTAAAGCTTCTGAAACGAGGGCACCAATAATAAGTATCAGCGAAATAATAACGAAGAAAATTCCAATGACAAAACCAAGATTATTTAATTTTTTGTACATGGCATATTATTTAAAAGAAAATGATATTCAAAACGATCGTGATGATAATTAGAATCAAACCCAAAGGCGCGACTTTAAGGTACCACTTGTCCTGGTGATAAGATGGTTTTACGGTGAGGGAATATACAAGCCCTACCAGCTCGTTTTCCGGTTTTGGTTTTGTAAACAAACTTACAACAATTGTGGTGCAGAAGTTAGCGATCCAAGAAACAGAAGCTACAATAAACGCTTGCCCCATTCCACTATGGATTTCATATAAAGGATAGATCCAGCCCCCTTTTCCTTCTGCAAGCGTAAGCCCATGAGTAACTGCTGCAGCAAGTGTCCCGGCAAGAAGTCCAAAAAAAGCGCCATGGCCGGTCGTTCTTTTCCAAAACATTCCCAGCAAAAAAGTAGCAAACAACGGTCCGTTTACAAAACTGAAAACCAATTGCAGAAAGTCGTTAATGTTATTGAAACTCTTGGCGATGTATGCTGTTACAATTGACAAAAGTATTCCTGCTACGGTCACCATTTTGCCAACAATAAGATAATGCCTGTCTGACTTATGTTTTACAAAATAAGACTGATATATATCAAAAGTAAACACAGAATTAAAAGCCGTTACATTTCCCGCCATGCCGCTCATGAAGGAAGCGATAAGTGCGGTAATACCCACACCCAAAAGACCTGTTGGATAATAATGGGAAATAAGTGCAGGCAAAGTCATCGTATAATCAAGACCACCATTGGCATCAGACGGAATCCTAAAGCCTTTCGAAGCCAGGGCCGGCTGTAACAATGCAAGAGCGATAACACCTGGCAGTACTACTATAAGTGGCATGAGCATTTTAGGAATGGCTGCGATAATAGGTGTGCGTTGCGCAGCGTTCATATTTTTTGCCATCATCGCGCGTTGTACAACAAGGAAATCTGTACACCAATATCCAAATGACATCACAAAGCCCAAACCGAATATCAGCGACATAAAATTGATTCCCATTGGATTTGTCTCCGCATGGCCCATATATTTCCAGGCATGGGTGAATTGAGGTTGCAGCACATCTTTAATATTCGACCATCCGCCCGCATCATGCAAGGCTACAATTACAAGAGGAGAAAGACCAAGAACGATTAAAAAAAACTGCAACACTTCGTTGTAAACCGCACTCGTTAATCCTCCCAGAAAAGTGTAGATCATTACAATCCCCGCTGCCATCCAGATAGAAACGTCAAAGTCCCAATGCAAAATCACTTCCAGCAATTTGGCCAAAGCATACAAAGAAATGCCGGAGGAAAAAATTGTCATTACAGCAAATGTGATCGCATTCAATCCTCTTGTTTTTTCATCAAAACGGAGTTTTAAAAATTCAGGAACACTTCGTGCTTTGCTGCCATAATAAAAAGGCATCATAAAAACGCCGAGAAAAACCATTGCGAAGATGGCGCCGACCCAATAAAAATGGACCGTCATAATTCCGTATTTTGCTCCGGAAGCTACCATTCCCAGTACTTCCTGTGCACCAAGATTAGCGGAGATAAAGGCGAGGCTGGTGATCCATAAAGGAATATTTCGTCCGCTTGCCAAAAAATCGTTGCTTGATTTAATCCTTCGTTTTATGATAAATCCAACTGCTATCACAAAAAGAAAATAAACAATAATGATCAGGTAATCGGCAATGTGAAGGCGCATATCAATCTTTTAATAGAGCGATAAATAAGAGCAAGATATAATTAATATGAAGATGATTTGCATTTCGATCCGTTTTTTTTTAACCTTCAGTAAACGAATAAACAGGTATGATTTGTAATTTTTTGTTCAGTTAAAATGCCTGTGAGGAGGTTCTCTCAATAAGAACGGAAGGCAGTGTTATGGTCTCATCGGTAAGATTGTATTTCTTTTTTTCAATTCCTTTGAACAGCAATTCTGCTGCAGTTTTTCCGATTTCAAATGCGGGTTGGCTAATAGTGCTAAGTGGTGGATTTAGAATGGGAGCTGTTTCTAAAGTAGAAAAAACCAGCACTTTTAAATCAGCAGGAATAGAAATATTAATTTCCTGGCACACAAGGTAAACAGACATTGCGAGCCTTTCTACAGAAGCAACAATACCATCGGGTTTGTTTTTTGTGGTTAGCATATTCTTTATTTGCAAAAACACTTCTTCTTTCGTTCCATTGCATTCTATAATTGTTTTTTCACCATCGCCCATTTTTTTATCTTTCAATGCAGTTTTAAAACCATCAGCCCTGTTATTACAAATGGCAAGTTTTGATGAAACAGAAAGGAAAACAGGGTTGGTGCAACCATTACTAATCAGGTGTTCAGCAGACTGATATCCACATTCAAAATCATTCGTAATTACTTTAGCCACATGTAAACCTTCAAATTCTCGGTCGAAGAAAACAATGGGAATATTTTGCTGCTGGAGTTTTAAAATATGATCTCCATCGGTCGTCTCACTGCTCACAGATATTAAAACTCCATCCACACGCCCACTGCAACATTCACATAAAATTGATTTTTCATTCATGAACTTTTCATGCGAAAGATATATCAGAACATGATATCCTTTTTTTTCCGCGACAGATTGGATCCCATTTATAGCCAATGAAAAAAAATTATCGGCTACTTCCGGAAGTACCACAGCAATCGTCTTGCTTTTCTTATTTCTTAAGCTGCTGGCATAGGGATTAAGGGTATAATTGAGACGGGAAGCAGTTTCCAATACTTTTTTCTTTGTTTGATCACTTATCTCATGGCTATCGCTTAGTGCTTTTGAGACCGTTCCGACAGAAACGTTCAATTCCTTTGCGAGTTCTTTCATGTTTATTTTATTCATGCTGCTTCTGCTGTTTTAATTGCTTTTATAAAAATCGTAAAGAAATACATTAAAACAAAGTACAATTTTCATTATTTTCTTACGGTAAACGGATAAATAAATGTTCTTTCATTTTATTTTCCTTTCTTCCAGAATGGTTTCATTTATGTATTTCGAAAACGGTTTCGTAAATAAAAATAGTTGTTTATGAAAACTTTCACGAAAAAAAAGGAATTTAGCAATAACGATTATTCAAAGAAAACAGATTGCATGAGCGTTGTGAATCAGCATTTTTCAGAAGGTTTAAATGTATTACCGGCGCAGCGATGTGCAAATTTTTATTACTAAAATTTAATTTACAAAAGTATTCTCAAAACGACAGCTTAGACTCAAAGCGTTTCGAAAGGGTGACATAAATATTAGAATCAAAAAAGTTCTTTATTTCTTAATAATAAAGTAAGAATTTGGTAACAGGTGATTTTTAATATTGCAACTTATAAAATGAGATAACTGTTTGATTTTATAAGCAATGCAGCAAATGCATTTAAAGGATCATTTATCTATAAACATCAAAAACAAAAGAATGAGAAAAAATTTACCACGCTGGTTTTATTTTTCTGCAACACTTTTGCGGAAACATGCCATCCATGCTCTATCTACTTTCGCCCTTATTTTTGTGTGCACACTTTCTGCGAAAGCTCAATCACACCTCATAAACGGTATTGTTACGGATGAGGGTGGAAGACCTTTGCAGGGTGTTTCTGTTCAAATGAAAGGCAGTAATGTAGGAACGCTGACCGACGGATCGGGAAAATTCTCATTATCAGTTCCCCGAAATGCTACTTTAACCGTTTCTTTTGTTGGCTATCAAACCCACGAAGTAGAGGTAGACGGAAAAAATAATATTACCGTACAACTTAAAGTGAATGCTGCCGGATTGAATGAAGTGGTTGTTGTAGGGTATGGTACTCAGAAGAAGGCAAATCTTACCGGTGCCGTAAGCCAGGTAAGCAGTGAAGTACTTGAAAACAGGTCGCTGCCAAATCTGACCCAAGGTTTGGAAGGTGTGATTCCGAATTTAAATATTAATATGCAAGATGGTAAACCTATTCAATCTCCATCTTATAACGTAAGAGGAACCACTTCAATCGGGCAGGGCGGAAACGCACTGGTTTTGATCGACGGGGTAGAAGGTAATCCGAGTTTGATAAATCCGAATGACGTGGCAAGTGTTACCGTTTTGAAAGATGCTTCTTCCGCAGCCATCTACGGTGCCCGGGGAGCTTTCGGTGTTGTGCTAATAACCACAAAAAGCGCGAAAAAGGGAAAAACGGCTGTTTCTTATTCTTCCAGTTATTCGTTGAAAAAGCCAACTGCAATTCCGGACCAGGTTGATAACGGTTATCAATATGCGAAAATGTTTAGCGAAGCATATTCTGCCGGCTCTAATTATACACAGTTGCCACAAAATATCAATAAAACGCAGAAGTTTTCACAGGCTTACCTTGATGCGTTCAAAGAACATGATGCCAATCCATCATTGCCAAAAATAGATACCAACGCAAACGGAGAATATGTGTATTACGCGAATACCGATTGGTACAAGCTTTTATACAAAGACCACAATTTCGCTACCGATCAGAATATATCAGTTTCCGGAAGCAGCGATAAAGCAAGTTTTTATGTTACAGGAAGATTTTACAACCAGGAAGGTATATTTCGTTACAACTCTGATAATTATCGAATGTACAATTTCAGAGCAAAGGGTTCGATAGATGTAACTAAATGGCTGGAAATAAACAATAACACTTCATATTCAAGTGTGATGTATCACAATCCACTAAACGTAGGCGAAGGCGGTGCCATATGGAGAAATATGTCAGATGAAGCACACACGTCAGCGCCATTGCTTAATCCGGATGGTACGCTTACCTATTCCGCCGCATATACTGTAGGCGATTTTTATTATGGAAAGAATGGAATAGATACCAGTACAAACTTAATCCGGAATACTACCAGCTTTGTTGCCCGTTTTTTGAATAATAAACTAAGAATAAATGGTGATTTTACTTTTCAGGGAACAAATAATAACCGTACTCAAAAAAGAGTGCCTGTGCCGTACAGCACAAAACCGGGTATCATAAATTATGTTGGAACTAATACCAACGACTTGCAGGAACAATATATTAAAACCAGTTACTTAGCAGCCAACCTTTATGGCGAATATGAAACCACCTTTGGTAGTGATCATCATTTTAAAGCTTTGCTGGGATATAATTTTGAGCAGTCGGTTTTTAAAAAGATACAGGAACAAAGAAACGGACTCATATTCCCGGATGCACAGGATATAAGCCTTGCCCTCGGACAATCCGTTACAACTAACGGAGGCTGGGAACAATGGGATATATTAGGAGGTTTTTTCAGGTTCAATTACGATTTCAAAAGCCGCTATTTGCTGGAAGTGAATGGCAGATACGATGGATCTTCTAAATTTCCAACTAATCAGCAGTTTGGGTTCTTTCCCTCTGTTTCTGCCGGGTGGAGATTATCTAAAGAAAACTTTTGGCATGTATCTCCGAAAGCGATCTCAGATGTGAAAATAAGAGCGTCTTATGGCTCTTTAGGAAACGGGAACATTAATTCTTATTCATTCCTTGAACAACTTGGAATATCGCAATCCGGCCGGGTATTAAATGGTCAAAGGCCGCAAGTAACCAGTGCACCAGGCGTAATTCCGAATGGATTAACATGGGAGACATCGACTACTAAAGACCTGGGTGCCGATATCAGTTTTCTTGAAAACCGGCTCGCATTCACTGGAGACCTTTATAACAGGAAAACCACCAATATGTTCACGGTAGGTCCAACATTGCCTGATGTTTTTGGAGCTGCAGTCCCAAAAGGTAATTATGCGGATCTGAAAACAACTGGATGGGAAATGACACTAAGCTGGCAGGATCAGTTTAATGCAGGATCAAAGCCGTTTAATTATGGTATCACCGTAAATGCCGCACATTATGAGGCCATAATTACTAAATACAATAATCCAAATAAAAATCTTAGCGATTATTATGTGGGTGAAAAGCTGGGCGAGATATGGGGTTATAAAACAGAAGGATTTTGGACCGCGGATGATGTAGACCAGGCTGCCGCCATGAATAAAAACATCAGTAATAATTCGTCTGTCTGGTTACCCGGCGATATAAAATATGCCGATCTCAATAAGGATGGTGTGATCAGTCATGGAAATCAAACGGTAAATAATCCGGGTGACATGGTGATCATTGGAAATGAGACCCCTCGTTACACTTATGGCTTTGGTGTCAATGCCGATTGGAACAACTTCTTCTTTGCTGCGTTTTTCCAGGGAAGAGGAAGAACAGATTGGTATCCAAGCCCCGAAGCAGATGCTTTCTGGGGGCAATACAACCGTCCATACAACGCGGCTTTGAAATCGCAATTAGGGCATATCTGGACAGAAGATAATCCAAATGCTTATTGGCCCAGGTACAGGGGTTACGTAGCCTTGTCCGGTGACCGTGAACTAAGTGTCCCACAAACAAAGTATCTTCAAAATGCGGCTTATCTGCGGTTAAAAAATATTCAGTTCGGATACAATCTGCCTCAGAAACTGATTTCAAAAATCAAGATGACCAATGCCAGTGTTTATATTTCAGGTGAAAATTTGTGGGTGACATCACCGATGTTCAAGATCACGAAACACAATTTTGATCCGGAAAGTATTGACGGCTCAGACCGGGTTCTGACCAACGGGACTAATGGAGATGCACAAAACTACCCGATGCTGAAAAGTGTAACTCTTGGCTTAAATATTACCTTTTGATTTATCTAAAAAAAATAATTATGACCACGAAAAATATAATCGTTTATTTATTGATAGCATGTTGTCTTCCTTTTGCAGCTTGCAAAAAAGTTCTTGACCAGGCACCAAGGGCAACAGCTACGAAAGATGCGGTATTTAGCAATGAATCTGGCCTGGCATTATATACCAACTCGTTTTATACCATTATTCCCGATGCAGCAACCATTATGCGCGGCGACGCCATGAGCGATTACGCGGCAAGAACTGACGTACCCGATTTTTTACGGCCAAACGTTTATAATGCAACTCAAAGTTCCGGATGGAATTGGGCACCATTGCGAAATATCAATTATTTTCTTGTAAATAATAACAATCCGGCAATTTCTGACCAGGTGAGAAACAATTATAATGGAATTGCCCGGTTTTTTCGGGCCTACTGGTATTTTCAAATGGTACAAAGATTTGGCGATGTTCCCTGGTACAGCACGCCACTGGCGGTGGACGATTCAACATTATTATATAAACCCCGTGACCCTCGTACGCTGGTAATGGATTCCGTTTTAGCAGATCTCAATTATGCCTGTGCAAATATTACCGTAACAGATGACCAAAGCCGGAGTATGATCACCAAATGGGTCGCTTATGCCATGAAATCGAGGATCTGTCTTTTTGAAGGAACTTTTAGAAAATACCATACTGAATTGAATTTGCCGAATGCAACTGACTGGTTGAATGAAGCTGCTGATGCGGCTCAGCAGGTGATGGCATCAGGTAAATTCAGTCTAAACCAGGTGGGCGGAAATGGTAAATCTTATCGTCAATTATTTATCAGTACAGCCCCGGTTACTTCAGAAGACATTTTAATAGATGTGACAGACCCTAACCAGGCGGTATTCAGCGATGCAAACTGGTATTGGACAAGCGCTACATACGGAAACAGGTTAAGCCTGGACAGAACTTTTGTGAATACGTATCTGAACACAGACGGTACACCTTTTACAAATATTGCAGGCCACGATACGATGACATTTCCCGTCGAAACTCAAAACAGGGATTTGCGGCTTCAGCAAACCATACGGACACCCGGATATACCCGCATAAATGGCGGCTCTGTAGTTCCTGCTCCACCTGCATTTTCCTATACATACACCGGCTATATGCCCATAAAATACAGCCTGGATGATCAGCAATACGACCAGGGAACGGTCAGTACCAATTCGGTACCGGTTATACGATATGCAGAGGTGCTGCTAAATTATGCGGAAGCCAAAGCGGAGTTGGGAACCATAACTGACCAGGATTGGGCAAATACGATTGGAGCTTTGCGCGCAAGAGGCGGTATTACATCCGGATTAACAACATTGCCAACGGTAGTGGACCCGTATCTGCAGGCGAACTATTTTCCTGATATTTCTGATCCGGTGATTCTGGAAATCAGAAGGGATAGAAGCATTGAATTGGTATTTGAAGGATTCCGTTTTTATGACCTGGTAAGATGGAAAAGAGGTCAGTTGCTGACTCAGGAGTGGAATGGTATTTATGTGCCAGCTATCAATACCTTAATGGATTTGGACAAGAATGGCACTCCTGATGTTTCATTTGTTGAAAGCACACCATCTAATCCAGTAAAGGGAGTTGCTTATGTCAATGTTGCTCCTACAATCGGTGGAAAAGTGAATCCTCAACAATTAAAGCATGGAACTTACGGAGAGCTTACCTGGCTGAATAATTCCCCACGCGTTTGGGATGATAAAATGTATTTTTATCCCATTCCTGAATCGGCATTATTAAAAAATCCGAAATTGGGACAAAATCCAGGCTGGCAATAAGAGCATTAACTGTAAACTTTAAAGGAAAAATTGTGAGATTAAAAAAGCTGTTATTTATTTGTTTGCTGGGTTTGTTTGCTGGTTCTGTAAATGCCCAAATGCTGAGAGTTGCCACATACAATATGCGTAATGACAACAATAGCGAGGATTCAACACATGGAAATGGATGGAAGCAGCGCTATCCGGTAATAGCGGCATTGATACAATTTCATGATTTTGATATTTTCGGTACGCAGGAATGTCTTTATCATCAGATACAGGATCTCGGTAAAGAACTTCCTCAGTATGATTATTATGGAATTGGAAGAGATGACGGCAAACACGCTGGCGAGCATTCTGAAATTTTTTTTAAAAAAGATAAATTTCAAATGCTTGATCATGGGGACTTCTGGCTGTCACAAACTCCTGATAAACCGTCGCTTGGATGGGACGCTACGTGTTGTAACCGGATCTGTTCGTGGGTTTTATTGCAGGATAAAAAATCCAAAAAGAAGTTTTATGTTTTCAATAGCCATTATGACTATCAAAAGGATCTGGCAAGAAATGAAAGCAGCAAATTAATGCTCAGAAAAATAAAACAAATTGCGGCAAACAATCCGGTAATTTTTATGGGTGATCTGAACGGTGGAAATGATTCTGAATGGTATAAAACTATTGCGAATTCCGGCTTTTTAAAAGATTCTTATACTGAACCGAAAAAACTATATGTGAATAACGGTTCTTTCAATGCATTTGGTAAAGCGGTAAACAGCAATGAAATTATTGACCATATTTTTATCACCAAACAATTTACCGTGCAAAAGTGGGGAATACTTACCGATACGTATCATGGAAAATATCCTTCCGATCATTTTCCTGTTTTAGCCGTGCTAAAGTTGTGACGATCCCGTTTTAAAATCCTAAATAAAATTGTAAAAACCAGTGGACACAAGAAGAGATTTTCTTAAAAAAGCGATCCTGCTTTCAAGCGCAACCGGTTTATCATACATGTTTCCGGAATCCATTCAGCGCGCAATGGCTATCAATCCGGAAAAAGGAAGCACTTACCTCGATGCGGAGCATATTGTAATCCTGATGCAGGAAAACCGATCCTTTGATCATTGTTTTGGTACGCTGAAAGGTGTCCGCGGTTTCAATGATCCGCGTGCGATTACTTTGCCCGATAAGAATTTAGTGTGGATGCAAACGAACGAGGCTGGCCAAACCTACATTCCATTTCGTTTTGACATTCGAAATACAAGGGCGACCTGGATGGGCTCTACGCCACATTCGCGTGGAAGCCAGGTAGATGCATGGAACGGAGGAAAGTATGATAACTGGCTGCCGGCCAAACGGGTGAGGGATAAAAGGTATGCAGATGTTCCGTTAACCATGGGATATTATACCAGGGAGGATATTCCTTTTTATTATGCAATGGCTGATGCGTTTACTGTTTGTGATCAAAATTTTTGTTCAGCAATGACGAGCACCAATCCGAATAGATTATTTTTCTGGGCTGGTACTGTGAAGGAAGCGCAAACAAAAGATGCGAAAGCAATCATGAGAAATCTGAGTAATGACCGATGGGGTGTTTTGCGTTTTGATACCTTTCCGGAACGGCTGGAAGCGAACGGAATTTCCTGGAAATTTTACCAGAATGATATTGATTGCGGAGGTGGCTTTACTGGGGATGAACGCGCGTGGCTTTCTAATTTTGGTTGTAATCCTTTGGAATGGTTTGCCAGTTACCATGTAAAATTTTCTTCGCGTTATATTCAAAGCCTGCAAAAACAGTTGACATTACTTCCGGACCAGATCAAGGAGCTGGAAGATAAAATACAATCCGGCTCTTTTACCGGAAATGCTCTTACTAAAGCCCGCGAAGCATTGGCAAAAAAGAAAGAAGTATTAGAAAATGCAAAAAAAGATTTACAGGAATACAGCACCGATACTTACAATAAATTAACACCAAAAGAAAAAAATTTATTTCAAAGAGCGTTCGCCGATAATTCAAACGATCCCGATTATCACACGCTTACTGATTTAACTTATGATGATAAAGGCGAAAAACGCGAACTTAATATTCCAAAGGGAGACGTTTTATATCAATTTCGCAAAGATGTTGAATCCGGAAAACTACCAACTGTTTCCTGGCTGGCAGCTGCGCAAAATCTTTCAGATCATCCCAGCGCTCCCTGGTACGGCTCTTTACACGTTTCAGAAATATTGAATATTCTCACAAAAAATCCGGAAGTATGGAAGAAGACGATCTTTATCGTAAACTTTGATGAGAATGATGGTTATTTCGATCATGTTCTTCCATTCGTGGCTCCTGATCCGCTGAATCCTGAAACCGGAAAATGTTCTGCAGGTATCAAAACCGATGTAGAGTATGTACGTTTGGAAAATGAATTAAAAGAAGGAATTCCAAAAAGAGAAGCGCGTGAAGGACCAATCGGACTCGGTTTTCGTGTACCGATGCTTATCGCCTCTCCCTGGAGCAGGGGCGGCCAGGTTTGTTCACAGGTGTTTGATCATACTTCTGTTTTACAATTCCTGGAAGTTTTTCTCAAAAAGAAATTTGGCAAAGATGTCAAGGAAAATAACATCAGTGATTGGCGGCGGACAATAACCGGTGATCTTACTGCTGCTTTTAAATCATACAATGGGGAAGGTGCTCCTGGTATTTCCTTTCTTGACAAAAAACCTTTTATCGAAAAAATATATAATGCGAAATTTAAAAAGGAGGCATTAGATTTTAAACAATTATCTAAAGAAGAAATAAAGCAGGTAAACGAGAATCCACTTTCCTCTTCTATTTTTCCGCATCAGGAGACTGGCGTAAAACCGTCCTGTGCTTTACCTTATCAGCTTTATGCTGATGGAAAATTAAACGATGATAAAAAAAACCTGGAAGTACTTTTCTCAGCAAAGAATGAAATTTTTGGAAAGAATGCTTCCGGTTCGCCATTTAATGTTTTATTTCCGGAGAAATATGCCAGCAAAGGGACTTTTGAAAATGTTGGAAGCCGGTCTTATGCAGTAGCAGCGGGAACCGAAGTTGCAGAATCATTTCCCGTCAAATCTTTTGAGAACGGAATTTATAAACTGAAGATTTATGGTCCAAACGGTTTTTTCAGGGAGCTTTCGGGCAATATTGACGATCCGGAGCTATCTATTCTGTGTGAATATGAAAGGCCGGAAAAGCTTGTCAAAAAATTAAGCGGTAACATTGATTTAAAGTTATCGAACAACAACCGCGGAAAATCATTTGAAATAGGGATCAGGGACAACGCCTATAAAAACAAAAGTATCAGAAAAGTGTTGACAGCAAACAAAGCATCGAATACTGAAAGCATTATTTTGAATTTGAATAAATCTTTCGGGTGGTACGACTTTAGTGTTTTGGTAAAAGGTTATGATCATTTTGAAAGACGTTATGCCGGCCATGTTGAAACCGGCAATTCCAGTTTCACCGACCCGTTTATGGGAAGATCATAAAAATATAAAATCGCGTTATTTATGGATTTACTGTTTCATGTTGCTACAAGAAAATTCGTTACTTTTCTTTTTTGCAGCAGTTTTTCTTTTACCGTTTTTTGCCAACCAAAAAATTACACCATTGCCAATGCTCATGCTCATAACGATTATGAGCATCCGGTGCCATTTTACACGGCTTTTAACGCCGGCTTTGGATCTATTGAAGCAGATGTATTTCCGGTAAATGGAGTTTTAATTGTGGCACATAGCAAGAAAGAAATTCAGCCTAAGCGGACTTTGGAAAGCCTTTATATCAAACCTCTTTTACAAGAATTGAAGAAGAATAGAAACCGGGAAGTTAATTTATTGATTGATATAAAAGAGAATTATAAAGAAAGTTTGCAACTTTTGATTGAAGATTTAAAGCCCTTGGGAAAATATCTTTATTCTCCTGAAAATAAAAATAATCCGGTTAAAATCCTGATCAGTGGCGAACGACCGGCACCCAATGAATACAAAAATTATCCTGATTTTATTTATTTCGATGATGATCTTCGTAAATTTCATAGTTCTGAAGAATGGGAAAGAGTAGGATTGGTAAGCCTGTCATTTGAAAGATATTCGCGGTGGAACGGTGAAGGAGTACTTCCCGAAAAGGATAAAGACACATTGCTTCATGTTATTGACAGCGTACATCATGCCGGGAAAAAAATCCGGTTTTGGGCTGCGCCGGATAATGAAGATTCATGGCGTACACAAATGAATCTCGGAGTAGATTTGATTGGAACCGACAAAATTCATGAGCTTTCTGAATTCCTGGAAAAAGAAAAATGATAATTCAGTAAACTAACAAATAAGACCGGATTTTTATTTTCAAAATTTGCAGTAAAAATTGATCATAAATTACAGACAACCAAGCCGAAACCGGTTTCGCAATAAAAACCGGAACTATTGATAAAAAGAAGGAAATTAGCGTTATCATTTAAAAAGCAAAAACAATCGTTATGCAGAATCAGCAATATGGTTTTGATACAAAAGAAATTAATCCATTGGGAAGCCTTGATGAATGGGAAGAAGACGTGCTGGAAAGGTATCCTGACCCGGAAGTGGAGGCGGCAAAAAAATCAAAAGAAGAATTTAGAAATTATGAAACTACGGTTAGAGATACCGTAAAAGAATTTTACCGGCTAAACCACAGGTATCAAACTTATGACTTCGTAAAAGAAAAAAAGAGTAATTTCTTGCAATTCAATAAAAGAGAAATGCCCGTTTGGGAAGCTTTTGATTTTCTCAACCAGTTAGTAGATGACTCTGACCCTGATACTGACCTGGATCAATTACAGCATCTGTTACAAACATCTGAATCTATTCGTCGTGATGGGCATCCTGATTGGATGATCCTCACCGGCCTGATGCATGATATGGGAAAAGTGCTTTGCCTTTTTGGCGAACCGCAATGGGCCGTAGTTGGCGACACTTTTCCGGTTGGATGTGCCTATTCTGATAAAATAGTTTACCCTGAATTTTTTAAAAATAATCCTGATTATAGCAATCCTGACTACAACACCCAGTATGGAATATATGAAAAAGGATGTGGCTTACGGAATGTTCAAATGTCGTGGGGACATGATGAATATGTGTACCGGATGCTGAAAGATTATCTTCCGGAAGAAGGTTTATACATGCTGCGGTTTCATTCATTTTATGCCTGGCACCGCGAAGGTGAATATGATTATCTGATGGACGACCATGACAGGGAAATGCTGAAATGGGTAAAGCTTTTTAATCCTTATGATTTGTATTCCAAAAGCCCAAATCCACCAAATCTGCAGCAATTAAAACCTTTCTATGAAGATTTGATTAAAAAATATTTACCTGACACTTTGAGGTTTTAAGCATTCAGTTATTTGAAAAACCGATCAATAAACAAACAAAAAAACCGGAATTGGAATTTCCGGTTTTTTAGTATTTTGAAAATATAAAGCAATCAACTTTCCTTCACGCCTTCAACTAAAACGGTGGCTTTATTATTCATCACTTCTACAAAGCCGCCCTGAATGGAATAAAGAGAAGTCGCATTTTTATCTTTCAGAATTTTCAGCTTTCCGGCTTTCAAAGCACTTACAATCGGTGCATGTTTGTCCAAAACCTCAAAAATGCCGCCAATGCCAGGAAGTTGTACACCATACACATCTCCGCTAAAAATTTTCTTATCCGGTGTTAATATTTCTAAATTCATTCTTCTTTGTTAACTAATTAAGAATTTGCTGCTTCCATCATTTTTTTGCCTTTTGCGATCGCATCATCCAGGTTTCCTACCAGGTTGAAGGCTGCTTCCGGATATTCATCCACTTCGCCGTCCATAATTGCATTAAATCCGCGAATGGTATCTTCAATAGAAACCAACACACCTTTTAAACCGGTAAACTGCTCCGCAACATGGAAAGGTTGTGAAAGGAAGCGTTGCACACGACGTGCGCGGCTCACCGTTAATTTATCTTCGTCGCTCAATTCATCCAAACCAAGAATCGCAATAATATCCTGTAGTTCTTTATAACGCTGTAAAGTAAGTTTTACCCTGTTTGCACAATCGTAATGTTCATCGCCAACAATCGCGGGAGACAAAATTCTTGAAGTCGAATCCAACGGATCCACGGCAGGATAAATTCCCAAATCGGCGATCTTTCTGCTCAATACAGTTGTTGCATCCAAATGCGCAAAAGTGGTTGCAGGCGCAGGATCTGTCAAGTCATCAGCAGGTACATAAACCGCCTGAACCGAAGTAATAGAACCGTTCCTGGTAGAAGTGATTCTTTCCTGCATCAATCCCATTTCTGTTGCCAGGGTTGGCTGATATCCTACTGCAGAAGGCATACGTCCGAGCAAAGCAGACACTTCAGAACCGGCCTGAGTAAAACGGAAAATGTTATCTACAAAGAACAAAATATCTCTTCCTTTTCCGGTGCCATCACCATCACGAAAATATTCTGCTACTGTTAGTCCGCTCAAAGCCACACGCGCTCTTGCTCCCGGCGGTTCGTTCATCTGTCCGAACACGAAAGTGGCTTTTGAATCTTTCAGTTCTTCCATGTTCACGGCATCCAGATCCCAGCCGCCTTCTTCCATGCTGTGAATGAATTTATCGCCGTATTTCATAATGCCGGCTTCGATCATTTCACGCATCAGGTCATTTCCTTCACGGGTTCTTTCTCCCACACCAGCAAACACAGACAAACCACTATACGCTTTTGCAATATTGTTGATCAACTCCTGGATCAAAACCGTTTTGCCGACACCCGCGCCACCAAACAATCCGATCTTTCCGCCTTTTGCATACGGTTCGATCAGGTCAATTACTTTAATTCCCGTAAATAAAATTTCTGTGGCAGTACTTAGATTTTCAAATAATGGAGGTTTATTGTGAATTGGCCGTCCATTCTTTTTGCTCACCTGTGGCAATCCATCAATCGCGTCGCCGGTTACGTTAAACAGGCGCCCTTTAATATCATCTCCGGTTGGCATCAAAATCGGCGAACCCGTGTCCACTACTTCCATTCCACGTTTAAGGCCTTCTGTACCGTCCATCGCAATGGTACGAACACTATCCTCGCCCAAATGTTGCTGAACTTCTAAAACCAGTTTAGAGCCATCTTCCCTCTTAAGTTCCAATGCATTAAATATTTGTGGAAGCTGGTTTTCGCCTTCAAAATGAACGTCCACAACAGCGCCGATAATTTGTTTTATTTTTCCGGTATTTGCCATAAAATTTTTATTAAAAAGTGCTTATTTCAATTTGGCGGCAAAGGTAAGATGATACAGTCAAAAAGACAACAATAGAAAAAGATAATTTGGCTCTTTTTAAAATGTATTTTCCAATTTGCTTTCTTTTAAATTTTTTTTAGGAAAAGGTAAAACAAGAAATGCGGTTATTTGTTTGTTTATTGGAAAAAGAAAGGTGACTTCGCGAAAATTCTTAATTCACCGGTACACCGGTTTTGTCGCAACTTTTGCTGCATTCATCTCATTTTGATGCCCAAAAACAGTTTTTATCTTTAAGTTTGGAAAGAAAAGATCATATCTGATGGCAAAACCATGGTATTCAAATAAATGGATGACGATTCTTATTCATGCTACCTGCTGGGTTATCTTATTTTTATTGCCGGTATTATTGCGCCCGTCTCACAACCCGAATGACATGAATATGGTTAAGGCCTCGAATACAAAGGTGATTTTTTTTATCTCAAGGGTAAGTGATTTAATGCTGATCTCCTTTTTTTACCTGAATGCTTTTCTTTTCATTCCGCGTTTTTTATATAAGAGAAAATACCTGGTTTATGCTTTGGAAATCATTTTTTATTTTGCTTTTTATGTCACCGTGATGTGGACATTATGGAGCAATTTTACAAAAATGGATTTTGCTTTCAATGCCCATTTCGTTGTCAGCTTTTTTCTGTTTCTGTTCATTTTTGCCTGCAGTGTCGCTTATAAAACCATACGGGACAAGTTTATCCAGGACAGATTGGCAAAAGAGAAAGAAACCGAGCATCTTAAAACCGAATTGTCTTTGCTTCGTTCGCAGGCAAGCCCTCATTTTATGTTTAATGTGTTGAATAATATGGTAGCTCTTGCGCGAAAACAATCGGCGGAACTCGAACCTTCCTTAATCAAATTTTCTTCGTTGATGCGATATATGCTTTACGAAAATGATGAAGAAAAAGTTTCACTGGAGAACGAAGAAGAATACCTTCAAAGTTATATCGACCTGCAGCAGCAGAGGCTTAGTAAAAAAGTAGTAGTAACCGTCAATATGTGCAAGGGCGACAAACCGTACCAGATCGATCCGATGCTGCTGATCCCTTTTGTTGAAAACGCTTTTAAGCATGGAACCGGCTTTATCGAAAATCCGCAGATTCATATAGAGTTAAAAGCAAAAGATAATATTCTTTATTTTCGTGTAAGCAATAAATATGATCCCGCTTCACAGCAAATAAAAGACAAGGCAAGCGGCATTGGGCTGGCGAATGTCAGAAGAAGGCTTGACCTTTTGTATCCGGGAAAATATACCCTCGATATCACAAACATCAACCAAATGTTCATAGTTTCCCTTCAAATAAATCTAAGCTGATGATCCGCTGCCTTGCAATAGATGATGAACCATTGGCTTTGGAATTGCTGGTAGATAATATCAGCAAAGTACCATTTTTGAAGCTAATTGCCGGATGCGATAACGTAATGGATGCGATGAAAGAAATGCAGCAGCAAGCGATTGATCTTATTTTTTTAGATATTCAAATGCCCGGGCTTACCGGCTTGCAGTTTATTGAAAGCATGACTGAAAAACCAATGATCATACTCATTACAGCTTATAAGCAATATGCGTTGGAAGGGTATAATCTTGATGTGATTGATTACCTGGTAAAACCGGTTTCTCTTGATCGTTTTATGAAAGCCTGCAACAAAGCAAAACAATTATTTGAATTAAAGTCAACACCGAAGATTGAACCTAAACCGGAATATATTTTTGTAAATGCGGATTACAGTATGGTAAAAATAACCCTTGCTGACATCATTTATATTGAAGCATTGAAGGATTATATCAGTTTCCATTTGAAAAGCACCAAACATCCGCTCCTAACGAGAATGCCGATGAAAACGATTGAAGAGCAATTACCTGGGTCAACATTTATCCGCATCCATAAATCTTATATTGTTTCCATTTCTTTTGTCACGTCAATAAGAAAATCAAGCGTATTTATTGACTCACTGGAATTGCCGCTGAGTGACACTTATCGCCCTTCCGTTTCTGCGCTAACCGGAAATTTTTAAAGCCTTGATCGCCGGTCAACGAAAATATTTTTAGCATTTCGTCGCAGGATTTTAGCCGCTCATCTCATTTACTAAAAAACAGATTTTGTCCGAAAGTAGTTTTGCGGTTCAAATTAAAACAAAATGAAAAAAATAATTCTGGCGGCCTTAATTTTTGTTACCGTTCAAGCATACGCGCAATACCCAAAAGGAATGCCTGCCGCTATGAAAAACAGTGGCCATTTATACGGAAAGATCACAGCAGTGGACGGGAAACCGATAGAAGGCGCTTCAGTTCTGTTGCTTCATCAGCAAATGGACACCGCTACCAAAAAAATGAAGATGCTGCTGCTAACCGGCGTAATGACTAAAAATAATGGTGATTTTAATTTTACCGGCGTGCCGGTAATGGGAAAGCTGCAACTGCGCGTTAGCAACAGCGGTTTCAAAACACTTATACAAGATGTGTCATTTAAACCAGGTGCCGGATTTTCAACTGATAAAGATCTTGGAAATTTAAAGCTGGAAACAGATACAAAGGTCTTGGCAGGAGTGACTATTGTTGGTTCGGCGCCCGCTTTAAAAATGGATATTGATAAAAAAGTTTTTAATGTAGAAAAGAATATTGTAAGTGCGGGTGGAACTGCAGTAGATGTAATGCGCAACGTCCCTTCAGTGCAGGTTGATATTGATGGAAACGTAAAATTGAGAAATGCAACTCCACAAATCTATGTAGATGGTCGTCCGACGACTTTAACCCTCGATCAGATACCAGCCGATGCCATTCAGAGTGTGGAAGTTATCACCAATCCTTCTGCCAAATACGATGCTTCGGGTGGAAACGCAGGGATATTAAATATTGTTTTGAAAAAGAACAAAGCAAGTGGCTACAACGGAAATATATCTGCCGGAGTTGACAGTCGTGGAGCGATAAATGGAGGCGCTAATTTTAATATAAGACAAAATAAATTCAACTTTTCAGCCGCCGGAATGTTGCACGAAATAAAAGGCAATACCACCGGAACTACCGACCGTACCAACCTCGGCGATACTTTGACAAAAGTTTCCCAAACAGATATCAGTAAAATGAACGGAGCATTTGTTTTTGGTAAATTAGGACTTGATTATTATGTGACCAACCGCGCTACTATTTCTCTTGGAGTTATTAAAGTGCATGGAAAATTTGATCCGAATGAAACCATTCATTCCACTACTGATAGCCTTTTAAACAGTGGAGTAAAAAGTGCGAATAGCGTTCGCTATACTTCCGGTTCCAGAACTTTTGATGCAAACGGATTGCAGTTGGATTATGTTTATAATTTTCCAAAAGATGGAGAACAACTTACTGCCAATGGCAATTATTTTTCAGGAGCAAACGATGGAACTTCTTTATATACCACTAATTATTTGAGTGGCAATTCCATTGGTGGTACACAGCTTCAACAGGTTTCAAATGATGGTAAAATTAAATTTCTCACCATGCAAACCGATTATGCGTTACCTTTTGGGAAACAAAAACAATCGAAACTGGAAGCAGGGCTTAGATTTCAACAACACCAAATCACCCAGAACAATGATAACTTTGCAGGAACCAATACTACAAACCTTGTAAAAATTCCAGCCGGCACCAATGATTATAAAAGTACCGACAATGTTTTTGCAGCCTACGCAAGCGTGAAAAGCAGCATTAAGAATTTTGGATACGAGGTGGGTGTAAGAGCAGAAAGTTCGAATTATAATGGTGAATTAACCACAACTGCAGAAAAATTCAGCAACAAATACCCGGTAAGTTTGTTCCCGTCTTTATTCCTGAGCCAGAAACTAAAAAACAGCCAGGAACTGCAATTGAGCGCTACACGCCGGATTAACAGGCCAAACTTTTTTCAGCTAATTCCTTTTACGGACTATACAGATAGTTTGAATATAACGCGCGGTAATCCTGCACTTGTACCGGAGTTCACCAATTCCTTTGAGATGAGTTACAGCAAGACTTTCAAAGGTGGAAATAATCTGCTCGGGTCTATTTACTACAAACATTCCAACAACCTGATCACACGTTATCTTAGTCCCGGAACCAATCCGTTTACCGGAAAAAGCGATATTATCAATACTTACATCAATGCCAATTCCAGTTATTCTTACGGGGCTGAAGTAACTTCGATTAACAAGCTGACCAAATGGTGGGATTTGACAACGAATGTAAATGTTTACCAGTCGAAGATCAATACTTCCAATATTCCCGGAAGCGTTTCACAGGATGCCATGGTGAGTTGGTTTGGAAAATTGAACAGCAACTTCAAACTGCCTGCAAACTTTAGTATACAATTGTCTGGTGATTATCAAAGCAAAACAAATTTGCCAATCAATAACAGCCAGGGCGGCCCGGGAAGTGGTGGACCTTTTGGCCAGGCACAAAGTTCTTCACAGGGTTATATTAAATCCTTCTGGGGTACTGACATTGCTGTTAAGAAAAGCTTCTTAAAAAATAATGCAGCTTCACTGAGTGTAAGCATGAATGATATTTTCCGTACACGCATTCAGGATCAGTATTCCGAAAGCCCTTATTTTATACAAAATTACAGCCGTTTAAATAATCCACAGATCGTTCGGGTGAACTTTACCTATCACTTTGGAAAGATGGATGTGAACTTATTCAAACGTCAGAATACAAAAGCAAATGCAACCCAGGATGTGATGCAAATGGCGCAATAACGTTGGAGGCTTAAGGCTGAACGAAAAGAAAGATTTTACACTTAATTTGAATTGTGTAAAATCTTTTTTTTGTAATAAAATCAAATGCTCATCTTCTTCTAACCAACACATTTCTCTCTTTAAAATATTTTCCCACAACCGGCATTCTCTGAAACTCTTTCCATTCCACATTCAGGATAAACCACACATACAACAGCAGCAATATTGTAGCGGAAACAAAATTAAAAAGTGTGTTGATGAAGAAATGCGTTAACGCGCGGTGAACAAAAAATAACAGCACGACAATGACGATATAAGCACAAAGTTTTTTCCAGGCATAAGGAATGCGGTAATCTTTTTGTCCCCAAATAAATGAAATAATCATCATGCTGAAATAACATAAGAAAGTAGCCCAGGCGCAAGCCATGTAACCAAAATAAGGAATGAAAATAAAATTGATTAACAGAGTTAATACTGCACCAATTAAAGTAATATATGCTCCTGCAATTGTCTTATGCGTTAGTTTATACCAGATAGAAAGATTGTAATAAATTCCAAGGAACATATTTGCCAAAAGCAGGATAGGAACCACTTTGAGACCTGTCCAATAGATTTTAAGTTTTACCGGATCAGTGCTTAGAAAATATTTCCAGATATCGATATACAAAGCAACGACCAGGAACATTACCGTGATGGTAATCACAAAAAATTTCATCACCCTGGCGTACACTTTTTGTGGATTCTGGCCTTCTGCTTGCTTAAAGAAAAACGGTTCTGCTCCCATGCGGAATGCCTGGATAAACAAAGTGATTAGGATGGATAATTTATAACACGCAGAATAGATCGCTACTTGGTCTTTCGCAGCTGTAATATTATCTCCAACCGGCGCAAGCCATGAAAGCATGATCCTGTCGAAAGTTTCATTGATCATTCCTCCAAAGCCTGCAATGATCAGCGGCATGGAATAGATCATCATCGTTGTCCAAACTTTTTTGTTGAATTTGAACCTGAAAGAGAAAAACTCTTTATAGAGAAAAGCAAAAGCAAAAAAAGATCCCAGCAAATTGGCGATCATATAATAACCAACTCCGTATTCTGGTTTGTAAAAGGTGCCAAAAAATCCATTCGGAGATTCTTTAGCAAGGCGTGGACAAATGGATAATAAAAAATAGATGGCAAAAATCTGCAATACGATGCTTGAAATGCGGATGATCGCATATTTTCTCGGCCTTTGATCCAAACGAAGTTTCGCATATGGCAACGTGCAAAACGTATCCAGGGCAATGATCAATGCTGCATAAGTAATAAATTCCGGATGATCATCTATCCTTAAAAAATGAGCGATAGAAGATCTTGAAATAATCAAAAGCGCTGTGAGTAAAAATGTGCTACAAAGAATTGATATAATAGCAGTATTATAAATGTCTTTTTTGTACTCAGCCTTTGTGGCAAATCTGAAATATGCCGTTTCGATACCGTAAGTAAAAATGACATTCAGAAATGGAATCGCCGCGTACATGAGACTCATGTCGCCATATTTTGCAACTGATAATTTGGAAGTAAGATAAGGGGTAAGCAGGTAAATTAAAAACCGTCCAACAATGGAGCTAACGCCATACCACATTGTTTGCCCTGCTAATTTTTTTATGCTGCTCAAAAAATATTTAGTTTAAAAAGAGGCAAATTTAATCGTATAAAATGGAAAACAGGAATACTGTTTATTTGTTGCTTTGCTAAAGGAATTTTTATTTTATTCAGAAAAATCCCTTACTTTTTTCCTGCCTGCTTTTATGATACCTTTTTCTTTTTTCTTTTTGATTCTTTTCGCTTTTGACGCTTTCGTTGGGTTGGTAGCTTTGCGTTTTTTGGTTTTTATCAGGGCATTTGTAATCAATAGGTGCATTTTTACAATTACATCTTCTTTATTGCCCAGCTGGGTTCTTTCCTTCTGGCTTTTTACCAGCAGGTAACCATCTTTGGTAATTTTGTTGGCGAGCTTTTCGAAGATCATCTCCTTTTGCTTGTCTGTCAGTATTTCTGACGAGGCTACATGAAAGGCTCCTTCTACCATTGTTTCCACTTTGTTCACATTCTGGCCACCGGCGCCTCCGCTGCGCGCTGTCTTAAATTTTATTTCGTTTAAAACATTTACCATTCAATAAAAGTACAAATTCGCCCCAAGGTTGCCAACCCTTCTAGCCGGATTTTGGCTTTTTCAAATACTTTTGCGAAGGTTGATAACCAGTTCCTTCCAATTAATTCGTAATTTGTACCGGTAATTTTTATAAGACGAAAAAAAAATCCATTTTTGCATATAACCCATTCCTAAATGAAGTTAAAAGAAATATACCCCTCCCTATGCGAAAGAAAACAGAAAGGTAGAAAGTCTTTTGCTGTTTTGATTGACCCGGATAAAGTAAATGATGAAAGAATGGAGCAACTGATCCGTCTGGCAGTTGCGGCAAAAGTTGATTATTTTTTGGTGGGAGGAAGTCTCGTTATTTCAAACTATCTGGATGAATGTGTTCAGTTTATCAAAAGAAATTGTGCGATTCCTGTGATCCTGTTTCCCGGCAGTTCCACACAGGTTTCAAAATATGCTGATGCACTCCTTTATCTCTCCCTCATCAGTGGCAGAAATCCCGAATTATTGATCGGTCAGCACGTAGTAAGTGCTCCGGCTATCAAACAAAGCGGCCTTGAAATAATGAGTACCGGGTATATGGTGATCGACGGCGGCGCCCCCACAACCGTATCCTATATTTCTAACGCCGCACCATTACCGGCCGATAAAAATGAAATCGCAATGTGTACAGCCATGGCTGGCGAGATGCTGGGTATGAAATTAATCTATATGGATGCAGGCAGCGGCGCCAAAAGAGCCATCACAGAAAGCATGATCGAACTGGTAGCTCATGCAATCGAAGTTCCATTAATTATAGGCGGCGGCATCACCGATCCTGAAAAAGCCTATCTGAATTGCAAAGCCGGCGCTGATGTAATTGTCGTAGGCAACGCCATAGAAAAAGACGAATCACTGATTATGGAAATGGCTTCTGCGGTGCATTCTGTGCCAGTGAAAATTGGTGGATAGAAATTTTAGCAACATTATTAATAGCAGGTTTACGCTGTGCAGATAATTCCAGCGGCAAGTTGAATACTTTTTAAAGTATAATAAAGAAGTGTAAAGACAAAAACAAGAATTGTTGTTATTTGTTCGGTTGCTGTCAAAACATTTTTAATAAAAAACGGGAAAGGTTGTAGTAACCTTTCCCGTTTTTTTATCTATTAGCATTCAGCATTTACTGCTGCATTGCAGGCGGCATATCAGTCTGGCCGCCCTGGTCGTTCATATTTTTGCGTTTGAAAAGAGAAAAATCAGCTTTACCAAAACGCCAGCTTAGATTTACCCTTACCCTTTGAGGATCACGTTGTCTTTCTATATCCTGTACAGAAAAAATCTTGTTGCCCAGGTTTGATTCTGAATGAATTTTTGTAATCCTGGTGCGGAAAATATCATTCATACTTACTGAAAGCGATAGTGATTTGTCTTTCAGGAAA
>Ga0207667_10001984_pt1 | contig 25652 bp, 23 predicted proteins | sample KBSCornC52_FD_184301 | JGI IMG/M metagenome (GOLD analysis project Ga0207667, IMG submission 184301) | Corn rhizosphere microbial communities from Kellogg Biological Station, Michigan, USA - KBS Corn C5-2 (SPAdes) (version 2) | ecosystem: Host-associated > Plants > Roots > Rhizosphere > Soil ...
GACTGTCTACAACCAGGAACTGGTAACCGCGGCCATCCAGAGTATTCCGGCCAAACAAGCTCTGGAAAAGTTGACCGCGTTCGAGCAGGGGACACCTAACTGACGCCCACCACATTTGTCGGACGCTACCAGCTGGGCATCAGCCAAGTAGCGTGTCCTATGAAGATACAAAACAAGGTGCACTTCGTTTCACTAGCCCCAGCCTTCCGGAGCACTTCTCTTACGTAGTCTGAGACGGTTCAGCAGCCTTGTTTAAAATGAAGGAATATAGACGGCCAACTTTAAATTTAATTTTTTTATAATAAAGCAAATATTTTATCTAGACCAAAGAATTTTATCTTTTCTTGTGCGGAAATTGTATAGGTGACGACCTGTATCCCCAAATCGTTTTCAACAATACACCCTAACATTTCCTCTGGACTCTCCGGAACTACTAGCACTTTTTTCACATTTTTCTCAAGAATTTGACTTACAGTTGGGGAGTGAACAGCAAGCTGTCCGACTGCGGTATATATGCTTTGAGAGTCAGATTTTGTTTTCACTTCAAAGAGCACGGCAACTTCGGCGAAATTGGCGACTAGGTCAATTGCACGCGACTTTAAAGTCGCACCGCGCCGAACCATTTCCTCGTGGAGCGCATGTACTACTTTGCCATGGTAGGAGGTTGGAAAAGATTTCTTTGGGATGTACGCTCGCCGATTACCGCTAAATTCTTTAAAGTAGTCTTGTAAGCCGGCTGCGCCTTTTCGAGTTATCCCGGCTTCCGATGGGCCATCAATCTCAACAGAATCGTCTTCTCCGTTTGCCTCATCCTCTGTGTCTACTGCAATTTCCGAATCCTCTCCCAGATTACGAATGGCATTTCGGAGCCGACGCGAAAATTTACTGAGGTCGTCCACTAAAGTTGCCGAACTTAATGGAGCCACGAGCATATATTCGTCAATCCGCTGTGAATTCTCTGCCTCGACTACCTCTGCGGCCATAGCTTCAAGTATCTTATCCTTAGGGACTCTCTGACCGAGCGTCACGATGCCTCTATGCGCCAGAAATACGTCGCCTGTAATCACATCCTCTAGAAACGCGGCGCCCATACGCCGGTGAAATTTTCCCAGTGGATAGTTAAACTGAACGTCGATAGAAAGCCAATCATTGCTACCGTATGTGCCATGACCAAGTAGCGTTATCATTTTGTTGCCTTTTACGCCAGGCCAGCTTATATACCAGAGAGAATCTTCTCTATTTTCTTCTAGGAAATAGACATCCTTGTCAGCATGTCCTCCGGGATATCCGATTCTGCGAGTCTCCTGATGTATATAATGTTGCTGAAGTGAGTCAGTAAAGATTTTTTGCAACGTTGCAATGCGATTTACGTCTTCAATTTCTCGGTATTGCATATGCTTCCATTCATTTTTAAAGGAGATCTTCTTTACTAAAAATTTTGGGAAGTGGAATTAATGTCAAAGTGCCAGCTCCCCCTAAGGCAGGAATGTAATCTATTTGTGAGAATGTTAGCATCTCGTCGTCGACATGCTCATTAGAGATGGTTTAATAACTCCTGGGCAATCCAGTCTGCTGCAACTTCATGCCGTTTCAGATGTGATGCCGGAAGCAGATTGCGCGTAAATCCGAAAGCGCGCAAGAACATCTCGGCCATGTCGAGTTTTTCAAACCGTCTCATAGAGTGGCTATGTTGTTTAACATAGCCACCATCTATAAAGGTGAAAATTGGACTAAAAATCGCCTATTTTGACGGGCAGATGAAACTAATTCGAGAGTTGAAATGGTCCTTCCAAAATTGGTCGCCTGCTCGCGAATGTCCCGCCACACAGAGGACGCAAATCATGCATATGGCGATAAACTGACGCCAGCCAGCGGCCGATTCCAACACGGATTGCGCCCACTCAGGAAGCTCTTCCGCGTCGCACATTGCGAGGGTAGCCGAGCGCCAAGTTTGCAGTCCGGTCAAAACTGCCAACGGGACCATAATGAATGTCCCGATAATGGAGTGCTGCGACGCGACCTGCTGACCGAACAGATTCAGTCCGCACCAAAAGCTGTTAAAGGTACCGATTTTGGAAAACTCGGCCAAGTCGGTTGGCATCGTGTCCGAGGCTGTGCCGACGCTGAGATAGGTAAGCAAAGCGATTGCAGCGAGGGAGAAGCTCCGCAGTGCCTCCAGGTAGTCATCGTCATAGAACTGCTTCAGCGCGGCCATTACACCAAATGCCCCGTTGGTAAAACTGAAGAAAATCAAAGTGCCATAAATTACTGCCGAATAACGTGTGAACCAAAACGAAAGCGCTGCCAGAGCGACCGCGCCGCCAACAAAGCCTAAAATTGCCAGTGCGCCGCCCGCGTCCTGACCTTTCCCGTCGTCGCCGCTGCCGGAACCGTTGTTATTGTTGATTATTGTCTTTTTGACGTACGTGACTCGGTTCCCGTTTCCCACTGCATTTCCGTTGCCGTCGATTCGAATTGAGCCACTGCTAAATTTACTACTTGACATCGAATTACCTCCGAACAATGTAATAGATTCCACATGGAATCTGTAATTGCACTGTATCAATGTTCCTTTGAGGCAACAAGAAAATTTAACAAAAATCAAGCACAGTGTTGTTTTTATTGCGAAATTGCCAATTTGAAATATTTCGCAACGGAAATTATCGATGAGAAGTTTTCCTGCATTGCAAGCGAGAATCTGGGGCCCTTGCCAACTTTCCCTGAATTGCACTTACTGTGTCCGGTACATTCTGAGAGTCGCTAACGTGACGGGGACGATAAGAAGATGGCAAAGCGCTTGGGCCTCGGGTTAACCACAAGCTGCGTCAGCCCGGATATGGCGACGTGGTCAATACTAGGCACCCATACACCGAGTTCCCCGGTAGCGACCACCAGCGCACCTTCCGCGAGCGTCTGCCACTCGCGAACGGGAAGTTCGTCGAATACACCACGGCGGTAGTTTCAATGCCTACGCCGACTCGTCCAACATTTGAAGGCTCCCGAAAGCGCGTATCGTAGCTGACCGGATTGGTTGGAAGTGCAGCATTCTGAAGGATGGACGTGGTACGCGGTCGGCGCGACGACGCTTGTCCTGTTCCGTCGTCGGACCACGCACGAGGTCATGCTGCGCTCGTGGGAATCGTCCTTCAAACGCTGGCTGCTCGAGAACAAGACTCACCTTCTGAAGGGAGCGAGCGCAGACCGGCGCCACGTCATCTCTGATGCGATTGACTGCCCCCACCTGCCCTTGGGCGTCGATACCTGGGAGGACTTTCGTGAGAGCTACCTCAAGGAGTTCGCGTTTCGCTTGTACGCGAACGAGCAGGAGCCGATGGCTAAGGCACTCAAGAAAGTGTTTGATAGGTGGTACGCCGAAAAACCTGGCTCCGCAGCGGCTACGAACCTGATGTAAGCAGTTCGGCGGCCGGCTTGTCCCCATTCGCCCTTGGGCGCAGTCCACCCTCGTGGTGGTAGGCGACGCGCAGCCCGCGAACATTAATATAGACGGTCACAATTATTTCTTCACCGCTACTTGAACTCCGGAAAGGCAACCCAACTTGTGGCCGAAGTATCAAGGCGCTTAGCTGCAAGACCCAACGGCGCCAGCGGAGACGGGGGCTAAATGAACAAAGAAAACCTGCTGAAAATGATTGCCGAAAGCGGCTACAACCTGGGGTACGGAGCGAAGAAGCACTTCGCCACGTTTGACCTCATCGAAAAAATGCCCGGCTGGCTCGGCTTCGTGGCATTCGTCGTCGGTATCTACGCGTTGTTCGTGCCGCCGCTGGCGTCGAATCAGGTGTCCGCGCTGATGCTGTTGTTCGGCATCTCGTCCTTGTACATCAGTCCATACAATGCCGAAAAGCAAAAGTACGAGGATGGTGGCAAGCGCCTCACGGAGTGCTACAACAAGCTGCGTTCAATGTACTACGAGGTGAAATCGCTCCAGGACAATACCGACTTTTCGGCGCACGTGGCGGCTCACGACGCCTTATATTCGGAAGCCTTCGCGCACACGGTGAGCAAACAAATCTTCCTCAGCGATTGGTATGCACATTACAAGTTCTTCTGGCAACAAGAAATTCAATGGATTGACGAACAGAAACACTTCACGCTGCTGCGTGACAAGTTGCCGTTGACGTTCACGGCCACGTTTTTTCTGGTCGCAGCCGCAGCTGTTTGGTATGGCCACAGCCATTCGTTCTCAATTTGCAACCTGTTCTGAGGTCCCTGTGAGTGCAACCCTGTTTGAGCAATTCCGTAAGAACCTCGCGGTCAAGAACGCCGATGAAATCTCCGGACGCTACTGTGCCATTACCACGAGGCTGAACAAAGATTACTGGGGCACGGATGCGGAGTACCTGCATTGTCTCCAGGTGGGCTCCTACGGCCGCAACACCGCCATTGATGGCGTGAGTGACCTGGACATGGCGTTCGAGCTTCCTTGGGAGGTCCACGACAGGTTTGTCAAGCGCCAGGGGAATGTCCAGTCCCAGTTGCTGGGCGAAATCCGGGACTACCTGAAGGTGCTGTATCCGAAAACCGATGTTCATGCTGACGGCCAGGTTGTCGTGGTTCAGTTCAAGAACTACCGTGTCGAAGTACTGCCTACGTTTGTTGAAGAAAACGGCAGCTACAAGTTTCCCGATTCGAATAACGGCGGCACATGGTGCTGGTGCTGGCCGCGAGACGAAATCGCGGCTGTTCAGAAAGTGCACGAGCGTTCGAACCATCACCTGAAGCACATCTGCAAGATGGTGCGGGCCTGGAAGAACAAACACGGCGCACCGATGGGCGGCATGCTGATTGACACATTGTGCTACAACTTCTTCAAGACGAACGAGCAGTACGACAACAAAGGTTATGGGTGCTACCCGGAATTAGTCCGCGACGTTTTCTCATTCTTGGCAAACCTACCCGAGCAGGACTACTGGCTCGCGCCTGGCAGCAAGGACCGGGTATACCCGAAAGGTAAGTTTCAGAAGAAAGCGAAGAAAGCTGCGGCCAAGTGCCAAGAAGCCCTCGACGTGGATAACGGCGCGGCAAAGGAAAAGCTGTGGCGCGAAGTCTTTGGAACATGTTTTCCGAAGTCTATCGTCAAGATGGCAGCGGCTACCGAGAGCATTGGTCGTACATTCAACAATACTGAGCAGTTTATCGACGAGCTGTACCCAGTCGACATCCAATATGAGCTCGAGTTGGGCTGCGATATCAAATATCGTGGCGCATTGGAAAAACGGCTGCGCTGGCTTGATGCAGTATTCCCCATCCATATCGGTAGGAAGTTGCATTTCTATATTGAAAGCTGCAACGTGCCGAAGCCGTACCAAATGTTTTGGAAGGTCCGGAACGTTGGGGCTATCGCCGAGCGACGTGGAATTCGGGGACAAATCGTGACGGACGATGGTAACCAGGAGCGTTTTGAATCGACAGATTTTCCGGGTCCCCATTACGTGGAATGCTATGTCGTAAAGAACGGCGTCTGCGTTGCGCGCGACAGGATTGCAGTACCGATTCAGGGCACCGACCGGGAGGCCGCTTGAGAGTGGCCTTCGCGCAATAACTTCTGCCCGCGAATAGAAGCGTCGCGGCACATCCGCATGACGTGAGCTGGCCTCGGCTAAGGTTGTTGGGATGGGGCGCCTACGAGCGGCCTGGCCGCCTTAGTTTCTCAGGCAGCATTTTGTTCAGCTCGTCGGCTGAAAAGAACAGCTCCTCGTTCGACTTCAAGGCGGCTTGCGCCTTCGCATACGCTTTCGCGTTCGTGCGCGGTGCGGTTTTATAAAGATTTTCCAGCTCTTGGTTCAGTCGGTCTCGTTCCTCACGGACCTTTTCTGGCGCACGCCCATCGTCCATGTCGATGAGCAATGACAGCAGACGTTCGCGGATGCCCCACAGCTTTGACGCTGTTTCGGCATGTATCTGCGCTTGCTCGCCCAAGCTGGCCTCCTTGAAATAGAGATTCAGGCCAAGCAGTAGAGTGGACAGAACGGCGCCGAGGATGGTCGCCAGACGTGAGTCGCCCCACACTGCGAGTAGGAGGCTCCCTGCCGATAACGCTGACAGGACAATTTCAAGGGACTTAATAGCTTTGTATCGTACGACATAGCCATCAGCCATCTTCTCATGGGTCTTGTGTGTGTATGCGGCGCGCCCGTACATCTCGCGCAGCTGGTCTTCAAGGCTCATCTGTTGATTCATGTTTTCTCACAGTGGGAAGACATTGCCGTAAATTTCTCGAAACTTCATCTTGGCGGCTCGCTCCTGACCTGCGACCATGTATGCAATCGCCTCTTCGGCCCGCAACTCGGCCTGGCGTGCCTTGTACTCAAACGGGCCTTTCCGCCAAACATATGAGCCACTACCTGGAGCCAACCAATAAGTTTGGGTGGAGTTCTGGCTTGCCAAAAAATTGAAGAAATCACGGGTCATGAAGTCATAGTACAGGTACGATTTTTCACGATACGCCCAGTTACCGATGAACTGATAAGCGAGGGTGTCAATCAGCATGCCGTTCATGGGCACGTTGTTCGTGTCGCGCCATGCTCGTACCATTCGCGCCAGTTCGACCAAGTTGCCATTGCACAGAACGTTTCGCACTTCAAAGGCGCGCAGCTCAGCCTTGGGGTCACAGGTCCGCCAGCGTCCGCCGCCATTAGAATCCGCAAACGTGTAGCTTCCGTCGTTATTTTCAAATGCCGGCAGCACCTCATAGGTAACACCGTCATCGAACGCGACGGCGACAATTTGACCATCACCGAACACATCCGAGGTGTTGTAGGTGGTGCGGATTGCAGCGCGCACCGCGGCGAGCAGTGAGGACTGCTTGTGACCAGCGTAGCCGTCATAGCGCCTGAAGACTTCCGACGGAAGGACGCATAGCAGGTCGGCGTCGCTGACCGTCGGAATCGCGGTGTTCCTGCCCATCGAGCCGACGTAAAACCGATACGCTGACTCGGAATCCAAATTTCTGAATTGCCGGTTCACTGCCTTAGTGATTCGACCTGTCCGGTACGCCAATGACGAGCGCTTGTCCGCGCTCAGTCGCACTGAACAGCAGAAATCATTGAACCATTCACCAACACCCATTGATTATCCTACCTGTGTAAGTTGAGGTTGAACGGCCGGGACGGCCGCTATCATACCTCGGATGACGCTGAGTGAACCGACCGAGCCGGGCCAATCAGCGAACAGCCCGACGCTTAATCCGACGACGTAGCGAACCCCATACGAAGTGCAATGAGGAGGGGGAGATTTGCTCTGAGATTAAGAAAGTAATTGTTGGGCCGACGTTAGAATTAGTGAAAATTCTACATCGGCAAGTAGATATAATCGAGGAAAGGCCACGCACTCGACAGTTGGGACCGGGTAAGCTGCAGGGGTATGGCGGCAATTTAGAAAACTTTTCGTTTCGGGCAGTGAACCAGAGCTGTCGAGAGGAGCAGTATGTCAGGTGGTGGTGGTGGGGGCTCATGGACTCCCGATAGTGACGTTCAATGCAGTCGCTTGCGTTTCCAAACTCAGATTGCAACACCTCAGCCAGGTGCAGTACTAACCTTACGAGTAGGTGACGTACTTGATGTCACCGTCATAAATATGGGTGGTGCTTTCGCCGTAGCTGTTTCCAAAAACGGGAACGTGGTCGGCGGGCTGGCTGGCGGCTTGGTCAACAGACTGCGCGAGTGTCTGCTTGGCGGTACCAACTTCAAAGCTACTGTCTTGACCATCAATGGCGCTCAGGTCATGGTCGAAATCGAACCAATTTAATATGACTATTCACGTAGTTGGCGGCGTGTACAACGAATACTGTGTACGCCCTGCATGGAACAGCCTTTACGGCTCAGCAGGCCGTGCGGCAGTCGCTATTGCAAGGATGGATGCCGACGTCAATCTGCACTCGTACTTCACAAAGAGCACTGGGGAACAGTTCAGAGCGGATTTCGTCTGGCACGGAAACCTCCATGTCACAGAGACGCCAGCACAGACCGTTGCTCGATTTTGGTATTTGCATGACTCAGCAAAGCCAAAAATCTTCGACCGCCCAGCTCAAACAGAGCCACCTATCGTTGTTAACGAGGCCAAAGTAGTTCGGTTCGGTATTTTGGACGGTGATGCGGTAGTCGAGGCGGAATGGGCGGTCTATGACCCTCAAAACATGGGGACCGCGATACCGTTTGGTGCGAACGGTTCAAAGGCGAAGCACTTGGCTCTCGTACTAAATGCGTACGAAGCTCAGGCAATGGCGAACGCGTTTGGCAAGCCGCTTCAAGAATGCGCAAGGTTGTTGGTCGAGCAGCAGGGGGCAGAGGTTGTCGTCATAAAGATGGGGCCGGCAGGAGCACTTGTGTGGGCGGATAATCGAGCGCACACGGTCCCAGCGTATCGGACGTCCAATGTCTGGAAAATTGGCTCGGGCGACTGTTTCGTTGCACACTTCGCGCTTGCATGGATGAACGACGGGTGTACGCCGCTGGCTGCTGCCGAGAGTGCATCAAGGGCTACCGCGTTCTATTGTGAGCGCATGAGTCTACCTACATGTGAGGAACTCGAGAAGTTCGCGCCACCGCCTATAGAACCGTCAGCTGCATTCTTAAGCGGAACAAAGCGGCAGGTCTACCTGGCTGGGCCGTTCTTCGACTTGGCTCAGGTGTGGATGGTCGAAGAGGCTCGTCGCAACCTGGTAGAAAGCGGCCTGAAGGTATTCTCACCATTTCACGACATCGGACTTGGAAGTGCACAGCAAGTGGTGCAGCAAGACCTGGACGCGATTAAAGCCTCAGACCTCGTCTTTGCCATTGTGGATGGCCTTGATGCGGGAACCTTGTACGAGATTGGATATGCACGTGCGCTGGGCATACCCGTTATCGTTTTCAGTGAGCGTGAAAGCGAGGAGAGTCTGAAGATGGCTGAAGGCTCCGACTGCATCGTCAACCGAAACTACACGACTGCCTTGTACACAACGCTTTGGAGAGCTGCTGAGCTTTGAAAACTGCACTATTACTTTCTGGCGGAATGGATTCCGTCTCGCTCGCATGGTGGAAGCGGCCACAGTTCGCCATCACGATTGATTACGGGCAAAAGGCGGCGGAGGCAGAAAAAAGGGCTTCAGCCGCCGTCTGTCAGCAGCTCGATATTGAGCACCACATTCTTACGGTTGACTGCCGTTCGCTCGGCTCTGGTGACATGGCTGGTTCTGCGCCAGACGGCTTGGCGCCGGCAAGTGACTGGTGGCCCTACAGGAACCAATTGCTTATAACTCTTGCGGCTATGAAGTCCATTAGCCTGGGGGCAACGACGCTGCTTATTGGTACAGTTCGCTCAGATGAAGGGCATCGAGATGGAACGACCGAGTTCGTGGGTCTCATCGATAGGCTGCTCAGTTTCCAAGAGGGTGGGTTGCGTGTCGAGGCGCCGGCCATTGGCATGAGTACGCAAGAGTTGGTACATGCCGCGCAAGTCCCAGGAGAGTTGCTGGCATGGGCACATAGCTGTCACAAGGCGAATCTGCCATGTGGTGATTGTCGAGGCTGTAACAAATACAATCAGTCGATGTTCGACCTTGGATATGCAGGGAAACTTTGCTGAGCCGCGGCCGCGTTCGGTGCCTGAAACATACTCGCTGTTTGAGTGGCCTGCAGGCGGGCGGGTAACACGTTTAAATCCAGCGCCGCCGCAACTCATCGTTGACATCGTACAGGTGCTGCAGAACCGTCAATCGCGCCGGCTTCTCGGGAGCCTGTCTCTTACTCAGCTTGGTTATCTACTTTGGCTCTCGTGTCGGACACATAGCCTACGCTCGTCAGACTATGGATTCGACCAAGAGTTTCGACCGCACCCATCGGCCGGGGCAATGCATCCAATCCACCTCGTATGCCAGCGTTCAGCCGGCATGCCATGGGAACGCTATGACCCGTTAGCGCATAGTCTTGTTGCACTTCCTCAGAGCGAACGCTACGCGCAAGAAGCTCGTGTCAGGGCCGCCAACATTTTACCTACTGATGAGGCAGTTCTACTTGCACTCGTTGCCGAATCAGGGAAGACAGGGGCCAAATATGAAGATGGGCAGAGCCTTGTCTGGAGGGACGCGGGCGTAGTCTTGGGCTACCTCTCCTTGATTGCAGAAACATTGAAGCTCGGCTTTTGTCCGCTTGGGATGACGGGAGATGCGTATGTGGCGCCGATGTCCGCACAAGGTCAGCTTCAGGGGGCCGGATTAGCCCTTATCGGTGTGAGCACCTCGTAGTCAGACGGCTAAAAGCAGTTGCTGCTCGCCTTTTGCCAATCTTCTGGGGCGGCGTATCTTTGCCGGCTCACCTTTGAGCTCATTCACCAGGCTTTTGACCGTAAGTGGGGACGTAGCCATTTCGTGCCAGACGACAGCATCGAGTTCAGACGGGCGGACGTCCATATGAGAACACAGGTTGAGGAGCAAGCTCTCGAGTTCGAGATAGTTGCGCTCTACTGTCAGGGCTGTGGGGAACAATCGAATTGCTTGGCCAAAGCGAAGAATATGGATATCGAGGATAGCTACATCATCTGCGCTTAACCAGTTTCGCGCGACCCAAGACGCAGTTTTGTACCCGATACCAGGTAGTTCTCGTAACCAGTCGCGAAGGGCTCGACCGGACTGCATTGCTGGCGCGTTAGGCAGGGCGCTCAATGCTTGCGCCAAGTACTTGGCTTTTTGGGAAGCGAATCGATATCGAACCTCCTTCCCACCCACAGCGACAGGCTGCGTGAGCCAGCTCAACAGCTGGTCTTGCGATGGCGCCGCGCCGCTAAATGCACCGTGCGAACGAAGCTTTTCATACATAGCTAACCCAACTGCCGCAGGAATGCCGTGTCCTCCCAAAAGACATGCTCCCACTTCCTCAGCAAGGGTACGACCAAGCTTGTACTGTGGTGGGCCGCCAGAGATACGTCGATGCACGACTTGGAAAACCCAATATGCAGGAGTCGGAAATGCATCGACAGCACCCCACTGAACTCCGGGAGCGACCTCGCAATCGGGAGAGGGTAGCTCGACACGCAAGGCGCCGACCTTTGAGTAAATTGTGGCTGTTTGGGTCATGGCGTCAGTTCGCGTTGTGGGTAAGCTTCGTAAAGCCACGTGGTAAATGCGGCGCGCTCACAAGGGTCCATAGCGCATACTTTTTCCTTAAGGCGCTCAAGGCGGCGCTTGCTGTCTTGGCGCTGGCGAAAGTTAGCACCCATGTAGCGGCTGTCGTGCAGGAGACGAGGCGCCTCGTAATTGAACCAAAGTGTCTCAACGCGCACATCAACATGGGTTTTTGCTTGAAAAGTGTGCTTATTCCATCCTTGCAGGGTGTTGTCATACAAGGCGTTCTCATACCCGGACACGAGAACCATGCATGGCAGACTTACAAGGATATGAAGTAAGCGTACATGGTCATCGACATCGTAGTCGCACCTGTAGACTTTGGCTCGGCGCCGGGTTTCTGGGAGATATGGCGGGTCAACGTATAGCAGCTCCCCTCCAGTAAAGGGATACGTCTTCAAGAAGTCTTCAGCGCGACCATGAACCAAGTCAACGTTGATGCCTGGCATCTGTGACCATGACGCGAGAACCGAGGCATCAGCATCGATTCCAATATTCGTCGTCGCCGGCTTTTTATGCCGCATGACAGCACCGCCGCCAAGATGAGTCTCGATGTAGACATCATGACAGGGCATCAAGTTGATGATGTGCTGATAGGTTTTACCTTTGCCGCCTGGGTATCGCATTCACGCATCATCGTCAAATCTGCCGATGATGTCAATAGCCGCCCAAGGCGACATCCCTCGTGCCAAGTCGGGTCCGCACGGGTAAACCCTTAGTGGAGGTGTAGATGTGCCTAACCGTTAACAGAGCGCAAATCCGCTCATGCACTCCGAAGGCCCTAGGAAAGCAGACCGTTTTCGCTCCACACAATGGACGGCGGCGCGACCGGCCTGCCGGTGGCGACCTCACGCCACTGGCAACTCAATGGTTAGGCCATGCCTTGGGAAAGGCACTGCGCGAGCTCTGGGATGATGGTCTGTGGATACCGCACGAAGCGCCGGGACTCAAGCCTCTGAGATTTCTGTGACTGCCTCAATCGGGCACGGAGCGAGGGCTGGCGCCGTCGGAAACGCTTTTATTTCCCTTTGACGAAAATTCATGCACGAGTAGGTAGTTTGCAAGGTGAGAAGCGTTCGTTTTCGTGAAAATTCTTTTTCTATCAATGGCTTGCGATTTTTCGACAACTGGAAACACGCCTTTTTGTTTCCCGCCTACACTTGTTGTAGACGAACAATAAAATTGAACAAAAAACAATAAAGTTTGACACAAGCAGACGTTAGATATCCACAGATGTAGCCGCCCATGTGTGCCATGATTTGGCCATATGGGCTTTTTTTTTTAGTCCGGGCCGCTCTGCTCGGGCCATCGAATCCATACAAAAGCTCATGGCTTGGGAAGAAGAGTGAAAGGAGAACGAATGTCAGACCTGAGCGGCAGTGAGCGCCGTAAGCTTGAAAAGCTCCTTGGTATGGGGAGCGGCTATGTGCTCAATTTTTCGGACCGTACCTTCGGTGAGTTCTTTGACGAATACCGCGTCGAGATCGACGCCGAGCGTTACCGGATGCGTGGCACATCGAAGGCAAACCGGATGCGTGCATTCTGGGAACTGGATAGCAACTATGCCGTTGGGCGAGTCATTGGAGGGCTCATCGATTATGCTGCCGAAGAGCAGTGTTTTGGCGACAGCAACCCGAATTTGATTGATGACTGCAGGAAGGCTGCACAACGGTTACTCAGTGATCAGCCGGTGGCTGAATTCGAAGCGCTGACGGCGACAGGCGACGAGCGTGATTTCGAAGTGCTGGCAGAGCATGTGCGGGAAGCGATCGAAAAGAACCAGCCTGAGGGGGCCTTGGACCGATTGCATACCTTCGTGATGAAATTCGTGCGCAATGCGTGTCAAGAGCATGGCGTTGAAGTGATCCGCGACAAGCCGCTGCACAGTCTATTTGGGGAATACGTACGGACCCTGCGCGACGGTAATCATCTTGAATCGGCAATGACCGAACGCATTTTGAAGTCGAGCATATCGGTGCTTGAAGCGTTTAACGATGTGCGCAACAACAAAAGTCTTGCGCACGATAATCCAATCCTGAACTACGAAGAAAGTCTTCTGATTTTCAATCACGTTGCCGCATCGATTCGCTTCATCAGGTCACTGGAAACGAAGATAAAAGCGAAGACCGCCGTTACAAAGGATCTTTCGATTTGGGATACCGACATGCCTTTCTGATCCGTATTCACTTCGCCAGGAGAGTCGGGTGCGTGTGGCACGGTTGTGGAAACGAAGGATATTTTCGTTTTGAGCGGAGCGTGAGGTACCGGTTTCGAACGCTACGTTGACGGCGGCCATATCGTCGGGTTAGGGCAACTGAGCGGCCTGCCGCCTGTTGGCAATTCACTGATGCCAGCCTGACTCGGCGTACATCTAACCACTTAAAACAGCAACCGGGCTCTTTGCTGCCTTTCGTCGCGCATGATATGGCCTTGTCGACCCGCTGATACGAAGGCTTGCCATATCACATCTACATATGTAGACTTAGCGCATGATACGAAATAGACCTCCCTCACCCCAGACCAGGAAGCTGCTTGCGGCTCTCTTGTCTCAACCTGCTCAATGGCAGCATGGATATGCTCTTTCTGAGCAGACTGGTCTCAACTCCGGAACGCTTTATCCCATCCTCATGCGGCTGAGCGACAGAGGCCTGGTTGAATCCAGGTGGGAGCCATCTCGACATGAAGGTCGTCCGCCCAGGAAGTTGTATCGGCTAAATCCTGACGGGGTTGCTTATGCGATTGAACACGCGGAGTTCGAAGGGGTGAGACCTGGGCAACTATCTCCAGGCCAAACATGATGTTCAGAGACGTCATCAGGTTCATCAGCCCCCTTGCCATAGTTCGGCTCGTGGTGTGGATCATGCCGTCGCATCGTAAGGATTGGGCAATGGCTATGCTCAACGAGCTTGCGTACATCGAATCACGCCGAGCAGCAGTCCGTTGGATCATGGGAAGCATGCTGTTCGCCATCAAGGCGCGAGTTGCCCACGAACTGGAGAAAGCATCCGGGAACAGGATTTCCCAAAAGGTGTTTCTCGTGATTGTTGTGGCGATATGTACTGTCGCCGGAATATATGCCGTCCAAAAACCATATAAGCAAGAGCGAATCAAATTCGTTCTCCATCGGTTTTTCGATACAAATTAAGCACGAAATGATGTTGTAGTAGTTTCTTGATGACGCAGTAAGCGATCAAACCCGGCGAACTTGGCGTATATGACTTCAAAACTAATCATCGAAACTCACGGCCTAACGAAGCAATATGACGAATTCAAGGCAGTGCTTGACTTGAGTCTAGCGGTGGAGTCCAAACGCATTACGGGATTCCTGGGACGTAACGGTGCTGGTAAGAGCACCACTATCAAGATGCTTCTCGGCATGATTCGCCCTACGGCCGGGACGGCCCGAGTGTTGGGATACGACATCACGGATCCGGCACAGAGCCTGGAGATTCGTCGACGTATCGCCTACGTGGGCGAGGACAAAGGTCTGTACGGTTACATGACCGTCGGCGAACTCATCCGCTTCACGCGCTCGTTCTATCGGGATTGGCAGCCGGAAATCGAGGAGCGACTACTCAGGCAATATCAGTTGCCGCTGGGGCGCAAGGTAAAGCAAATTTCCAAGGGCATGCGCACCAAGTTGGCACTGTTGCTGGCCTTGGCTCGGCGGCCTGAACTCATCATTCTCGATGAACCTTCAGAAGGACTCGATCCTGTATCGACCGACGAGTTGCTGCAGATATTGCAGGACGTATGCGCAGCAGGCACCAGCATCTTCTTTTCCTCTCATCAGTTGAGTGAGGTCGAACAGGTCGCCGACCGCGTGCTTGTAATTGACCGAGGTCAGCTGGTTATGAATACGCTGCTTAGCGAGCTGCTGAACAATTATCGCCGCATCACGGTGGAGCTCGCGGTGCAAGGCCCGGTACCAGCGTTCAGCCTCCCCGGTGTCGAGCGAGTGCTTGTAACAGGTCGGCAGGTGTCGTTGCTTGCGAGTTCGAACGTCGATGGCATCGTGAACTATGCGCACTCGGTCAATGCTGCCGTGCAGGTAGCACCCGTGAATCTACGCGATGTGTTTCTCGATATCGTGAAGGAGGCATCCTGATGCTGTGGTACAAGATGTGGCGCGAAAGCTGGATTCGCTTCGCCGTGAGCGCCGCGGCCTTGTTGTGGATGTGCGGTGCCGTGGTGGCCATGCAGCAGCGTGTGCGGTCCCATGCCGATGAGCCGATGAGTTATGCGAACTATATTTGGAGTGCGGTCTATAAGGCCAATGTGCTGGATCTGTTCATCTTGTTGGCGATCGTCCTTGGACTTGGCGGCCTGCTGCAGGAACGTGCCCAAGGCACGGCTGGATTTACTCTGTCTTTGCCTGTGAGTCGATGGCGGTTGGTGACTGTCAGGGCCGCCATGGGACTGGGCCAAGTCGCGGCCTTGGCGCTACTCCCTGCACTCTTGATTCCCTTGCTCTCCCCCTTGGTCGGAGAAGTCTTTTCGTTAGCACTTGCATTGCAGTTCAGTCTACTGTGGGCAACTTGTGGGATGTTAATCTTTGCGCTGGCGTTCTTCTTCTCGGCTGTTTTGCCCGGTGCGTACTCTCCCGCAATCGCCTCGATCGCCGGTTTGCTGTTGTGTTCGGCGCTTGCCGGGCTGCCGCAGGTAAAGCAGTACCCGGCGCTTGATCTGTTTCAGACCATACGTGGAGCCCAGCTTTCGCTCCTTCACAGCGAACCATCGCTGCACACTTTTGCCGCTCCCTTGCCTTGGCTCGCGCTGGGTGTCTACGCGCTGGTCGCGATTGGCCTGGTATTCGCGGCCTGTAGCATCACAGTGACCCGGGATTTCTGATGCGCGCCATGGCACTTCTACTGCTCAAGGCCTGGCGCGAGAGTTGCGGACGGTTTCTGTTGGGTGCGGCGCTGCTTTCTGTTATCTGCGTGTCTGCGGTGTTCTTTCGTGCCAGCTTGATGAACGTATTCGTACCGAACGAGGCGTTTAACGGTGACCCCTATATTGGTTACATCTACCGCTTGGTGTATGGCGGGCCGGGCCGCGGTTTCTTCACGATACTTGCCATTGTCCTCGCTCTGGGCGGCCTGCAGCGCGAGCGCCTTCACCGGACCGTGGGATTTACGTTGGCGTTGCCCGTGAGCCGCGCATGGCTAGTATCGGCGCAGGCGATACTCGGCGTGGCACAGATCGTGGTCTTGTCAGCGCTACCCTTGCTATTGCTGAGTGTGTGTTCGCGGTTGGCGCATGTGTCGTATCCCCCGGATCAAATGCTGCGTTTCGGTTTGCTTTGGTGCGCCGGTGGCATCGTCTTCTTTGCCGTGGCATTTCTGTCAGCAACCCTGTTCAGCAGCGAATACGCAGCGTTGGCAGCTTCGTTTGTCTTCATGATCTTCTATCCGATCACCGTTATGTTTCCGCCGCTGAATCGCTATCCCTTAAATATTCACCACATCATGAGCGGCCTGGCGATGCCGTATTTCGATGCACACAAGGCGTTGCTGGTGGGGGCGTTGCCTTGGACACTGTTGGCTTCAATGATGGGTATTGCCGGCGCGTTATTTACCCTGGCAGTTTATGTCACCAAACGACGGGACTACCTATAACCTGTGTTGGTTTAAAGGAATCCTGTTAAGTTAGCCACACATCTCTGGCGGGTTGTGTCAAACTTTATTGTCGCAAGTCGTGGCCTTAGAAGGCTACAGCGAGCATTTGTGTCTAACTTTATTTGTAGGTATGGCATGTCGGAGCCGGCCCTCTTCATAGGAGGACTTGTGTCAAACTTTTTTGTTCGGCCACACCAGGCCGTACCGCGGCGCCGGACGCAAATCCAGCGCCGCTTTCGCTGCCCAGGTCAAGGTATCGGGCGGCTTAGACCCTTGCAAGAGCAACCGTCACCGCATGGCCGTCATACGTCACCATGCGCTGCTTCGCGCGAGAGGAGCGAGAGGACGCGCCATCGTGACCGCCGCCAGGCCCGACGACCACGACGCGGAACTGGCGCTTTTCTTTCATACCCGGGAAATGACCCTGGCGCTCAAACATGGTCAGTTTCCTGCCTGCGTCATCCCAGCGCAGGCGCGTCAACGCGTACTCGCCGCGCTCGTATCCCCATCCGTCGCCAGCGTCTTCGTACAACGTGAATTCCCCGCTCGCGCCAGGATAGATCCGAAGCTCGATCTGGGCACTGCTTACTTGCGACACATATTCCAGGACAGGGCCGATGGGAATGATGCTGCCCGCGCGGACGTGAACCGGGATGCGCGCTAGCGGCGCAGCGACCACGATCGTTCTCCCGCCGGCCTGCGAAGTCCCGGTCCAGAAATCGAACCAGGTTCCTTTCGGCAGATAGACTTCGCGGGTACGCTGTCCCTGCAGCGGAACGGACCTGGCGGCGTAATACATGGGTTCGAGCACGGGGCTGACCATGACGCCGTCGCCAATCAGCATCTGCGTTTTCAGATCGTGTGTCCGAGGGTCGTCCGGGAAGCCGAACGCAACTGGCCGAATAAACGAGGCGCCCTTCAGGTAGACCAGTCCGGCCAACGAATACATGAATGGCAGGAGGCGATACCGTAACTGGATGGACTCGATGATCGCATCGTAGAACGGCGTCCCGGGCTCGCCGAAGTGCCACGGTTCACGCGGCGTATCCGTGCCGTGACTCCGGAACATCGGCAGGAATACACCGAACTGCAACCAGCGCGTGTATAGCTCCCGATATCCCGGATCGTCGACACCGGCATCGTAATCGCCATTCCAGAACCATTGCTTGCCACGCCGGACGAAGAATGCGCCGATATCGCACGTGACGTATGGATTCCCCGATGCGCTGTAGCTCTGGAGCGCCACGACCTGCTGGGCAAGGACCGACCATCTGGCCGCAATGTCGCCAGTCCACACCACGGCGCCAGCGGCCTGGCTGCCAGCGTACCCCGATCGGGTAAGGTTTACCAGACGCCTGGCAGGAGAAGCCTTGCGCCAGTTCCGATAGAAACTCTGCGAGTCCACCAAAGCGTAGGCGTTGAGATATTGGGAATCGATAACCTTGGACAGACCACGGATGTTGAGTTCGTCCGCATTGTCAGGACGCGTGGCGTCCGAAACCCAATCGGCCACTTCCGGTTCGGTCGAGTCGCACCACCAGGCATCGATGCCGTGCCGGCCGAGATACTGCCATGCGTGGTCAAAATAGAGGTCGCCGGCCTTACGCTGGAAGAAATCGACGTATTCGGTGCCGGCCAGCGTGTAGCCATTGTCTTTCAGGGCCCTGCCCGGCGGATCGAGCGGACTCGGGTTCGGCCAGATGGAAATCATCACATGGGCGTTCAGGTCATGCGCGGCCTTCGTCATTGCCGCGACGTCGGGATACCTTGCCGCCTCCGGAACGAAGCTGCCCCAATGATTGGGCATCCAGTAGTTCCAATCCTGCACGATGGTATCGAGCGGAATCTTCCGGCGACGGAACTGCGCGACTGTCTCGACCAGATCCTGCTGGGTGACGTAACGCTCCTTCGATTGCACGTAGCCGAAGGCCCACTTGGGCAGCAATCTGGCGGGCCCCGTAAGCTCGCGGTAGCCCGCAATGGCGTCGTCGGCTTTTTCTCCGACGATCACGTAGTAATCAAGATCGTCCACGACATCGCTGGTGAGCGACATGCCGTCCGCGCCATCGGCGAACGTGAGCGCACTGTACGAATCGAACAGCAGGCCATAGCCGCGCGTCGACGTCATGAACGGCACGACGATGCGTAGATTATGCTGGTACAACCTCTTTCGTTTCCCGCGCAAATTCAGGTCGTCGGTTTCATCAAAGCCCAGGCCATATAACGCCTCGTCGCCGTGCAGGCTGAAACGCGCCGCCGCCTTCCAGGCGTCCCTGTCTTTCGTCTGCACATAGGAACCCGCGACCTGCCGCTCACCGTCGACGGTTTTAATCCTGGTGACCGTGGCGGGGTCCGGCATGGACTTGATGACGTCGACCCGTTCGAAGGTGCGTGGCGACGCAGCGTTCTCTTGCAGGAGCAAGGTGCCATCGGTTTTCCAGAACGAGAGCGCACCACTGCCGAGGTCCAATTTGACCAGCATCCTGGGAGAACGCAAGGTGCACACCTTGTCATCAACGCCGATCTCGATGGCGGACGGCCGACCGCCAATGTCGACGCGCATCAGGCTTGCGCGCTCGGACCATTCCTGGTTCGGCGTCGCCGTGACACGGACGATGTGATCGGTGACGAAGCTGATTCTCAAACGGATATTAGCGGTTGTGCACTCTACGCCCACCCCGGTCTTGCGTACGTTCTGCACCGGCGCAGTGCCCGACCCGCCGGGCAGCAGCTTTTCAGCGGCGCTCGCGTATCCGGCCACCGTCAGCGCTGGTACCGCCTTGGCGAACTGCATAAGAAGTTTTCTGCGGCTATACATATGTCTCAATTGTTATTAATTATTAAGTCCCATGAACGGGATCCCTCAAACGACTCCGTATGTCCCTTACGTCGGCGACATGCATCACATAGAAAATCATGTTATCGATCACCAAGGCCAGCCTCCGTGGTTTACACTGAGCACATCTTCGCACGTGATTTTATCTATAAAATACAATTCATAGCGAAAAATGTACCGACTGGTCATGATTTTCCTGATTGGACCGGCTCGTACAACTCCAGATTGATATCGATACCAAGCGCCCGGCTTGCCTCATCAAGGATGACTCAATGATCTTGCCTCTTCACCGTATCTTCCCGATCCGGGCCCATGTGGCCGTGACCCTGGCCATCGCCTGCATGACGGCAGGTGCCAACGCCAGGACCGATGGCCCCGAAGCCCTGACCCTTCACTACGACAAACCGGCGGCGATGTGGACGGAAGCGCTCCCGATCGGAAACGGCCGCCTGGGCGCCATGGTATTCGGCCGTCCGGGTGAGGAACTGTTGCAGTTGAACGAGGCCACGCTGTGGAGTGGCGGCCCGGTCGGCACGGACCTGAATCCGACTGCCTACGACGCTCTCATCGAAACCCGGAAGGCGCTCGCCGACGAGAACTACGAAAAAGCCGCCAGCTTGGTCAGGAAGATCCAGGGCCCGTACTCGCAGAGCTACCTGCCGCTGGGCGATTTATTCATCCGGCAGGATTTACAAGGAAATCCGACCGACTACCGCCGCGACCTGAACATCCGCGACGGCATTGCCTCCACCTCCTTCGTCCTAAACGGCGTGAGGTATCGCCGTGAAGTGTTCGCGTCCGCGCCAGACCAGGTGATCGTCGTGCGCCTATCCACCGACAAGCCGCGCGCGCTGAACCTCGACGTGACGGGCAGGAGCGGGCTGCGCGGAGAAAGCACCGACGACAACGGCGTCCTGGTCTTGAAAGGCAAGGCGCCGGCACAGGTCGACCCGGAATATGTGCGCTACAACAAAGAGCCAATCTTATGGGACGACCCCAGCGGATGCAAGGGCATGCGTTTCGAATTGATGGTCAAGCCGCTCGTTCAAGAAGGTACCGTCGACGCCACCGGCGGCAAGCTTGTGATCCGCAACGCCTCGGAGGTGGTGCTGCTGCTGTCGGCCGCGACGAGCTTCAATGGCTTTGACAAGTGTCCGGACAGCGCGGGCAAGGACCAGCACGCACTGGCGCAAGCGCATTTGCAGCGCGCGGCCCTGCGCAGCTATGCGCAACTGCGTGCCGACCATCTGGCCGACTTCCACAAGCTCTTCGACCGCATGTCGCTCACCATCAATCCCTCCGAGCCCGACCGCAGCGACATCCCCACGGATCGCCGCCTGGCCGAGTTCACGGCGGGACAGGCCGATTCGGGGCTGGAAGCGTTATACGCGCAGTTTGGCCGCTATCTGCTGATCTCGTCGTCGCGCACGCCCAACGCGCCCGCCAATCTCCAGGGCATTTGGAACAACCTCATGCGTGCCCCCTGGAGCAGCAACTACACCACCAACATCAATGTCCAGATGAATTACTGGCCGGTGGAAAGCGCCAACTTGAGCGAACTGTTCTCACCCCTGGATGACTTGATCCGCAACCTGTCCGTCACCGGTAAGGAAACCGCCACATCCTACTACCACGCCCCTGGCTGGGTGGTGCATCACAACTCGGACATCTGGGCGCACAGCAGCCCCGTGGGCGATTTCGGCAAGGGTCATCCGCGCTGGGCAAACTGGTCCATGGCCAGCGCATGGCTGGCGCGTCACCTGTGGGACCATTACCAGTTCACGGGGGACCGCGCGTACCTGCGTGAGGTCTATCCGGTCATGAAGGAAGCCGCGCGCTTCATGCTGGCCTGGCTGGTCCCCGATGCCGAAGGCAGGCTGGTCACGTCGCCATCGACCTCACCCGAAAATGCCTTCCGGTACGGCGACGGCAAGACCAACGTGGTCAGCGTCGCCTCCACCATGGATATGGCGATTGCCCGCGACCTGTTCGAGAACGTCGAGAAAGCCGGACAGGTACTCGGGATTGATGGCGAGTTCGGCAATCAGGTGAAAGCCGCTTCAAACAAATTGTTCCCATTCCAGATCGGCGCAAAGGGCCAACTCCAGGAATGGTACAAGGACTTCGATGAAGTCGAGCTGCATCATCGCCACGTTTCCCACCTCTACGCCTTGCACCCGGCGCACGAGATCTCGCCCCTGACTACGCCGGAACTGGCTGCGGCCGCGCGCCGCACCCTTGAACTGCGCGGCGACGACGGCACCGGGTGGGCCCTGGCCTGGAAAGTGAACATGTGGGCTCGCCTGTTGGACGGCAACCATGCTCATACCCTGTTCCGTAATCAGCTACGTCTGACCAATCCCGGAGACAAGCACGGTGGCGCCTACGCGAACCTGTTCGACGCCCATCCGCCGTTCCAGATCGACGGCAACTTGGCGGGAACAGCCGGCGTCATCGAAATGCTGTTGCAAAGCCAGAACAACGAACTGCACCTGCTGCCAGCGCTGCCGGACGCGTGGCACGACGGCGCGGTGCGCGGCATGGTCGCGAGGGGTAATTTCGTGGTTGGCATCGAATGGAAAAGAGGAACGCTGGAAACCGCGCGTATCCTGTCGCGTAACGGCGGGTTGTGCGTCATCCGCACTACCGTGCCGGTCGAGGTGGACGGCGTGAGATCGCGCAGCCAGCGTAGCACGATAGGCTATGTCCTCAGTTTCGACACGGTGAAGGGCAAGAGCTATCAAGTGCGTCCCGCACGCAAGAGCGCCTGAATACACTGCCTGACGGAGATATCAACGAGCCCTAAACTCCGTTCCTGCGAGAACGCTCCTGCGCAGCCGCACACGCGATTGCGGCGTCCGTATGCCGGCCACCATGCCCCAGGCCGTCGCCCATCTAAGAGCGCGGTCCGTCTCCGGTCCCAACGGCCTGGCCGCAGCTGCGCGCTGAAGCGCAACCGACATGCGCCTCATCGCATACAGCCGTGTTTCGATCGTGGTTGCTCTTGCCATCGTTTATGTTCGATGTTTACGCCAAGCCTGACTGTGCTCCGGTTAACCCAAGAGTCAGTACGGACGATGCGCTTGCGCTGGCTCATGGTTGCCAAATGGATACACAACTGCCGCGCTGCACCATCTATTCGTTGCCAGGTATGTACGTTCAAATTAGAATAATTCTCATTAAGATTTGCATTAACGTTTGCGCATGCCCGCCTCGCCGTCCCGTCGTTCCTCCCTGTTCCTGGCCATCGTTCTGTCGGGCGCCCTCACGGCTTGCGGAGGAGGAACCGACAGCGCGCCGGCGACGGCCGCCACCGTGACATCGTTCACCCCCGGCGCTGCCCTGGGCGAAAAGATCTACAACGACGTTTCTCTCTCGGCGTCTGGCCGCCAGTCATGCGCCACGTGCCACAGTCCGGATCATGCGCATGGCCCCACCAACGACCTGGCCGTGCAGCTCGGCGGCGCGAACGGCGACGTCCCGGGCTTCCGCGCGTCGCCGTCGCTGCGCTACATGCAGCAGACGCCGGCGTTCCACTTCGAGGCGGACGGTACGCCCGTCGGCGGTTTCGATCGCGACGGCCGCGCGCGCACGCTTGCGGAGCAGGCCGAACGCCCCTTCCTCGCACCGCACGAGATGGCCAACCTCGGCAAGGCGGACGTCGTCGCGCGGCTGAAGAGTGCACCGTATGCGGCGCAATTCCGGGCCACGTTCGGCGACAACATCTTCGACAACGTCGACCAGGCCCTCAGCCGTGCCCAGTTCGCTTTGCAGCAGTTCGAGAACGAGGATCCGCGTTTCCACCCGTTCGACTCGAAATACGATTTGTTCCTGGCGGGTAAGGTAACGCTGTCGGATGCGGAGTTGCGCGGCCTGGCGCTGTTCAACGATCCGGCCAAGGGCAATTGCGCGGCATGCCATCCGAGTGCGCGCGGTGCGGACGGCAGCGCGCCCCTGTTCACCGACTTCAGCTACGACAACCTGGGCGTACCGCGCAATACGCGCATCCCGGCGACGCAGGACCCGACATATTTCGACCTGGGACTGTGCGGCCCCGACCGCACGGACCTCACGACGCGCACGGACCTGTGCGGCGCCTTCAAGGTGCCGACGTTGCGCAACGTGGCGACCCGTAAAGCCTTCTTCCACAACGGCGCGTTTTCCAGCCTGACCGACGTGGTCCGCTTCTACGTCACGCGCGACACGAATCCGGACCGCTGGTATCCATTGAATGCCGACGGCACGGTGGACAAGTTCAACGACCTGCCGCCGGCCATGCGCAGCAACGTGAACACGGCGGAGGCACCTTATAACCGCCAGCCGGGCATGGCGCCCGCATTGAACGAAACGGAAATCGTCGATTTGGTCCAGTTCCTGGGCACGCTCACCGACGGCTACCGACCCTGACCCTTCTTAGGACATTCATGAAACAACGCATCATCAGCGCGGCACTGGCCGCCGCCTTCCTTGCCGCCCCGGTGGCTGCCATGGCCCAGGAAACCGACCTGGCGAAACGTGTCGAGCAGCTCGCGGCCGAACTGGAAAAAGTGAAGGCCGAACTCGCCGCGCAGCGCGCCCAGGCCGCCGCCGCGCCGGCCGTGCCACCGGTCCAGGCCGCCCAGCCGGCAGCGGCCGCGCCGGTAGCAACAGCAGCCACGGCGTCTGCCGCACCGGCATCCGACACCGTCTTCTCCGGCTACGGCGAAGTGAACTACAACCACCCCGTGCGCAATGCCAGCGGCGCGCAGACGGACCTGCGCCGCGCCGTCATCGGCATCCAGCACCGCTTCGACGAGAAGACGAAGGTGGTCGCGGAATTCGAATGGGAACATGCGATCGCATCGGCGTCGGACAGCGGCGAGTCGGCCATCGAGCAGATGTATGTCGAGCGCGAGTTCAACGGCGGCCTGCGCGGCAAGGCCGGCCTGTTCCTGATGCCGGTGGGCCTGCTGAACCAGAACCACGAGCCGACCGCCTACTATGGCGTCGAGCGCAATTTCGTCGAGACGGCCATCATCCCGACGACGTGGCGCGAAGCGGGCCTCGGCCTGTCCGGCGACTTCGGCGACGGTTTTAGCTGGGATACCGGCCTGACCACGGGCTTCGATCTCACCAAGTGGGACCCGGCGTCGGACGAAGGCCGCGAATCGCCGCTCGGTGCCATCCACCAGGAAGGGCAGCTGGCCAAGTCGCGCAACCTGTCCGTGCACGGCGCGCTCAACTGGCGCGGCTACCCGGGCCTGCTCGTCGGCGGCTCCGTGTTCACGGGCAAGGCGGGTCATGCAACGCCGGATTTCGCCGGCAACGACGCGCGCGTGACCGTCGCCGAACTGCACACCCGCTACACGCCTGGCGCATGGGACCTGTCGGCATTGTGGGCATATGGTCGCATCTCGAACACCGAGGCCCTGAACGCCACCTTCGTCGGCAACGCGACGCCCGTCCCCAGCAGCTTCGCGGGCTGGTACCTGCAATCGGCGTATAAACTCTGGCAGGACGGCGACTACACGCTCAGCCCGTTCGCCCGCTTCGAAAGTTTCAATACGGCCCGTTCGTATGCGCAAGTGCCAGCGGGCCTGGGCGTACCGGCCACGCCGTACGAGCGCGTCGCCACCGTCGGCGCCAACCTGATGGTCGGCCAGGGCGTCGTGCTCAAGGCCGATTATCAGAAATTCCGCGAAGACAAGACGCGCGACCGGGTGAACCTGGGCGTCGGCTTCGCCTATTGATCCGTCATCGATCCGTCATCGGGAGTATCACCATGCGCTATGTTCCGTTGATCGTGCTGGGCGCCTGCGCCGTCACCGCGCCCGTCTTCGCGACGCAATACCTGAGCCCGGAGCAGGCGCAGAAGCTGATGTTCCCGGAAGCCGACGCATTCCGCGCCCAGCCGCTGACGCTGGACACGGCGCAGATGCGCCAGGTCGAGCAGCTCGCCGGGCTGCCGACCCGCTCAAGCCAGTGGCGCGTCGTCGGCGCGTACAAGGGCGATAAGCTGCTCGGCTACATGGTGCTCGATGACGTGGTCGGCAAGTTCGAGCTGATCTCCTATGCCGTCGGCCTCAATCCGGACGCCAGC
>Ga0207667_10001986_pt1 | contig 25644 bp, 25 predicted proteins | sample KBSCornC52_FD_184301 | JGI IMG/M metagenome (GOLD analysis project Ga0207667, IMG submission 184301) | Corn rhizosphere microbial communities from Kellogg Biological Station, Michigan, USA - KBS Corn C5-2 (SPAdes) (version 2) | ecosystem: Host-associated > Plants > Roots > Rhizosphere > Soil ...
CCCGAACCGGGTTTTGGTAATACCGCCGCGCTTACCTTCGTGGAAGGCGAGCTGTTGCGTCCCGAATTCGATTGGGCCGGCGAGACCAGTCGCCACATCGGTACGCTTGTGCATCGAGAAATAGAGCGCATCCTGCGTGGCGGTCTCGCTCAGGTGAGCGACGAGGCTATCGAGTCCGAACGCTATCATGCCGAATTGGCGGAACTCGGAGTGCCAGCTGAGTTCATTCCCACCGCCGCGTTGCGCGTCGCGACTGCAATTGCTCGCATGCTGCGGGACGAGCGCGGTCGCTGGTTGCTAGCAGGAGATGATGTGCATCGAGAATCGAGCGCCGAACTAGCGCTATCGGGCTGGCAGCGCGGCGAACTCGTGAACGCAGTGATCGATCGCACCTTTGTCGATACGAACGGTGTTCGTTGGATCGTCGATTTCAAAACCAGCACCCACGAAGGCGGCGGCTTGGACGCATTTCTTGCCAACGAAGAAGCGCGTTATCGTCCACAGCTCACGCGCTACGCAAACCTGATGCGCGCTTATCGACCGAACGAAGCTATCAAGACGGCGCTGTATTTTCCGCTGCTAGGGGTTTGGCGTGAGGTGGAGTGGGAGTGAGCGTTGGCCGTTGGCGGCCTGTTATATCGTCCCCGACAAAGAAATTTGCTTGCGGCCTTGCGCGTCTGCCGGACCTAAATACTGCAGCGCTTGGGTGATGGATGCGGGAGCGTTGGCGCGAGGGGCGACGGCAGCGTTGATTTCATAGCTGCGTTGTCCGGTGAATTTGATCGTGCCTGTGACCGCGAGCAGGCCGTCTACGTCTTGGACATTTCCGAGCAAGGTGCCTTGTTGTGTGCTCGCGCCGTCGAACTTCACTCTGTATGCACCTAAGTTGACCGGCTGGCTTGCGGGTCCGGTGAGGTTTGCGATCTCGACGGTACCGCGTGCATCGGTGGGCCACCCGTTTTGCAGTTCGAGTTCGGTGATCTGCAAGCGGAGATTGCCCTGCCAGCCGCCGAAGAGTTGAGCTGCGCCCAAGCTTGCCAGCGGCAGTGCGCCGCTCATGTTGCTGACCGTCACTCGTTTGGAAGGACGGAGCACGATGTGGGTGGCCAACATGCCGTCGTCGCGTTTGAGCGTTATATCTGCTGACGCGCGTCCGATGAATAACGGCAAAACACTCAGGCGCCACTCGACGCTGCCGAGAGGAGCAGGTCCGACTCGAAGCGCTGCGGCTTTGCCATGCCACAAGGTTCCGGAAGGCGCGACGAGCTGCACATCGGGTCGTGCGACGAAGCGTGCTACGAGTGCAGCGGGAATGGTGAAGAGTGCGAAGAGTAGATACGCGCCGATGCCGAGCGCCACATACCGCCGTGTATTCTTCATCAATGAGTTCCGCGCGTCAGCACCAGGCTCGCGTTGACCAATCCCGGTTTGGCTGCGCGATCAATCGTTGCTGCGTCCACCGTGATGCCTTGGCGTTGTTGCAGATTGCCCAACCAGACCACGATGCTATCGAACGGCGCATTTTCCAGTCGCACGCGAATGCCGCGTTCGCCATCGGGTGTTTGTCCGGTAACCGAGTTGCCGAGTCCTGCTTCGTGAGCACTGCGGTCGATCACGACGACCAAGGATTCATTGCCCGGCGCCGCGCCTTGCGTTCCTTGTGCTGCTTGTATTTCGCCCGCGACGCCGCGCATCCAGACGAGATCCTGTTGTTTACGTTCGATGCGATGCGCGCGGTCGTTAACGGCTTTGAGGAACGGCGCCAGTATCAATACATAAACAGCGATGATCAGTAGCAACGAACTTCCACCCAGCACTAGCGAGCGTTCGCGTGGATTGAGCGCAGAGAGTCGCGCGTTGATCTTATCGAGGATGGGCTGGAGAGTCGGCGCTGCCATTGGATGTTCCTCAAACTCCAGAGGTCTTGAGCTGCAAGCGCCCTTCGATTTTGCTGTCGCGCGGACTCGCCGACTGAATTTGCGCAGTCGCGCCGCGTTCTTGAGAGAGGCGTTGAATCTTGTCGAGCACATCGACATTCGGTGCAGTGACGCGCAAGTCCAACACATTGGTGCGATAGGCGAGTGCGTCGATGCGTGTATCGGGCGCCTGCGCCAATGCAGCGCTGAGCGCATCTAGTCCCTGCATCAGTGCAGAAACCTGACCGCCACGGCGCACTTCCATCAAGCGTGCTTCGAAACGTCGTCGCGCCTCGTCCGGTGCCACGGGGAGACTGCCCGGCATGGCTTGCATGTACAGCGCCTTGATGTCGTTATCCAGCGTCGTTTCTTCGCGTTTGAGATGCCAGAGCTGCGCGCCTTTGATGCCGAGCTGCATGACGACGAATGCACCGGCGAGCATGGCGGCATATTTCCAAGGGCCCAACGCGAATTTGAACTGAGATTTGACTGCGTACGGACCTTGCAACAAGTTGATCCCGCCGTGGCTTGCAGCGTTCACGGCAAGCAGAGGCAGCGGTCCGTCCGGCATGAGCTTGACTTGCAGACTGGCGGTGAATTCGCGCAGTCCTTCGATGAGCTCCTGTTCGCGATCGTAGTCGTCGGGTGTGATATAGACCGTGACGTCTTCGCGCTCTTCGGAGCCGCTCGCCAGTGCGAGTTGCAAGCCTTCGATCAAGGGTTCGACATCCAACGCCGCAGGCGGCACGCCGGGGCGGCGCACGTAGATGGTCCTGTTTTCGATCAGGAGCGTAACGCCGTTGGGTGCTTCGGGAACTACGGCGGTTTCCGCATACACGGCAGTGGGCGCGATGTTGGCTGCGCGCAATGCTGCGAGCCACGTGTCCATCTTCTCGCTTGCGAGTGCTGCAACAGGCGTTCCGGGCCGGTCCTCGCGTTTACCGACAGCGAAATGCATGTCCTCGACGTCGCCGGCGAGGTGTTCTTCCAACGCGAATGGCACGACCTGAGCTAAGCGAGCGCCGCCTTTCACAGGCAGCACGGGTTCGGCCAACAGCACTTCGGTTCCCGGCGTGAGTACAACGGTTTTGTGAACGCTTGCAATAGGTGCTACGTCCGTCAGCATTCCTTCACTGACGGAGCCGAGTCGCGTGCCGCTCGTATCGACCAGCAGCCACTGTGCTTGGACGGTGGAGCTGGCAAGATCGCGCAGGCGAATGACGAGAACTTCGGGCATTGTTGAGAGTGATCAGTGATGAGTGACTAGTGATCAGCTGGGGCAAGTGTTCGCAAGGTTTTCTCAGGTCGCAGTCCGTTTGCTCACATCGTGCCGAAACTCCGCAAAATCGGCCGCACGAGGCCGCTGCTGCCGCGATTCAAGAGACTGTACAGGGTGAACTGGGTAGTGCCAATAGTGACCCAAACCGTGGCGCGGAAATAAGAGGAATTCTCGTCGAGGAAATCGGTGGTTTGTCCGCCGGCGCCCGTTTGGCCCTGTAAACGCGTGGTGAAATCGGGGTCGCCCTGAAACGCCGTCTTGATGTCGTTCTTCGTCGGGAAGCAACCGCTCGCGCGGCTCTTCGCAAGCTGTTCTTCGTCGCGTGACCATTGTTTCAACGTGGAGCTGAGCGAATCCAACACCACACCCGATGCCGTACACACATTGAGCTTGGTGCCGATCGGCAGCGCAGTGATGTAAGGCTCGAGTTTTTTGTAACGCTCGTAACCAAAACCGACCAAGGACAGGATCTCGCTCGCGCGCGTCACCGGCATGTTGGCAGTGAGATAGGGCGGTTTTTGCGAAGTGTATGTAGGATCTTCAGCGCCGTCGGGAAAAGACTCGACGGTATCGGCATCGATCCAATCGACGAATTTGCGTGCCCAGCTGCGCTCGATTTGCAGTTCCTCCAAGAGATTCTCGAACTGCTTCACTGCGCCTTCATCGACGGTGCCATTGCTGGTGAGAAGGCTGTTTAGATTGAAGCGGCCTTGCTCATCTTCCAAGACGCCTTCGATTTGGCCGTCCTCGATGGGAATGGGCGGCAGCGGTGTCGCCCACTTCTGCGCGAACGTCGTTTGATTGGGCGTGGCACGCATGTCCGCGGTCAAAATATCGGAGGCCCAGGCTTCGGCACCGAGCGCAATTTCATAGCCTTGATCGAGCGCGAACAGCGTGCCGCTGCGGCGCATGTCCATATATCCTTTGAAACCGATGTCCACTGCGAGAATGGTCGCGAGCGCGACGATCAAGACGGCGGTGATCAGTGCCACTCCGCGTTGACGATGGTAGGACGACTTCATCCCGCAATCTCCACCATGCGTTTGATGAGTCCCCAGTCTTCCAGCTCCAATGCAAATTCGACGGCTACGGGTCGATTGCGAGATGCGCCGATCAACGTCGACGCGTTGCTCGTCGCCGCCACCGGCCATTGTTCGACCCATTGCCCGTTGGCCATCATGAAGCGCGTCTTGAGCGAGCGCACCTTATCCAAGAGTTCGACGTCGGCGGGTTCGGTGGAAAGCGTGGAATCGAGCGCAGGCCAATATTTCCGATAGAGCTTGCCATTCTCGATGTGATACGCGACCCGTTGCAAAGTCGAGCGTTGTACCGCGGCGGGATTGGTCCAGCCGGCGCGCGTAAATTGGAGCAGCGTACTGGTGCGTGCATCGGCGATCAGTGCAGACTGCACGGTTTGGCCCAAAGGATCACGAATCGGTCGCGGCTCCAACTGTTCCAAATCCTGTGATAACCGTTCGACTGCGATCTGCACAGCTCGCACGCGCGCCATGGTTTCGCCGGCGCGTTCACTTTGTTTGACGAGCTGGTTGTAACCTGTCAATGCAAGCATTCCGACGACTGCGAAAATGGCGATCGCCACCAACACTTCTAGCAGTGTGAATCCACCGGCACGCATGCGTGAGTTGGCTTCGCTCATGGTTTCGGCGTGGGAGTCGGTGTCGGAGTCGGCGACGGCGTGCTGCCGCCGATAGTGAGTCCGCCTTGCACGGTACCGCCGGCAGGTGTGCCGGGAGCAGTTGCGGGGCTCGCATCCCAAGCGATAGTTGTAGTGCCGGGTGGCGCGACCGTCGCGCCGAAGAATCCGGTCACTGACGCCAAGCTCGATTTTTTATCCGCCTCTGCGGGCGCCACCTTCACATCGATGCGCCTCACATTTTCTACAGCGGTCTTTTCTACGTTCAGAGTCCACCGCCAGCGTTGACCCGCCATGTCGACTTCACCCGAGGTTTCCTCGAGCGGCGGCGGCGATGCTTGTAAACGCACTTCGGTCAGTCGATTCATCGCCACCCAGTGCGCCAATGTCTTGTCACGCAAATAGGCGCTGTTGCTGACCGTCTGCGTTACGGCCTGAATAACGCCCAACATTCCAAGCGACACGATGACGAGCGCGGCGAGGACTTCGATTAGGGTGAAGCCGCCCAACGCCCTCCGCTCACTTCCCACTTTCCATCTCCTCGACATCCATTTTGTTGTCCGGGTGTGAGACGACATGCCATCGGATGGGGCTGCCTTCGCGCTCGAGGCGCAATTCGAACGGCGTGGTTTCGCCGCTCGAAAGCAACGAGATTTGCGGTTCGGGCAGGTCTTTTTTGTTTTTGTCGTCCTTGAAGCCCAAGTGCACTTTGCCGATGGAATCCTCGGGCGAGGTTTTCTTGTCATCGCGCGGCGGGTGCGGATGTTCTTGATGGGGTTTGAGCACCACTTCGCGGCCGTCTAACCATAGTCGGAAGGAGAGGCCGGCGGGTAGCTCGCGGCGCGCGAGCAGGTCGTCGTCTTCGACATCTTCCCATTGCTGATGGCGTTGGTTGTAAGTCATGAAGAGATAGCCGTGATCCTCGATGAAAAGACCCAAATCGCGCCCTTGCAGCTCTGCTTCTTCGTGCGCCTGTGCAGTCACCGCCCACAGTCGCTTGGCCTGATCTTCGATCTGCCGGTCGCGTCCCAATACACCTACCGCGAGGGTTGCCATCGAGATCACGACGCCGATGATGATCATCGTGACCAGGATTTCGATGAGGGTGAAGCCATGGGGGAGGGCTTTGGGTTTTGGGCTCTGGGCTTTGGACAGAGTCGGAGTGACTCTGGTCGCAGACTGTAGACTGCAGACTGCAGACCCTATACCGGAGCCCACTCGTCCTCCGACGTTCATTCTGACCAATCACCCAAAAGCCCAATCACCCAATACTCCCTCACATCAATCCACCATCCAATTACCCACATCCGCATTGATGCCTTCGCCGCCTTCCTGGTTGTCGGCGCCCAAGGTGAACAGGTCGTATTCCTTGCCGTGCGAGCCGGGGTAGACATAGTGGTAGTCGTTGCCCCAGGGATCTTTACGCAAGCCGTCGATGTAGCCGCCGGGTTTCCAGTTCTTGAGCGAGGAATCGTTCGGTTGTTGGACGAGCGCCTGCAATCCTTGTTCGGTGGTGGGGTATTTGAAATTGTCGATGCGGTAGAGATTCAGTGCCGTCTCGTAGGAGCGGATGTCTTGCTTGGCTTTGGCAATCTGCGCGTCGTCGATGCGGCGAATGACTTGCGGCGCAACCAATGCGGCGAGAATGCCCAAGATCACGACCACGACCATGATTTCGATGAGGGTGAAGCCGCGGGCAGCAAGGTGCGTGCGGGTTGAAACGGAAGCAGGGCGCATATCGGTCATTCCTTTATTACGGTGTAATTGCGGGCCGCAGCGGTCTGGTACGCTTTGAGTACATACGACCCGACCGTGAGGCGGCGCGGATCATAACAAACCGAGATTTAAGTACCTTGGACGCCTCATTATTGCCACGACGGCGGGTAGAACGCCGCGGTTGGGCAGCCATTGGACTGCTTGCCGCCGTCATCGTTCTACTGTCTCTCACGCCCGACGTAGCGACGTTGCGTTACGAGCGTGTGCTCATCCTGCAGCAGGGTGAATGGTGGCGATTGCTGACCGGGCATTTGGTCCACGCTAATGTGCATCACCTGCTACTCAATTTGGCAGGGCTCGCATTGGTAGTGGCGCTCTTCCCTGTGGAGTATTCACTAGCGGGCTGGACCGTCATCGTGCTAGCCAGCGTGCTCGCGATCGACTTGGGTTTTGTATTCCTGCGTCCAGGACTCGTGTGGTACGTGGGAGCTTCGGGCGTTTTGCATGGCGTGCTAGCAGCAGGAGCCATCAAGTGGTGGCGAGAACAGCCGCGTTGGCTCGCGGCTGTACTCAGTGCGATTTTGCTCGGCAAGCTCACATGGGAGCAGACGCAGGGTGCATTGCCGCTCTCAGGCAGCATGCCCGTCATTGTGGATGCGCATTTGTTCGGCGCGGTCGGGGGCGCCTGTGCAGGTCTCGCCCTGTGGGCGAGACAGCGGTTAGTGAATAGTAAATAATCGCGCCCCCTTTAAATTCGTGCTCAAGGATTTCGCCGATGGCATTCGCATTCGTGTTCCCCGGCCAAGGCTCGCAGTCGGTCGGCATGCTGCAAACGCTAGCGCAAGCTCAGCCCATCGTGCAGCAGACATTTGCCGAGGCTTCACAGGCTCTGGGTTACGACCTCTGGAAGTTGTGCCAAGAAGGACCTGAGGATCAGTTGGGTTCGACCGAGCGCACCCAGCCGGCCATGCTGGCGGCGGGTGTCGCCGCGTGGCGTACATGGCGGGCTCAAGGCGGAACGATGCCGAGTGCAATGGCGGGGCACAGTTTGGGTGAGTATTCCGCATTGGTTTGTGCCGAGGCGCTGGACTTCGCGACTGCAATCGACTTAGTGCGATTCCGTGGCGAGACCATGCAGGCAGCAGTGCCGCGTGGTGAGGGTGCCATGGCAGCAATTCTAGGGCTGGACGATGCAGACGTCGTTGCTGGTTGCGCCGAGGCACAACAGGGCGAAGTGGTCGAGGCCGCCAATTTCAATTCTCCGGCGCAGGTCGTTATCGCTGGCAAACGCACCGCAGTGGAACGAGCCATCGAAGTACTCAAGACCAAAGGTGCAAAACGCGCGGTCATGTTGCCGGTGAGCGTGCCCTCGCACACGAGTCTGATGCGACCCGCGGCCGAACGTTTTGCCGAACGCCTACGCAACGTGGCGATCGCAACACCGAAAGTCCCCATCTACACCGTAGACCTGCGCGTCCATGGCAGTGCCGACAGTATCCGTGCTGCTTTGTGCGAACAGCTGGTGAAACCGGTGCGTTGGACCGACACCGTGCGCACGATCTTGCAGACTGGTGTGAAGACCATCGTCGAGTGCGGACCCGGCAAAGTACTTACGGGATTGAATCGGCGCATCGAACGCGACAAGAGCATCAATATGGTGGCGATTGACGATGCTGCTTCGCTGCAGGAAGCGTTGCAGCTGGCAGTTAGCAATTAGCTGTTAGCCCCACCCTCGTTCCCAACACGAAAAGCACAGGTATCTTCCATGTCCCAACAAGCACTTGCCGGCGAAATCGCTCTCGTCACGGGCGCATCGCGCGGCATTGGTCAGGCAGTCGCCCTCGAGCTCGCAAGGCAAGGCGCTGTCGTGATCGGCACTGCTACGACAGAAGCCGGTGCGTCCGCTATCACGCAACGCTTTGCGGATGCAGGATTGCAAGGCCGCGGTGTCGTCCTCAACGTGGCCCATCAGGAATCGATTGATGCAGTGCTCAAAGACGTCGAAGCCATGGAAGGGAGTCCGAGCATTCTCATCAACAATGCCGGTATCACGCGGGACAACTTGCTCATGCGCATGAAGGCGGAGGAGTGGGACGACATCATGAACACCAATCTCGCGTCGGTGTTCAGACTGTCGAAAGCAGTCATCCGCGGCATGATGAAGGCGCGCAAGGGACGCATCATCAGCATTGCATCCGTCGTGGGAGTGATGGGCAATCCCGGACAAAGCAATTACGCGGCGGCAAAGGCCGGCATCATCGGATTCTCCAAGTCGCTCGCTCGCGAAGTCGGTTCACGCGGCATCACCGTAAACGTGGTGGCGCCGGGGTTCATTACCACTGATATGACCTCGGGCTTGGCGGAAGAACAACAAGCGAAGCTGATCGAGCAAGTGGCACTCGGGCGCCTCGGGGCTCCGGCCGACATCGCGCATGCCGTTGCATTTCTGGCATCGCCCGGTGCGAGCTACATCACCGGCGAAACACTGCATGTGAATGGCGGGATGTATATGGTGTAGTGCCGGGGAAGCAAGGAAGCGTTTCGCTTTGTGGCGTACCCCCCACAATCCGCTGCCTACGCTGCCCGCGAACGTTTCGTCAAGTGCCCCGAATACGGGCGTATTAGAAATGTTGGACGCGCCCAGGTCTTAACATAGAATACGCCCCCCATGCGGCCGACCACCCGACTATAGGCCGCCCCTTGAGGAAGGGTCTAAACAGTCTCACAGAGGACTCGTAAGCCAATGAGCAGTATCGAACAGCAAGTCAAAGCCATCGTCGCCGAGCAGTTGGGCGTCAAAGAGGAAGAAGTTACAAACGACGCTTCTTTTGTCGACGACCTCGGAGCTGACTCGCTCGACACCGTCGAGCTAGTAATGGCGCTCGAAGAAGAATTCGAGACGGAAATTCCGGACGAGGATGCCGAGAAGATCACGACAGTGCAGCAAGCCATCGACTACATCACCGAGCGTCGCAATCAAGCCTGATTGCACGTTCTGCAGCGCCAGGGACGGCCGCTCTTTGTTTCCCAGTTTTTTCCGATCGTTTCCAGCAGAGAGGTAAACGCTTGTCCAAGCGACGCGTTGTCATTACGGGACTCGGCATCGTCTCGCCCCTCGGCAGCACGGTTGAATCCGCGTGGGCTGCAGTATTGGCGGGGCAGAGCGGCATCGGTCCGATCACCCGTTTCGATGTCAGCAACTTTCCGGTCCGCTTCGGCGGCGCGGTCAAGGACTTCAACGTCGATGACTATCTGCCGCCCAAGGAAGCTCGCAAAATGGATCCGTTCATGCACTACGGTTTCGCAGCCGCGGTGCAGGCGTTCAAGGATTCGGGCGTGCAAGTCACTGAAGCCAATGCGCCGCGAATCGGTGTCGCCATGGGCGCGGGCATCGGCGGCTTGGATACCATCGAAGATAACTACGCGAAGTATCTCGAAGCCAAGACACCGAAAAAGATTTCACCTTTCTTCGTGCCGGGCAGCATCATCAACATGATCTCCGGTCACGTTTCGATCCAGTTGAAACTGACGGGGCCGAATATCGCCACGGTCACAGCGTGCACGACTTCGACTCACGCAATCGGCATCGCGGCGCGTCTCATTCAATACGGGGATGCCGATGTGATGATCGCCGGTGCCGGCGAAATGGCGACGACACCGCTCGGCCTAGGCAGCTTCTGCCAAGCACGTGCGTTGTCCACCCGCAATGACGATCCGCAGCGCGCCAGCCGGCCTTGGGATCGCGACCGCGACGGCTTTGTGTTGTCGGACGGCGCGGGGGCTGTGTTGTTGGAGGAGTACGAGCACGCCAAAGCACGCGGCGCGCGTATCTATGCAGAACTCGCCGGCTTCGGCATGAGCGGCGATGCGCATCACATCACTGCTCCGCCCGAAAATGGCGAAGGCGCGCGGCTCGCAATGGCGAATGCTTTGCGGGATGCCGGCTTGAATCCCAATCAGGTCGAGTACGTGAATGCACACGCCACGTCCACTGATCTGGGCGACAAGGCCGAAACCACGGCGCTCAAACGCTGCTTCGGCGATCACGCGAAAAAGTTCGTCGTGAGCTCGACCAAGTCGATGACGGGCCATTTGCTAGGGGCGGCTGGCGCCGTCGAGGCGATTTTCTCCATCCTCGCCATTCGCGACCAAGTCGCGCCACCGACCATCAATCTGGATAACCCAGATCCGGAATGCGATCTCGACTACGTCGCCAACGCAGCACGCAAGTTGAAAATCGACGTCACGCTGTCGAACTCGTTTGGGTTCGGTGGGACGAATGGGAGTTTGGTTTTCAAGAAGGCATAGGAGTTGGGGGTTAGGAGTTAGGAGTTAGTCCAGAGTGCGCTGTCGCTCATCCCGCGATATCGAGCACACAAGCTTCTCAAATAAGTCGCTGCCCCTTCCGGACTAACTCCTAACCCCTAACTCCCAACCCCTACCTAGCACTGTTACAGTGCCTCATGGTCACGCGGGCCGTTGAAATCGATGCCGATGCGCTGTTGTCTTTGCACGCTGCGTGGCCTGAACGCTATCCCGTGTTGCTGGAGACGGCAGCTCATCGGGGGCGAGGTCACGACATCCTCATGGCGTTTCCCGGCGAAGAACTGACGCTGCGAGCCGATCGCACGCTCGCGGGGTCGCCGCATCTTTGTTCGGCGCCAGGATTTTTAGCTGCATTGGATCGCTGGTGGCTCGCAACGCAGACGCCGGTCTCGGCGGCGGGACTACCGTTTACCGGCGGCTGGTTCTTATATCTAGGATACGAACTCGCAAGCGAGATCGAGCCTCGTCTCGAGTTACCTAGCAGTATCGATGGCGTGATCGCACGAGCCGTACGCATTCCTGCAGCAGTCATTCGTCGCCATGGCGATCACCGGACGTGGATTACCGCAGAACCGGCGGCACAGCACTTGATCGATCAAATCGTGTCCGATTTGCATGCGGTCGCCCCTCCGAATTCGGTCGCGTCGATCATGGAAGACTCGCTGCAAGAGGAAGATGCGAAGCGATATCTGGATGCCGTGTCCGCTGCGCTTGAGCAAATCGCGGCGGGAGAAATCTATCAAGCCAATCTCTCTCGCGGCTGGCAGGGACTTTTGCGCGCTGATGTGTTCCCGCATCATGTATATCGACGTTTGCGCAGCGCCAATCCTGCACCGTTCGCCGGCATAGCAACGTTCGGCGATCATGCCGTCATCAGTTCATCGCCGGAGCGATTGCTCGAGATTCGCAATGGCATCGCCTCGACGCGGCCGATTGCCGGCACCCGCCCACGCTCGCGAGACGAACGGGCTGACATCGAGCTGGCGCGCGAACTGCAAGCGCATCCCAAGGAACAAGCCGAACACGTCATGTTGATCGATCTCGAGCGCAACGATTTGGGCAGAATTTGCGACGGCGGGACTGTGCAAGTCGATGAGTTCATGTCGCTCGAATCGTATGCGCACGTGCATCACATCGTCTCCAACGTGCGCGGACGCGTGCGCACGGGAGTGACACCTGGCGAAGCCATTCGCGCCATATTTCCAGGCGGCACAATTACGGGGTGCCCCAAGGTGCGCTGCATGGAGCTGATCGCCGAGTTCGAGCGCACGCCTCGCGGTGCTTACACGGGCTCGATCGGTTATTTGAATCGCGACGGTAGCCTCGATCTGAACATCCTCATTCGCACTCTGGAAATCCAAGGCCGCTCGCTACGATTTCGCGCGGGTGCCGGCATCGTTGCCGATTCCGATCCCGTGCGCGAGTTGGCGGAGACTCGCGCCAAAGCCCGGGGGCTCGTACAAGCGTTGCAAGGTGCCAATTCCCCATGATGTTGGCTGCACGAGTGGATGGCGTCGCGGTCACGGATGGATTCGGCATCAGCATCGAAGATCGCGGTCTGCAGTACGGAGATGGGTTGTTCGAGACGGCTGCGCTAGTGGCGGGCCGGGTCAGATTTCTGCAGGACCACTTGGCCAGATTGCAACACGGCTGCGAGCGTTTGAGTATTCCCGTGCCGGCGCTCGATCTGCTCGAGTATGAAATCTCCCAAGTGACGGCAGGTCATGAACGAGGTGTGGTCAAAATCATTGTGACGCGCGGCGCGGGCGGACGAGGTTATCGGCCTGCCGAAGGACTCGATCCGACACGCATAGTGGCTTTGTTTCCCGCGTCCGAAGCAGTTCATCCCGATACTGGCATCGAGGTTCGCTGGTGCGCCACCCGCTGTGCACGGAACGCACAACTTGCGGGAATGAAGCACCTCAACCGGCTGGAACAAGTGCTCGCGCAAGCCGAATGGCGCGATCCCGGCATTGCGGAAGGATTGATGATGGACACCGAAGGAGAAGTGGTGAGCGCGACGAGCAGCAATGTGTTCCTGGTGGTCGACGGCGTCTTGATCACTCCTGACGTGAGGTACGCGGGCGTGTCGGGCATCATGCGCAGACAAGTGCTCAAAACCGCTCGAGCACGAGGGTGGCTCAGCGAAGAGCGTGCGGTATGGCCTGAAGACGTGACAAATGCAACTGAAATTTTCATAACAAACGCCGTGCGTGGGATACGACCTGTCATCAAATTGGGTGAACGACATTGGCAGGTCGGATCTGTGACACGCGAGATCGCGAACGCTTTGAGCCTTTGGTGAAGTAGCTTCAGGCAATCATCATCGAGAGCCGCATGCGACGCATCCTCTTCACGCTACTACTCGCTTTGCTCGTTGCTGTGGCCGCACTGTTCGTGGGCTATCGGCAAATGATTGCATGGCTCAATGCGCCAGCTGCGAGCGTTACAGCGCCTGTTGTATATGAGATCCCACGAGGTTCTTCTGTCGGCGGCGTGGCCCGCGATCTCGCCGTGCGCGGCGTCCTGGAACATCCGAAAGTATTTGCACTTTGGGCGCGTTACACAGGACGTGCAACCGGTATCAAAGCGGGGGAGTACGAGATTAGACCCGGCATGTCGCCGCAAGCCATGCTGGAAATGTTTCGCTCGGGCCAAGTGCTCTTGCACAGTATTACTTTCGTCGAGGGCTCGACGTTCTACGACATACGGCGTCAATTGGCAGAAACATCCACTCTCCGTCAAGACGTCGCACAATCGTCGCCGCAACAAATCATGGCCAAATTGGGCGATACGACGACCGATCCCGAAGGACAATTCTTTCCCGACACCTATCTCTTTCCCAAAGGGACGACGGACTTAGCGCTGCTTTCTCTGTCGCATCAGCGTTTGCGCAGTGCGCTGGAAGCAAGCTGGGCCAGTCGCGATCCGACGTTGCCGTTCGCCAATCCCTACGAGTTGTTGATCATGGCGTCGATCGTCGAAAAGGAAACTGCGCTCGAACGCGAGCGGCCTCTGGTTGCCGGTGTGTTCATCGAACGCCTGCGACGCGGCATGCGACTGCAAACCGATCCCACTGTCATCTACGGTATTCGCAATACTTACGACGGCAATTTGCATCGAGCGGATTTAGAGCGCGATACGCCCTACAATACGTACACGCGTGCCGGATTGCCGCCGACGCCGATTTGCCTGCCGGGAGCCGCATCGCTCAAAGCGGCAGCCCAACCGCAAATGTCGGGCGCTTTGTTTTTCGTGGCCACAGGTCGGGGTGACGGTAGTCACTATTTTTCCAAGACGCTGGCCGAGCACAACGAGGCCGTGCAGCGGTACTTACAGGTGTTGAGAGAGCAAAAGTAGATGCTCGGTCGTTTCATCACCATCGAGGGCGGCGAGGGCGTGGGCAAATCCACGCACATTGCTGCAGTTCGCGACGAACTCGACAAACGCGGCATTGAAGTCGTCACAACGCGCGAACCGGGTGGCACCGAGCGTGCCGAGCGCATACGCGAACTGCTGTTGCATCCGAGCGCGGAGCCCATGCCGCAGACTTGCGAATTACTGCTCATGTTTGCAGCTCGCGCCACTCACCTACAGAACCTTATCGTGCCCGCATTGACGCGTGGTGCGTGGGTACTGTGCGATCGATTCACGGATGCCACTTATGCGTACCAAGGAGCTGGCCGCGGTATTTCCAGCGAACAAATCGCGATGCTCGAAACATTGGTGCAGGGAGACTTGCGACCTGATCTGACTTTGCTGCTCGATGCGCCTGTCGATATTGCAATGGCGCGTGCGCGTGCACGCAACTTGCGAAGGGGCGCCTCGGAAGATCGATTCGAGCAGGAGCGCAGTCAATTCTTCGAACGCATACGTGCCGGCTACTTGTCGATTGCGCAGGCGAGTCCAAATCGCGTTCGCATCATCGACGCCAGCGGTGCACTAGAGCACGTCGAGCAAGCTGTGCGCGAGACAGTCCGCGCATTCATCCAGCAGCAACGGTAGTTTCGATCATGAGTAAAGAAGAAACCAAGACGATTCCTGTTGTCGTTGCTCCACTACCTTGGCACGCGCCGCTGATCAAACATCTAGAGGCGGCACGTAGCCGACGACGCCTACCGCACGCGCTGCTACTGCATGGTGGCGAAGGCATCGGTAAGCGACTGTTCGCGCAATGGCTGGCGCGAGCGATCATGTGCGACGTGCAAGGTGAGCAATTGGTTCCTTGCGGATCGTGTGCGAGCTGCGCGCTCGCGAACGCGGGCACTCATCCGGATTTCTTCGCCGTCAGTCCCGAAGAAGACAAACAGCAAATATCGATCGAGCAAATTCGCGATTTGAGCGAGCGGCTCGCAATGACGAGCTACCGCCGCGGCTTCAAAGTGGCCATCGTCGAACCCGCCCATCAGCTCACGACGGGCGCGGCGAACAGCCTGTTGAAAACACTCGAGGAGCCGGCCAGGGACAGCTTGCTGATTCTGATCACTTCGCGGCTCTCGACCGTGCTCCCGACCATTCGCAGCCGTTGCCAGAAACTGGCAATGCCGCCGCCGAGCCAAGACGCGGCACTTGCGTGGCTACATGCGGTTTCGGGACAGGAAGTTCCGCCGGAGCTGATGCAATTCGCGGGTGTCGCACCGCTGAAAGCGCTGGCATATCTCGATGGTTCGTTTGCGAAGCTCAACGAGCAAATGACGCGAACACTGAGCGATTTTCTCGCGCAGCGAAGCGATGTGACGCAAGTCGCGAGTCAGTGGGCGGACGACGAGCTGATCGAGCGCATCGACTGGTTGGATGGCTGGATCAGCCGCTGCTTGCAGGCGGGAATTCTCGGAACTGACGATCCAGTCACGTCCACCGTCTTGCCAACCCCGCGCGGGGCGTTGAACATAAGCGCATGGTTCGCTCTGCTCGACCGTGTGCGCGCCCTGAAAGCCCAATTGGCGAAAACGGCGTTGCAGCGTGAGCTCGCAGTGGAAGCGTTACTCATCGGATTGATCGAAACTTGGAATGTACGTACCCAATGACTCAGCGACTGCCATGATGCGCCAGCCCAGCAGCAAACCGGGGTTACTGACGCTCACCATCAAAGACAAGAGCGCGCTGTATCTCGCCTACATGCCGTTCGTCAAAAACGGTGGACTGTTCATCCCGACCAACAGCAACTATCGCCTGGGCGACGAAGTGTTCATGCTGCTCAATCTCATGGGCGAGGACGAGAAGCTGCCGGTCGCCGGCCGGGTCATTTGGATGACACCGAAAGGTGCTCAGGGCAAGCGGACCGCCGGCATCGGCGTGCAGTTCAGCGAACAAGATCGCGGCAACACGCAACGGAAAATCGAGAGCTATTTGGCGGGCGCATTGGGCGGCGATAAACCCACCCACACCATGTGAACACGTAGCTACTTGCGAGCTACATCCGTCGTTGCGAGTCCACCTCGCAGCACGCTGGCCTGAAATCCCCGTTCCGAAAGAATGTAAGCTGCGGCCGAACTGCGGCGTCCGGTGTCGCAGCACACGACGTAGTGCACTTTGGCATCCAACGATTTCAGTTTCAGGCGCAAAAAATACAGCGGAATATTGACGGCCTGCGGCAGGCGATAGTTTTCGAACTCCGAAGGCAGTCTCACGTCGAGCCATTGGCCGCCGTTCGCAACGATTTGCTTGGCCTGATCGTAGGAGACCCAATGCAACAGCGGCTCGTTGAGCAGTGTCTTGAAGTCTTCTTTGCCGAGGCGCATGAGCGTGCCGTCGGTGAGCATGGTGACGCTGGCGTTGCGCTTGGCATCGGCGATCAACGCTTCTTCACCGAACGTATCGCCCATCGACAGTTCGGCGAGTTTGATGCCTTCCTTGTTGAGCGGCGTTTCCCGCGTCACGAGACACTTGCCTTTGACGATGACGTAGAAGTAATCGCCTTCGTCGCCCTGTTTGATGATGACATCCTTGGCGCGGTAATCCGTGCGCTGCAGACGCATGAAGATCGCCTGGAGATTGGCGGGCGGGATCTTGTGAAATGCTTTGGTCTGCAACAGCGTCGTCATCCAGTCGTCAGCAGAGACCGTATCGCCGTTGAGCTCATTGACCTCGTAGGAGCCGGTTTGATCCCAAGTCAACATCACATCGAGCATGTCGCTGTCGATGACGAGATATTCGATGGAACGGGACGCGACCACAGCGCCATAGCGGCGGGGGATCGTGGGCACGAGCGGATTGCGCGCTTCGGGCGTACCGGCGCGAATGAGGCCGACGGACTCTCCGCCTTTCAAGAGTTCGATCGCGCCGTTGACTAAGTAAATCGTGCGCTTTTCGGTATCGCCTTCTTTGAAGAGCACCTGATCCGCGCCCAATTCGCGCAACGTGGTCTTGCGAGCGAGCGCGTGCAGGTTTTCTGCCTTCAGGCCGTCGAGCGGCGAGAAGGAGCGCAATAGGCTCAGATCGACTGTCTTGCTCTCCATTCATTTCCTCAAATACGCGCCGTAACGCAGAGAATGGCGATGGCGCAATCGATGTTAGCACACGGTGGCGTGACGCCCGCCGTGACACGGTTGTGAGAATTCGAGTGTCGCGGACATTGCGCCCGCGATTCCCTAGCGCAGCGCGCTCCAACCGCTGTCGGGCGCCAAATGGCCGCCGTATTTGCGGCTCAATTCTTCGAGCCGCTGCACGCATACATCCACTCCGCGTTCACGTGCGTAGTTGAGCGGGCCGCCGCGAAACGGTGCGAAGCCGGTGCCGAATACCGCCCCTGCGTCGATGAGATCCGCGTCCTCTACAACACCTTCGCGCAGGACCGCGACGGCTTCATTGACCATCGCGAGAATCAGTCGATCTTGCAGATCCGGCGGGGGAGCCGCTGCAGCCTGCTTGTGCGGCTTGCCGTTTTCCCATTCGTAGAAGCCTTTGCCGTTTTTCTTGCCTAAGCGTTTCTGTTCCACCCGCTTGCCGAGCGACGCCGGCGCGGGTTTGGAAAAGGCTGCAGCGAGGATCTTGCCGACGTGTAGGGCGACGTCGAGACCCACGGTATCCGCAAGTTCGATGGGGCCCATCGGCATGCCGAAGTCGGTCGCTGCGCGATCGATGGCGCTAAGAGGAATGCCTTGCTCCGACGCCATGATGGCTTCGTTCATATAAGGCATGAGAATGCGATTCACCACGAACCCCGGCGCGCTGCGGCAAGGTAGCGGCAGCTTGTCGAGCTGCCGCGCGAAAGCCAGCGCCGCCTGCACCATGTGTTCATGAGTGGTGGCGGAGTGCACGATTTCGACGAGCGGCATGCGCGAGACGGGATTGAAGAAATGCAGTCCCACGAGCCTGTTGGGATCGGACAATCCCTGCGACAAGGTTTCGAGCACGATGCTGGAGGTATTGGTGGCCAGCACGGTGCGAGGTTTGAGTTGCGGTTCGAGTCGAGCGTAGAGATCGCGTTTCGCTTGCGGATCTTCGAAGATCGCTTCGATGACTACGTCCGCGTCACGCACGCGACTGCCCTCGACGTCTGCAACTAGACGAGCATTCGCTCGTTCGCGTTCGGCAGTGTCTTTGAAACGAGCGCTGAAGAATTGCCGCGTTCGTTCGAGTGCTGGGTTCACGAATTCCAGGCTGCGGTCCTGCAGAGATACCGAGAGACCGCGGGCAGCACACCAGCTCGCAATATCTCCACCCATTACGCCTGCGCCGACGACGTGGACCGACTGCGCTGCGAAGTCCGCACTGCCCAGCGATTTCAAACGGTCTTGCAAGAGAAACACACGCACTAGATTGCGCGAGCTCGGCGTACACAGGAGTTGCGCCATCGAGCGCGCCTCCGCTTCATAGGCGCGGGAACCGTGACCGCCATATGTTTGCCAAAGTGCTATCGCGGCAAACGGAGCGGGGTAGTGCTCAGGACGTGCTCGCTTCGCGACGCGCTTACGCAGTTGCGAAGCGAGGAGTGGACGAATGATTGCGATGTTCAGAATGCGCGCAGTCAAACCCGGATGTTTTTGCGTGGGCGCATCCGTGACGAGATGCTTGGCTTGCGAAAGTAAATCGGCGAGTGGAGCCGTGCGATCGATTAGACCGATGCGTAGCGCTTCCTCGCATCGCACTGAGCGTCCGCTCAGAATCATGTCCATCGCAGGAATCGGTCCCAGCCGCTCTACAGCGCGAACCGTGCCACCGAAGCCCGGATGGATGCCGAGCAAGACTTCGGGAAAGCCCAGCACGACTTTGGCGTCACTGGCAGCGATGCGATAACGACACGCAAGCGCAAGTTCGAGTCCGCCGCCCAGAGCAAAGCCGTTAAGCGCCGCTACGGTGGGAAAAGGCAGTTGCGCCAACCGATCGAAGATTTGCTGGCCGGCGCGAATGAATGGATATGCCTGTTCGGGTGTGCTGATGCCGCCGAATTCCTTGACGTCTGCGCCTGCAATGAAGCCGTTCGATTTGCCGGAGGTGATGATCAGTCCTTTGGGGCGCGTGCGTTCGAGTTCGCCGAGCTTGGCGTCAAGCTCTTGCATGCTCGCCTGTGATAGTGCGTTGACGCTTGCGTCCGCTCTATCGCATTCGAGCAGCGCGATACCGGCCTGATCTACGCTGAGCTTCCAATGCGATGCGACTGCAGTGGCATTCATTAGCGTCCTCATTTACGCACTTCAAAATCGCACACCAGAGGTAAGTGATCTGAAAAGCGCACGTCGGGAATCTCGAAATGCGTGATGTCTATGTTCTTCGAATGCAGTACGAAGTCCAATTCCTTGCGCGCGCCACGGCTTGGATAGGAGGGTAGGCCGGCAATGTTCGCGCTCTTGAGACCGGATGCTTCCCGAAACAGATAGATTTCGTGATCGCCCCAGAACGTATTGAAATCGCCGGCCACGATGACGGGTTTGTTGGAGCGCTTGACCAACTCGTGCAGGTTGCGCAGCTGGTCGTGTCGATGCCGAAATTTGAGCGATAAGTGCACGAGGAATACCGCCACGTCTTCCAATTCCAACTCGATGATCAGCCGTTTGATGCCGGTATCGAAGTAATGGAAACGCTCTCCTTCGACGCGGGGTGCGGCGAGGAACGCGTTCGCCTGCTTGCGCACGATGGGCATGAGCTGATTGATGGACGAAGTGCCGTACTTGCACTGGTAGATGGAGTAGTGGCCGAGCGCGTCGGCGATGACCTTGGCTTGATTCACTAGGCCGGAACGCACGGACCCGGTATCGACTTCGATCAGACCGACGATGTCGGGATCGAGCCCGCCGAGGAATCGAGTGATGCCTTCCAGTACTCTGCGGTTGCTTCGTAAGTAGCCGGCGCCGGGCACCGGAAGATGAAAGGCTGGGCCGGTACCGGTAGCGTACCGAATGTTGTAAAGCACGAAGCGCATGTGGAATTTTCGAACAACTACGCCCGCTCGGGGCCGCTCGGCATTCTATAGGCGCCATGCAGCGCGTGGTACCTACGAGCCGCAAAAATACGCCCGAGGTAGCGCAGACATGTCTGTGAGCTGCAGTTACGGATAAACTACGACCGATTTGCGTGCCCGCTATGATTGCCGGCGGCCTGTGCAGGAGAATGAGTCGTGAGCAGCGTGTCTCAGCAAAATCCGGTGCGTCTATTCGTGGCGCATCTCTTCGAAGCGAACGACGACTACGATCGCGTCTTCGAGTACCTGGAAAGTTCGCACAATTTCTACTACCGCAATTGCAGCAGCCCGGGCGCGTTGCAGAGCGGCGCCAAAGAAGAGATGAAGGAGGAGCTGCGCAAACAAATCGGTTTGGCGGAAGCGGTCATCATTCCGTCGAGCCTGTATGCGGCACAGCACGAGTGGATCGATTTCATGCTGAATTGCGCCAAGGGCTTGGACAAGCCCGTCATCGTGCTCGAGAGTTTCGGCGTCAAACAGAAGATGCCGGTGCAGCTGGAAGCGCTGGCCGATGAAATCGTGGAGTGGAACGAGCGCAGCATCGCCGACGCCATTCGGCGTCAGGCACGCCATGAAGACACGGCGCGGTGGGACGTGATCGAATTCAAGCTCGACTAAGCGTCGAGCAAATGCCTGTGGTCACTCATTCACCCGAGCTGACTGCGCGCAGCAGCGGTTGGCGGGCAAAAGCATATTGAGATTGCAATCGGGCCATCGATCCTAGAATGGTGACGATTTGCTCGGCATGCTTGCTGGCTTCGATATCGGACATTTTGCGCACTGTCGCTTGCACTGCCGTTTCGCCTCGCATGGGTTGAACGCGCGATAACGAGTGCACTAACGAAGTGAAGTCCTCGCGAACTTCTCGCGGCAAGTCGTCGTCACGGAGCATGGCGAGATGAGTGGTGAATGCGGTGGTGAGCCGTTGTTTGATCGGCCCGACGGATGCCAGCAGCAGTGCTGCTGAAAAAAAGTGCTCCCATGCGCTCATGAAGCGACCTCTCTCGATCCAACGTTGGAATCCTGGTCATTCCCGTGGGGCAGGGGCCCGGCGCGAACGACCGCTTGAGAACTTTTTTATGCGGTTTTTTGCGTACCGCTTAGCTAAGTTCTACTCGAATATACTCCAGCAACTCTCAAAGGCAACACGAGATTTTGGTTCCAGCAACGGCCTGATCCTGTTCTCGGGCGGAAGCTAGTTAGCGTCGGTTATTGCAGTACATTCGAATGTCGGTAGTACCAAATTTCGTACCACTTCTCGCCGAAGCCCATGAATGGATTTCTTTTACATAACAAACAGGTACTTACGTACTTTTACTCATTCTATTGATAGCTTTAAGGTGGGTGCCCTGGTTGCGTTTCTGGTGCGCCGACGTTGAACCGCTCACGCCCTTGGTGCGTTGTGTGATCTTGGAGCGGCATTCCATTTTAATTTTTCAACGATTCCTCGCGCACCCAATTCCGGCTGAATTCATGGCCACTCCGATGAATGCAGATGCCCAATTACCGGGCGATGCGCAGTCCACGCACGCGATCAAGAGTCTTTTGGACGATTTCGCGGGCGGTCGTCTGAACGCTGACGGGTTGACCAACCAACTCACGCAGCTGTGTTCCGGCCGTTCGGAATCCGCATGGGAAGCGCTTTCCTTACTCGATCAATACAACCGTCGCGGGTTGATTCCCGCGGAGCTCTTTCGCCGTATCAAGACGGCGATTCATGAAGTCGTCTTCGGCTCTCCTGTGATGAGTCGATCATCGGGACCCGCGGCAAGCGGCAACGACTCTTTCGCATCTACTCGAAGCACGGAGCCGCATGATGAAGGTGCGGACATATTCGAAGACGATGATGAAAACGAGGAAGAGGAGTCTTGGTCGCCGCCGCAAGAAGTTCCGTTCGCACCGGCACGACAACAGCCGGCCACGGCGACGATCGTGTTCGATCGCGTCCCGGGTGCAGCGGAACCGCCTCCGGCGCAGAGTCAGTCGTCAAAGATGCGCGCGGGCGCAGTTCTATGCGACCGCTATGTGTTGGTGGCGCCGCTGGGTCGTGGCGGTATGAGTACGGTATTCAAGGCGCTCGATCGCGAGCGCGCGAATTTGCCGGAGTCGGATCGCTACGTCGCGATCAAGTTGTTGCGCGATGAGATTACCTCGCGTCCGGATGCAAGGGCGGCATTGCAAAGAGAATTCAAGCAAGCCCAATTGCTGTCTCATCCCAATATCGTGCGGGTTTACGACTGCGAGTCGTCCGGCGGCCATTACTTCATCGTCATGGAGCTTTTATCGGGCGAGCTGTTGGAAAGGATGCTGGAGCGGCTGTCGCCGCGAAAACTGTTCCTGCCCGATGCATTTGCCATCATCCGCGAAATCGGACTGGCGCTTGCGCATGCGCACGACCATGGCATCGTCCATGCGGATCTCAAACCGGGCAACGTGATGCTGACGGACGCGGGTGAACTGAGGATTCTCGATTTCGGCCTGTCGAGCTCGCTGCTACAAGAACCTTGGATCAGCGACGAATTGCATGCGCACACGCTGGTGGCATTTACGCCGGGCTATTCGAGCCCCGAGAGAATGCGCGGTCTGCCGCCGGATCCCAGGGACGATCTTTACAGCCTAGCGTGTATCGCCTTCGAGCTCGTTTCCGGCCAAGTAGTCGCGCCCGCAGGAAAGCCGCTCAGCCGGCGTCGAATCAAACGCGTGCTGAATGATGTTCGTGGACTTTCGTCGCGTCAGCGTCGCACCATCGTCCGTGGACTTGCGCCGGCGCGTGCGCGTCGTGCATCTACAGTGCGCGCTTGGCTGGCAGATTTTGATCTCAGCAAGGCAGCACCTCGTTTAGTGCTGTTGCGCGATCTGCGCACAGAAGATACGCGGCGTAGATCGCAAGTTTGGAAGGGCATTTTGGCGTTGATACTTCTCGGAATTGCTTCCGCACTCGTTGCTAGAGTATTGATGCAAAACATTTCTATCGACCTACGAGGCTCGCAGCCTGCGACCGAACACGCGAGTGTTACACCGGCGGAACCGCAGACTTCGAACACGCCTGAGGCGCCTCCGCCTAAATCCGCGTCACCCGCACCTACCTCGACGGCTCCGCCGGATACAGGAACACGTACGAGTGCGACACCTAGTACCGTAGCTTCGCACTCTCCTGAGAGTCGTAAAGCGCCGCTGCCTCCGCCCTCGCTGTCGTTCTCGGACGAGGAATACACTGTGCCCGGTTCGAGCTCGGTCGCGCGCCTCACGATCAAGCGCAATGGTTCACTCGATAAGGAAACGATCTTTCATTGGCGAACGATTGGCGGCTCGGCTCGACCCGAGCGCGACTATGTCTCGTTCGATGACGCTGCCGAACGCTTTGCCCCCGGCCAGCGCACGGCGCAAATCCTCGTTCCCATCGTCGATGATTTACAACGACGCGGCACCGAATATTTTGAAGTCGAACTCACGGATGCCGAAGCGGCAACGTTGGGTTCGATATCGAGGGCGACGGTGGTGATTCTCAGTGGGGATTGAAGTTCATCCGCGGACGACTCGGCTACCTAATCGTCACCACCGCGCGCGTAATTCCGCCGAGTTCGGCACCTTTGGCGTCTTTGATCTCAACCGTGAAACTGCGTGCGCCTTCTTGGATTCGTTGTTGTTTAAGAGGAATGAATAGCGCCCGCGTCGACTGGCCGGCGGCGAGCGATACGACCCCATCTTCAATCGACTCGTAGTCTTGCGAAGGCCGCGCAGTGCCGCCTTGCGTGCGCCATTGCACGGAGACGCGACCATTGGGCGTTCCTGTGCGGCGAAGTGTCAGCACTGCCGCAATCGAATGTCGGCTCACTTCGAGTCGCGATTGTTCCAGTGTCACCATGCCGTCAGCGAGTGCCTTTGGCTTATTCGCCGCGCGAGAGACTGCAGGACTCGTCGCGCCTGATGTTGCAAGTCGACGCGTTGTTGCGAATGCAAGGGACCGTGCGTCGCCGAATGCCGAGAGTAGCGAGGGCAGCGGCTGGAATGTATCGATTACCCTGGCGCTCGGCACCGCAGTTCGATAGCTGCTAATCGACTGTTGTATACCCGAGATATCGCTCGAAGCCTGTGTAGCTTTTACAGCGACGGGAGGTGTCGAATGATGTTCGGAGTGCCAACGGTTGCCGATTGCAATGCCAAGCGCAATCAGCAGTGCCGCGGCCAGAATGCGACCCCGCGGCGACTTGGAGTGCGAAACAAGTGATTGCGGAATAAGCGATTGCGAGCCGGCAATCGGTTCGAGCTCATGAATGACAGGCTGGGGAGCAGTGAACGCCGATAAAAACGCGGCCACACTGGGCGGCCGTGCGTCGCGCTCTATGCGCAGCGCGCTTTCTATGGCCTGCCATCGCGTATCGGGAAGTGAATCCGGACGAACCAATGCCTTGCCGCGGCTGAACATCTCCACAGCGCTCAGTCCGCCGAAAGGATGGCGTCCGCTAAAGAGCTCGTATGCAACGCACGCCAAGCTGAAGACATCGTCGCGCACATCAGGCCGCTCGGCTGCAAGCAGTTGTGGACTGGCGTATGCCGGTGTGGCGCTCTCCGGCTTTTTCACATTGGCACCCAAGTCCGATGTAAACGCGCAGGCGGCTCCGAAGTCGAGCACCTTCACCACGCCTTTTTCGGTGAGCAAGACATTGCTGGGCTTGAAATCGCAATGCAAAACGCCGCGCTCGTGTGCATAAGCGAGTGCCGCACCGCATGCTTGCAAGATCCGCAATGCTTCGGGTGGCGCGAATGTTTGCGGCGCCTGCCGTTGCAATCGCGAATTGAGCGGCTCGCCCGACAAATATTCCATGCTGAAGAACGGAATCTCGTCGTGCGTATCGAGCTCGAACACGCGCACGATATTGGGATGATGCAAGCTTGCCGTGTAGCCGAACTCCCGCTTCAAGCGCTCATTCATAGAAGAGCGCTGCCGCATATCGGGTCGAATGATCTTGATGGCCACCGTGGCAGGCAGCGATGCATCCGTCTCGGCACGTAGATCGGTGGCGCAGTAGACGATGCTGCTGCCGCCGACCGCCATTGCGCGTTCGAGTTTATAGCGTCCGTACAATACCTGACCTTGATCGTATGCGGTAGCTGCAGCAATGGATGGGGAAACAGGTTCCTTACTCTCGCCGACTTGTCCCGCAGGCGCTGCGGATGCGATCGGACCTTTCGTTGTCTTGGGAGTCGATTCGTCCAAATCTTCGGTTGCGTCCTGCGGCCACGCCAACTCGAGCGTCGGGTCTTCTCCCGCTAGTAATAAGTCGCTCCGAGGCCGTGTCGTACGCACACCTGCTTCCGTCCGTACGGGCTCAGTGAGGGGGCCCGACGGAGA
>Ga0207667_10001987_pt1 | contig 25644 bp, 19 predicted proteins | sample KBSCornC52_FD_184301 | JGI IMG/M metagenome (GOLD analysis project Ga0207667, IMG submission 184301) | Corn rhizosphere microbial communities from Kellogg Biological Station, Michigan, USA - KBS Corn C5-2 (SPAdes) (version 2) | ecosystem: Host-associated > Plants > Roots > Rhizosphere > Soil ...
GCCCGAAGCCATCGGCAGGACGTAGTCGTCCGGATTCTCCAGCGCTCCCCGAAAGTAGAGATTCCGCCGGAACTCCTCCCACTCCCGCAGCGTCTCGACGGTTCCCTGGTATCGCTGGTATTCGAGGAGTCGCTGCACCAGCTCCGCGCGGGGGTCCTCGGCTTCGTCGTCGCCCTCGGTGGGCGGCGGCGCGGGGAGAAGCATGCGGGACTTGATCTCGACGAGCGTGGCGGCCATCACGAGGTACTCTCCCGCAATGGCGAGGTCCATCGACTCCCAGTGGGCAAGATACGCGAGGTACTGCTGCGTGATGTCGGCGATGGGAATGTCATAGATGTCGAGCTCACGCTCCCGAATCAGGTGGAGCAGGAGGTCGAGCGGCCCCTCGAACGCCGCCAGCTTGAATCGGGGCGCGTTGGGTGGGGCGGTGAGGGCGGAGGTGCGCATCGCGCAGGTATTCTACCGGCGCGGCCGACAGCCTGTCAATGGAATCACACACAAGAGAACGTAGGCTGCGCGCTCAACAAGGGGCCCGCATTACCCGCGCCCCAGTTTGACACCCAACCAGGGCGCAGGTATACTTTTGTCACTCAATCATGGGCGACGAATTGCAGTGGGCAGACGTTCCGGCGGACCGGCTGAATATCGCGGCCACGCTGGACAGCGGGCAGTGCTTTCGATGGATCTGTACGGGCGACGGCGACTGGATCGGTGTCATCGGCGACTGCGGGGTGAAGCTGAGGCCGCGGGTCGACGGGTTCTGGTGGCAGACGTACCCACGCCGCGACCGCTGGGACCTGATTCAGCAGTTTTTCGCTCTCGACGTCGATCTGGAACGGCTGTACGGTGAGTGGCGCAGAGCGGAGCCGCGAACGGAACAGTCCATCGCGCGCAACGCCGGGATGCGCATCCTGAGGCAGGACGCCGACGAGGCGTTTTTCTCATTTTTGTGCGCGTCGTGCAACACCGTCGTAAAGATTCGTAGATCGGTTCAGGCGCTCGCCCGGATGTACGGCGAGGCGGTCGCGGAGGTCGACGGGCTGGTTCTCCACGCGTTCCCGACGGCCGAGCGGATTGCGAATGCGAGCGAGCCGGCGCTCCGGGCAGCACTCTGGGGCTATCGCGCGCCGGTGCTTATCGATGCCGCCCGTGATGTGAGCGAGCGAGGCGACGGATGGCTGGACAGTCTGCGAGCGGTCCCCTATCGCGAGGCGCACGCGGAGCTGACGTCGATTCATGGAATCGGGGCAAAGATCGCCGACTGCATCTGCCTGTTCGGGCTGTGGCATGACGAAGCGGTGCCGATCGACACGCACGTCCGCCGAATCGCGATGCGCCTGTTCCGGCCGGACCTCGCCATCAAGTCGCTCACGCCGGCCGTCTATGACACGCTGGCCAGTCTCTTTCGCGCCCGCTTCGGCCCCTATGCGGGATGGGCGCAGCAGTACCTGTTCTACGATTCACTACGACACGCCGAGGATCGCTGAATGCAGCTTTACAACACGCTGACCCGTTCCAAAGAGGAGTTCGTGCCGCTGGAGCCCGGCAGGGTAAAGATGTACTGCTGCGGCCCGACGGTCTACAACTTCGCGCACATCGGCAACCTCCGTACCTACGTGTTCGAGGACATCCTGCGGCGGACGCTCAGGTTCAACGGATATGACCTGACCCACGTCATGAACATCACGGACGTGGGCCATCTCGAATCCGACGCGGACGAGGGCGAAGACAAGATGGAGAAGGGCGCCGAGCGCGAGGGCCTCTCCGTCTGGCAGATCGCGCGCAAGTACGAGGACACCTTCTTCGCGGACACCGAGCGCCTCAACATCGAGCGGCCGGAGGTGGTCTGCCGCGCCACCGAGCATATCCCGGAGATGATCTCGCTCATCGAGCGGATTGCGGACCACGGGCAGGCGTACGTGACGCCGGGCGCGGTCTACTTCGATACCTCCAGGTTTCCGCACTACGCCGACTTCGCGCGGCTCGACCTGAGCGGCATGCAGGAGGGCGCCGGCGGCCGGGCGCAGAAGCAGGAAGAGAAGCGCCATCCTTACGACTTCGTGCTCTGGTTTACCGACCGGCCGCGCCACATCATGAAGTGGGAGAGTCCGTGGGGCGAGGGTTATCCCGGGTGGCACATCGAGTGCTCGGCGATGTCGATTCGCTATCTCGGCGAGACGTTCGACATCCATTGCGGCGGCGTTGACCACATCAACGTCCATCATACGAACGAGATTGCCCAGAGCGAGTGCGCCACCGGCAAGCCCTTCGTGCGCTACTGGCTGCACGGTGAGTTTCTGCTCACGAAAACCGATAATGATGAGTACGGCAAGGAATCTAAGTCGAAGGGCGAGTTCCTGACGGTCCAGAGCCTGATAAACCGGGATTTCAACCCGCTGGCTTACCGCTACTTCTGCCTTCAGGCGCACTACCGGTCGGAGCTGCGATTCTCGTGGGAGAACCTCGAAGCGGCGCAGGCGGGCCTGAGGCGGGTTTATGCGACGAGCCCGGAGAACGATCCGCTGGCCGACGACCGCGCCTTCGCCGATGCGCGGGAAGAGGCGCTCGCCGCGCTGAACAACGACCTGGGGACGCCGCAGCTCGTCGGCCTCCTGAACCGGCACAACAGCTATCGGCTCTGGACCGAATTCGACCCCGTTCTGGGTCTCGACATCGCGGCGCGGAGGCAGCGTCCCGAAGAGGCCATTCCGGCGGAGGTCCAATCGCTGGTCGAGGAGCGCAACGCCGCTCGCAAGGCAAAGGACTGGGGTCGGTCCGACGAGATTCGGAATCAGCTCATCTCGATGGGATACGAGGTCGGCGACAGCCCGGCCGGGACCACCGTAAAGCGTCGCTCCATCTAATTTCGTCTGGTCGCCCCGACGCGACGACTATCGCACGCGCTTTCGTTTGGCGGGCGAAATGCGTTCCTACGGCTGGCCCGGATGGTAATCGCTGTGCTCCTCCTCCACCTCCGCGCTCCCTCATCGCCTGCTCAACGACAATCACAGGCCGGGAACTATCAGGTTGGCAATTGCGCTTGACATCGTATAGCGGCCCTTTCAAGGGCCGAGCAAACGTCGAGCCGGTCGGCGGCGACCAGGCGCAACTCTCCGCACTCTGTGCGAGATTCTGACGCGCCGTGCTCTTTCGCCGCGAAAACAGCGCAGACCGATTTGAATCACTGGTGCGAGAGCACCAGCGCCCAATTTATCGAGTCGCATACCGGCTTTGCGGGAGCGCGGAAGAGGCGGAGGACCTCGTTCAGGAGACCCTGATCGAAGCCTTCGAGAGCTTCCCACGATTCAGAGAGGGCACGCACTTCGATCGGTGGGTGTTCCGGATCATGCGGAACACGTTCATCGACGGAGTTCGCCGGAAGCCGCGGGCGCACATCGAATCGCTCGACACGGGGATTCTGGACAAGTCCGGCGAGATGCTTGCGCGAGAAATCGTGGATCTCGCAAGCGCGCCGGACACGGAGATGATGGCGCGCACGCTCGACGAGCCCGTCCAGAATGCGCTCGACACGCTGCCGCCCGAATTCAAACTGGTGGTGGTGCTGGCCGATATCGAGGGGATGTCGTACGAAGAGGTGAGCCGCGTGGCGGGCTGCCCCGTCGGAACAGTGCGTTCGCGCCTGCACCGCGGACGGGCAATACTGAAAGATAAGCTCAAGAATTACGTGCGGTTCTGACAGAAGTTATGCGCAGGCTCTTTTCGACCCGGATTGGAACACGGAACCCGATAATGCTCTGTGAGCGATGCAATTCACGGCTGTCCGCGTACGTCGACGGGACTCTAACCAGCGCCGAGCTCCGCCAGGTCAACGCGCATTTGGCGAGCTGCCGGCGGTGCCGGGAGGACGTGCAGGAGATTCAGGCGATTCGCCGCGTGCTTCGGTCCATGCCGGAACACGAGGCGCCCGCTGCCTTCTGGGATGACACGCTTCGAATGATACGAAGCCGCGCGAGACGCAAACCGGCTCCATTCGCCTACGCGCGGATTGCCGGTACGGCCGTTGCTGCCCTCGCGCTGGCAATCATTTTGTTTGTGAATAGTGCGGATCGGCAGGTCATCGACGTAGCGCCGGCGCACGAGCGATTGTTGACCATTAACCCCCTTTCACTGGTCTCGCTGCACGCGCGAGAGCGCGGCCGAAGCCCGCTGGTGGACATCGCGAAGGTGCGAATCGCCGGATCTGAAGCGGAAGCCGGCGACCTTGCGGACGACGGAAGATTCGATGTTAAGTAGGGCCGCCTTCGCCACCCTGGTCGTCACCGGCGTCGCTTCCATCGCATTCGCGTGTCCGTGCGCTTGCGCGCTGGCGCAGCCGGGTGATTCACATGCCGCGGAGACCCCGCTGGCCGTGCTCAGGCGGGTACTCACGTCGGAGGAACGTGTGCGGTTTGCGGCACGGCAGACTGTGATCCTGTCGGATCGCGGGCGCGCGGACGCCACCGTTACGGACGAGGTCAACTTTGGATTCGCGCGCGGCCGGGTAACCTGGCTCCTCCCGGAAAACAATCGCGGCCGAGTGTCCGTTCGCGATGGCAGGCGCAGGTGGGCGATCGAGCCATCGTCGCGCACCGTCGTCGAATCGGAGGTCGTTCACAGGCCCATCACCGCCGCAAGAGCGGAGGCAATCGCCCGGCAGGTCGCTAGATCTTACGTACTGACAATTGCGAAGGAACCGTCGAGCGTTGCAGGCAGACCGGCGCTGATACTGACGCTTGCGCCCAGGCGGCCGGACCGGCAGAGGCGGATGTGGTGGGTCGACAGGCAGACCGGCCTCGTGCTGAAGCGGGAGGTTTACTCGCCCGGCGGCGGCCTCGAGCAGTCGACCTCCTATTCAAATCTCAGGATGAACATCCCGGTCGACGTCACGCTCCTGAAGCCAGCCGTGCCCCGTGGCTACCGGGTTGTCAGGCGGCCGGCGGACAACGTCGTGACGAGGATCGAGTCTGCGCGCAGGCTCATCCCGGCGTTCGGTGACATTCCTGCTTCCCTCGGAGCCGGGTTCGAATTCGAGAGCGCCCGACTCGTCGACGCCGATGGCGCGAGGTCGCTGCAGCTTCAGTACTCAGACGGCCTCGCGGGTCTCTCGCTCTTCAAAATCCCCGCAAGAACCAGGCTGCCGCAGTCGGCGGGCCGCACCCGAACAGTGGCGGTCGGCTCCGCCAGCGGAACGATAATGGAATCCGTCGCCCCCTATCGCGTGCTCACCTGGGAGATTGCCGGCGCGACGTTCAACCTGGTCTCGGATGTCTCGGAAGGGACCATGATCGCAATCGCCCGATCGGTTCACTTCTGATTACCGGTCTGGTCTGCCGCAGCCTCTTCCGCCTCCTGTCCCCGCCGGCTTACGGCGTATGTCCACAAGTCCTGCGCCAGCTCGGTGTGAGGAAACACGCTCCGCGCCTCCTCCAGCAGCTCACTCATCCTCGATCCGTTCGACCCTTCATACCGTGCACTGAAGTGCGTCAGGATGAGCGTGCGAACGCCCGATTCCGCCGCTGCGCGGGCAGCGGACAGGGCGGTCGAGTGTGCAGCCCTGTCCGCCAGCTCCGTATCCGCAGAAAGATAGGTTGATTCGTGGATCAGCACGTCCGCCCCTTTCGCAAGCACGGCAACCGCGTCCGATGCGATCGTGTCGCCCGTGTAAACAATGGACCGCCCTCGCCGCGGCGGACCCACGAGAGCCTTCCCGTCCACCACGGTTCCGTCGGGAAGCGTGACGGTCTCGCCTGCCTTGAGCCGTCCGTAGAGCGGCCCGAATGGTACGCCCAGTGCCTGCGCCTTCGCGGCGTCGAAGTGACCCGGCGCGTCGTCCTCCCGAACCGCGTAAGCGAATGATTCGATCCTGTGGTTGGTCCGGGCGCATGCGACCGTGAATCCACCGCCGGAAAAGATGATTCCTTCGCCGACAGTGACGAATTCGAGCGGATAGGAGAGCATCGTCTGGCTTAATCTGAGCGCGGTCTGGACGAACTCCTCCAGTCCGCGCGGCCCGTAGAGAACGACCGGCTGCCGGCCCGAAACCTGAAGCGAGCGGCTGGCGAGGAGGCCCGGAAGACCGAAGATGTGGTCGCCATGCAGGTGGGTAATGAAGATGCGTTCGAGGTGGGCCAGCTTCATCCGAACGCGAAGCGCCTGATGCTGTGTCCCCTCGCCGCAGTCGAACATCCAGATGGACGCGCGCTGTGGCAGCCGGAGAACGAGTGACGCCATGTTGCGCGTAAGGCTGGGCGCGCCGGAGCTTGTACCCAGAAATGTGATTTGCATCCGCGCCGCCTCCGGCCGGCCATGCCGACATCATCACCCGATCTTAGCAATTATCGATAAGCCGGGCCGCCGTCTCTCCGCGTATATTATATTCCCACGCTCTTCAGGACGGGTCAGGCACGCTCCCCCATTCTGCCGACGGGCTGCGCAACATGAGGAATCGCCGAAACACGAGCTCGCGAGACGCATTGAAATCGGCCGCCTCCGCCGCGGTGGGCTGGCACTGTCCCTGCTGCAGCTACAGCCGCAGAGGCCGCACCGAGAGCTCCTGCGAACTGGAACCGCGCGTCGTTCCGGTCACGCGGCACTGCTCCTGCTGCCGTCACAGTGGCGGGGCGCGAATCTATGCAGACGTGCCGACTGACCTCAACATGTCGGCCTGCGGCGAAGTTTCCATGTCGCGCCCGGCAAACCTGCTGATCCGGTGGGCGACCGCGCGGGCCGAGAATCCCCTCGGGGAATCGACGCTCGCCATCCGCTGGGGCTCGAACGGCAGGCGGCTCTTCGTGAGCGGCAGGGAACGGTTCGCGGTCGACGACGCCACCTACCTCGTCTTCAACCACGGCCGCCGATTCTCGTCCACCATCGATTCACCGACGCCGGTTGATTGCTGCACGATCTGCTTCCAACCGCAATTCGCCGACGATACGCTTCGCGCGCTGGTAACTCCCGACGACAGACTGCTGGACGAGCCCCACGCAGCAGGCTGGACCTCGGGTCCGGAGTTCCTGGAGCGGGCAACACCGCACGACGCCGTGGTATCACCCGTTCTTCACCTGCTGGAACGACAATGCGACAGCGAGGCTGCGACCCGCGGCTGGTTCGAGGAACATTTCAGCGCGGCGCTCGTCGGATTGCTTCAGGCGCACCGCAACGTGTTTCGTGAGATGGAGAGGGTGCCCGCCGCGCGCCCATCCACGCGCGCCGAGATCTATGTCCGCTTGCAGAGGGCGCGCGACTTCATGGAGGCCAGCCTGTTCGAGCCGCTCACTATTCCCGACATTGCCGCGGCAGCGTGGTTCTCCCCGCACCACTTCCTTCGGCTCTTCAAGCAGACCTTTGGGCAGACACCGCACCAGTATCTCACCCGCCGGCGGCTGGAGCACGCGCGGCGCCTGCTTTCGGCGAGCGAGATTTCGGTGACGGAAGTCTGTTCGACCGTGGGCTTCGAGAGCCTGGGCTCGTTCAGTCTGCTCTTCCGGCGGCACGTCGGGCAGTCTCCCGAGGCCTGGCGCTTTGCCGAGCGGAGCCGCATCTTCACCGCCGCGACTTCCTGCGCTCGCTTCACGGATACCGCGCAATCGCCCCAGCCGCAGGACTGACGGACGCGCCGCCTCACCTCAGGCCGATGGATGTCTCTCCCGTCCGCATCTCGGCGAGCGCCTCCGGGTCCCGCATCTGCTTGAGGTGATTTCGGAGCTCCTCGATCTGCTCCAGCACCGCCTCGCGATAGCGATGGTCGAGCGCGGTGATGCCGCTCTGCGCGCAGTGCAAAGCCGCCGAGACGAACACCTCCTTCAGGTAAGCCGGCGTGAATCCATCGGTCTTCGCCGCCGCCAGCCGGACCAGATCCTCCACGTCGAACCCTGCGTCGAGCTTCGCCCGCAGCGCCGACCGCTCGATCACGCGGCGGCAGAATTCGGTCCGCTCCTCCAGAGCCGGCAGCCCGAAGTGGAAGACGCGGTCGAATCGGGAAGGTCGCTTCAGCAGCGCCTCGTCGATGCGTCCGGGGTGGTTCGACGACGCGATGATCAGCAGCCCCTCGTTGTTCTTGAACCCGTCCAGCTCGTTGAGAAAAACCGCCCGGTTGTCCTCGGTTACGAAGCCGTCCATGTCCTCGAAGGCAAGGATGCAGGGCGCAAGCTGGCGCGCGCGCTCGAAGATCGACCCGATCGCGGATTCCACTCCATAGGCCGGCAGGTCCCGCACGTAGAGGAACGGCAGGTCCGGCAGAGCAGTCGCCACCGCCTTGCAGGCCATCGTCTTGCCCGTTCCCGGCGGCCCGACCAGCAGGATGCCTCGTCGCCACGAGAACCCGAGCTCACCGTACGCGTCGCGGTTGCGGAAGAACCCCTCCACCGCCTCGCGCATTCTCTGCATGATGTCGGCGGGCAGCACGATGTCGTCCCAGCAGACCTTACCAAGCTCGCGGTCGATGTCGGGCGCGCTCTCCCATCCGGAGCTGAACCGCAGCGACCTTCCGACCGGGCGAATTACGAAGTCGATGAGGCTCGCCGCCAGGTCCCGCAGCACCGCCTCTGTCTCCGCCGTCAGAATCACGTAGCCGCTGTTCGATGCCGACGGAACGAGCGCCGCCTCGAACTCCACGCCTTTCCAGCGCGCCCCGAACCAGCCGGTGTAGGGCGTCCACTCTTTGCCCGTGTCGCACTGCGTGAAAAAGTCGTCGCCGACAACGAGCGCCTGGAAATTCGTACAGCGCGTCTGGAGGAACTCGATGAGCTGCTTCCGGTCGGGCCACATCATGAGGGTGACGCGGCCCGGCTGGTGAACGCGAATCTGGCCGAGAAGCGCGTCCTCCCCCTGCCGTTCGTCGGTCATCGCGGCGAGAGTCGCGTTGAGCGCGTGAAACCGCCAGCCGAGGCTGCTCAGCGCGTCGGTCTCCGCCCTGCCCGATTCGATTATCGCTTCAACGATGCTGTCCATCAATTCAGTCCCATTCCGTGCATTGCGTGCTGAACCCCAAAACGTATTACGCCCGCATCCAGGCGCTCAGGCGGACGCGGGCGTAAATCATCCGGTTAAGGACGCTATTATCGCAACAGCGCTCCTCCCGACAATTCGCCCGCACGCTGCACGCTCAGAATCGATTGCGCTTTGCTCAGAGGGGTCATTGAGCCGCATCTCCCGGATGGCCCGGCGCGCCTGAATCCCGTTCGAGCCCGGCCGTTGGGAATTATACATACGGACTGGAGCGGTGTCAAGGGACGCGTACGCGCCACGGGTACGCGCGATTGGCAGGTATAACGAAGGGGCGGCACGCGAGCGGCTGGAACCAATGGGTCCGGCGATTCCGTCTCCCCTACAGCCGCGCATTCGTTCCCGGAGATTAAATGACGACAGACAAGAAGAGAAAAGAACCACGGACATCGAAGGCCGCCGCAGCGCGCAAGCCGGCAGCGCCGGTGATTCCCGGACCCGAAGCGCCCATCGAGGAACCAACGGTGGCGGCAGCGATGGGATTTGATTCCCTCGGACTAGCGGAGGACCTGATGAAGGCGGTCCGCGACGCCGGCTATGAATCGCCGACTCCGATTCAGGCGCAGGCGATTCCCCTCCTGCTCGCCGGACGCGACCTCGTGGGGCAGGCGCAGACGGGTACGGGCAAGACAGCCGCATTCGGACTGCCCGCGATTCAGCTGGTCGATCCGGGGAGTCCGGACGTGCAGGCGCTGGTGCTCGCTCCCACGCGCGAGCTGGCCGTTCAGGTTGCCGGCGAGATCCATAACTTCGCGCGCCACACTTCCATCCGGGTCGTTGCGGTATATGGCGGGCAGCCCATCGACCGCCAGTTCCGCGCCCTTCATGCCGGGGCGCACATCGTGGTGGGGACGCCGGGGCGGCTCCTCGACCATCTCCGCCGCGGCTCGCTGCATCTGGAACACGTCCGAATCTGCGTCCTCGACGAGGCGGACGAGATGTTGGCGCTCGGGTTCATCGACGACATCGAGGCGATTTTCGCGGAGCTGCCTGCCGAGCGGCAGATGGCCCTCTTCTCCGCGACCATTCCGCCCCGGATCGCTGCGCTGACTCGCAAGTACCTTCGGAATCCTGAGCGGGTCTCCATCCAGACGCGCAAGCGTACCGTCGAGACGACGAATCAGACGTATTACGAGGTCCCGCCAGGCAAGAAGCTGGACGCGCTGGCCCGTGTTCTCGACATGGAGACGCCGGGATCGACGATCGTATTCTGCCGTACGCGCAAGGAGACGGAAGAGGTTGCTGACGCCCTGCGGCTTCGCGGTTATGCCGCCGAAGCCCTGCACGGAGAGATGGTGCAGGCCGAGCGTGACCGCACGATGCGCCGGTTCCGCGAGGGGCAGTCGGACCTGCTGGTCGCCACGGACGTCGCAGCCCGCGGCCTCGACATCGAGAACGTTACCCACGTCATCAACTACGATATTCCGTGGGATGTCGAGCAGTACATCCATCGAATCGGGCGGACCGGGCGCGCCGGACGATCGGGAGACGCGATCACGCTCGTCGAGCCGCGCGAGCGGCGGCAGCTCCGGCAAATCGAGTTCATGATCGGCGCGCGAATCAAGCCGGCCCGGATTCCCACGGCAGCGGATATCGCCGCGCGTCGTCGGCAGGTCTTCCAGGACACGCTCCGCGAAGCGCTGGAGGCGGGCGAGTTCGATGGGCAACTCGGGGTCGTCGAGGACCTCGCGTCCGAATACGATCCCGCGGAGATTGCCGCCGCCGCCCTGAAAATACTGTGGGAGACGTGGGTTGGCACGCCGCGAGACGGCGGGGACGAAGCCGCGGCCGACGGCGAGCAGCCGGAAGCCGGCATGACGCGTCTCTTCGTAGGCATGGGCCGGCAGGACGGACTGCGTCCCGGCGATCTGGTGGGCGCGATTGCGAACGAAGTCGGTCTGCCGGGGAAGGCGGTCGGGACGATCGACGTGCTGGACCGCACGGCGTTCGTCGAGGTGCCCAGCAACCGGGCGCAGGAAGTGATTGAGGCTCTGAGCCGGACGAAGATTCGCGGCAAGCGCGTGCGGATTCAGGTAGCCCGGCCCTGACCCGCCGATTCACGGCTGCCGCGCTGGATCGACGCGCGGCAGCCGAGCGTCAGATACCCCCTCCGGTTCCGGTGGTCTTCACCCGCGGCCGTCCCTCTTCCGCTCGCCGTCCCGCGTGCTCCACATCGCCGGCGCTCACGCTCGTAACTTCGACGCCCTTCCCCTTCTCCCACGCGACCCGTGCGCCCAGCGCTTCCGTGAGAATCCCGAGCGGCGCCACCGTCACGCCCTTCAGGACCGTCGGCGCAATCTCCAAGGTCACGCGTTGCCCGTCGATGTCGGCAGACTTCTCCGCCGGCTTCAGCGTCAACGTTCTTCCTCCGCCCTGAATCACAACTGAGCCGTTATGCACCGTGACCTGGCCGCCGAGCGCGGCAGCCACTTCGCGGGCAGGCACGACCCACTGCCCTTTCACGCGGGTCGGCGCGACAGTCGACCGGATCTCTGTTCCATTCACGGTGAGCGGCTCGTCGGACCCGATGATCCGATGGGGATAACCGTCCGCATGCCGGACAATGGTCTGCACCGTCTTTGCGTCCACGAGGTCCGCGATTCCCGCCGCCTCCAGCTCCTTCCCGACCCGCGCGGGCGACGCAAGGCCGGTGTGATAGATGTCCGGGAAGACGGTGAGATAGAACCTGCCGTTCAACGTTCCCACCAGCACTGGTTCGTAGACCGAGTAGATTGGCATTCCGACGGCCACCTGGTCGAACAGCGCGTGGGCCGCCTCGGGATAGAGGCGAACGCACCCGTGCGAGGCCGCCGTGCCGATTGACCGCGGCGCAATGGTGCTGTGAAAGCCGAATCCGGGCGCGGACCAGCCCATCCAGCGGTCGCCCAGCGGATTCTTCGGACCCGGAGGAACGATCTCGTCGCTGATTCCCTCCCGCTCCACCATCTCCTTCGTCGGCTTCCAGGGCGGGTTCTTCAGCTTCTTGCGGAGGCGGAATTCGCCCAGCGCCGTCTGCCAGGTCGACTGCCCCACGGCGACCGGATAACGCGCCTCGACCGCGCCCTGCCGGATCACGTAGAGCGCCCGTTCCGGGACATTGAGCACGATTCCGTCACCCGGATTGCGCGGCAGGACGTGGAGCGAAGGGAGCAGGAGCGACTTGCCTGGCTTGACACGGTCCGACTTCAGGCCGTTGACGCGGCGGAGGGCCGCCAGAGAGACGTTGTGCGCCCGCGCTATGTCGAAGAGGCTCTCCCCCTTCCGGACCACCACCTTCTCGTATCGCCCAATCACCGGCTCGATGGGCGGTGGCGCAACGTTCTTCTCGAGCGTCTCCAGCAATGCGGCGTTCTTCACCGCCGTGCGCTTCGACTGCTCGTCCGACTGGCCGAACGACGACGCTGGTACGTATGCGATCACGGCCGTCAGTACTATCGTAAGGGTTCGATTCGCGTTCATTCCGCTCTTCCTGATTCGTGGATTTGTAACAGCGTACGGAATCAGGACGTACACAGCGCGCGCCTTGTTCTTCCATTCACAAGAAGCGAGCCCGTCCGCACCGGGCGGACGGGCCGAAGAGCGTAAGATTTGCCGGCGACGGCCGACTCAAGTCGCGGCAACAATTGTACGAAGTCCCCGTGCGGGGACTCCACGTATGAATCCAGTGTCCGAAGGGACACTTCGTGCCTTTGTTGCAGCGACTTGAGTCGCCCGGTCCGGAAGTCTCAATGCGGACGCTGGGCTATGAGCAGCTCGCCGCGCAGGAGCTCAAGCGCCTTCTGGAGCTGCGTGTCGTTCTTCTTGTCGTCGAAATCCTGGTCCACCCAATCCTTCGACTGCTGCACGACGATGTCCGGCTTGATTCCCCCTGTGCCGAAGATGGGCCGGTGAAGCTCGTCGTAACGGTTGTTGATGTCGCTGCCCTTCGCGGTAAAGTAGCGGGCGGTTGTCAGGCGGAGCGCGGAGCCGTCCTCCAGCGGGTAGAGGGTCTGGACGAGTCCCTTACCGAAGGTGTGGACGCCGACAATCTTCGCCGCGCCGTAGTCCTTGATGGCGCCCGCGACGATCTCGGAGGCGCTGGCGCTGCTTTCGTTCACGAGGACGACTGTAGGCACCGTAATCCGGGACTGCGACGAGCGGGCGTCCTGGTCGTTGCGCTGGCCGTTCTTCTCCTGAAGGATGACGACAGGCCCTTCCTTGACGAATCGGCTCGCGACCGAGATAGCCACTGTCAGGAGGCCGCCCGGATTGTACCGGAGGTCGAACACGAGCCCCTTCATTCCCTGCGATTTCAGGATGGAGAGCGCGTGGTCGAGCTGCTCATCGGACTTCTCGTTAAACTCATTGAGCACGATGTGTCCGATGCCGTTCTTCTCGTCCTCCATCCAGAACTGCACGACGGGCGGCTCGATGTGCTCGCGGCGGATTCGGAAGGTGAGCTGCTTCGGGGAGCCTCGGCGCGCCACGCGAAGCGAGACCCATGTTCCCTTCGGTCCCTTGATGAGGCGTACGACGTCATTGATGCTTTTGCCGCGAACGGATCGCTCGCGGACGAGGGTGGAACCGCGGAACTCTCCGACGGCGAGGAGCTGGTCGCGCGCCTTGACGCCGGCATAGAACGCGGGGGTCTGCGGAATCGGGCGCTTGACGACGATGGCGCCGCCGACCTCGTCCAGCTCCGCGCCGACGCCGTCGAAATCGCCGCGCGTGGTCTGCTGCATCGAGCTCCACTCGTCCTGGTCGAGGAAGCCGGTGAAGGGGTCGTTCAGCGTCTGAAGCATGCCGCGGATGGCAGCGTAGGTGAGCTCACGCGATTTCGAGGTGCTGACCGGCTCCGGGTAGTACTCGTCCTTCAGGACCTTGAGCGCCTGCTGGTAATTCGCTAGGGCGCTGTCGTCATCCGCGGCGGCGGCCGGCGCCGATACGAGGCGCGCCGCGGAGCGCTCCACGCGGTCCCATCGACCCGTGAACGCGTCCGTGCCCGCGAATCCGAGGCACATGGGGAGTGCGGCCAGGCTGAATATGGCGGGATAGAGAAAGTGCCGTCCCTTCATCGTGCCAGCTCCGTATCCGCTAACCCGCCCCGACAGCCCGCTGGACTGCCGAGTCGTTGTAAGCCGGCCCGCCCACCGCGGTCTGCGAATCGATTGATACGCCGCGGCCCGTGAAGTCGACGCCTCTCGCGGAGAGCAGCCTGCCGGTCGTAACCGTCATGCCCGCGCCTTCCCGCAGCTCGACCAGCTTCTGATAGACCGAATCACCGAACGTGTGCGATCCGACGACCTGCGCGCCGCCGCGCTCTTTCAGCGATGCCGCGACCATCTCCGCCACATTGGACGTGCCGCCATTGACGAGCACGGAAAGCCTGTATTTCCCGGCCGCCGGAACGGTGGTCGACAGCGACTCCATCCGGTTTCCGCGCCGGAGAACCACGCCCGCCTGGCCCGGCCCCGTGAGCCGACCGACTAGCGCGAGCGCCGAACCCAGCGCGCCGGTCTGCCGCCCCGTCACCGGCCCCCCAACGTTGTCCCGCAGGTCCACCACGAGTGATGAAACGCGGCTCGCGGCGAGGGCGGCGGTGAACTGCTCCGTGGCGCGGTCGTTGAACTGCGTGACCCGCAGGTAACCTGCGTGGTCGTTCAAGGCGCGATACTCCACCGGCTCAACGGACGTAGCACCGGTTCCGACCGTAACCTTGAGCGGTTGCGCCGAGCCAGTGCGCTCTACGGTCAGGCTAAGCGACTTACCCTCCGACGAGTTGAGCAATTCCAAAGCGCGCGGGAGGGAGGTTCCCTTCGCCAGGCGGTCAACCGCCTCTTTCGCCGCTGTCTGGGTGCGCTGGTCGTTCTCGTCCGCATCCTCGGTAAGCTGGTCGAGCTCCAGGCGCGGATCGTACGCGATTACCCAGCGGCCGTCGATTTCGGTGATGACGTCGCCCGCCTGAAGGCCCGCCTTCGCGGCAGGTCCGCCGGGGATTGGCGCGACGACCGCCAGCCGCCGCTGTTCGATGGCGCCCGGACCCGTACCCTTCCGCTGCTTCACAACGGTGAGAGTCGCGCCGATGCCGGAGAACCGTCCGTTGAGCTGGTCGATGAGCTGCCGGCGCTGGGTTGGATCGTAGAAGCGGGTCCGCGGATCGTCCAGGCTGGCCAGCATCGCTTTCACCGCGCCGAAACCGAGCTTCTTCTCGTCGTCGACCCGGTCGACGTAGTCGCCCTTCACGTAGCGGAGCACCTCTTTGAAGGTGTCTTCGGGGGCGACGTCGTCGGGATCGAGGGTCTCGTCGGAGGCCGTGCCGCCGATGCCGGCTTCGGGGAGCGAGCTGACGCGGTTGTCGAGGTGCGCCAGGCGGTGGCCGGGCAGGACAGAATGCCGCAGGGCCTGTCCGCAGACGAAGGAGGCGGCGGCGAGGAGCGTGAGCGGAGCGACGATGAGCGTTACGCGCAGCGGTCGGGTCACGAACAACCTCCAACGATTCTGCTCGGCACGGATGTACGCCGCTCGCCGGTCGCCGCCGACGTGCGTGGACGCATCCTGGAAGGATGGGTCATTATAACATCGGCCCCGGCAGGTGTCAACGCAACTTAGCCCGGCTAAATTGCCCTTCGCGCACGTTCTCAGGCGTCGATTCGGAGGCAAAAACCGGCCCGCCGGCCCCATCCCACGCGTGTAACCCGTATGACGCTCCGCTACGCCGCGGCGTTCCGCGAATCGGAAACAGCCTCTCCAGGTCGTGTTCGCCCGGCGAGAAACAGGTAGCCGTACAGGGCGATGCCAGACGAGATCCCGAAGACGATCTTGAGCGGCTTGGGCAGGAGCGAGTGCGAGATGAAGCCCTCGACGAGTCCGGCGAATATGAGCAGGAAGACGCCACCGATGATGAGCTTGACCGTATCGCGGGCGGCAAGGACGAGGGCGTCGCGCCGCCGGTACCTTCCGGGGGCGAGCAGAGCCCATCCCAGCGAAAGGCCCGCCGCGCCCGCAATAACCGTCTCGCTCAGCTCGACAACGCCGTGCGGCAGAATGCCCGGCCAGAAGTTTCCATGCTGGTGAACGTGCGTCATCAGCGCCGCCATACCGCCGACCACCGCGCCATTGGTGAAGAGAACGATGCCGGTCAACGCGCCGCCGACGATTCCGACGGCGAACGCCACGAAGCTCACCTTGATATTGTTTACCATGAGCGAGCTGGCGTATACCGCGGCCTCGCCGTCGTTGACCTTGTGGGTAACCTTGCCGGATTCCCAGTACTGAATCGATTCGCGAAGCTGGCCGTCGCCCAGCCCTGGAATCGTGTAGATATTGTCCTTGGACTGCGCGACCACGAAGTAACCGATGAACGTTCCGAGCAGAAGGAAGCCAAGCGAGGCGAGGAAAAAGCCGAAGCGGCGGCGAAACGTGTCCGGAAAGTCGTGCGTAAAGAATCGCGCGATTCCGCTCCACTGTTTGCGGTCGGTCTGGTAGAAGAGCGCGTACGCCCGCCCGACCAGGCCATTGAGGTGGCTGACGAGCGATTCGCTGACGGCGTGGGCGCGGGCATAGGCGAGGTCGGAGGCTACCCTGCGGTAGAGCGGCCCCAAGTCCCGCAGCTCGCCCCGTTCGAGCGCGCGCAGGCCCTGAACTCCCTCCGCCTTCTGAAGAATGGCATTGAGCCGCTGCCACTGAGACTGCCGCTTCTCTATGAACTCTCTCTCGTCCATCGCACCTTCCGAATACGGGATTAGTACGCCGCTGTATTGCGGGTCTATCGCCGAATGATTCCTGAAAGAATTGCAGCCTGATGCAGCGCCGTGTCAACTTCGTCACGCCCGAGAACATCGAGGTCACCTACGAGCTGGCGGGAATCGGGTCCCGATTTCTCGCCGCCTTCGTCGATCACCTCTTCCAGATACTGATTCTCCTCGGCGTCTGGTTCGCCATGAGCTTCGTAAGTCAGGCGCTTTCGATGTCGCGGGTATTCGGAGGCGGCGCGCCGCTCTGGGTGCAGGCCGTCCTCCTGCTGATGACGTTCATCGTGCTGTTCGGTTACTTTACCGCATTCGAACTGGCGTGGGCGGGACGGACGCCGGGAAAACGCATATCGGGGCTGAGGGTGGTGCGGGACAACGGCTACCCCATTGACGCCTACTCCTCGCTGGTGCGCAACCTGGTCCGAATCCTGGACTTCATCCCCGCCTACGGAATCGGGCTAATCTCCATCTTCGTGAGCGCCGATTACAAGCGGCTGGGCGACTTCGCGGCAGGGACCATCGTTATCAAGGAGCGGCCCTACGTCCCCCTCGCGCCGCCCGCCCAGCCGCCGCTCACACATCTGGGATCATACTTCCGCGGCATGATTCACGATGTCGAAGCGGTCACGCCGGACGAGTATCTGCTGATTCGCCGATTCCTCGAGCGGCGAAAAGAGATGGAGCCGGCCGCGCAGTGGCACCTCGCGATGCGCCTCGCGGTCCCGCTGATGGCTCGGCTCGGCATCCAGATCGCTATCCCGGTCCAGTCCCACTTTGTCGACCTGCTCCAGGCGATCGAACAGCGCTACACCGAGGAGCGCGGATTGATCGGGTAGTCGGCGGGCTGCACCCCACCGCTCTCATGCCTGCGGCCAGCCCCGCACCTTCGTGCGCCGAAGGGCACGCGATATACGTCCTGCGCACGAAGGTGCGGAGTTGGCGCGAAGCGCATGGTAGCGGGAGGGTGTAGCCTCCCGTCCGCCGCAGCGCCGAATCGACCCGTTGAGGTCGCCTGCATAAAGTGAGTTTGTCAGCTCTTGAGTAGCTCGTCGATGAGGCGGTACCCCTCATCCACGCGCGGCACCGATTCGTGGAGCGCGCGCTCATCATAGGGTACGCGGTTTCGGGCGGCGAGTCCGCGCGAATCGAACAGAAGGTACGGAACGGGCATCGCCTTATGGCCGCGTGTCGAGACCGGCGTCGCATGGTCCGGCACGATAAGCATTCGAAAGTCGTCGAGCTTCTTCAGCCCGTCCAGGAGCGTGCCGACGACCAGCTTGTCGATCTGCTCGATGGCCTTGATCTTCTCGTCGATGGAGCCTGCGTGGCCCGCCTCGTCCGGCGCTTCGACGTGAACCCAGACGAAGTCGTGCCGATTCAGCGCGTCGACCGCATACCGGCCCTTCGCGTAGTAGTCGGTATCGAAATAGCCTGTCGCGCCCGGCACGTCGACCACGTCCAGTCCCGTCAGGCGCCCGAGCCCGCGAATCACGTCCACGGCGGCCACCACCGCGCCGGAGAGATTCCGCTTCCGAGAGAACGAGGGGAGCCTGGGCGCGCGGCCCTGCCCCCACGGCCAGAGGGTGTTTGCGGGCGGCTTGCCCTCCTCGCGGCGACGGCGGTTGAAGGACATGTCGTCGAGCAGATCGATGGAATCCCAGATGAACTGGCGGAGACGCGATTCGCCGTCGCCCTGCGGCAGGATTTCCGCCAGCCTGCGATTCATGTTCTCGTGCGGCGCGTAGGTCTGCACCTCCGTCGGCCCGTCGCCCCAAAGGAGGATGTGCCGGTACGAGATTCCGGGGAAAAGTTTCTGCTGCCGGGAACAGAGCTTCTGAGCGGCGTCGATGAGCGGCCTCGCCTCCTCCGTGGAGATGTGGCCCGCGCTGTAGTCGAGGAGCGTCTCGCCGTCGGTTGAGATGAGGGAGCAGCGGAAGGCCACGTCCTTCTCCCCCATCGGAATCTGCATCGCGGCGGCTTCCACCGGCCCGCGCCCGGTATAGTACTCGAGCGGGTCGTAGCCGAGCAGCGCCATATTGGCCGCGTCGCTGCCGGGGTACATTCCGGGCGGAGTCACGTCCACCAGGCCGACTACGCCGCGCGCCGCCAGATCGTCGATGACCGGCGTGCGGGCGACTTCGAGCGGCGTTTTGCCGCCAAGATCGTCCATGGGGAGGTCGGCCGCGCCATCAGGCACGATCAGGATGTATTTCATGGGAGCCGGAGATTCACTTTCGATGGAATTCAGTGTTGCCGCCGCGCGTCAGCCGCGACGGTTACTCGGAGATCATAGCACCTGCCAGAATCGGCGTCAAGCCGCTCCAGCCGCTCAAGCTGCTCAAGCTACTTGGAGCGGCCGGTGACCATCGACCCCGTCGCCGTCGAGGTCTGGCGCCACCTCTTGGAGTCGATTCCCGAGGAGATGGGCGCGACTCTCGAGCGGACGGCCTACTCCCCGAACATCAAGGAGCGGCTCGACCACTCCTGCGCGCTCTTCGACGCCGATGGCCGGCTGGTGGCGCAGGCCGCGCACATCCCCGTGCACCTCGGCGCGATGCCTCTCATGATGGACCGCCTCCGGCACGAGATCGCCTGGTCGCCCGGCTCGATGTGGCTCTGCAACGACCCGCGCCACGGCGGAACCCACCTGCCCGACCTCACGCTCGTCGCACCTATCTACCGCCCTGTTGGCGCGGCCAGACCGGAGCTCATCGGATTTGCGGCGAACCGCGCGCACCATGCCGACATCGGCGGTCTCGCGCCCGGCTCCCTCCCGCTCAGCACGGAGCTTTTCCACGAGGGCTTCATCATTCCGCCCGTCCGCCTGGTCGCGCGCGGGCGCGTCCAGACCGACATGCTCGCCCTGCTCTGCGCCAACTCGCGTACCGGCAACGAGAGACGTGGCGACCTCGCCGCCCAGGTCGCGGCCAACCGAATTGGAGAGCGCCGCTATCAGGAGCTGTACGAACGCTACGGCGCTGACGAGGTGCTGGCCCGGCAGGCGGAGGCGCGCGCCCACGCAGAAGCGATGGTGCGCGCCGTCCTCCGGTCCGCTCCCGTGGGAATCTATCGCCACGAGGATGTCATGGAAGACGACGGCGCCGGAAACCCCGACCTCCCGATTCGCGTCACCGCGACGATTCGAGAGGGCGAAATCCACTTCGACTTTGCCGGCACCGCACCCGAGACGCGCGGCTCCATCAACGCTCCCGAAGCCGTTACGCGCTCGGCGTGCTACTATGTCGTGCGCTGCCTGATCGACGAAGAGATCCCCATGAACGCGGGTACGTTCGCGGCCGTTTCGGTCGATGCGCCCGCCGGAACACTGGTGAACGCCCGCTTCCCTCGGGCCGTTGCGGCCGGCAATGTGGAAACCTCCCAGCGAATCGTGGACGTGCTGCTCGGCGCCCTTGCAGCCGCCTTCCCGGATCGGATTCCGGCAACCAGCCAGGGCACCATGAACAACCTGCTCATCGGCGGCGAGGACCCGATTCGCGGCACCCGCTTCTCGTACTATGAAACGATCTGCGGCGGCGCGGGCGCCTCACCCTCTTCGCCGGGCGCGTCCGCGGTCCACACGCACATGACCAATACGCGGAACACGCCGATCGAGGCTCTGGAGCTCCACTACCCGCTTCGGGTGCGAAGATATGCGCTGCGGGAGGGGTCCGGCGGCAGAGGTGCGCGGAAGGGCGGCGAGGGCGTCATTCGCGAAATCGAGCTGCTTGCGCCCGCCCACGTCTCCGTTGTGTCGGAAAGGCGGCGCACAGCCCCTCCAGGTCTGGCGGGAGGATGCGCAGCGGCGGCGGGACGGAACGTCCTCGCGTTACCCGCCGAACCGCCGGCCGATGCGCGCGCCAAGTTCAGCAGGGAGCTGCCGGTGGAAACGGTCGTGACCATCGAAACGCCTGGTGGCGGTGGTCATGGAACCTGACACAAAAAGAAGCACCGAGCCGGGGGGAGTTCGGCGCGATGCTCGCACTGATACCAGCGCTGGATTGGATGGATGCTGCCGTCATGGGAAGCGAATAAGCGCCGGAGCAGTATAACCGTAACTCGGCTGGCTCCCCGCAAGCGACGAAAACATTATCGCGCATCTCCCACAGACTTACTGTTAGGTGAATCACTGGCCCAGTGTGAAGTATGTCACAACGACAAGGTCGGGCGGGAGCCACCGAGTGCAAAGAGCGGTTCATCTGGTAAAGCGTGCCTGGAATTACGGTCGGCGGATATACGACGCGTTCGGACGCCACTTCGGCGGCCTCATGGCAGCTGCCGTCTCGTTCTTCGCGCTTCTGTCGTTCATCCCGCTCGTCTCGGTCGCCGTAGCCGTGCTCGGGTATGTGGCCGGCAGCTCCGACGAAGCGTTGTTGCGCGTTACGGGTACGATTCGCACGTACTTTCCCACGGATACGAAGATGATTCGAGACACGCTGCGGGAAATCCACCGCGACAAGACACTTCTCGGTTCGCTCGGCCTGGTCGGCCTGCTAATCTCCGGAAGCGCCATCTTCACTAACCTCGAAATCGCGTTCAATAACATATGGGGCGTGACTGTGATGCGGCATTGGCTCAGACAGCGGCTCGTGGCCATCGGCACGTCCGTCCTCATCCTCCTGCTGGTCTTCCTCTCCATCGGGATGACATCCGTACTTACCTACCTCCAGAACCTCTCGCTTCCCGGCACGGAGCTGGCGCCCGGACGGCTGCCGTTCGTCCGCCAGGCGCTCGCCTATCTCGTCTCCACCGTCTTCTCGGTCCTGCTGTTCACGCTGCTCTACAAGGTCATCCCGAACAAGCCGATCCTCTGGAAAGAGGCGCTGATAGGTGGCGCGTTCTCCGGTCTCGCATTCGAGCTGGCGAAATATTTCTTCGCCCTCTATCTCGCGCATTTCAACAACTACAATAAGGTATACGGCTCGCTCGGAAGCATGGTGGTGCTGGTCATCTGGACTTACTACTCGATGACCATTCTCTTTCTGGGCGCGGAGATTGCCGCGGACGTCGGCACGAAGCTCCCGGCGGCGGAGCAGGAAGGCCTGCACCATCCGGTGCGCGAAGGAGCGACCCACCCGGAAACCGCGCAGAGTTGGCCGCATGCGGGAGGACCGGCTGTCACATGAGCGAACAGGTTGCAATCATCGGCGGCACGGGGCTGGAATCGCTGCCGGCAGACTATACCTTCGAGCCGTTCACCGTCACGACGCCCTTCGGAGATGCGTCACTCGTCCGCGTCGCGCAGGGCAGTGATCGATTCGTGTTTCTCTCGCGCCACGGGGCGGCACATGGCCTCGCGCCGCACCAGATCAACTACCGTGCCAACATCGCGGCTCTTGCGCAGATCGGCGTGACGCGGGTGCTGGCGACGAACGCGGTCGGTTCCCTCCGCCTCGACCTGCTGCCGGGCGCGCTGGTCCTCTTCGACGACTTCATCGACTTCACGCGCGCCCGCCCGCTCACTTTCTGGCAGGACCACCCCACCGCGCCGGAAGGAGTGGTCCACACCGACTTCTCCACGCCGTACTGCCCGGAGCTCCGCACGGTTCTGGAAGAGACGGCGGCCGGTCGCAACGTGGACCTGCTGCCGAGGGCGACCTACCTCTGCGCGGACGGTCCGCGATTCGAGAGTCCGGCCGAGATTCGGATGTTCGCGCAGTGGGGCGGCGACGTGGTGGGAATGACGGGGCTGCCGGAGGCGATCTTCGCGCGGGAGGCGGGTCTCTGCTACGCGGGTGTCGGCATCGTGACGAACTTCGGGGCCGGCCTCACGCCGCATGCCGTGGACCACCAGGCGGTGCTGGCGGCGATGGCAACAAACGTCGTGGTCGTCCGTGACCTGGTGATGCGAGCTGCTCTAAACGTACTGCCCCGGCGGTCTTGTGGCTGCGCGGGCTCGACCACCGTTTCGCGTGCGTAGCGGTTATCCGGCTGCCGGCGACTTGCGGAAGGCGGGGCCGACGCAGACGCGAAGAGCGTCCGGGACCACGCGGAGGCGGACCGGAGTCTCGCCGCGAAGATCGCCGTCGAGCACGAGCGGATAGCGCCGCTTCGTCTGAATCGAGATCTCGCGAGTCGTAAAGGCGATGAGGCCGGGAGTTTCGAAGAACCGGCCCTGGCAAACGTGACGGGCGATGCGGAGATATGCGAAGTTGCTCTGAGGCGGAACCGCATAGAAGGCCAGCCGGCCGCTCTCCAGTCCGATGCCCGGAATCTCGCAGCGGCCGCCCATCCATGAATGACCGTTGATTACACCGGCCTGCATCACCGTCATTCGCTCGGTCTTCCCGTCGTGCTCCAGCGTCACGTGAAGGTGGCGCAGCCGCCGCCAGATGAGAAGGCTCGCGACCGGATAGCTGAATGGACCCAGGAGCTTCTTCATGCGAGGGGTGAGGACTGTCTGGGCAAGAGCGGAGACGCCGAAGCTCGCGGTGATGACAAAGTAATCGTCGTTCGCCATGCCGATGTCGATGAGCGCGATCCGGCCTTCTGCGATGATTCGGCACGCGGATACGAGGTCGGGCTGGATGTCGAGGTTGCGGGCGAAGTCGTTCACCGTTCCGAGCGGCAGGATTCCAAGCGTAACGTCGGTGTGCGCCAGCACGCTCGCGGCCGTACGGAGCGACCCATCTCCTCCCCCCACGATGATGAGCTTCGAGCCGGACTCCACCGCCTGCTCGATGGTCTCACGCAGCAGGCTCCCCTTTTCTACCTTCGCTGCCGACTTGATGGTTATGCCTGACTGGGCCAGCAGCTTGCGGCCATTGTCGAACCACTCCTGTCCGTGCCGTGCGCCGGTGCTGACAATGAGCGCGGCAGGATGCGCCGCATGTACTGGCTGCTGCGGCAATGGAGGCGTCTCACGTTGAATGGCCATAGTCACTCTTGTTCGTCGCGGCGCGTTTCAGGTGCTGGCTGAGGCGGCTTCAAACCGGACGCTCACTCCCGCTCGATTGTTCCAACTTGCGAAAACGATGTAACAAGCTCGCGAACGGCACGTCTGATATTTTGGTAGAATATACAGACGGACCAGCGTAGATTCCCATCAGCATTCAGCATGAGCGTTATGGCAGGAAACGAGCACTCCCGGAGCAGCTACTCATATAGGTTGTTCGTTCTTGCGGCCGGAATCGTGATTCCGGCCGCGCTGTTGGCACTCGGCGCGAACGGAGCGCAGGTGTCCGGGAAGCGGCACCGGTCCGCGCACACGGCTTCGACATCCTCTTCGCCCGCCCAGCTCGGCTTCGATAAAGACGTTGCTCCCGTTGTAAAGAAGTACTGCGTCTCCTGCCACAGCGGACCGAGCGCGCAGTCCGGCGTGAACCTCGAAAAGTACAAGACGGTGGCGTCGGCGCTGAAGGACCGGGACACGTGGGACCGGGTCGTCAACGCGCTCTCATCCAACGTGATGCCGCCGGCCGGCATGCCGCACCCCACTATGGCGGAGCGGGATCGTATCACCACGTGGATTCAAACCTCCCTCTCCAACGCCGCGTGCGACGTGAAGGATCCCGGCCGCGTCACGCTCCGCCGCCTGAACCGCGAAGAGTACAACAACACGGTTCGCGACCTCTTCGGGACGGACCTGCGGCCCGGCGACGAGTTCCCGAACGACGACGTGGGTTACGGCTTCGACAACATCGGGGACGTGCTCTCGATATCGCCCCTCCTCATGGAGAAATACCTGAACGCCGCCGAGAAGGTTTCCAAGGCGGTCGTGGCGCTGCCGGGAAGCGCGGAGATGCTGAAGCACGTGCAGGCGGCTCAGGCGGAGCAGACGGCCGGGTCCGGACAGGTGTTCGGGGATGGCTACCGGGTCATCCAGACCGCCGGCGAGGTGTCGAATGTCTTCGATTTTCCGCAGAGCGGCGAGTACGAGCTACGCGTGCGCGCATTTCAGCAGCGGATGGGTACCGAGCCGGCGAAGATGTCGATCCGGCTGGACGGCCGGGAAGTGAAGGAGCTGAGTGTCACCGCCAGCGCGTTCAAGCCGGAAACGTACTACGTGCGGACGAAGGTCGAAGCCGGGAAGCGGCGGGTGTCTATTGCCTTTCTGAACCCATTCCACGACGACACTCCTGACCCGATGGGCAAGCGGAAGCCGGACTATCGATTCCGCGACCGGACCCTCACGGTCATGTTCATCGAGGTGGCGGGCCCGTTCGATGCAAAGACGCTGCCGACCGAGGCGCAGCGGAAGCTTATCGCGGCGTCGCCGACCGAGAATACGCCGCTTGCGTGGGAGCTGGCGGCGCGGAAAGATTTGAAGCCATTTGCGGAGCGGGCTTACCGGCGGCCGGTGAGCGACGCGGAGGTCGAGCGGCTCGTGAAATGCGCTCTGCTGGCGCGGGACAACGGCGAATCGTTCGAACGCGGGATGCAGCTCGCGATTCAGGCTGCGCTGGTTTCGCCGAACTTCCTGTTCCGGGTGGAGACGGACGCGCCGGGGAACACCTCCCCCAACCCCCTCCTTCGCAAGGAGGGGGCTAAACGGTCCGCGGCGGTTTCGGCGCCGGTGGATCGGCAGTTGAACCCGTATGAGCTGGCGAACCGGCTCTCGTATTTCCTCTGGTCTTCGATGCCGGACGAGGAACTCATGCGGGCGGCGGCGAATGGGTCGATTCAGAAGCCGGCGGGGCTGCGGGCGCAGGTCGCGCGGATGCTCAAGGACCCGAAGGCGAAGGCGCTCGGAGAGAACTTCGCGGGCCAGTGGCTAATGCTGCGGTCGCTGAAGAACGTGTCGCCGAACAAGGACCAGTTCCCGGACTTCAACGACACGCTGCGGGCGGCGATGAAGACCGAAACGGAGATGTTCTTCAACGACGTGGTGCGGAACGACCGCTCGATTCTCGACTTCATCGACGGGAAGTTCACTTATCTGAACGAGCCGCTGGCGAAGCACTACGGACTTACG
>Ga0207667_10001988_pt1 | contig 25641 bp, 21 predicted proteins | sample KBSCornC52_FD_184301 | JGI IMG/M metagenome (GOLD analysis project Ga0207667, IMG submission 184301) | Corn rhizosphere microbial communities from Kellogg Biological Station, Michigan, USA - KBS Corn C5-2 (SPAdes) (version 2) | ecosystem: Host-associated > Plants > Roots > Rhizosphere > Soil ...
GATATCGCGTCGCTGTTCGCACTGACCAATGCGGCCGAGTCGTTCAGTTTCGCGCCGGGTGGCCCGGCCTGGTTGCATCCGGGCCAGGCAGCCGAGGTGCGCCGCGACGGCGTCGCGGTCGGCTGGCTCGGCGCCTTGCACCCCGACCTGCTCCGGGCGTTGGATCTCGATGACGACGTATTCGCGTTCGAGTTCGACATCGGGCGCATTTCCAGGCGCGCGCTGCCAAGAGCGCAGGCGATTTCGCGCTATCCGTCGGTGCGCCGCGACCTGTCGTTCGAGCTGCCCGAGACGGTCGCGTACGCGGCGGTCGAGGCGGCGATCCGTGACGCGGTTGGCGAAACCCTGTCGGAAGTCATCCTGTTCGATCGCTATGTCGGTCCAAACCTCGGCGACGGGATCAAAAGTCTCGCTATAGGCTTGATTTTGCAGGATCGTTACCGCACCCTTACGGATCAGGACGCTGACCGCTGCACGGCTCTCGCGGTTTCCGCACTGGAATCGGTATGCAAAGCAAAGTTGCGAGGGTAGGATGGCGTTGACGAAGGCGGAGATGGCCGAGCGTCTGTTTCTGGACGTGGGTCTCAACAAGCGTGAAGCCAAGGAATTCGTCGACGCGTTCTTCGAAGTCGTACGCGATGCGCTTGAAAAAGGGGAGCAGGTGAAGCTGTCGGGTTTCGGCAACTTCGACCTGCGTTTCAAGAATCAGCGTCCAGGGCGTAACCCCAAGACCGGTGTGGAAATTCCGATTTCCGCACGGAGGGTGGTGACGTTCCGTCCGGGACAGAAACTGAAGGTCCGGGTCGAAGCCTATGCTGGATCAGGGCAGCAATAGCGAACTTCCGGTCATCCCGGCAAAACGCTATTTCACAATCGGGGAGGTCAGCGAGCTGTGCGCCGTCAAGCCGCATGTGCTGCGCTATTGGGAACAGGAGTTCCCGAACCTCAAGCCGGTCAAGCGTCGCGGCAACCGCCGCTACTACCAGCGCCATGACGTCCTGATGATCCGCCAGATCCGGTCGCTGCTGTACGACCAGGGTTTCACGATCACCGGAGCGCGCCAGCGCCTGGAGGGCACGCAGGCGCGTGCCGAGTCGAGCATTTCGAACCAGATCGTGCGCCAGGTGCGCATGGAGCTGGAAGAAGTGCTGCAGATCCTGCGGCGCTGAGCCAGCGGCGCATCTGCTAGAATCCGCTGTTCCTGGATGAGACGCGCGGCCCACGGATGGCCGCGTTTCGATGTTCGCGATCATGGACGATCGCAAGAAAGCTACCGATCGGGGCGTAGCGCAGCCTGGTAGCGCACCTGCCTGGGGGGCAGGGGGTCGTGGGTTCGAATCCCGCCGCCCCGACCATTGCTTGTGCTCGCGTCCGTGCGAGCGGCTTCGGGATAGCGACCGGTGAATCGGTCGCTCGGGATTTCCCGGAAGGCCAGAGCGCACATTCCCGTGCCGGCAACCTTGCCGGCTCCTACGATGAAATTCCGGACGAGCGCCGGCGATCACGCCGGATCGTCCAGGGCGCAGGTCCCTGTGCGCACTTGTCATCGGAAGCGTTCCTTCGTTCTACACTTCCGCTTCCTGTCCAGCGGATCGTTTGCATGTCCGATCGCCGCATGCTGTATCCCGAGATCGAACCTTTCGAATCGGGTTTCCTGCAGGTTTCGCCACTGCATCGCGTCCACTACGAGCAGTGCGGCAATCCCGCAGGCAAACCGGTCGTGTTCCTGCACGGCGGGCCCGGCGCAGGTTGCAACCCGAAGTCGCGGCGTTATTTCGATCCGGCACGCTATCGCATCGTGTTGTTCGACCAGCGCGGCTGCGGTCGCTCGACGCCGCATGCAGAGCTCGCGGACAACACGACCTGGCATCTCGTCGCCGACATCGAAGCCCTGCGCGAGCATCTCGGCATCGCGCGTTGGCAGGTATTCGGCGGCTCCTGGGGCTCGACGCTGGCACTTGCCTATGCGCAGGCCCATCCTGCGCGCGTGACCGAGCTCGTGCTGCGCGGCATCTTCATGCTGAGGCGCTGGGAACTCGAGTGGTTCTACCAGAAAGGTTGCGACGCGCTCTTCCCCGACGTGTGGGAGACCTATCTCGAGCCGATCCCGCCGGCTGAACGCGGCGATCTGATGAGCGCCTACCACCGTCGCCTGACCAGTGCCGATACCGCCGTGCGCCTCGCTGCCGCGCGCGCGTGGTCGATCTGGGAAGGCGCGACGAGCTTCCTGCTGCAGGATCCCGCCCACATCGCCTCGAGCGGCGAGGACGAGTTCGCGCTCGCGTTCGCACGCATCGAGAACCACTATTTCGTCAACGGTGGCTTCTTCGATGCAGACGACCAACTGCTGCGCGATGCGTATCGCCTCAAGGACATCCCCGCTGTCATCGTGCAGGGTCGCTACGATGTCGTCTGCCCGATGCGTAGCGCGTGGGACCTGCATCGCGCATGGCCGGAAGCGGACCTGCGCATCGTCGCCGATGCCGGCCACTCGGCGCTCGAGCCGGGCATCGTGCACGAGCTGGTCTGTGCCACTGACCGCTTTCGCTGAGCCCTGAGACACCCTGTAGCCCGACGCGTTCGCCAACGGCGGATCACGTCGCGTCCGGCCCGCGCGTACGCGCACGCTGCCGCAAGTGGCACGTCCCTGTGCCGACCCCGGCGGTTTCCGGGACGGGCCCGGCTGCGGGGTCCACGAAGAAATCGGCATCCTGTCGATCCCTTCGCGATTCGCGCGTCCGCCAAACGCCCGGACGCGCTCCGCGGATCAGGTACGTTGCGTGCCCGATCCATGCGCAAACCATCCATGGTCTGCGTTCAAGGCCGCGCGGCTCAGTTCGAGCTGGCGACCTTGCCGTCGTTCACGCATTCGCGCACGAACGCCTTGCGTTCGTCGCCCTTTAGGCCTTTTTCCTTGGCCTCTGCGCTGCAGGCCTTGCGCTTGGATTGCGCCGGATTCGCTGCCGCCGCCTTGTCCGTGCGTGCCACGAGGTCGGCCGAGCCGCCTTTGAGGCAGGTACTCATGAAGGCCTTGCGCTCGTCCCCCTTGAGCGCCTGCGCTTTCGCATCGGCGTTGCAGTTCTTCATGCGCAGCTGCTGTTCGGTCAGCGGTTTGCCGGACTTGCCGGTGGCACCGGCGTCCTGCGTCGGGGCCGCATGGGCACTGCAGGCGAACGCGCATGCGATGGCGAGGGCCAGCGACGTGATATTCCTGGTTTGCATGGATGACACTCCTCCCTGATGGATGATTCCGCGACCGGTCCGATCGCGGTGGAGACAGTGTGCGCATGCGGGCGAGGGCCGCACATAGGAAGAAGCCGGCACGGATTGCAGGCCCGCATGGCCGCGCCAGCGAAGAAAGCGTAGGTGACGGCGTAGGAAAACGGAGATGCGAGCGTTGCGGAGGCGGGCCCGGTGTGGCGACCCCAGACTCGTTCTGCGGAGCGCGCCAACGAAAAGGGCCCGCTTGCGCGGGCCCATTTTCAGCCTCGCCCGAGAGCGCCCGTTCAGTGCGCGGCCGCGCCGTCGCCCTTGAGACAGTCGCTCATGTAGCTCTTGCGCGCGTCGCCCTTCAACGACTTCGCCTTCGCGTCGGCGCTGCAGGTCTTCATCTTCTCCTGCTGGGTCGCCTTGTTCGTGCTGGCGGTGGTCGCTGCGGCGGCCGGTGCCGGTGCAGGCGCTGCGGCCGTCGCGCCATCACCCTTGAGGCACGTGCTCATGTAGCTCTTGCGCGCGTCGCCCTTCAGCGACTTGGACTTCGCGTCGGCGCTGCAGGTCTTCATCTTTTCCTGCTGGGTCATCTTCGCGCTCGGCGCCGCCGCGACCGTTTCGCCCTTGAGGCAGGCGCTCATGAAGGTCTTGCGCTCGTCACCGGTCTTGCCGGTGGCGTCCTTGTTGCACTGGACCATGCGCTGCTGCTGCGGGGTCAGGCTCTTGCCCGACTTCGACGCGTCCTGCGCAAACGCCGCGCCGGAACCGATTGCAAGCGCAAGCGCCAGGACCAGCGATGACGTCGTTTTCAGCTGCATGTTGGAACTCCTCTCTCCGATGGTGGGCCGCAGCCGTCCGGCAACGGTGCGGCGCAGTCTACGCCGCGCACCGAAGGGTGGACGAGGATTTCAAGAATCTTCACGCACGCGTTGCCCGCGATTCAGCCGTGCGAACGCTCGGACGCGATCCGGGCAATACCGTGCGAGGGGCGGACGCCGCCTTGGCGTCACGCGCCTCGGATCAGGCCGCAGCGCGCGCCGCTTCCGGCTTGCGCGGCCCTTCCAGCAGGGCGCGGCGCACGCCTTCGATCAGCAGGTCCGCTTCGGCCACGCTGATGTCGAAGTGCGGGGTGAAACGCAGTGAATTGGCGCCGCCGTGGATGACGCCATAGCCGTGTTCGCGCATCCATTCCTCGGTGCTGCCGGCGCCGTAGCACTTGAACTCCGATGCGAGTTCGCACGAGAACAGCAGTCCGGTGCCCTGCACCTTGGTGATGTAGCCGGGTAGTTCGGCCTTGAGCTTGCCGAGCTTGCTGAGGAATTCCTTGCCGCGCGCGCGGATGTTCTCGCGCATTTCCGGGGTGAGCGCCTTGAGCACGGTGCAGGCGACGTCGAGCGCGCGCGGGTTCGCGGTCATCGTGTTGCCGTAGATGCCCTTCTTGTACAGCTCGGCCGCGCGTTCGTTCGCGGCGAGCACGGACAGCGGGTACTGGCCGGCATTGAGCGCTTTCGAATAGGTCTCGAGATCTGGCGCTTCGAGCTGTTCGAAGCCGGGGTAGTCGACGATCGAGAGCACACCGTGCGCGCGCAGGCCGGCCTGGATCGAGTCGACCAGCAGCAGACTCCCGTGCGCCCGGGTCAGTTCGCGTGCGGCGGCGTAGAACTCCGGCGTCGCGCCGCGGCCCGGATCGCCTTCGCCCATGACCGGTTCGATGAACACCGCCTCGATGAACCAGCCGTTCTTGTCGGCATCGGCGAACACCTGCTTGAGGTGTTCGACGCTGTACGGCTCGACCGTCAGCAGGCTGTTCTCGTTGCGGAAGCTGGCGAGGTTCTGCTCGTACGCCTTGCGCGAGGAGTCGGAGTAGATCGCCGGACGTTCGGTGCGGCCATGGAAGGCGCCCTTGATCGCGACGCGCTTGATCGTGCGGCCGGCATGGCGTGCGCCGGGGTCGGTCATCAGCTTGGCGTTGACGTCGATGATGCGGCAGGCCAGCGAGACGGACTCGGAACCGGAATTGAGGCACATGAACTTCACGTACGGACAACCACCGCGCGTGTGGCCGATTTCCTTGCGCAGCGCCTTGCCGAACTTCAGCTGCGACAGGTTCGGCGTCATCACGTTCGCCATCACCTGCGGGCGGGCGAGTACGCCGAGGATGTTCTTCGGCGCATGGCCGAAGCCGAGCATGCCGTAGCCGCCGGCGTCATAGATCACCGCGCCCTTGAGGGTGACCAGCCAGGCGCCGTGCGCGGCCAGCGCGATGTACGGGTTGACGCCGTCTTCCGGGTAGAAGTTGACGAAATCGGCCTGCGCCTGGCGGATCTGCTCGTTTTCGTCGAGGTGCAGGAAGTCCGGCATGCAGGAACGCAGCGCGAGATGCGCGGCATAGCCCTCGTCGATCGCCTCGACCAGTTCGGCATCGTTCGCCAGGAAGCGCTCGATGACGGCGTCAGGCAGGCCGATGGTGCGGACGGCACCGTCGAACTCGCGCATTTCCTTGAGCTTGGCCAGCATCGGATTCATGACAACCTCCCGGAAAACGAAACGTGCCCGCCCCTCGCCGGGTGCGGGCACGTCCGCTTTAATCTTTGATTGGAATGGAAAAAACGGCAAGCGAGCAATGTACCACAGGGGTCGCGGCCGCGGTACCCCGCGGAACCGGCGGTTGCCGCATGACAGTCGTCACGGAGTCGGCCTGATGACTGATTCTGTGGGGATTTTCGTGCCCGACCTAAAGTGGCCCCGGCGAATCCGTACAGGAATGGTTCCATGAAACAGGCAGGTGCCGCGGCGAGCTGGAACGGGGTGCGCAAGCGCTATGGCGCGACGATCGCGCTGGATGGCGTCGACCTCGCGGTCGGCACGGGAGAGTTGCTGGCCCTGCTCGGGCCGAATGGCGCCGGCAAGAGCACGGCGATCGCGGCGGGGCTCGGCCTGGTCGAACCCGATGCGGGCGAGGTGCGGCTGTTCGGCGAGTCGCCGCATGTGCTCGCGACGCGTCGCCAGGTCGGCGTGATGCTGCAGGCCGCAAGCATGCCGGACACGCTGAAAGTCGCGGAACTGCTGGCGCAGACGCGCAGCTACTACGCCGACCCGCGACCGACCGGGGATTGCGCGCAAATGGCCGGCCTCGATGGCTTGATGGACCGCCGCTACGGGCGCCTGTCCGGCGGCCAGCAGCGGCGCGTGCAGTTCGCCCTGGCGATTTGCGGTCGGCCGCGCCTGCTCTTTCTCGACGAACCGACAGTCGGGCTCGACCATGATGCGCGCGGACTGCTCTGGCAAACGGTACGTGGCCTCGTCGCCGAAGGGTGCGCGGTGGTGTTGACGACGCACTATCTCGAGGAGGCCGAGGCACTCGCCGATCGCGTCGCGGTGCTCGCGCGCGGACGCATCGTCGCGGCGGGCAGCGTGCAGCAGATCCGTGCGCGCGTGACCCAGCGGCGCATCCGCTGCATCAGTGCACTCGACGCGGCCGCGATCGGCGCCTGGCCGGAAGTGCGCAGTGTCTGCCGCGACGGCGAACGCATCGAGATCGTCACCGATGCCGCCGAGACGGTCGTCCGGCAGTTGCTGTTCGAGGACAGCGGCGTCAGCGAACTGGAAGTGCAGCGCGCCGGCCTCGCCGAAGCCTTCGTCGAAATCACGCGGGAGGCCGCCTGATGAACACCATCGCATTGCCCGCACCGCGCGTGTCGCTGCTGCGCTGCTACGCGCTGGAGGCGCGCAACGAGTTCCTGCGCCTGCTGCGCGCACCATCGTTCGCGCTGCCGACGCTGTTGTTCCCGCCGATGTTCTACGTGCTGTTCGCCGTCCTGTTCGGCAACCGCAGTGGCTTCCAGGCGAACGTCTACCTGCTCGCGACCTACGGCGTGTTCGGCGTGATGAGTCCGGGCCTGTTCGGCTTCGGGGTCACCGTCGCGCACGATCGTGAACGCGGCTGGTTGACGCTCAAGCGTGCGTTGCCGATGCCGCCGGGGGCGTACCTCGCTGCCAAGCTCGCGATGGCGATGCTGTTTGCGACGATCATATTCGTGATCCTCGCCGCGCTTTCCACGACGCTCGGCGGCGTGCGCCTGCCGGCTTCGGCCTGGCTGTCGCTGCTCGTGGTCGACCTGTTCGGCGTGCTGCCGTTCTGCGCGATCGGGCTGTTCGTGGGCAGCATTTCCAGCGGCAGTGCGGCACCCGCGATCGCGAACCTGATCTACCTGCCGATGTCGTTCCTGTCCGGGCTGTGGATGCCGCTGGCGGTGCTGCCCGCGTTCATCGCCAAGATCGCGCCGACGTGGCCGGCCTGGCACCTCGGCCGGCTCGCGCTCGCTGCGGTCGGGCAGGCGCCGGGCGAACCGTTGCTGCCGCATGCGCTCGCCCTCGGCGCGGTCGCCGTCGTGTTCACATGGCTGGCGCGCCGCCGCCTGGCGCGCGGCTGAGGAGGTCGCGATGCGTATGATCCGTGCGCGATTGCTGGTGACCGCGGCGGCATACGCCGCGCTGGCCGTGTTCGAGGCATTGCGCGCGCACGCATGAACGACCCGGCGACTATGATCTTCGCATTGCATCAGGACGGGTTGCAGGAATGAATCGCATCGCTGCCGGGTTGCGGGAATTGAGCGAGGGCCTGCGTGCGCGCCACGCCGAGCAGGGCTGGGCCCCATTGTGGAGCCTGCTCTACCTCGGCTTCCTGTTCATGAACTACAACACGCGCACGTACTGGCTCCCCGCCACGATCGCCAGCCTGCTCGTGTTCCTGCCGCTCTATTTCGTCGCCCAGGTGCGCGGGCACCGGCGGATGCTGCCGTATGCGGTGCTGATTGCATGCCTCGGCTTCGCCCTGTTGCCGCTCAATACGGGCGCGAACACCTACCTGGTATATGCCGGTGCGCTCGTCGGCGCGAGCGGCATCGGCCTGCGCGCATCGCTGCAGTGGATCGCCGCGGGCCTGGTACTGTTCACCGTCGAGCTGTCGCTGCTTGCCTGGCCGAGCCAGTATCTGTGGCTGTCGGTGGCGATCACCGCGATGGTCACCGTCGCGATCGGCGCGGCCAACCACTTCCACCACGAGAAGCGCCTGCGCCAGGCCGAGCTCAAGCTCAGCCATGACGAAGTGCGGCGCCTCGCGGCACTGGCCGAACGCGAGCGCATCGGCCGCGACCTGCACGATCTGCTCGGCCACACGCTGTCGCTGATTACCCTGAAGTCGGAACTCGCAGTGAAACTGTTCGATCGCGATCCGCTGGCGGCACGGCGCGAGATCGTCGACGTCGAACGCGTCGCGCGCGACGCGCTCGGCCAGGTGCGCCGCGCGGTCAGCGGCATCCGCACCGCTGGCCTTGCCGCCGAACTCGCTTCGGCGCGCCTCCTGCTCGAATCCAGCGACGTGCGCCTCGACTACGCGCTCGCGCCCGCGAGCTTGCCGGCCGAGATCGAGACGGCGCTTGCATTGACCGTGCGCGAGGCAGTGACCAACATCCAGCGCCACGCGCGCGCGTCGCATGTCGTGGTGGAAGTGGCGGTGGGTGGGAGCGAGGCGCGCCTGACGATCCGCGATGACGGCGTCGGTGCGACCATCGTGCCGGGCAATGGACTCAACGGCATGCGCGAACGCCTCGGGCTGCTCGATGGCCGCCTCGAGATCGAATCGGCGCGTGGTCGCGGCACGCGCCTCAGTGCGTCGATCCCGCTGCCTTCGACGGGCGTGGCGACCGGTGCGCATGCGCTCGCCTGACACTTCGTCGGGCGGTTGGCGCGGCGACTTGCGCTAAAGTCCGTTGCCTCGGCATTCCGGCCGCTGCCATCAGGACCTGTCGCCCGTGATTCGTGTTCTCCTTGCCGAAGACCAGGCCCTCGTGCGGGGCGCGTTGTCCGCGCTGCTCCGGCTCGAACCGGACATCGATGTGGTCGGCGCGGCCGCGGACGGCGAAGAGGCCTGGCGTGCCGTGCAGCAGTTCAAGCCCGACGTGCTGGTCACCGACATCGAAATGCCGGGGCTGACCGGGCTCGAACTCGCGCAACGCATGCAGCGGCATGAATTGCCGTGCAAGGTGGTGATCGTCACCACGTTCGCGCGGCCCGGTTTCCTGCGCCGCGCACTCGAGGCGGGTGTCGGCGGCTATCTGCTCAAGGACGCCCCGGCCGAGCAACTCGCCGAGGCGCTGCGCAAGGTGCATCGCGGCGGCCGCGCGATCGATCCGCAGCTCGCGGTCGAAGCCTGGTCGGACGCGGATCCATTGAACGATCGCGAACGCCAGGTCTTGCGCTTCGCCGGCGAAGGCCTCTCCGCGGGAGACATCGCCGAACGCCTGAGCCTGTCGCAAGGCACCGTGCGCAACTACCTTTCCGAAGCGATCGGCAAACTCGGCGTCGGCAACCGCATCGAAGCGTATCGGCTCGCGCGGCAGAAGGGCTGGCTCTAGGAGCGGCGTCGCCGCGACCGCCGTCTGGCGGTTTCGATCGCGGCGGCGCCGCTCCTACAATAGGCGGCTCCCGCCCCCGTGCCGTTGCCTTTGAACAAGTCCGACTTTCATTTCGACCTGCCGCCAGAACTGGTCGCGCAGGCGCCCTTGCCGGAGCGATCGGCGAGCCGCCTGCTGCTCGCGGATGCGGGCACGCATCGTCTCGAGGATCGCCGCTTCACCGATCTGGTCGAGCTGCTGCAGCCAGGTGACCTGCTGGTCTTCAACGACACGCGCGTGCTGCCGGCGCGCCTGTTCGGGCGCAAGCCGAGCGGCGGCCTGGTCGAGATCCTGATCGAACGCGTGACCGGCACGCACGAGGCGCGCGCGCAGCTCGGCGTCAGCAAGAAGCCGAAGACGGGCGGTCGCATCGTGCTCGCCGATGGCAGCGAAATCAGCGTGCTCGGTCGCGACGGCGAGTTCTTCCTGCTGCGCTTCGAGACGGCGGAACCGCTCGAAAGGCTGCTGCTGCGGCTCGGCCGGATGCCATTGCCGCCGTACATCGAGCGCGAAGCCGATGCGGCCGACGACGAACGCTACCAGACCGTGTTCGCGCGCAGCAGCGGTGCTGTGGCCGCGCCGACCGCGGGCCTGCACTTCGACGCGCCGCTCCTGCGCGCGCTCGCCGAGCGTGGCGTCGATTCCGGCTACGTGACCCTGCACGTCGGTGCAGGCACATTCCAGCCGATGCGCGCGGAGAAACTGGAAGACCACACGATGCACCGCGAGTGGCTCAACGTCGGTGCGGAGCTCGTCGAGAAGATCCATCGCACGCGTGAGCGGGGTGGTCGCGTCGTCGCGGTCGGCACGACCGTCGTGCGCGCGCTCGAGTCCTCGCTGCGGGACGGCATGGTTGCGCCGTTCGCGGGCGAGACGCAGATCTTCATCTTTCCCGGCTATCGCATCACCAGCGTCGATGCGCTGGTCACGAATTTCCACCTGCCGGAGTCGACCTTGCTCATGCTGGTATCCGCGTTCGCCGGGCGCCACTTCATCCTTGCCGCGTATGCACACGCGGTCGAGCAGCGTTACCGCTTCTTCTCCTACGGCGACGCCATGCTGATCCTGCCGCCGGAGCAGCGCGCATGAGCGCGATGCAATTCGAACTGATGACCACCGACGGCGTCGCGCGCCGCGGCCGCATCACGTTCCCGCGCGGCACGATCGAGACGCCGGCGTTCATGCCGGTCGGCACCTACGGCTCGGTCAAGGCGATGACGCCGCAGAACCTGGTCGAGATCGGTGCGCAGATCATCCTCGGCAACACCTTCCACCTGTTCCTGCGGCCGGGCCTCGACGTGATCGGCGAGTTCGGCGGCCTGCATCGCTTCATCGGCTGGGATCGGCCGATCCTGACCGATTCCGGCGGCTTCCAGGTGTTCAGCCTCGCGCACAAGCGCAAGATCACCGAGCAGGGGGTCACGTTCGCCTCGCCGGTCGATGGTTCGAAGGTGTTCCTGTCGCCGGAGGAATCGATGCGCATCCAGCGTGTGCTCGATTCCGACATCGCGATGATCTTCGACGAATGCACGCCCTATCCCGCGACCGAGAAGCAGGCGCGCGACTCGATGGAATTGTCGTTGCGCTGGGCGGAACGTTCGCGCCGCGCGTTCGACGACCTCGCCAACCCGAATGCGCTGTTCGGCATCGTGCAGGGCGGTGTCTACCCGGAGTTGCGCCGGCGTTCGGCCGAAGCCCTGATCGGCATCGGCTTCGATGGCTATGCCATCGGTGGCCTCGCGGTCGGCGAGCCGGAACACGAGCGCAACGCGACGCTCGAGCGGGTCGAACCGCTGCTGCCGCGCGACCGGCCGCGTTACCTCATGGGCGTCGGCCGGCCGCAGGACATCGTCGAGGCAGTGCGTCGCGGCGTCGACATGTTCGACTGCGTGATGCCGACCCGCAATGCGCGCAATGCACACCTGTTCACCCGCCATGGCGTGCTGCGCATCCGCAATGCGAAGTACGAACGCGATACGCGTCCGCTCGACGAAGCCTGCACCTGCTACACCTGTCGCTCGGGTTTCAGCCGTGCTTACCTCCGGCACCTGGATCGCTGCGGCGAGATGCTGGGCCCGCAACTGGCGACGATCCACAACCTGCACTACTACCAGGAACTGATGGCCGGCCTGCGCGGTGCGATCGCGACCGGTTCGCTGGAAACTTTCGTCGCGGATTTCCACGCGATGCAAGGTCAGGGCGGGTAGGGCGCGCAAGCCCGTCTGTATCTGATCGGCGCGGGAGTGGGGTTCGATCGACACGGCCTACCCCCACGTAGAGGTTTGATTTTGCAGCGCAATGCGACAGATGCCCGCGGCGTGGCATAATCGGCGGCCTTTTGGCAGGGCAAGGCGCCGACACGTCGCCCCGCCTGTCCAACCCGTTGTTTCCGGAGCATCCATGGATTTCTTCATCGCAAGCGCACACGCCCAGGCGGCTGGCGGCGCGGCCGCGGCGCCGAACCCGATCATGTCGTTCCTGCCGCTGGTCATCCTGTTCGGCGTCTTCTATTTCATGCTGATCCGCCCGCAGATGAAGCGCGCGAAGGAACAGCGCGCGATGGTCGCCGCGCTCAACAAGGGCGACGAAGTGCTGACCAATGGCGGCCTGCTTGGTCGCATCGACGACATCAGCGAGCAGTTCGTCTCGCTCGAGATCGCCTCGGGCGTGGTCGTCAAGATGCGCCGCGATGCCGTCTCCGCGGTGTTGCCGAAGGGCACGCTGAAGAGTGCGTAGTTCCAACCCTGGGTCTGGGTTCCGGCCAATCCCTGGCCGGAATGACGTCGCTGTGCAACGGATTCCGAAATGAACGATTTTCCCCGCTGGAAATACGCGATCGTCGTCGTGGTGCTGTTCCTCGGCGTGCTCTACGGCCTGCCGAACCTGTTCGTGCAGCAGCCGGCCGTGCAGGTCAACGCGAATCGCGGCGCGACCATCGACGATGCGCTCAAGGAACAGGTCCAGGGCGTGCTCGAGAAGGCCAAGATCGCCTTCGACCGCATCGAACTGAACAAGGACCAGTTGATGGTGCGCCTGCCGATCGGCGACCTCGACGGGCAGGGCAAGGCGCAGGATGCCCTGCGCACCGAACTCGGTGACCGCTACGTCGTCGCCCCGAATCTCGCCTCGACCGTGCCGGCCTGGATGCGCGCGATCGGTGCGCGCGAAATGCCCAAGGGCCTCGATCTGCAGGGCGGCGTGCACTTCCTCATGGAAGTCGACGACAAGGACGTGGTCGAGAAACAGTTGCAGCGCTATGCCGACGACATCCGTTCGGCGTTGCGCGACAAGAACATCCGCTACCAGTCGGTCGGGCGTGGCCCGCAGGGCGTCGTCGTGCAGCTGCGCAGCGCCGAGGATCGCGATGCGTCGATGGCGGCGATCCAGTCCAAGGTGCCCGACGTCGTCGTTTCCAACGGCAGCCAGGTCGGCGATTCGTACACGCTCAATGCGAGCGCCCGCCCGGAGAAGATCCGCGAGATCGCGCTCAACACGATCCGCCAGAACCAGGCGACCCTGAGCAACCGCATCAATGCGCTCGGTGTCGCCGAGCCGCTGATCCAGCAGCAGGGCGAGACGCGCATCGCGGTCGAACTGCCGGGCGTGCAGGACACTGCGGAGGCGAAGAAGGTGCTCGGTGCGCAGGCGACGCTCGAATATCGCGCGGTCGACGAGAACGGCAGCCCGTACGATGCGATGCGCACCGGCCAGGTGCCGCCCGACGACAAGCTCTACTACAAGCGTGAGCGCGGCGCCGACGGCAAGCCGGTGCCGATCCTGCTGAAGAAGAAGGTGATCGTCAGCGGCGACGAGATGGTCGACGCGTCGAGCGCGCCGGATCCGCAGAGCGGCACACCGGCGGTCTCGGTCGTGTTGAACGCGGCCGGCGGGCGCAAGATGCTCGACTTCACCACGCAGAACGTCGGCAAGCCGATGGCGGTGCTGTACATCGAGCGCACGCCCGAGACGAAGATCGTCGACGGCAAGGAAGTGCGCACCACCAAGATCACCGAGGAAGTCATCAGCGTCGCGAGCATCCGCGGCGTGTTCTCGAACCGCTTCCAGACCACCGGCCTGTCGAGCAACAAGGAAGCGTCGGACACCGCGCTGCTGCTGCGCTCCGGTGCGCTCGCCGCGCCGACCGACATCGTCGAGGAGCGCGTGATCGGCCCGAGCCTCGGCAAGGACAACATCGAGAAGGGCATCAAGGCGGTGTTGATGGGCCTCGGCGCCGTGCTGCTATTCATGGCGCTGTACTACTGGCTGTTCGGCCTGATCGCCGACATCGCGCTGTTCTTCAATCTCGTGCTGCTGCTGGCCGTGATGAGCGCGATCGGCGTGACCCTGACCATGCCCGGCATCGCCGGCATCGTGCTGACCCTCGGCATGGCGATCGATGCGAACGTGCTGATCTGCGAGCGTATCCGCGAGGAGTTGCGCAACGGCTCGACGCCGCTCGCCGCGATCCGTGCCGGCTATGACAAGGCGTGGGCGACGATTCTCGACGCGAACGTGACCCACCTGCTGTCGGCGCTCGCGCTGATGACGCTCGGCTCGGGCGCGATCCGCGGCTTCGGCGTGACGCTGTTCATCGGCATCCTGACCTCGATGTTCACCTCGGTCACGGTGACGCACGGCATCACCAACCTGATCCACAGCGGTCGCAAGAAGGTCAAGGGACTGTCGATCGGCAGCGGTTACACCAGCGGCGCGACGGCCTGAGGATAGAGTCCATGGAACTGTTCAACCCCAATAGCAATGTCGACTTCCTCGGCGGGCGCAAGGTCAGCATCGTCCTTTCCGCGCTGCTGGTGCTGGTGTCGATCGGCCTGGTCGCCACGCGCGGCCTGAACTACGCGCTCGATTTCACCGGCGGCGTGCTGGTCGAGGCGAAGTACGAGCAGCCGGTCGAGGTCGACCAGGTGCGCAACGCGCTCGAGACCGGCGGCTTCCACAGTGCGCAGGTGCAGAGCGTCGGCGGTGCCAAGGAAGTGTCGATCCGCCTGCAGCCGCAGGCCGACCACAAGGACGCCGAACAGGTCGGCAGCGCGGTGATCGCGGCCCTCAAGGTGCAGCGCGCGGACGTTTCGATGAAGAACCACCCGGCCCTGGTCGGTTCGTCGGTCGGCGCGGAACTGCGCAACGACGGCATCGTCGCCGCGGTATTCGTGATGCTCGGCATCATGATCTACATCGGCATCCGCTTCGAGAAGCGCTTCGCGATCGCGGCGATCGCCAGCGAAATCCACGACACGATCCTGACCGTCGGTTTCTTCGCGCTGACCCAGATGGAGTTCGACCTGACCGTGCTGGCCTCCCTGCTCGCGGTGATCGGCTACTCGATCAACGACAAGGTCGTGGTGTTCGACCGCGTGCGCGAACTGTTCCGACTGACCCGCAAGGCGGAGCCGTACGAGATCCTCAACAAGGCGATCAACCAGACCCTGTCGCGTACGATCATGACCTCGGTGCTGACCGGCATCGCGATGGCGGCGCTGTACTTCTTCGGTGGCCCGGCGGTGCACGGCTTCGCGCTGACGATGCTGATCGGCATCGTGATCGGCACGCTGTCGTCGATCTTCTTCGCAAACCCGATCCTGTACTGGTTGGGCGTGTCGAAGACCGACCTGATGCCGGTCTCGCGTGAGAACCCGGAGCTCGAGCGTCGCCCGTAGGCGACACGAAACGCATAGGTTTGAACGGGAAGGGGCGCATGGGAATGCGCCCCTTTTTTGTCGTGTCGTGATACGACCCGACAGAGCGGCGGGACTTGCGGTCAGGCGTGTCGCGGCCCTGTGGCGTGTTCGCGCTCCGCGCCCCACCCTATGTCCCGTCCGGCGACGCGGTCAGGATTCGCCGTGCGAGATCCACAGCCGTTCATCGGCGAGTTGCTCGCGCGCGGGCTTGCCCTTCAGCTTCGGCAGCTTGAGCGGCTTGTCCGGCGCGGCGCGTTCCGGCAGCCGTCGCAGCAGGTGCCCGATGATGTCGAGGCGGCCACGCTTCTGGTCGTTGAAGTCCGCCACGAACCAGGGTGCCCAAGGCGTATGCGTCGCCTTCAGCATCGCGTCGCGCGCGTTGCCGTAGGCGGCGTATTGCTCGCGCGCCTTCAGGTCGATTGGAGAGATCTTGAAGCGCTTCAGTGGATCGCTGGCGCGCTCGGCGAAACGTTCCTCCTGCTGCTCCTGGTCGACCGCGAGCCAGTATTTCAGCAGGATGATGCCGTCGCCGGTGATCAGCTTTTCGAATGCCGGGCAATCGACGAGGAACTGTCGATACTGCGCGTCGGTGCAGTAGCCCATCACGTGCTCGACGCCGGCTCGGTTGTACCAGCTGCGATCGAACAGCACGAGTTCGCCGGCCGCCGGCAGGTGTTCGACGTAGCGCTGGAAATACCATTGCGTCGCCTCGCGATCGTTTGGCTTCGGCAATGCGACGATGCGCGTGTAGCGCGGATTGAGCGGCTCACTGATCGCCTTGATCACGCCGCCCTTGCCGGCCGCGTCGCGACCCTCGAACAGGACCATCACGCGCTTGCCGCTGGCGATGATCCAGCGTTGCAGGTTCAGCAGGTCGTCGTAATGGTCCTCGATCGCACTGGCGTATTTCTTCTTCTTCAAGGGATTCCCCTTCGTGGCGGCATGCAGGAGCAGCTTCGGCCGCGATGCTCTGTCCGCCTCACGAAAGCATCGCCGGCTACGCGCAATCAGGACTCGCGCAGGCGCGGCAGCAGCCCGGCCAGGTTGCACGGCTTCGTCGTCGCATCGAGTTGCGCGCGGATCAATTTCTCCCACGCGGTGCGGCAAGCCGAGGTCGAGCCCGGCAGGCAGAAAACGAAGGTATTGTTCGCGAGGCCCGCGAACGCGCGCGACTGCATGGTCGAGGTGCCGATCTCATCGTAGCTGAGCATGCGGAACATCTCGCCGAACCCCGGCATCTGCTTGTCGAGGAGTGGCGCGATCGCTTCCGGAGTCGAATCGCGGCCGGTGAAACCGGTGCCGCCGCTGACGAGCACGCCATGCACGTCCTCGTCGGCGATCCATTGCGCGACGATCGCGCGGATCGCGTAGCGGTTGTCCTGCACGATGCGCTTTTCGCACAGGCGGTGGCCGGCCTGGCCGAGTGACAGCGCGAGATAGTCGCCCGAGCTGTCGTCGTCGGGCGTGCGCGTGTCCGACACGGTCAGCACGCACAGGTTCAGCGGCACGAATTCGGACTGGGCGGTCATGCGACGAGCGTAGCGCGTCGCGCCCGACCTGCAAAGCGTTTGTAGACCTGCAAGCGCGACCGTCGCGCTGCGATGCGCCGGTAGGTGTCGCGGCTGCGCCGCTCCTACAAGGCTGCCGGAGCGAGGCCATCGCGTTGGCGCTGGGCCATGCGTTGCAGCAGCGCGACGAAATCGCGCGCGTAGCCATCCATGTCGAACAGGCCGCTGCTGTCGCGACGTTCGCGGAGCTGCTCTCGCAGCGCATTGCGCGCGACCGCGTCGCGACCGAGCTGGATCGCTTTCGCGATGAACGCGCCATCGTCGCGCGCATTCAGCTCCGGCAGGCCGAGGTGGTGGTTGAGGCTCGTCGCGACGCGCGAGGCGAACGTCGTCCCGGTGACGGTCAGCACCGGGCAGCCGGCCCAGATCGCGTCCGACGCGGTCGTGTGCGCACCATACGGCGCGCAATCGAGGAACAGGTCGGCGTGGCGATAGCGCGCGAGGTAGTCGAGGTGCGGCAGTTTCGGCGCGAAGACCAGTCGCGCGGCATCCAGGCCTCGTCGTGCCGCCTCGTCGCGCAGGCGCTGGTCGGCGCCGTCCGCAGCGGACAGCAGCCACAGCACCGAACCGGGTATTTCGCGCAGCACCGCGAGCATGCGCTCCAAGCTCGCGGGGTTGATCTTGTAGCTGTTGTTGAGGCAGGCATAGACGACGCCCTGCGCGGGCAGCCCGCACGCCTCGCGCGGTGGCGGCGTGCCGACGATGCGCGCAGTGTCCGAAGGCTGGAAGCAGCGCGGCAGCCAGGCGACCTGCTCGCTGAACGCTGCACGCATTTCCTCGGGAAGCACGCTGCGGTCGGCGATCACGTAGTCCATCCACGGTGCGCCGAGCGTGCCCGGATAGGCCAGCCAGTTCACCTGCAGTGGCGCCGGGCGCAGCGCGAATGCCAGCGGCATCGCGCCGCTGCAGTAGCCGTCGAGGTCGAGCAGGATATCGACGGCATCGGAGTCGATGGCGTCCGCCAGCATCGCCGGCGTCATGGCCGAAGCGTCGTGCCAGACGTGGGCCGTGCTGCGCAGGCGCTGCAGCATCGGGCTGCGGTCGTCCGGCGCGGTCGAGTACAGGTGCGCGCGCACGTCGTGTGCGCGTAGCGCTTCGAACAGCGCGGCTACGAGCAGCGCTGTCGGATGGTTGCCGAAGCCGTTCGCGACGAAGCCGAGGCGCAGCGTGCCGTCGCCAACGATCTTGCGCACGCGGCGCTGCGCGCGCAGCGGGGCCGCCTGGCGTTCGATCGCCTGCGCATGCGTGCGCGCGCAATGCAACTGCTCGGTCGCGCTCGTGTCTTCGGCGAGGAAGGCGAACGGTGAAATACCGCTCGCCGATGCCGCGACGCGATTGCGCAGGCGCGCGGCGAGGGTGTCGAGGCCGTGCCAATCGCACAACTGGCGATGCAGGAACACGAGCTGGGAAAGCGCTTGGTCCAGCGCGGGATCGAGCACGAGCGCACGCGCGTGCGCGGTCGCCGCGACCGCGAGCTGTTTCTGCTCCTCGGCCATAAGGCCGCGCTGGTACGGGAAGCGCGCATCGTGCGGGGCGCTGCGTTCGCCGCCGGCGTACGCGGCGGCCGCTTCCGCGTGGCGGTGCTGTGCCGCGAGCGCATGGCCGAGCACGAACAATGCCTCGGGGTGTCCGGGTGCGAGCGTCGCCGCGTGGCGCGCACTGCGTTCCGCGGCTTGCAGGTCGCCGAGGGCGAGCTGTGCGGCGGCGAGATTGCACCATGCACCGACGTGATCGGGCTGCGCACGCGTCGCGGCAGCATAGGCATCGCGCGCGCCGGACGCGTCGCCACGTGCGCGTCGCGCATTGCCGAGCCCGTTCCACGCTGCCGGATGCTGCGGTGCGAGCTGCAATGCGTTCTCGAAGGTGGCCAGTGCGGCGTCGATGCGATCACCGGCGAGGAGCACGCTGCCGAGGTTGCACAGTGCCTCGATCGAGCGCGGCGCGAGCGCGAGCGCGTGCTCGAGCGCGGCGCGCGCTTCATCGAGTCGCCCGAGCTGGAACAGCGCGATGCCGTGCAGGCGGGGCGCTTCGCTTTCGCGCGGCGCGCGCGTGCGCAACTGCGCAGCCTCCGCCGCTGCGAGGTCGGGACGACCGTGGCCGATGAGTTCGGCGATACGGTCGAGTACGGCGGATGGGTCGGTGCGGGGGTCGATCATTCGTGAACGCTAACGTGAATTGCCGGCTGCGCACCAGCCGCGCGCGGCGTGCGCGAGCGGTGTGCTAGCCTTCCGCGCTTGTCGTGATCGCCGATCGACCGGGGAGTGTCGCATGCGGTTTCTGCGCGTAGGTGGCTATGTTGCTTTGCTGGTCGCGGCTTGTGTGTCCCTGGCGACGGCATGGGCGGCGCCCGCGCTGGCTGGCGCAGCGCCTGCGGAGGGCGCCTGGCTGGCGTGGGGTGGTGATGCGTCGTTCGGCTTCAACCCCGACGCGCTCGCGTCGCTCGATATCCGGATTGCGAGCGCGCCCGGCGCGAGCGCCCGGGCGCCGGGTGCACCCGGTCAGCGTTACGACACGACGACGTTTCCGGCGCTCGATGCCGGTGCGCTCGAAGTCCTTCACCTGGGACCGAGCATCGTCGGGATCGGCGGGGGCGAACTGCGCTTCCAGGGCGGTTTCATGCTCGCCTATCCGGGCGGTTCGATCGACCTGAGTGGCTTCGCGCTGCGCGCCGATCCGGCGGCGCGGCTCGGCATCGCGGTCGTCGACGCGGCGGGCCGGCCGTGGTTCACCGCCGATCACGCGCACTACGGTTTCGACGAGCAGGGCAAGGGCACCTTCTCGATGTTCAACATGAATCTGCGCCTCGCACCAGCGTTCGCGCAGGCGCTCGGTCGCGCGGATCTGGCCGGCTACCCGGTCGGCAGCCTCGAGTTCCGCGCCAAGGCGCAGATCGGTCGCGGGATCGAACAGCCCGAGGGTGGCGTCTGCTCGACGCCGTTTTCGGGACCCGGCCTCGTGACCGACATCTCGCTCATCTACGACGATGCGGCGAGCGGCTGGACCGGCCATGACGATTCGGTCTACGCGCGGCGCTGCAGCCTGCCGCCGGTGCCGAGCGGTGGCAACTGCACGACGACGAGCACGACCGGCAAGGTCGTGATCGACCAGGACTCGAGCCTGCGCAATACCGGCACCACCGGGGTCGCCTGGTACCAGAAGTTCAGCAGTCCGTCGCCGCCTTACGGCAACGACCAGCATCCGTTCCTGATCTGGAACGTGTACCGCGTCGGCGCCGACGGCCGCATCAAGCAGATCGGCGTGTCGGCGATCAAGCATGCATTCCTGACCATCAACTGGGAACACACGCCCGGTTCGGGCGAGTGCGGTTGCGCCGAGGGACACGTCATCTATCCGACCTGCGAGGACACCTACTCGCTCAGCAACAACGACAACAGCAGCAGCGGTGGTTCGCAGCAGCAGAACCTCGCGCCGCGCAGCGAAGTCGTCCCGTACACGGCCAAGTGGGGTCGATGCGGCTCGGTGTGGGACGCCAACTGCGACGGCGCGATGGATGGCGGCAGCGGCGCGCAGAACCTGTACGACTACCGCATGCTCGTCGACGAGAGCGACATGCTGCCGCCGCTGTCGACCGGCGCGCACTACTACTTCGAGTACTGGTACATCGTGCGCGACGACGTGAACATCTACAACACGATGGGTTACCGCGAGATCCAGCCGTTCAAGAACGGCGCGACCTGGCAGATCAACCTGGTCAACGCGGGCGCGGCCGACCACGACTTCTTCCTCGGTCCCGCGTTGAACAAGTGGGTCGATCCCGTCGCGCCGGGCGCGAACGCGATGAACAAGGAGCTGGCGACGCCGCTCGGCCGGGCGCGCGTGGCGATGAAGGCGACCGATCTCGGCGGCGGCGAGTGGCGCTACGAGTACGCACTGATGAACTTCGACTATTCGCACGTACGCATCGACCCGACGCATCCGAGCGAACCGAACATGAAGGTGCTGGAGAACCATGGTTTCTCGCGCTTCAGCGTGCCGCTGCCGGCCGGGGCGATCGCGACATCGCTGCGCTTCGACGATGCCGACAACGGCGCCGGCAACGATTGGACCGCGACCACGGCGAGCGGTGCGGTGACATGGGATGCCGGCGCGAGCGCAAACACGCTCGACTGGGGCAAGCTGTACCGCTTCGAGTTCACCGCGAACATGCCGCCCGGTGCGGCAACGGTCGGGATCGTCGGTGCGGCGACGTCGAGCGAAACGGCGATCCCCTACACGCTCGGCCTGCTCGGTCCGTCGTTCGACGACACGATCTTCCGCAACGGCTTCGATTGAGGGCGGCGTGATGCGATTCCGGTTGTTGGGCGTACCTGCTTCGTTCTGCCTCGCACTGTTGCTGCTGGCGGTGCAGCACCAGGCGCGCGCTGCGCACGACTGGCTCGACATCTCCGAGCGCCTCGCCGCTCCCGCCGGAGGCGTCGATTTCACGCCGCATGGTACGCAGCCGGGCCTGTTCAACGATCTGGTCTTTTCCGACAACTGCGCCGGCTGCCATCGCGGCAACAACGCCACTCAGGCGGCGTATCGACCGTATTCGACCTGGGCCGGCTCGATGATGGCCAATGCGACGCGGGATCCGCTGTTCTGGGCCGCGCTCGATGTCGCGAACCATGACCTGCCCGGCGTCGGCGACTATTGCCTGCGCTGCCACACCTCGCGCGGGTGGTACGGCGGACGCGTGGTCAAGGCCGGCTTCGGGAATCCCGACAACGACGTCGCGAAGGGCACGGCGGGTTGCCTGCTCGCCGGGGCGTACGATTCGGCCGACGATCTGGATTCGGATTTCGGCGGCGCGAGTTGCCACTTCTGCCATCGCCTGATGCCGCAGGGGCCGGCGAGCGAACCCGGCTACGTCGACAACGGCAATGCCTGGGTCGACGACGCGAATTGCGCGAATACCGGAGATTTCGAACCGTGTCGGCGCGGTCCCTACGACTATACGGGGGGCGGGAACACACCGCCGCACGCGTGGGTGCAATCCGCCTATCACATGCAGAGCGAGATCTGCGGCCTGTGCCACAACGTGAGTTCGCCCGACACCACCAGCGGACCCGTCAAGACGCTCAAGCTCGCGAACGGCACCGATACCGGGCTCGCGTTCCCGATCGAGCGGACGTTCGCGGAATGGAAGCAGAGCCAGTTCGCGCAGACACCGCAGCAGACCTGCCAGAACTGCCACATGCCGGACAGCGTCGATCCGAACGCGAGTGCATGCACCTTGCCCGGCTATCCCAATCGCAGTGGCGACTTGCCGGTGCACGCGTTCGCCGGTGGCAACACCTGGGTGCCGGGCATCATCAAGGGCCAGTATGCGGCCGGCATCGTCGGCAACGGCGGCCTGGATCGCGCGGCGTCCTACGACCAGACGATCGCGTGGGCGCGCGAGAAGTTGACCGGCGCCGCCACCGTCGCGACGACCATCCCGGCCTACACGCCGCCAGTTGGCGCCACCCCGGGTTCGATGGCTGTTCGGGTCAAGGTCACCAACCTCAGCGGACACAAGCTGCCGAGCGGTTATGCCGAGGGACGGCGCATGTGGATGAACCTGCAGGTGCGCGATGCGAATGGCGGCCTGGTGTTCGAAAGCGGCGCCTACGATGGTGCGAGCGCGACATTGACGGTCGATGCGCAGGCACGCGTGTACGAAGTGCTGCAAGGCATCTACAACCACAACGGCACCAGCCAATGCGATGTCGAGGACGGCGGTGGCAATCCGATGTTCCACTTCGTGCTGAACGACTGCATCGCGAAGGACAACCGCATTCCGCCGCTCGGCTTCAACCCGGTGACGGTGGGTGATCCGAATGGATACACGTTGAGGCCGGTCGGCGCGACCTATCCGGAGACGTCGCCCGGGTCGGGCATCCTGGTCAACTACGATTCGATCGACTACGCACTCGCGGTCCCGCCCGGCACGGTCGGGCCGCTGACGGCGACGGCGCGCCTGTACTACCAGACATCCAGTCGCGACTACATCGAGTTCCTGCGCGACCAGGCGGCCGCCAATGCCACGCCGGGGGAGAACGCGATGTGTTCCGGCGGTCCGGGGCGTCCATTCGCAGTCGGTCCGCAGGCGAGCACGCGCGGACAGCACGTCTACGACCTCTGGAGCGGTGCAATCGGCGGCAGCCGGATATTCGCCGATGGCTTCGACGGCGCCGCGCCGTCGTTCTACGGGAAATCGCCCCCCGAGCTGATGCAGACGGGTACGGCGACGACGCCCTGACCGTCTGCGCCATGCTGCTGCGGTGCGGAAGTACGGACGGGGACGGAGTGCTACATTTGCGAATTGCGCCTCGGATGCCAGGATCGGCACGCGTTCGAATGGACGGATATTGCCGACCGCATTGGACTGGCCGCGCCGACCATTCGCGACACGCCGAACCGACGACCTTGGAGTGAATGCCATGAAGCGACTGATGTTGTGCATGGGTATCGCGCTCGCGTGCGCGACTGCAGGTGCCGCGAACCGCGCACCGATATGGAGTGCGCCGGCCGGACAGACCTGGTCTGCCTGGGGCGGCACGATCGGCGTCCACTGGAATACCGACCTGCTCGCGAACCTGGGCGTCAGCCTCGGCCAGTCGTCGCAGACGATCGCGGCTCCGCGGACTGGAGGCCATGCCGATTTCCGACCCCATACCTGGTTCGGCGTGCGCCAGTCCGGCGGTCTCGATTTCGCGGTGAGCAACGGAACGCTGCGCGGCTTCGACGGTGGGTCGCTCACGATGAACGGAGGTTTCGTGCTGAACCTCCGCGATGGTTCGACGATCGATCTGCGCAATGCCGTGCTCCGCGTGCGCGCCGGTGATCCGAACGTGCTGGACGTGGTGAGCCCCGACGGCAAGGTCTGGTTCTTCAGCGACCGGATCATGTTCCAGCTCGCGGACAACGGGCGTTCGCTGGCGATTCGCGCGGCCGACCTGCGTATCTCGCCGGCCCTGGCCGCGCGCCTCGGCGTGCAGGAAAGTGCCGGCTGGGAAATCGCCGACATGGCCCTCAATACCCAGGTTTACGTGCGAGGCGCCGACCAGCAGCCGGCCGAGACATGCTCGCCCTATCCATGGCCGAATGTCGCGGTGCCGAATGAAGCAGGACAGGTCTACCAGGCCGATCTGTTCATGAAGAGCCTCACCGTGAGTCCGGTCGGATGCCAGGGCTGCACGGGAGCGGCGGGCAGCGGCATCGCCGCGTTCGCGCCGAGCTCGACCCTGCGCAACAACGTCAACGACGGCACGCAGCAGCAGACAATCAACGATCCTCACGGCACGAGTTCCGCGCTGCACACCGGGTTCGTCGCGTGGCACACGATGTTCAGCGGCAACAGCGAACCGTACAACAACGACCAGCATCCGTTCCTGATCTGGAATCTGTATCGCGTCAACGCGAATGGCGGCATTTCCCAGGTCGGCCGCTCGGGAGTGAAGCACGCGTTCGTCACGACGAACGGCGGTTGCCTGGACAGCTGCAATCACCTCGGGGGCGCCGCACTTGGGCGTGGTTGCACCGATACCTACGGCACCGGCAACAACGACAGCACGGGCGACATGGGTCCGCGTTCGGAAATCATCCCGGCGAAGGGCCAGTGGGGACGTTGCGGATCGATCTTCGACACCAATTGCGACGGCAACGAGAACGCCAACGGCAACACTGACTGGACCCAGCGCATGAAGGTGCCCGAGCAGAAACTCGCGCACACGAGTGGCGACGGCAACAGCTTCCTGTTCGAGTCGTGGTACATCGCGCGCGACGACATCAACATCTACAACTCGATGGCGACGATGTCGGTCAATCCGCTGTTCTCCGGTTCGCAGTGGTCGCTCAGCGGCGCAACGGGCTACCTCCTCGGCGGCGCGATTGATCGTTGGGTCGATCCGGCTGCGCCGGGCGCGAATGCGATGAACACCGAGCTGGCCGCGTCGGAAGGCCACGCCAAGGTCGCGGTCAAGGTCACTGATCTCGGCGGCGGCAAGTGGCGCTACAACTACGCGGTGATGAACTTCGATTTCGCGCGCGCGGAGACGCAGGGTGCGGAGCCGAACCTGCGCGTCGTCAGCAACAAGGGCTTCGATGCATTCAAGGTACCGGTGCCATCGGGCGTGAAGATCCTGTCGCCGGCGGCGGATGTCGGAGACCCGAATCCGAATCTCAACTGGACGGTCGATGTGCGTGGCGGCTTCGTCAACTGGAGTACCGACACCAGTGTCGCCGGCATCGGCGACGGTACGCACACGTTCCCCGCACAATTGCCAACCCTCGATTGGGGCACGCTGTATTCGTTCTCGTTCATCAGCAATGCCGCGCCGGTGGCCGGAACGGCGACGCTGCATGTCGCGCTGGCGGGTTCGCCGGCGACCTATGGTGTCGCGACGCTGGTGCCGGGCGGCGGTTCGCGCTGATCCGAAAAGCCCGGCCGCTCCTGCGGCCGGGCGAGCGTTCGATGGACATCGTGGATACCCTGCCGTGCTGTTGCATCGCAATATATGGACCGGGCGGGTAGTGCTACATTTGCGAATTGCGCCTCGGACGCCAGGGTCGGCGAACGTTCGAATGGACGGGTACCGCCGAACGCATTGCCTGGCAAACGGCGTTCCATCCGCGGAACCGCCGAACCGACCACCACTGGGGTAAATTCGATGAAGCGACTGATGTTGTGCATGGGCATTGCGCTCGCGTGCGTGACGAGTGCAAGTG
>Ga0207667_10001989_pt1 | contig 25637 bp, 27 predicted proteins | sample KBSCornC52_FD_184301 | JGI IMG/M metagenome (GOLD analysis project Ga0207667, IMG submission 184301) | Corn rhizosphere microbial communities from Kellogg Biological Station, Michigan, USA - KBS Corn C5-2 (SPAdes) (version 2) | ecosystem: Host-associated > Plants > Roots > Rhizosphere > Soil ...
CGAGCGGTATCTGTCCCCGCGGCGCCCATGAACCGCATTCGCGCAAGCCCGCTCAGTTCAACCGCAGCTCGGTAATGTGCCGCGGATCCGGGCTCAGCTCATTACGTTCCACGCGCTTGACGATGTCCGTCAGCACGGCATTGGCGCTGCACGTGAGGCCGACCTTCTCGCCCTCGCGCACCACGAAGCCGTTGAGGAATTCGATCTCCGTGCGCCGGCCCTTCTGCATGTCCTGGCCCATCGAAGGACGCTGCTCGGAGGAGGTGCGCTTGCCGTCCTTGAAGCGCTGCTCGTCGCAGGCGCGCATCGCCGCCTCGTCGCCCTCGCCCGCACGCGCAATCGTCTCGGGCGGCAGATGCAAAATCTCCTCCAGTTGATAGCCGTGCGCTTGCCCGACGCGGATCGCTTCGCTCCCGAGCCGGGTGGAGAAGCGGCGGATCGGCTCGCTTTGCAACATCTGTCCGCCGGGCAGGCCGGTGCAGGCTGAGAGTCCGTTGCCCATGGCGTTGGCGACCAGTTTCGACCAGCGCTCGCCCCACAGATTGCCGGTTACCTTGGCGCTGTCGGCATAGCCGACCAGGCGACAGATTTCTTCCGCCCGTTGCGTGATCCGGCCGTGCACTTCACCGGCGCGAAACACGGTGTGCGCCGCGCCACCCTTGCCAGCGCCCCGGTGGATGTGGCCGGGCTCAGGCAGGTTGACCGTGATGCTGCTGGCAATGCACCCAAGCGTCTTGCCCCAGCCGACGATGCCGGCGATCGTCTCTTCATTCATGCAGTTCTGCAACGACACGACGTAGCCCTCCGGCGCCAGATACTGCTGGATCAGCGTGGCGGCCCAGGCGGTGTCGTAGGACTTCATGCACACGAAGGCGATGTCGACCGGCGTCTCCCTGGCTAGCTGCTGTGCGTCCGTGACGTGCAGCGCGCGCACCGGAACCGAGAATTCCGCGACGTCCCTGGCGTGGGTGACGCGCAGGCCGTGCTTCCTCATGTGCTCGATATGCTCGGGCCACGGATCGATGAACGTCACGTCCTCGCCGGCCTGCACCATATGGGCGCCGGCATACCCGCCGACGGCACCCGCTCCGACAATAGCTATCTTCCGACCCATGCTTTCCTCCCGGCATTGCTGGCAGCCGAAGCTAGCGCGCCGGCCGGGCTCATCACAACCGTTGAACCGCGTCGCCGGAGCGCCGTGGCCGTCTGGTCGGCGGTACCGCGCGGCGCTGCCTGCGGAGCGGATGTCGGCGTCGATGAAGGCCGACCATCAGCTCCAACCTTGAACTGCACGCCAAGGCCGCATAGGCTTGGCTGCCAAGAACGCCTGCTGAGCAATTTTCAACAAGAAGCGGGACATCCCCTCCATCGATGCGGTCCACCGAGCGGCGCCCCTTCCCCCACCGCCGGGGCCTGATCATCGTCACGACATTGGCCACGGCCTATGTCGCCAGCCATTTCTTCCGCGCCTCCAACGTCACCATCGGCCTCGACCTGATGCGCGACCTGGCCATCGGACCGGAAGCGCTGGGTGCGCTTACCGGCGCCTTCTTCTTCGGCTTCGCCGCCATGCAGATCCCCTGCGGCTTCTTGTTCGACCGTTTCGGCCCGCGCCGCAGCGTGGCCGGCATGCTCATCCTCGCCACCACCGGCGGCATCATCTTCACCCTGGCGCCGAGCTGGCCAATCCTGCTCACCGGGCGTGTGCTGATGGGCGCCGGCTTCGGCGTCATGCTGATCGGCTCCATGGTGGTGATCTCGCGCTGGTTTCCGCCGGACCGCTTCTCCACCCTCACCGCCATGGTCATGTCCATCGGCCTGCTCGGCAACCTGGCCGCCACCACCCCGCTGGCCTGGGCCTCGCAAGCCGTCGGCTGGCGCGCGGTGTTCGGCGCCGCTGTCGTTTTCACCGCGCTCGCCGCCATCATCGTCTGGCTGGTGGTGCGCGACGCTCCGTCCGGCCACCCGTTCCTGGCCCGCACCCCGGAGCCACCACGCCAGATGCTGAAAGGCCTGATGGAGGTGCTGCGCAACCCCCGCCTGAAGCCCATCCTGGCGCTTAATTTTTGCAACTATGCCTGCACTTTCACCGTGCAGGGCCTGTGGGGCGGTCCGTTCCTGCGCGAGGTGCATGGCCTGAGCCCCATCGAGGCCGGCAACGTTCTGCTTATCGCCGTCATCGCCTATCAGGTTGGCATCCTCGCCTTCGGCCCGCTGGACCGCCTGCTGGACACGCGCAAATGGATCGCCACAGGCGGCAGCCTGGTGATCATTTCCATCCTCGCCACCCTGACGCTCGCGTCTGCCCCGCCAATCTGGGTGCCGATCGGCGCCATCGTCGGCATCGGCTTCTTCAGCGCCTCCAGCACCATGGTGATGACGCATGGCCGCGGCATCATCCCGGACCGGCTGATCGGGCGCGGCATCGCGACGATCAACACCTTCGTGATGCTCGGCGTCGCCTGCATGCAGACGCTATCCGGCATCATCGTCGGCGCTTTCGAACCGCTGGCCGACGGCGCCCGCACCGAAACCGCATACCGCGCGCTGTTTGGAGTGCTCGCCGTGGTGCTGATCGTCGCCGTCGCGATCTACAGCCGCTCGCAGGACGTCAGGCCCAGCGACGAAATGCGCGCCCGTCGGCAACAATAACGGAGGCGAAGTTCTCGAAAAGGTTTCACCGCTCATTTGTCCCTCCTCCGGAAACGGCTACCATCAGTGAGGTCGCGCATTAGCCTTTCTGATATTCTCAGAGATTGCGACCAGTTCAGAATTCCCATTCGCGTCGCGTTGAAGTTCACCAGCGACGAAACCGTGTGACCCTACGCCGAAACCGTTGCTGCAATCCCCGAGAGGTGTGACAATCTTCAGCGTTCCCTGGCTAATTGCTCCCTTGATGACGCTCTCGACCCGCGCGTTCATTACGGCCATCGATCCGGTAAAGGTCCAGCGATCACGAAGATCAGGCGTCATGTCGATGATCGTCACTTCCGCGATCACGGATGCATCGACGTCGGTCGGGACATGGTTAAATATGATGGTTCGTTCTGAGCTCGGGCCGATACAGGCGAGTGCCTGGGTGCATGCAAAGCTGACAACGGCAGAACGAAGACCCCATGCGAGTAGCGTGCTCGTCTTCCAACGTAAGACTCGATCTATCCGGATCATGCAGATGTCCCTCCTCGTGCCCCACACCGTCCCAGAATTTCCAGTTTCCAAAGCAAAGATGCTCCAGCAACCGTCTTCCATCGCGTGTCGTTCGACTTGAGCGTTGCTGGATTTTGCGCCAGCCACACCGACGATGACCTTTTCGCTCGCCTCGGAAAGCCGGCAGGCATTAGCAGCGAGTTTTTAAGCGCCAGATTTATGAACAAAGACGAATTGCGCCAGGCACTCGACGCAGCCTCGCTGTCCGATTTGGCAAGCGATTTGGATGGTGAACGCCGCGACGCGGTTGACCATGTTATCGACCAATTTCGCAGCATCGACGCCGTTGTGAGGCTACCAAAATAGGCGCTCGACAAAGGCGATAATGCCGCCGCCGAGTTGAGTGGTCAGCCTGACAAGCGAAAACGCAATAATGCTTCCAAAAATAAAATTAAAAACGACGTTCACCCAGGTGCACACGATAGCGTCTCCAACCGGGGGGCCTAAGAGCGCAGCCTACAACCACAAGTGGACCCTGGAAACGAAGGACAATTTTAGTAGCTAACGGGGCGTTTACGGGCTCACAGAAACTATGAGACCAATTAAATTTGGGTCGTGGGACACTCACTACGAAGCTCTCACTAGCGATTGCGCCGATGCGGCCAGCAGGCCTTGCGCGCCCGTGCGACCGGTCGCCCATACGGCGGCGCAGCGGTTCATGTTCGGTGGCTTGCCAGATCAAACGCCGCTCAGCGAGCCCGATGTCCGCTTGAGCGCGCATTGCAGACTCAAGTCGGACATCGCGCTGAGTCCGAAAACCTTCACAGACTCGGACGTCGCGGACTAGCTGCGGGATGTCCGCTCTACCCACGATTCGGCCGCCGGGCCGGGTCACGCGCACCATCTCCCTGGCGACATCAAACGGCTTTGGCGCGAACATGGCTCCAAAGATGCTGACGACGAGGTCAAAGCTATGATCCTTCAGCTCGTGCAGATTGGACGCATCGCCTTCCTGAAACCTGCAATTGGTGAGGTCTTGCTCCTTTGCGCGCCTGTTCCCCGCCTCAACAAGATTTCCGGCGATATCGACGCCCAACACGTCAGCTCCAAGTTTCGCCTCCGGCAATGCCGTTGTCCCGTCACCGCATCCGAGATCGAGAACCTTGAGCCCCTTGGTGACTCCGAGGCCCTTGACGAGCGCCTCTCCGCTCTCCCTCATGCTCTGCGCAATGCGTGTAAAGTCGCCTTTTTCCCAGAGTGCCTTGTTCGGATTCATCGCCGTTACTCCCCTCGATGAAAGCAGCATACCAGCTCAAACGCGTGTAGATAGTAGCCGGAATCGGTTTGGCGACTGCAACATGAAATGCCGGTCGATGGCGCAGATGGGTCAATTGGCGACATATGACTGTTGGCGTATAAAGAAAGAGGCCGCCGCCGATCATCAGGGGTGCCAATATTTCCTTCTGAGGAACACGTCGAACAGAATAACCACCATGGCCTGGTGTCAGCAGAACAATACGGGGGAAGGCGCTTCATGTGGATGCAAAACCAGAGCTTGCTGCCTGGCATGGCGGTCATAGCATTTGCGACGGTAACCGCGATCTCTCACTTCACCCCGGCTTCGGCTGCTGATGGTACGGTCAAGATTGGCCTGATTGTCCCAATGACCGGCGGTCAGGCCTCGACCGGCAAGCAGCTCGACAATGCGGTCAAACTGTACATGCAGCAGCATGGCGACACCGTGGCCGACAAGAAGATCGAGGTCATCCTGAAAGACGATGGTGCAAATCCAGAAAACACGAAACGAATTGCGCAAGAGCTGATTGCCAACGACAAGGTCGATATCCTTGCGGGCTTTGGCATCACGCCGACCGCGCTGGCTGTGGCGCCATTGGCGACCCAGGCGAAGATACCGGAAATCGTCATGCTTGCCGGCACGTCGATCATCACCGAGCGTTCACCCTACATCGTGCGCACCAGCTTCACGCTGGCTCAGTCATCTACCATTATCGGGGACTGGGCTGCCAAGAATGGCATCAAAAAGATTGCGACGATGACATCCGACTATGCCCCCGGCAATGATGCCCTGCAATTCTTCAAGGAGCATTTTAGCGCCGGCGGCGGTGAGATTGTCGAAGAGGTCAAGGTGCCGCTGGCGAATCCGGATTTTGCGCCATTCCTGCAACGCATGCGGGATTCCAAACCCGATGCGATGTTCGTGTTCGTGCCGGGTGGGCAGGGCGGCAACTTCATGAAGCAATTTTCCGAGCGCGGTCTGGACAAGAGCGGGATCAAGGTGATCGGCCCTGGTGACGTCATGGATGACGATCTGCTCAACGGCATGGGCGACGCAGCTCTTGGTGCGGTCACCGCGCACATGTATTCCGCCGCGCACCCTTCTCAGAAGAATAAGGATTTTGTGGCGGCCTATAAAAAGGCCTTTAATTCGCGTCCTGGTTTCGTGGCGGTCGGAGGCTATGATGGCATTCATATGATTTACGCGGCCTTGAAGAAGACTGGCGGCAAGGCAGACGGCGATCTTCTGATCGCCGCGATGAAAGGCATGGCATGGGAGAGCCCGCGCGGGCCGATCTCGATCGATCCGGAAACCCGCGACATCGTGCAGAACATCTATATCCGCAAGGTCGAGAGGGTTGACGGCGAACTCTACAACGTCGAATTTCAGACGTTTGACGCCGTGAAAGACCCCGGTAAAACCAGGAAATAATTCGCGGCGCAGGGCGCCACTGCGCGGCCGGTTTGCAAGGACGGAGCGGCGCGGCGTTTAGTTGCCGTGCGGCCTGTCAACCTGCCGCAAACGAGATCGTGGCTTGATCGTAATCGCCCAGGCCCATTCGGCCCTCCGGAAAGATGCCGTGCTGCTCGATCCAATCGAACGACTGCTCAAACACCTCGCGCGAGTAGGGCTCGAAGACAATCCGCTCGCCGGGACCCCACCGCTTCGTGTCCATCGCGGCGTGGAAACGATCCGGAAATTCGTTCTTGTAATAATGCGTATAGAGCTCAGGCCGCAGGTCGATGTCACGCTGCGCCCTTCTCAAGGCGCGGAAATACCGGCGGATGGCTTCCGGGTCCGGCGCGCCCTTGATCATGGCGGCGATCATGAACGTCGTGTCGATCACCTTGCGGAAGCCAAGCTGCTCGGCCAGATAGTATGGCCCGTTGAAAAGCGCTGCCGCCGCGCTTTTCCCCGTGATCAGCAGCTCCATGCGGCGAAACAACATGCCGTCCTCGAATGTCAAATTAATCTTGTCCGGCGGCATGTACTGTTCGAGCGCCTGGATCGTCGAATAGTGGCTGCCGGACTGGAACCCGACCGAAATGGGAACACCAGCGAGATCGGCCGGCGTTCGCACAGCGGAATCGGCGGCAACGAAAATGCCTGAAGGAGCAACGGAATACGCGTCGGCGTAAAGCTTGGTGTGTCCGTTCGAGGCCGCAACGTTCACCGTCCAATGGCATGCGCAGCTCACATCGGCCTCACGCCCCTTCTCGATGCTCTGGAAGGCGCCCTCGTTGACCTTGTTGTGGTGCTGACCTTCTGTCGAGCGGATCAGCTCCTGGAACTCATAATCGAGGCCTTCGGCGAGATAATACCCCTTCTCCTCGGCGACCCATTCCTGCAGGCGAAAGTGCGGTTCTATGATGAATTTGCTCATGGCGCGCCTCCAGATATTTTCAATAAATTTGGCAGCAGGATATCGCCTGATGGTCATTAACACCATGCCGAAACTGGAATAACGTTGCGGGACTTGCGGGTGCTGCGCGTCCTGCTTCAGGAACGCAGCATTACTAAAGCCGCGCTGGTGCTGGAGACGACGCAGCCGGCGATCAGCAAGACCCTGGGGCATCTCAGGAACGATTTTTCGGACCCGCTTTTCGTCCGAAACGGGCATGCGACGCTGCGACCTTGTCTTCCTTATCGGCTCCGCGCGCCACGATCTTCAGCGCGTCATCCGGCAGAGGCCGCTGCAGCGCCTTCGCTTCATCCCACGGCGCGCGCATCCAGACGTCGCGTTCTTCGGGCGTCGTCAGGATGACGGGCATGGCCTTTGGATGTATCGGCTCGACGACCGCATTCGGTGTCGTCGTCAGGAAGCCATAAAGGCCAATGAACTCGCGCCGTCTCATCCTCCCCCAAATCCTCACGAGCCCTACCGTAACAATCTAGATTGGCATTCTAGAGGGGGACCAAAGGCAGGCTCAATGTCTCAAATGGGGTCAAAAGCGGAAGTCGAACAGCACCCTGCCCTCGCCCGCTTTCCCCTCAACAGCTGACATTGCTGCGCCCGCCTTCCAGTTCGTCAGTCAAATCCCGGCCGCGGCACCATGTTCATCAGCATATTGACGTAGCCGCCATCGACGGTGATCTCGTCGCCGTTGACATAGGACGACCGGTCGCTTGCCAGGAACAGGATGACATCGGCGATATCTTGCGGCATGCCGATGCGCCTGACGGGGACGACCGCGGTGCGTCGTTCTGTGACCCCGGGCGTATCGTAAAAGGACTGGCTCATCGGCGTGATGACCATGCCGGGGCTGACGACGTTGCTTCGGATGCCGTGCGCTCCGCGCGCATCGCCTCGAGGCCGGCTCGTCGCGATCGATGGCGGCGACATGGGCACCGGCCCGGGCGAGACTTGACGCGACGGCCCGGCCGGTGCCGCCGCCGTCACCACGCAAACCCGGCCTGACAGGCCAAGCCAGTCGGATGTGTTTTGTACGGTCATCGTTGATTGCTCCGATCCAGCGGGGTGTCGTCGCTTCCGCCCCGACGCAGCGGTTGCAAGATCGCCGGGTGCGGAGGCAAGAAAGGCTATTCGACGTGTCGGATATGTACCCCGACGTTCGTCCTCGGGACATACATCGGCAAACAGTCGGAACCAGAACCATGATGCAACAAAGCGGAACGGCCGAAAGTCAAATCAAAGCGCTTATCGAAGCTTGGGCGGACGCCGTCCGCCGGCATGATCTTTCCGGTATCCTCGCCCATCATGAGCAGGAAATTGTGATGTTCGACGTCCCGCCTCCGCTGCAGTCGCGAGGAATGGATGAGTACAAGAAAACATGGGATCTGTTCTTCAGGTATCACAAGCCGTCACAAGCGTTCGACATAGAGGAGCTTGCAATTACCGCCGGCGAAGATGTCGCCTTCGCCGTCGCCATCGTGCGGTGCGGCTCCGGCACGTTCAGTGGCCCTCCGGAGCAAGGCGGGTTCCTGTTTAGGCTGACAATTGGACTGCTTAACATCGATGGCGACTGGCGTATCGCGCACGAGCATCACTCCGTGCCGTCGACAGACTAGGGTGGGGTGAGATTAGGTTGAAGCAGCAGCGGCGAGCGATCACTTCTCCCTCTCCCCCGCTCTTCACGGGGTCGAGACGAGCGAAGCTCGCTCTTAGAGGGTTGGGGTTAGGGGCTGCTTCCGCAAATTCTCAAGACCAAGTGCCCGCGGTGAGTCCCCCTCACCCGAAATTCTCGCGATGCGAGAATTTCGGCCTCTCCCCGCAAGCGGGGCGAGGTTTAAGGAGTTCACGCGCGCCGCCAGTGCCTCCGCCTACCCAATCCCGGCCGCGACCTGACCGCGCAGCCGTTCCAGACTGAGCAGCGTGTTGGCGCAGGCCTCCGCGACCTCGACGCCCTTGGTCGCAAAATGCTTGCGGAAAAACTCGAAATGCGCCGCGCTCTCATGGAATTGCTGCGGCGTCAGCACCGCGGAGAATACCGGCACTTCGGTGCGCAACTGCACATCCATCAGCGCCTTGATCACGGTGTCGGCGACAAACTCATGACGGTAGATGCCGCCATCGACCACGAGCCCCGCCGCGACGATCGCGGTGTAGCGCCGCGTCTTGGCGAGCAGTTGCGCGTGCAGCGGGATTTCGAACGAGCCCGGCACCTCGAACAGATCGATGCGCGCGGGCGCGATGCCGCGTTGTTCGATCTCGGCGAGGAATGCGATGCGGCATTCCTCGACCACCGCGCGATGCCAGGAGGACTGCACGAAGGCGACCCGCTGCGGTTTTGCAAATCGCGGGTGCGCGGGAACCGGTGGACGATCGATCGTTTGGGGAGGGTCTTTCACTTCGGGAGCATCTTGCAACATCTGATTCATGGCTTTCCTCTTTCAGGACCAGAATCAGGGCATACGGAACGACGCGCCGCGATGGACATGCAGCTGTCGCGACCGTTCTCTTTCATCCGGACTTTAACCGTCGGCCTCGGAATCGCACCGAATCTGCTGACCCTTCCTCAAAGGCTTAAGGAAGGCGCTCGCGGGCTTGGGCTACGTCACCCTTACCGCCGGTGGGGACTTTCACCCCGCCCTGAGAACATCAGCCGCCCGGTATGAACGGCCAAGGAGAATTATGGCGAACGGCGGCTCCGCCAGCAAGGACCTTCGCTATGGGGATTTGGCATGTCCCCATGTCGTCAGGGCGAAACTCCGGGCCGGACGGGAACCGGGAAATTAACGATTAAGGCACGCCAACCGGCGCGCGCGGGGCGAATACCGCGTGCCGGACTCGGCCCGCGCGAATCCGATTCCGGTTTGTTCTCATGGCAAAAGTTAACGCATGAGAAGAGCTGTGGACGAGCGCCGCTTTGCCTGTGGATGGACTCCTCGTGACGTTGCGCGGATTCCGCAAATCACATCACTTGATCCCGGCAGGCCTTGATCCCAAGCTCCGGGTCATCAGGGGATTGCAGTGGGCAGCGGGCGTCAGGCAAGCGCGTGTCGGCGTGCTGTGTGCGTATCAACCATCGTATCTGTATCCAGAAAAACAAGGCCGAGACGGCATGTCCCTCCTCGAAGGCATCATCGATTCCCGGAACAATCCGCTCGCGGTAGTCGAGGACATCGCCGCCGATCACAACTGGTCGTTCGAACGTTCCGGCGAAGACGAGGTGACGATCGTCTCCAAGGGCAACTGGACCGATTACCAATTGTCCTTCACCTGGATGACCGAGATCGAGGCGCTGCATCTGGCCTGCGCCTTCGACATGAAAATTCCCGGTCCGCGCCGCGCCGAGGTGCAGCGGCTGATCGCTGGAATCAACGAGCAATTGTGGATCGGGCATTTCGATATCTGGACCCACACCGGCATGATCATGTACCGGCAGGCGCTGGTCTTGCCCGGCGGCATCACCGCTTCGACCGCGCAATGCGAGAGCATGCTGGTCGGCGCCATCCACGCCTGCGAGCGCTATTATCCAGCGTTCCAGTTCGTGGTGTGGGCCGGCAAATCCGCGCCCGAAGCCATGAGCGCGGCGATGTTCGACACCGAGGGCGAGGCGTAGGCGGTCTCGCCTCGGCGTTTCACCACACTCGGCGTCGTCCCTGCGAAAGCAGTGACCCCAGCGTGAGCGCAATTGCGCTCATCGCGGCGCCCTGACACCAGCGTTCGGGTAAAATGCTTGTGGCCTGTCTTTCGCTTCACTAGAACGCTGGTGGTTATGGGTCCCTGCTTTCGCAGGGACGACGAGTTGTTTGTGGTGACGGCTTTGAACTCCAGTAATGCCCTGAACGATATCAAAGGCACCATCGTCCTCGCCGGCGCGGGGAAGATGGGCGGCGCGATGCTGTCGGGCTGGCTGGCGCAAGGGCTCGACCCGCGCCTCCTCGGTGTGATCGAGCCGCACCCCTCCGCCGAGATCGGCGCGCTGGTGACAACAGGCGTTCGCCTCAATCCAACCCCGAAAGAGATCGGCGCCGTCGCCACCCTGGTGGTCGCGCTGAAACCGCAGATGTTCCGCGAAGCTGGCCCGATGTTACAGCGCTATGCCGGATCATCGACGCTGGTGGTCTCGATCATGGCGGGCACCACCATCGCATCGATCACGGAGGCCTGCGGCGGCAGCGTGGTTCGCGCGATGCCCAACACGCCGGCGGCGATCGGCCGCGGCATCACGGTCGCGGTCGCCGCGAAAAATGTCAGCCCCGGGCAGCGCGCGGTCGCCGACGCGCTGCTCCGCGCCACCGGATCGGTCGAGTGGGTCGATGACGAGAATTTGATGGACGCGGTGACCGCCGTCTCCGGTTCCGGCCCGGCCTATATTTTCCTGCTCGCCGAGGAACTGGCGCGCGCCGGCGTCGAAGCCGGGCTGCCGCCTGATCTTGCAACCAGGCTGGCCCGCGAAACCGTCGCCGGCTCCGGCGAATTGCTGCATCGCTCCGACCTTCCATCGGCCACGTTGCGCGAGAATGTGACCTCGCCCGGCGGCACCACGGCCGCGGCGCTGGAAGTGCTGATGGGACCCGATGGCATGCAGTCGCTGTTGACCCGCGCGGTCGCCGCGGCGACCAAGCGATCGAAAGAGCTGGCGAAGTAATTTTTCGCTCCGACCGTCATGCTGAGGTGCGAGCCTCTTTCGGCGAGCGTCAAAGGATGACCGAGACCGGGGCAAGCGGCCATCCTGCGAGGCGCGCAAAAGCGCGCACCTCAGGATGACGGCGAAATGCGCGGCTGTCGTTAGCTCGTCCCAAACCGCTTGTTGAACGTCGCGAGATTGACCAGACCGCGGGCGTGGCCGCCCTCGCCGATCTTGCGCTCGCCCTCAAAAGCTTCGACCTCGAAACGGATCACCCGGCGCTCCACCGCGATCACCCGTGCCGTGGTGCGCACCAGCGCGCCGACCGGCGACGCCGCGAGGTGGCGGATGTCGACCTCGGTGCCGACCGTGACCCAGCCCGGTTCGAGATAAGGGTTGACGGCATCGGCAGACGCCATTTCCATTTCCATGATCATCATCGGCGTCCCGAACACCGCCGGCATCGTCGGGATGACGTGCCTGACGGTGCGATCGGGCGTCACCGTCAAGGTGCGCTCGGCGCTCATGCCGACCTTGATGATTTCGCGTGCGTCCATGGAATCGTCCGAGAATGCCTCACATCACCGCGTCGTCCCGGCGAACGCCGGGACCCCTACCGCGTGATGTCGCGTTGGGGCAGGAAGGCCGACGCCTTCCAAACAATCGACGCCAGTGGTTATGGGTCCCGGCGTTCGACGACCCGGGTCAGCGCTACTTGCTCTGCGCCGCCCTGCGCTCGACAAAAGTCTTGCCGCCCTTCATCTTGTGGGCCAGCGGCGCTTCGTTGATCTGGATCACGACGGCGTCGGCCTCGACGCCGAGGTTCTTCACCAGCGCCTGCGTGATGTCGCGCATCATGCCGGCCTTCTGTTCATCGGTGCGGCCGGCGGCCATGCTGATGGTGATTTCAGGCATTGTTGTCACTCCCTTTTCTCTTGCTGCTTGCCACAAACACGATCCTCATCCTGAGGAGCGGCCCGCTTGGCCGCGTCTCGAAGGATGCGCCTATTGTCCCCATGGTTCGAGACGGCGCAAGAGCGCCTCCTCACCATGAGGTTATTTCCACCTCACGTCATGCAGCAAAAGCAGCTCGCGCACTGTTTTGACAAGCTCATTTTCAGGAACCTTGCGTTGCGCTCTTGCCTGTCTCTCCAAATAGTCGTCGCGAGCTTTATCCAGCTTCGCTAATTCTGCACCGACGATCAGATCCTTTATGACCACCTGTGGGCCCGCGGGATCGTCCTTCTCGTCCGAGCCCTGAATGATCACACACGGCGAATTGCGCCTGTCGGCATATTTGAGCTGGTTGCCCATGTTCTTGGGGTTGCCGAGATACAGCTCGGCGCGGATGTTGGCGTTGCGCAGGGCCGCGACCATCTTCTGGTAGTCGGCGACGCGCTCGCGGTCGAACACGGTGACAACGACGGGGCCAAACTCCGGCGTGGTGTCGAGCTTGCCGAGCATCGTGAGCGCGGCCTGCAGCCGCGACACGCCGATGGAAAAACCGGTGGCCGGCACAGGCTCGCCGCGGAAGCGCGAGACCAGTCCATCATAACGCCCGCCGCCACCGACCGAGCCGAAGCGCACTGCGCGGCCTTTTTCGTCCTTGGTGTCGAGGGTCAGTTCAACTTCGTAGACCGGGCCGGTGTAATATTCGAGACCGCGGACGACGGAAGGATCGATACGGATGCGGTCGGGACCGTATCCAGATGCATCAACGAGTTTCCTCATCTCTTCCAGTTCTTCGCGCCCGCGCTGGCCAATTTCGCTATCGCGCAGCCGTATATCAATCTGTGCAACCTTTTCCTCGGTATCGCCTGCTTGCTCGATAACGCTGGTCACTAAAACGATATCAGCGCGTTGCAGTCCGGCGCCTTTCGTAAAATCCCCGGACTCATCTTTGCGACCGTCACCGAGCAGCTGCTCAACTCCAGAAATACCCAATCGATCTAACTTATCGATCGCCCGCATGATGGTCAGCCACTGAGCGTCGTCGGTTACGCCGATTGCGTCTCTTACCCCATCGAGCACCTTGCGGTTGTTCACCTTCACCACATAGCTGCCGCGGGGAATGCCGAGCGCTTCCATGGTGTCGGCGGCCATCATGCACATCTCGGCGTCGGCGGCGGGCGAGGCTGAGCCCACCGTGTCGGCGTCGAACTGCATGAACTGGCGGAAGCGGCCGGGGCCCGGCTTCTCGTTGCGATAGACATAGCCTTCGCGGTAGCTGCGATAGGGTTTTGGCAAACTGTCAAAATTTTCCGCGACATAACGCGCCAGCGGCGCGGTCAGGTCGTAGCGCAGCGAAATCCACTGCTCGTCGTCGTCCTGGAACGAGAACACGCCCTCATTGGGCCGGTCCTGGTCGGGGAGGAATTTGCCGAGCGCGTCGGTGTATTCCATCGCCGGCGTCTCCACCGGCTCGAAGCCGTAGCGCTCGAACACTTCGCGGATCTTCTCGACCATGGCGCGGGTCGCCGCGATCTCGGCGGGACCGCGATCGGCGAGCCCGCGCGGCAGGCGCGCTCTGAGTTTTTGCGGTTTTTTGGGTTTCTCGGCCATGGGCGGCGTTGGTACCAGCGCAGGCGCGACGCGGCAACCGGGGCTGGCTGATCAATTGAGCCCGTCATGGCCGGGCTTGTCCCGGCCATCCACGTCTTTCTTCGGCGCCGAGCCCAAGAACGTGGATGCCCGGGACAAGCCCGGGCATGAAGAATTGAGATTGCGGAAGCGGCGGAATAATTCCTCCGCCGGTCACAGGACCTTTCGGATCCAGTTGTGCGGGTCGGCCACGCGACCGTACTGGATGTCGACCAGCTTCTTGCGCAGCCCCATGGCGACGGGGCCGGCCGCGCCGCCGCTGACGAGAAAATCGCCGCTCGCGGAACACACCTTGCCGATAGGCGAGATGACGGCCGCCGTGCCGCAGGCGAAGGCCTCTTTCAACTTGCCGCTGGCGGCGTCGGCGCGCCACTGGTCGATCGTGTAGGCCTCCTCGCGCACGTGCGCGCCGGAATCCTTTGCAAGCGCGATGATCGAATCGCGGGTGATGCCCGGCAGAATCGTGCCGAGCGGCGGCGTCAGCAGCGAACCGTCGTCGAACACGAAGAAGACGTTCATGCCGCCGAGTTCCTCGATGTAGCGGCGCTCGACCGCATCGAGGAAAACGACCTGATCGCAGCCGTGATCAATGGCCTCGGCCTGTGCACGCAGGCTCGCGGCGTAATTGCCGCCGCATTTGACGGCGCCGGTGCCGCCGATCGCGGCGCGCGTGTAATTCTCCGACACCCAGATCGACACGGGCGCAGGTCCGCCCTTGAAATAGGAGCCGACCGGCGAGGCGATGACGGCGAAGATGTATTCCGCGGAAGGCTTCACGCCGAGGAAGACCTCGCTCGCGATCATGAAGGGCCGCAGGTAGAGACTGCCCTCGCCGCCCGGCATCCAGGCACGGTCGATGCGCACGAGCTGCTCGACCGCTTCGATGAACACAGGCTCGGGCAGCGGCGCCATGGCCATGCGCTCAGCCGAATTCCGGAAGCGCCGGGCATTGGCGTCGGGGCGGAACAGGTTCACGCCTCCGTCGTCGCGCTTGTAGGCCTTGAGGCCTTCGAAAATCTCCTGCGCGTAGTGCAGGACGGCTGCGGCCGGATCGAGCGGGAAATTCGCGCGGGATTCGACGCGCGCGCCATGCCAGCCCTTCGCCTGATTGTAGCGGACCACAGCCATGTGGTCGGTGAAAATCCGGCCGAAGCCCGGGTCCACGAGCCTTGCCGCGCGCTCCTTCTCCGACGTCGGATTCGTCGCAGGCTGGATTTCGAATTTCAAACCCGGAACCGGCGCGATTTCCGGCGTCGGCCTGACTTCTCCGGGCCTGCTGGCCCGATTTCGGGCAGATTTATCGAACGAAACCCCCATGGGCTTTCTCCCGGATTGACGCTGCTCGCGTGCTTCGCGCCGTGGCGCTGTTGGTTACGCCTGGCCCCCACCTAAACCAGCTTTGCGGCTGGTTTCCAATGTCGCAGGTCCGTAAGGACATGCTTTTGCGGAATGCGGAAGTCCAGTATGTTTGCCGAAATGCCGCTCGACAATCTCAACGGTAGACACATTCGCGGCCCTCGCCGCCATTCCTGGCCTTCTCCTGCCGCCGTCACCGCTGAACGAAACGACCTAATGTTTCGTCGCGGCTGACAGTTTTGTAACATTGAACCCAAGATATGTCAATATGGCTGACATAAATTTCTCAAACCCCTCCCCCGATCCCGATTCGCGGTCAGCCGAGGCGCGATCCTCGACCGCTCGATCCGGCAATTTGCGCTGGGATATCATCGAGCTGTTGTTCTTCGCCTACCGGGATTTCGTTGGCGACGCCGACCACGAGCTGGAGGCTTTCGGATTCGGCCGGGCGCATCACCGGGTGCTGCATTTCGTCCACCGCTATCCCGGCCTGAAGGTGGCGGACCTCTTGGACGTGCTGCGCATCACCAAGCAGTCGCTGGGACGGGTTCTCAAGCAATTGCTCGATGAAGGGTATATCGTGCAGAGGACCGGCAACAACGACCGGCGGCAACGCCTTCTTTTTGCCACCGCAAAGGGCGAGGCGCTGGTGGGCAAGCTCGCAGGCCTGCAGACCGATCGGATCAACCGCGCGCTGCGGGACATCGGTCCAACGGGCGCGGATACGGTGCGGCAGTTCCTGCGCGCGATGATCGACCAGGACGATCCCGACAAGGTGCTGGAAACGATCCTGGCAACCGGCGGCGCAACCGCAAAGGCAAAGGAATAAACGTGCCCCAGGCCGCAACCCTCGCACGGACGCCGCCGCGACCGGCCGACGATGCCCCGCATCTGCTGCTGGTCGATGACGACCGCCGCATCCGCGATCTGTTGTCGCGCTTTCTCTGCGGCGAGGGCTACCGCGTCACCACGGCGATGAGCGCCAGCGACGCCCGCGCCAAGCTGCTCGGCCTGCATTTCGATCTCTTGATCCTCGACGTCATGATGCCGGGTGAAACCGGGTTTGATCTCGCCCGCTTCATCCGCACCTCATCGTCGGTGCCGATCATCATGCTGACGGCGCGCCATGAAGCCGAAGCCCGGATCGAGGGCCTGCAGATCGGCGCCGACGATTATGTCGCCAAGCCGTTCGAGCCGCGCGAGCTGATCCTGAGAATCGGCAATATTCTCAAGCGCACCGCGCCGCCGCCGGTGGAGACGCTGGAGCAGATCGCGTTCGGGCCCTACGTCTATCATCTCGACCGCGGCGAACTGCGCCAGGGCGAGGAGACCATTCATCTCACCGACCGCGAACGCGAGATGCTGCGCATTCTCGCCGCGACACCGGGCGACACCGTGCCGCGCAGTGCGCTGACCGGCGACGGCACGGTCAACGAGCGCGCGGTGGACGTGCAGATCAACCGGCTCAGGCGCAAGATCGAACGCGACCCCGCCAATCCGCTGTTCCTGCAGGCGGTACGCGGCATCGGCTATCGCCTGGTCGCTTCGCCTTGAGTAAATCTCCGATGAGCCTTGCCCGATGAGCACGCTCGACACCGGCCTGACGCTGATCCGCACCGCCGCAGGCCGCGTCTCCGCGGCCAATAGCTGGATGGGCAACGCCTTCAAGGGCTGGATGCCGACGGGGCTTTATGCCCGCGCCCTCCTGATCATGATCGTGCCCATGGTCATTCTGCAGACGGTGGTGGCGTTCGTGTTCATGGAGCGGCACTGGAACACGGTTACGCGGCGGCTGTCGGCGGCGGTGGTGCAGGACATCGCCAGCCTGATCGACGTCTACAAGGGTTATCCGCAGGACAAGGACCGCGCCCAGTTGCGGCGCATCGCCCAGCGGCTGGCGCTGGTGGTGGACTTTCTCCCGGTCGGCGACATGCCGCCGCCCGGCCCAAAACCGTTCTTCTCGCTGCTCGACCAGACGCTCTCGGTGCAGCTCGGCCGGCAAATTGCAAAACCGTTCTGGATCGACACCGTCGGCCGCTCCAACCTGGTGGAAATCCGCATCCAGCTCGACGACGCCGTGATGCGCATCTTCGCCCAGCGCAGCGCGGCCTACGCCTCGAATTCGGAGATTTTCATCTTCTGGATGCTGGGGACTTCATCGATCCTGCTGATCGTCTCGGTGCTGTTCCTGCGCAACCAGATCAAACCGATCCTGCGCCTTGCGGACGCCGCCGAAAGCTTCGGCAAGGGCCGCGAAGCGCCGAACTTCCGCCCCCGCGGCGCGCGGGAAGTGCGCCGCGCCGCGCAGGCGTTCCTGGAGATGAAATCGCGCATCGAGCGCTCGATCGAGCAGCGCACCGCGATGCTGGCCGGCGTGTCGCACGATCTGCGCACCATCCTGACCCGCTTCAAACTCGAGCTGGCGTTGATCGGCGACAGTCCGGAGGTCGACGGCATGCGTCGGGATGTCGACGAGATGTCCGGCATGCTGGAGGACTATCTGGCTTTCGCGCGCGGCGACAGCGGCGAGCAGGCGCAGCCGACCGACATGACGCTGGCGCTGGAGGAGTTGCGCAGCGACGCCGAGCGCAACGGCCACGCCGCCACCGTCAAGTTTCACGGACTCCCCGTGGTGACGGTGAAGCCGGCCTCGTTCAAGCGGTGCCTCGCCAACCTCGTCTCCAACGCGGCGCGGCACGCCAACGCGATTTCGATCACGGGCCACCGCGATCACCGCTATCTGACGGTGACAGTCGATGACGACGGACCGGGCATTCCGCCCGGCATGCGCGAGGAAGTGTTCAAGCCGTTTTTGCGGCTGGACGGCGCCCGCAACCAGGATGAGGGCGGCACGGGCTTAGGCCTCGCGATCGCCCGCGACATCGCGCGCTCGCATGGCGGCGATATCATGCTCGGCGACAGCCCAATGGGCGGGCTTCGCGCCAGGGTGCGGATACCGGTGTAACGAAGCGGCGTCAGCTTCGGCGCCACGCTTCGATCGAATAGTCCGTCTTCAGTACAGCGTGCGCACTGGCCGGTCGTTGGCGCCATACGGCACCCAGCGGCAGGCGAAGGAAATGTAGCCGCCATATTGCGCGTCGACGGCAAGGAATTTCACCACCTTGCTATAACGCGCGCAGTGATCGACCGCGAGCTGACGGACATCCGTCTGCGCCGCCAGCGCATAGGCGATGATGCCGCCGGTGTCATTGCCCTGGAATGGCGGCACCCGGTCAGCCCGCGCCGGCGCGCACGCCAGTATCCCACACACGGCAACCAGGCTGGCGGCTCCAATCATTCGCATCGCAGACTCCATTTGGCTCGGGGCACCTTAAAGCGCATCGCTGGCCTTGGAAAGAACGGCCGGCGATTCGACACGGAGTTATTGGAAAGGTGTTGCCGCGTTGCACTTGACCTCGTCCGGGCTTCGCGGCACCGTCAGCCAGTTGGATCATCCGGCGGATTGCCCATGCGCGACCTCTCCACATCCTTGAAAAGACTCGGTCTTGGCGCCGCGCTCGGCGTGCTGTTCGGCCTGTTTGCCTTCGGCCAGGCGGCCCAGGCCGCCTATCCCTGGGAGCTGAATTTCTGGCTCTCGGGCCCCCGCTATGACGGGCGGGTAGCCGAATGTGAACGCGCGCTGGGCACCATCACCAGCCAGTTTCAGGAAAAAGAGAGCACGTTCTGGAATTCTTCCCTGCAGATCACCGCCTATGGCGCGATCCACGAGACCGCATTCCGGCCCTGGCTATCCGACAACATTCCGCGCCGCTACTGCAGCGCCGACGTCATGCTGAGCGACGGCAAGCGGCACACCGTGCATTATTCGATCATCGAGGACGGCGGTTTTGCCGGCTTCGGCCAAGGCGTCGAATGGTGCGTCACCGGGCTCGATCGCAACTGGGCCTATAATCCCGGCTGCAAGGCCGCCCGGCCCTGATCCTGAGGCCCGGTTTTTTCCCGTCTGACTTCGCTCGCCGCCTTCCCTTATTTTGTTCTTGAAATGTTCTCGTCGTCTGCTAGGCTCCTGTACGATCTGCGTATGGGGGGCGTCGCCATGTTTTATTTTCCAAGCACACTGATTTCGCGGTTTTTGATCTCGCTTGCCCTGCTCGCCCTTGCGGGGCTGACCGGCCTCGCCGGGGCGGCGTCGGCGCAGGATCGCCGGCAGAATGCATCCGGCGAGTTCGATTTCTACGTGCTGTCGCTGTCGTGGTCGCCCTCGTTCTGCGAGGAGGCGTCGGAACGCGGCAGCAGCGGGCGTTCGCAGGTCCAGTGCGGCGGCCGGCCGTTTTCCTTCGTGGTCCACGGCCTGTGGCCGCAATATGAGCACGGTTTTCCCAACTATTGCCAACGGCCGTCGCCGCGGCTCGATCGCAATATCATGTCCTCGATGCTGGATCTGATGCCGGCGCCCGGGCTGATCTTCAGCGAGTGGGACAAGCACGGCACCTGCTCGGGACTATCGGCGCGGGCCTATTTCGAGACCATCCGCAAGGCCCGCTCCGCGGTGAAAATTCCCGAAGAATATCTGGAATTGTCCGCGCCGAAGACAGTAGCGCCCGCCGATATCGAGGACGCCTTCATCAAGGTCAATCCCGGCTTGAGCGCTTCGGCAATCGCGGTGACCTGCGACAAGACGCGGCTCGGCGAAGTGCGGATCTGCATGAGCAAGGATCTGCAGTTCCGTGCCTGTGAGGAAATCGATCGCCGCGCCTGCCGCCGCGACCAGGTGATCATGCCGCCGATGCGCGGTGGGTAAGCGCCGCAGAAGGTGCCCCGGATGCTGCGCGCCGCGCTTGCGGCGCGGTGCGCTGCTGATCCGGGGTCACAGCCTTACGACTGTCCTGGGTCCCGGCTCTGCGGAGCAGCGCTAAAAGCGCTGCACCGCGTCCGGGACACGCAACTCAGAGCCTCTTTGCCCAATGGGCTGCCGTGGCGTACTGCTGGCGCCATGAACTATCGTCACGCCTTTCATGCCGGCGGCTTTGCCGACGTCATCAAGCACATCCTGCTGGTACGCATTCTGACCCATCTGCAGGACAAGCAGGCCGCATTTCGCGTCATCGACACCCATGCCGGCGCCGGGCTCTACGATCTCACCGGCGAGGAGGCAAACCGCGGCGGCGAGTGGCTCACGGGTATTGCGCGGATGATGCAGGCGCGGTTCTCGGAAAACACCGCGCCCCTGATAAAACCCTATCTTGATATCGTCAGGGCCTTCAACCCAGAGCGCGACCTCAAGGCCTATCCCGGATCGCCGCTGATTGCGCGCGCGCTGCTGCGGCCGCAGGATCGCCTGACCGCGTGCGAAGTCGAGCCGAAAGCGCGCAAGCGCCTGATCGACGCGCTGCGCCGCGATCCCCAGGCCCGCGTCGTCGACCTCGACGGCTGGGTGGCGTTGCCGGCCTTCGTGCCGCCGAACGAGCGCCGCGGCCTGGTCCTGATCGATCCGCCTTACGAGCAGAAGGACGAGTTCGAACGGCTAGCTGCGGGTTTCGCCGAGGCCTTCGCGAAATGGCCGACCGGCAGCTACCTGCTGTGGTATCCGGTGAAAAGCCGGCGTGCCACCGACAGCCTTGCCCGGCATGTCACCGAGGCAGCCGGCGCCGCCACGCCTGCCGGCAAATGTCTGCGTCTGGAGTTCAGCGTCGCGCCGCAGACCGCAGGCGCCGCCCTCGCCTCGGCCGGTCTTTTGGTCGTCAATCCGCCGTGGACGCTGATGGGTGAACTCAGGGCAATCCTTCCCGAACTTGAAAAGCCGCTCGGCCAAGGCGGCGCCGGCCGGTTCAGGCTCGAGACGCCCAAACTTTAGCCAGGCGCCCGGCACCTGGGCGCCGCGAAAAGTCCGATTTGAGTCGTAGGCAATTTGCCGGGAACCGTATTATGCTTAAGGCATTAGGACCGGCTTTACGTTCCGCTCCCGCGAATGGTAGCGGCGGAGTGACAAGGCCTCGATATTTTAAAGACGGATCGGCGTTGACAGCCTAATCCGCACAAATGGCCAAGCTTTCCGGCAGCGAATTTCCGGTCGGGCCGATACGCTTTAAGGCGCGTAGCGGCGAAGCAATGCGGGGGAGGAGTTTCCCGATGGCCATGACTGGTACGGTCAAGTTCTTCAATGGAGAACGTGGCTATGGCTTCATCAAGCCCGATGACGGCGGCCGCGATGTGTTCGTGCACATCACCGCGGTGGAGCGGGCCGGGTTGAAGGACCTGACCGAAGGACAGCGCATCACATTCGAGGTCGAACCGGACAAGAAGGGTAAAGGCCCCAAGGCGGTCAACCTGGTGATTTCGTCTTAGATAGCGCCTGTCTTAAAAAAATCCCGGCCGCAAAGCGGCCGGGAGGTTGCGGTAGGATGTTTTCTTGTTGCTATCAGAAGTGATAGTTGACGCCGGCGCGCACCAATCCGAACCGGTAACCGTTCGACACGCCGGTGATGGTGAAGTTGTCGTTCGCGAGATCGACGTAGAGATATTCGATCTTGGCGCTCCAGTTCTGGGCGAAGCCGAATTCGGCGCCGACGCCCGCGGTCCAGCCGGCATTGGTATGGGATTCCGACAGGCCGAAGGTCTCGCCGCGCAATTCGCCGAACGCCAGACCGCCCGTGCCATAGAACAAGATGTTGCTGAACGCATAGCCGGCGCGGCCGCGCACCGTGCCGAACCACGGGTTTGAAAACTTCCAGGGCGCAAATGTATCGTCAGCGCCGGTCGCCTGGATGTCGCCCTCGACGCCGAACACCCACGGGCCGGTCTGCCAGTTGTAGCCGCCCTGGACGCCGCCCGAAAAACCCGATGGCTTGGTCGGATTGTGATCGACCGAGCCCCAGGCATAACCGAGATTGGCGCCCAGATAGGGGCCGGCCCAGCTATAGACATTGAGCGGCTGGTTGACGGTGTAGGGAGCGTGCGATCCATAGGGAAGGTCGGCCGCCTGCGCCGATGCCGTCCAACCCGCAGCGATCAACGCCACTGCGCCCAATCCGAGCCTGTTCATCTTACTCTCCCACGCGACTACCGCGACCGCCTGCCGCACGCCAAAACGCCTGGCGCAATGCGGGCCCGCACGGTTACGGAATTCCACTTTTTACCGATAAGATTTATCGAGACTTTTAAGTTAAAGGGTTGTTAAGGCCGGTTACCGGCCGTTTCTCATTCTTAAGAAAGTGTTACGAGGAACATCCGGCGCCTTGCGATCGCGCCGGACGGCGCGGCTTTCATTGCCGCGGCTGCGCTGGCGATGCGCGTTGGCAGCGCCTAAGTTCAGGCTGATGGATCAGGATTCTACCGATAACCCGAAGGCGTCCGGCCGGCAGACGGCGCGGCGTGGTTCTGAGCCGGTTCCGCCCCGAGCGGATTTGCCGCCGCAAGAGGCGAGCGCGGGGGATATCGATCCCGCCATGGCCGCCACCGACGAGGACGACGAGACGCTGCTGCCGGAGGTTCCCGAGGAGCCCGGCGAAGCGATTCCGGAAGGTCGGCTTGCGGTCGGCCACGCCACGATCGAACAGGCGGTGCGCCTCGCCCCGACCTCGCCCGGCGTCTATCGCATGCTGAACGCGGCAAACGACGTGCTCTATGTCGGCAAGGCCAAAAACGTCCGCAAGCGGCTCGCCTCTTACGCAAGAATCACGGCGGTCCAGCCGGCCCGCATCATGCGCATGATCGCTGCGACCGCCTCGCTTGAGATCATATCGACCTCGACCGAAACCGAGGCGCTTCTGCTCGAGGCCAACCTGATCAAGCAGTTGCGGCCGCGCTTCAACGTCCAACTGCGCGACGACAAGTCGTTTCCCTATATCCTGATCACCGGCGATCACTGGGCGCCGCAGATCCTCAAGCATCGCGGTGCGCAAACGCGGCCCGGCCGATATTTTGGTCCGTTTGCCTCCGCAGGCGCGGTCAATCGCACCATCACGGCGCTGCAGCGCGCCTTTTTGGTGCGCTCCTGCACCGACGCGTTCTTTGAAAGCCGCACGCGGCCCTGCCTGCTCTATCAAATCCGGCGCTGTTCGGGGCCGTGTACCGGCGAGATCGATTTTCCCGGCTATACCGAACTGGTGCGTGAGGCGAAGGACTTCCTTTCCGGCCGCAGCCATCTGGTCAAGCAACAGCTGGCGGGCGAAATGGAGAAGGCTTCCGCCGAGCTCGCGTTTGAGACCGCGGCGCTTTATCGCGACCGCCTCGCGGCGCTGTCGGCGATCCAGTCGCAGCAGGGCATCAATCCGCGCACCGTGGAGGAAGCCGACGTGTTCGCCATCCATCAGGAGGGCGGCTATTCCTGCGTCGAGGTATTCTTCTTTCGCACCGGCCAGAACTGGGGCAACCGCGCCTATTTTCCGCGCGCGGAGAAATCGTTCACCCCGGAAGAGGTGCTGGCCTCGTTCCTGGCGCAGTTCTACGACGACAAGCCGCCGCCGAAACTCATTCTGTTGTCGCACGGAATCGAGGAATGCGAACTCCTGGCCAACGCGCTTTCCATCAAGGCGGGCTTCAAGGTGGAAGTTTCCACGCCCCGGCGCGGCGAAAAGAAGGAACTGGTCGCGCACGCACTCATCAATGCGCGCGAGGCGCTCGGCCGCAAGCTGGCCGATACCGCGACGCAGGGCCGGCTGCTGCAGGGGCTCGTGGCCACGCTCGAGCTGCCGCGCCCGCCGAAGCGGATCGAGGTCTACGACAACAGCCATATCCAAGGCACCAACGCGGTGGGCGCCATGATCGTGGCGGGGCCGGACGGCTTCATCAAAAACCAGTATCGCAAATTCAACATCAGGTCCGAAGGCCTGACGCCGGGCGACGATTACGCGATGATGCGCGAGGTGCTGCAGCGGCGCTTCAAGCGGCTGCTTACGCCGGCGGCGGAGGGGGATGCCGCCAAACCCAGGGCGGACGACGATTCGTTTCCGCAATGGCCCGACCTCGTCATCATCGACGGCGGCCGCGGCCAGCTCAACGCGGTCAGGGAGATTTTCGAGAGCCTCGGGCTGACGCAGGTGTCGCTGCTGGCGGTCGCCAAGGGCCCGGACCGCGACGCCGGCCGCGAGACCCTGTTCATGCCGGACCGCGAGGCCATCAAGCTGGAGCCGCGCGACCCGGTGCTGTATTTTATTCAGCGGCTGCGCGACGAGGCGCATCGCTTCGTGATCGGCTCGCACCGCAAGCTGCGCAAAAAGGACATTCGCGAAGCGGGGTTGCAGGAAATCCCCGGCATCGGCCCGTCACGCAAACGTGCCTTGCTGCACCATTTCGGAACGTTGAAGGAGATCGAGCGGGCTTCGATCGCCGATCTCGGCAAGGTTCCCGGGGTCAGCGCGGAAAGCGCGCGCAAGATTTTCGAGTTTTTCCACGCGCAGCCGGGCTAAAGGCGGGTTTCGAGTCATATTGGCGGCATCTGCAAGGGATCGTGTGCGCCGGGCGGTTGACCTTCATGCTTGAGCGGTATTGGTAAGGCGGATGAACATTGCGACCACACGAGGGGCGGCCAGGAACTCGCTGTCCCTCCCGAATATCCTGACTTATGCCAGAATCGCCGCCATCCCGGTGGTGGTCGGTTGCATCTACGCGCAGGCCATCATGGACGGCCCACTGTGGCTGCGGTGGGTGGCGCTGGCCGTGTTCATTGCCGCGGGAGTTACTGATTTTCTCGATGGCTACTATGCGCGAATCTGGGACCAGCAGTCGGCGTTCGGCCGGATGCTCGATCCGATCGCCGACAAGCTGTTGGTGGCATCCTGCCTGCTGATGCTGGCCGCGGACGGGATCATTCACGGCTGGACGCTGTGGGCCGCCATCGTGATCCTGTGCCGCGAAATCCTGGTGTCGGGGCTGCGGGAATATCTCGCCGCGTTGCGGGTCAGCGTTCCCGTGACCAAGCTTGCCAAATGGAAAACCACGGTCCAGCTGGTCGCGATCGGGTTCCTGCTTGCCGGCGAGGCCGGCGATCAGGTGATCCCGATCACCACCCAGATCGGCCTGCTGCTGCTGTGGATTTCGGCGATTGTCACGATCTACACCGGCTGGGACTATTTCCGCGCCGGCATTCATCACCTCATCAAGGAGGATGAGGCATGAAGGTCAAATACTTCGCCTGGGTGCGCGAACGGATCGGCAAAGCGGAGGAAACGGTCGAGCCGCCGCCGAGCGTCCGTACCGTGGACGATCTGATCGGCTGGCTGGCGGGACGCGGCGAAACCTAT
>Ga0207667_10001991_pt1 | contig 25616 bp, 20 predicted proteins | sample KBSCornC52_FD_184301 | JGI IMG/M metagenome (GOLD analysis project Ga0207667, IMG submission 184301) | Corn rhizosphere microbial communities from Kellogg Biological Station, Michigan, USA - KBS Corn C5-2 (SPAdes) (version 2) | ecosystem: Host-associated > Plants > Roots > Rhizosphere > Soil ...
GCTGCTGGCGCTCACGCTCGTGCTGGGCGTGTACGGAATCGAGCGCAGCCTGTGGCTGGATGAAGCCTGGGTCGCGAATTCTGTAAATGCTCCCACGTTAGGCGGGATGTTCTACTATCCCAACTGGTTGCAGACTAGCCCGCCCCTTTTCCTTCTCCTGGCCCGCGCCGCCATTCGAGTGTTCGGATTGTCGACTGTGGTGCTGCGCAGCGTTCCGTTACTGCTGTCGGTGGTGGCCGTGTGCGCAATGTTAGGCGCTGCCCGCCGATTGGTCTCGCCGCCATTGGCTGTGCTGGCGGCGGCCACACTCGCGTTTCATCCGACGGTGGTCGAATACTTCCGTTCTTTTAAACAATACGGCGGAGAAGTCGCGGCGACGGGAGCGGTTCTATGGGCTGCGATCACATATTTACAAGAGCCGGCGCGAAAGCGGTTCTACGTCCTGCTGGGTGTGACCATCACGGCCATGACGCTGTCGTATCCGACTGTCTTTCTGCTGCCGGGATTGATTTTGGTGGTTGCTCTTGGTGATCGCGCCCGGGCGATTACACTTGCGGGAATCGCAGGCGCCGTGAGCGCTCTCCTGTATTTGTTCCTGGTCCGCCCGAATTACACGCCAGCGCTGCGCGCGTACTGGATGAGCGATCCGGGTAACTGGCTAACGCCGGGGATGCTTACAGCCGTCGCATTTTGCGCAGTGGTGGCCGCACGACTCGCGTTTAATCGCGACCGGATATCCATCTTGCTACTGACGCCGTGCGTCCTGCTCTTCGCCAGCGAATTACTAGGCTGGTATCCCGCCAGTCCACGCACCCAGTTGTTCGTTCGACCCTGCTTCCTGCTGCTTTTGGCGATGAACGTGGAGGATCTAATCACCGTTACGAAATTGCGACGAAGGCCAGTCGATATCGTGGTGGTTCTGGCGACCGTCATCGTGATGTTCCTCGGCGTGCGCAAACAGTTCCACGAAGGCCGCTTCCAGCCGGAAGAGGACATATCCGGAGCGGTTCGCTATCTGCGCAAGAACGTGGGTCCGTCGGATTTAGTGCTGGTGCATCCATCGCTTCAGGAAGGTTTTTTGCTTTACACAGGGATGCAAGGCTGGACTGCGAAGCCCGTGATTTATGCAGACACAGGCTGGCCCTGCTGCCCGCGCGGCAGGCCGGCCGGATTGGATATCTCAACACCGGAAAAGATACGGGCTGATTTGGACTCCAAAATCCCGCGTGATTTTCACGGACGCATCTGGCTGTTCTACACTAACCGTCCGACCCACTGGGCTTATGTCCGCGTGGAGGATTCCAAGCTCTGGCTGAACTATTTCTGGAGCCGCAACTGCCGTCCCGAGCTGTATATTCGGTTTGCAAACCTCGGGCTGACGCCGATGACCTGTGCCGCTTTGTCTGTGGACAAGTCACCCTGAGAATACTTCTAACATCCGGCCACTTATCTCTCGTGGTTAGGATTTGCTTAGCCTTCGTACTGCTACTGCTGCCGCTTGCGGGTCAGAACGACCCCGATATTTTGCTGATCCGCATTGTGGAAGGCGAGGGCGCGGTCTATCCAGTGGGTTCGCGCGCGACGCGCGGAGTCACCGTCCAGGTGACGGACGAAACGGGTAAACCAGTGAACGGAGCCACCGTGGTCTTCCGTCTCCCGGAGGATGGACCCACGGGCACGTTTTCCTCAGGCATGCCGACCGAAATCGTCGCCAGCGGAGTAGACGGGCGAGCCAATGTGTGGGGTATGCAGTGGAACCGCGTTACCGGGCCACTGGAAGTCCGCATCACTGCGGCCAAAGGGCAGGCTCGTGCCGGCACCGTCTGTGGATTGTATCTGAGCGCATCTGAGTCTCGCAATGCTGAACCCCGCATCGCTGGACAAAGCAATGGAGTTCTTAATCGTTGGCGGAGTCACAAGAAGATCTGGATCGGAGTCGGCATCGCAGCGGCTGCGTTCGTGGGCGTGGCGGCGATCTCCAGCCGCGGCACTCCCTCCGCTGCCGCGGCTGGTGTAAACGCACCCAAGATTGGGACGCCCAGCATCATCATCGGAAAGCCATGAAACTTGTTTTGGGACTCGCCTTCTGGGCCGGCTGCGCTTTCGCGCAGTCGGGGATTGAAGTTCCCGCTATCGGAGCCATAGTCGATTCGACAGGAACGTTGAGACTGGTCCAAGGCGTGGCTGGCAACTTTTGGCTCGGCCCGGCGAAAGTGTGGGGAGTGCTTTCGGCAGCATGCTCGGATCGGCGCTGTCTGGTCAAGACGGACTCGAAGATTCTGTCGCCGACTGGAGAGACCGATGCTCCTCCCGGTCCCGCGATGTTCGACATTGATGGTGATGAAGCAATCCTATTCTTCCCGCAGCAGGGTATATTCGCGCGCTGGCACGCCGATACCCTGGACACGCTCGATTGGGCCGTTAACGGCGAAATTCTTTCCGTCCGCCTCCGCGGCGCGGAGACTGAGATCGCGGTGCGTCGCGACGGCCAGGTCTGGATCGTCCGTCCGGATGGTTCGGTAGTCGATTCGATCGGCGAATCCGTGGGCCCGGTGCTGCTCCTCCCGGAAGGCGTACTGTTCGCGGCTGCGGATGAACTCGTACTGCGCCGTCAGGACGCGCCCGAGGTGCGGCTGCCGCTCAGCCGCGCGCAGAGCATCACCGCGATGGGCGCTCACTACGCCGCTGTACACGCAGGTAACCACGTGGGTAACGACGCGATCTACGCGCTGCGTACCGAGCCCGGACGCGAGAGTCTCTTTTTGCTGCCGGGGGACACGCCATGAGGAAAGCGACACTCATGGCGCTGGTGGTCCCGCTGGCGGCCAGCGCGCAGATCGCCCTGTTCACGGTCAACAATGGCGCCGAGGTGCCCATCGGCGCGGTACTCGACCTGGGGAAAGTGGCCGTGGGAGACACTGCCAGCGTCCGCATTCGCGTCAGAAACATCGGAACGAAGACGGCCAACATCACTTATTTTTTCGCGGACGGAGTCGGATTCTCGGTCGACCGGCCAACGCTTCCGTTTCCGATCGCTCCCGGAAGCGTGCAGGACGCCTTGCTGAGCTTCACCCAAACCACGGTCGCGCCGCTGTACCCGGCCAATCTGCGCGTGGACAGCGATATCAACAGCGTCAGCGCCTACGTCATCGCCGCCGTGGTTGTGGGGCCGGCTCTTACCGTGTTTCCGGCATGTACCGGCTCCAACGGTCCTCCGCCGTCCATCGACTTCGGCCCGGTGCAGGCAGGGCAAGTACGCCTCTGCAACTTCTCTTTGCAGAACCCGGGGGCGCAGGATATGACCATTTCGACCTTCCAGATCGCCGGCGCGGCGTTTCATATATCCATGGGGCCATCCGCGCCCTTCACGATCCCCGGCGGCGGCGCGATCACCTTCGTGGTCAACTTCACGCCCGGCGCGGCGGCCTCCTATACCGGTTCGCTGGCGATCGCCACCCGAACCTATTCCCTGAAGGGAACGGCGTTCAACACCCCTCTGCCGACGCCGCTGCTCGAATTCGACTCCGGATCCATCCAGAGTGCCCAACAACGCCGCTTGACGATGCGCCTTCCCAGCGCGGCAGCCTCCTCCGCTTCGGGATCCGTCGCCTTGGCGTTCCTGCCGGATACTACGGTGGCGACCGACGACCCGGCGGTGGTGTTCCTGGCCACCGGATCGCGCTCGCTGCCATTTTCCGTTACCCAGGGCAGTACGCTCATTTCGATCGGCGGACAGACGTCGGCCATGTTCCAGACGGGTACCACTTCCGGACGAATCCGCTTCACGCTTTCGGGAGTCGTAACCGCGGGCGACCCCACCACGCTGCTTACGATCCCGGCGACGGCCATGTCGATCGACTCGGCGATCGCCACGCGGCGGCTGGGCGATCTGGATATCCAGTTGACCGGGTTCGATAACACCTATTCAGCCGGAGTTATGACGTTCACGTTCTCCGATATTTCAGGCCAAACGCTTCTGCCGGGAGCGATTCGCGCCGATTTCACCCAGGATTTTCGGACGTTTTTCACCAAAGCGCAGGCTGGCAGCGCGTTTCAGGTAAGGGTGAGCTTTCCGGTTACCGGCGACACGTCGGGGATCGGCAGCGTGGACGTCCAACTCAGCAACTCGGCGGGAATCAAATCGCAGCATTTGATTTTTCAATAGACTCAAGGTGTGACGACGCGCGTAGCGCTCTCGATTGCCGGTTCCGATCCCAGCGGCGGCGCCGGCCTGCAAGCCGATCTCAAGACGTTCCACAGGATTGGTGTCTATGGCGAGGCCGTCGTTACTCTGATTACCGTGCAGAATACCCGCGGCGTGACGCGTGTAGAAGTGCTGGCGCCCGATCTGGTCCTGGAACAGATCCACGCCGTCTGCTCCGACATCCCGCCCCATGCCGCCAAGATCGGAGCGCTGGGAAACCAGGCCGTGGTAGAGGCGGTCGCTTCCGCCGCCCGGACTTTTACGTTTCCGCTAGTGATCGATCCGGTAATGATCAGCAAGCATGGCGCGCCGCTCATCGAGAAAGCCGCACAGCAAGCGCTGGCCGCGTGCCTGATCCCGCGGGCATTTCTGCTCACGCCAAATCTGGAGGAAGCCACGGTGCTGGCGGGATTTTCCGTGTCCGATATCGCCTCCATGCGGGAAGCCGCCGAAAAGCTGGTATCGCTGGGCGCGAAAAACGTACTGATCAAGGGCGGACACCTGGACGCCGACGTAGCGGTGGATGTTCTGTTCGAGCCGCAGCACGGCTTCCATGAGTTCTCTACGCCGCGCATTGCCACCCGGCATACCCACGGAACCGGATGCACCTACTCGGCCGCGATCACGGCGGAACTCGCCAAGGGAGCCAGGTTGCGAGACGCCATAGGGAAGGCCAAGGAATTCATTACCGCGGCCATCCGCACGGCCCCGGGGCTGGGCTCGGGAACCGGGCCGCTCAATCACCACGCGTGAGAGTACTGTGGCGCTTCCGCCACTCTACTTGAGTGATCGGGTATCCCATGCTTCACCCCGGAATCGACCGCCTGGTGCTGGCCATCCTGGCGCCTCTGGCCGTGGCGCTCCTGATCAGTGGGCTGGACGATCTGGGGGTGGATATGGCGTGGGCCTGGGTCTGGCTGAAGTCCGCGCTGCGACCGGCAGCGAGCCTGTTCCCACCGGGTGCTCGCCAGTTGGAAAACGCTCCGATTCAAAGGATCGCCATCTTCGTGCCCTTGTGGCATGAGCACCAGGTGATCGGACGGATGCTCGAACACAATCTGGCAGCCATCCGCTATCCCGACTATCACTTTTTCGCCGGCTGCTATCCCAACGACCTAGAAACGCAGGAGGCAGTGCGGTCGGTGGCCGGGCGCTTTCCACAGGTCCATCTGGCGCTGTGCCCGCATCCCGGACCGACTTCCAAGGCTGATTGTCTGAACTGGATTTATCAGCATCTGCTCCAGGTGGAAGAAAGCCGCGGCGATCTTTTCGACATCGTGATGCTTCACGATGCCGAGGACCTGATCCATCCGGAAGAGCTGCGCTGGATCAACTATTACGCCGCGCGATACGACTTTGTTCAGACTCCGGTGCTGGCCCTGGCAACGCCTCTCCGCAAGCTGACACACGGCGTATATTGCGACGAGTTCGCGGAAAATCATTCGCGGGATATGATGGTCCGCGCGATGTGGGGCGGTTTTCTGCCAAGCTGCGGCGTGGGTACCGGATATCGCCGCGAAGCTCTGGATCGGCTGGCTCGCGCGACTTCCAACCATCTGTTCGAGCCGGAGGCGTTGACGGAAGACTACGAAAACGGCCTGCGGCTGTTCCGCCTGGGATGCTCGCAGGCCTTTGTGCCGATTTCAAAAAGTTCCAGCGGCGGACGTGACTTCGTGGCGACGCGAGAGTTTTTCCCGGCCAGTTGGAACGCCGCACTGCGGCAACGGACCCGCTGGGTCACAGGCATCGCACTCCAAGGCTGGCAGCGGTTCGGCTGGTCCGGGAAACCGGGAGAAGTCTATTGTCTGTGGCGGGACCGTAAAGGTTTGCTCGCGAATCCGCTGAGCCTGGCGGCCAACCTGGTATTCGTTTACGGATTGGCCACGGCCATGTGGACGCGCGTATCACCCATGCAAGCCCGCCTGGCGATGGCGACCATGGCTTTGCAGATTGTTCGTATGAGCGTCCGGATGCTATGCGTCGGACGTATTTATGGACTGGTATTCGCGCTGGGCGTTCCGGTGCGCGCGGTCTACGCCAACGCGCTGAATACCGCTGCCACGGCGCAGGCGTTCACCCGCTACACTCGAGCCCGCCTGCGTCGGCAGCCGCTCGAATGGCTTAAGACCGAGCACGCCTACCCGGGCCGCGCGACGCTGCTGGCCCAAAAGCGCAAGCTGGGTGAGATCCTGGTCAGCTCCGGGGCGGTGGCGGCGTCCGAACTGGCATCGGCGTTGGTCGAACAGACACCGGGAGTGCGGCTGGGCGAGTACCTGGTGCGCGCGCGCAAACTGGAAGTAGAGGCTCTGTATCAGGCTCTCAGCTTTCAGCAGGGCCTGCCGCTGGCACAAGTCGAACCGGAAGCCGTGCCCTGGCGGGTGGCGCACGCGCTCCCCGAACACGCCATCCGGCGATGGCAAGTGCTCCCGTTCCGTGTGGCGGAACGGAACCTTTTTGTTGCTTCTCCTGAAGCGCCCGGAGCCGAAACCACAGAGGCTCTGCGAGCATTCACTTCCCTTGAAATCCGGTTCCATCTGGTAACACCTGCCGAGTTCGAGCGCCTTTCGAAAGCGTTACTCTGAGGTTTGGCACGGATCATTCGCATTGTCGCGGTGACGCTCCTGCTCTGCTGGGGACTCCCATCCCAACAGCCGGCGCCTCAGCCGCCAGCCGGACATCCTATCGATCTCATCTGGAGCGCCCGCTATATCGTCACCGAGGATGCACAGCGCCGTGTGATCGAAAACGGTTCGGTCGCCATTCTGGGTGACCGCATCGTCGAGGTCGGACCGCGCGCGGAAATCGAGGGCAAGTATTTCGCGACCAATCACATCGAGCAGCCTAACGCGATCCTCGCGCCGGGCCTGATTAACACTCACACGCATGCGGCCATGTCGCTATTCCGAGGCGTGGCGGACGATCTGAAACTTCAGGACTGGCTCGATAAGTTTATCTTTCCGGCCGAGGCAATGAACGTGAATCGCGAGTTCGTACGGTGGGGCACGCGGCTGGGTCTGCTCGAAATGGCGCTTTCCGGCACCACCACCTTCGCCGACATGTATTACTTCGAGGATACGGTCGCCGAAGAAACCGAGAGAGCCGGCATGCGAGGCGTGCTGGGACAGACCGTGATCGGTTTCCCGGCGCCGGATTACAAGACTCCCGAAGCCGCGCTGGCGGGGGCCGAAACGTTCCTGAAGGCGTACGCCGACAATCCGCTGATTACACCGGCGGTTGCGCCGCACGCGATCTACACCACTTCGGACGAGACTCTGCAAGCTGCACGCGCGCTGGCCAATCGTTATCGAAAACCTCTCATCATCCACCTGGCAGAGACCAAGGCGGAGTTCGATGAGGCCATGCAGAAGCGCAAGAAATCGCCGGCCAAGGCCCTGAGCGACCTGGGGGTTCTGAACGGATGGACGCTGGCCGCGCACGCGGTCTGGCTGGATCCAGCCGACTTCGATCTTCTGCGGGCAGCCGGAACCGGAATTTCGCACTGCCCGTCGAGCAACATGATGCTGGCCAGCGGCGTCGCACCGGTGTTGAGGATGCTGCAAGCCGGCATTCCCGTGGGATTGGGAACCGATGGAGTAGCAGGGTCAAACAACGACGTCGACATGATGGAAGAAATGGACCTGGCGGCCAAGCTGCAAAAAGTCACCTCGGGGGATCCTACGGCGCTTCCGGCCGAGCAGGCCTTTGCGATGGCGACCATCATGGGGGCCCAGGCGCTCGGCATGAGCCAGGAAATCGGATCGCTCGAAGCCGGGAAGCGGGCGGACATGATCAGCATCCGGGCGAATGTCCCGAATGCCGTGCCACTGTACAACGTCTACTCGCAACTGGTCTATTCACTGAAAGCGTCGGACGTGGGCGACGTGATGGTGAACGGCCGCATCATCGTGGGTAACCGGCATATGTTGACGATCGACGACAAGGCGGTGATGGCCAAGGCGGAAGAATATCGCGCCCAGGTGTCGAAATCGCTCAGCGCGAAGTAGGCGGTCTGCCCCAGCCTCCGCCGCCGGGAGTTTCGATCCGCAAGACATCGCCCGGCTTCGCTTCGAAGCGCGTTTTCGCAGTCAGTTTCTGAGAACGCCCCGACCTGAGCAGTGTATTGCGTCCAGGCTTGCCGGCTTCGCCGCCGGCCAGTCCCCAGGGGCCGCGCTCACGGCGGTCAGACAGCAGCGTAACCTCGGCGGGAACCAGAAATTCAAATTCGCGCACGATCCCGTCGCCGCCGCGATGCGCGCCCGCTCCGCCCGAGCCGCGCCGCACGCGATAGCCGGCGATCCGCAGCGGGAACTGGTGCTCGAAGGCTTCGATGGGAGTATTCCAGCTGTTGGTCATGTGGGTGTGGATCGCACTGGCGCCATCGGCATGCGCGGAAGCTCCCATGCCTCCGGCGATGGTTTCGTAATACGCGAAGGCGCTCTTGGCCGATCCGCCGCCGAAGCTTAGGTTATTCATTGTCCCGCTGCTGGCTGCGGGAATCCGGTCCGGAGCAGCTTTGGCCAGCGCGCCCAGCAAAACGTCGGTGATACGCTGCGAGGTTTCGACGTTGCCGGCAGCCATCGCAGCGGGAGGCAGCGCATTGACCACGGACCCTTCTGGCGCGATCACGCGGATGGGCCGCAATATGCCCGCGGTGAACGGAACATCGTCCTGAATCAGGCAGCGGAAGACATACATGGTCGCCGCCAGAGTGACGGCGAAGTTGGCGTTGACCGAGCCCTGAACCTGCGGCGCGGAAGCGGAGAAATCGGCGACCGCGCGGCCATTCGCAATCGTGATCGCGACCCGGATCCACACGGGCTGGTCGGTGATGCCGTCGTTGTCCAGGCAATCCTCGAAGCGATACACGCCGCGCGGCAGTTGACGAATGGCGGCCTGCATCATTCGCGCGCTATAGTCCTGGATCTCGCGCATATTGCGCCGGACGCGAGCCTGGCCCTGCCTGGCGACCAATTCCAGAAGCCGCGTTTCGCCACGACGAAGCGACGCAAGCTGCGCCATTAGATCGCCTTCGCGCTCAACCGGAGTGCGGACGTTGGCCAGCAGCAGATCGAGTAAAGGACGGTCGATCTTGCCGCCCCGACGGATCAAAATGGGCGGGATGCGGATGCCTTCCTGAAAGATTTCTCGCGCCAGAGGCATGGAGCCCGGACTCATCCCACCGACATCGGCATGATGCGCGCGATTCGCAAGATAAAACGCGAGCCGGCGGCCGCGGGTAAATACCGGCGCGACGGCGGTGATGTCGGGCAGATGCGTCCCGCCCCGAAATGGATCGTTGACCAGCGCCACGTCGCCCGGTTGCAGATCGAACGCATCCATCGCGGCGCGCACGGAAAGCGGCATAGCGCCCAAATGCACCGGCATGTGGTCGCCCATGGCGACAGCCTCGCCGCGCGCGTCGTAGACGGCGCAGGAATAGTCGCGACGTTCCTTGATGTTGGCCGAATAAGACGTCTTGCGCAGCACTACGCCCATCTCGTCGGCGATCGACACCAGCAAGTGCCGGAAAAGTTCAAGTTCTATGCCGCGCGAGCTGTTCATTTACAAACGCCGGCGCGCACGTCAAAACTCGCGACCGTCTCCCATCCGCCTTCCAATGTCCGTCGCTCAATGCGATTGGTTTTAGTTTCGGCATCGGTTCGAACTCGCCAAGTGGCCCGGTCGCTGGCGGGAGCTTTGGCCAGCTGTGGATTTTTCCCGCCGGCCTCTTTGATGGTCCAGGTGTCGCCGCCGTTCGATGTTGCGTAAACCTCGTATTCCGGCGGCGCGGCCTGGGACCGCTCCAGAATCAACTGGCCGGATTTCGCCGATTCAAACCAGAACTGCTGGATGGACCCGTAATGCGTATCGTTGAATACCGGACGGCGGCGCCAGGTCTTGCCGCCATCGGCGGTAGCCAGGAAAAAGGGATCGCGCGCGAGTGGCTCCACGGTGACGCCGCTGGTCCAGCCATGCTGGAAATCGGGGAACTGGACCTGATCGAGTGCCGCGCCTTCGATGCGCGGGGCCGGCTCCGTCCAGGTTTTGCCGCCGTCCACGCTCATCAGCAGCACGCCATAGAGCGTGGTCGTCACCGTATGCAGATTTCCCACGGCGAAGAGGGCGGAGCCGACCCCCTCGGCCGAGGCTAACTCCAGAAACACGTCACAGGGCTCGTCGTCCGAGCAGGTCAACCCGAACTTATCAATGTCGTTTGCCGGACACGGATACTCCAGGCGCGTCGCGTCCTGGGCGCCCAGGAGAAGCGGAAGAGCCAGCAGCGGGAATAACAGGACCGAAGGCCGGGGGCGCACCGCCACTATTGTAGCGGCGGCCGTGGCCTACAATAGAGACTAGTGTCGATGCCCATCATCGCCGCCGGCCTGGCTGACTTGCGCCACGGCCGCTTTTCCTTCTATCCAGCCATTGTGGGCATGCATCACAATGAGTGGATCCTGCGCCGGGCTACCTGGACCGATATCCTGGTCGCAAACGCCAAAACGTCCGAAGAAATCTGCATCCCGAGGCACTTTGTAGGCGAAGTTTCCTCTATTGAGGCTCCCTATCGAATTGTGGGCCTGGTCAAGGAACTGGAGTACCGTGAGGGAATCGTCATTCCCCATCGCCGCGTGGTTCTTGAAATGCCGCGAGCGGTAGGAGATTTCAGCCGCTCGAGCCTGCGGCCGGCGCTCTATCCGAGGCCGGCGGGAGTGGTCGCCATCCGAGCGGAGCCCGACGGCGAATCGCGTTTGCGGAAGGTCTTGCGCGGATCGATCGCGGCGGGATTTCTGGCGTGCCTGGCGGTGATCTTCGTGGTTCGCGACGCTCACCTCGGCGCGGGCTTCGGCTGGACCTCGGCATCCTCCCGCTTGCCAAATATCAACGCCGGCGACGATTATGATTCGGTAGTGAGAAAGCTGGGAAGCCCGGCCAGCGACCGGTGGTTCGACTCGCAAGATGGATCCGGCGGTTACCGCCGGCTGTGGTATCCACGCAGAGGTGTAATTCTGATCCTGACCGGCGCCAGCAGCACCAGCGCACGTTATGCCGGCACGCTGAACCGCAACGGCAAGATTGTCCATTCCCTGGATCCAGGCTTGGCTATTGAACTGGATGCGGCGCCGGTGATGCACTAGCCCGCCGGACGTCTTCTTCGCCCTTCTTCACATTCACCAGTGACAGGATCGCCAGGCCCGTGCCGAAAAAGACAATGAGCGACAGGATCGCGATGCGGTAACTCCCGGTCCACTGAAGCGCCAGGCCGTAGAATGCGGGCCCCAGCCAACTGGTGCCCTTGTCGCTGATTTCGTAGATGCTGAAGTACTCGGCTTCCTTGCCTTTAGGAACCAGTTGAGCGAATAGAGACCGGCTCAGGGCCTGGCTGGGGCCCATCACGATCGCGACACCCGCGGTTACGAAAAAGAATTGCGTCGGTGTGTACACGAAACCGTAGATGTAGATCAGGATCGCGCTCCACATCGCCAGCGTGGTGGCGATCGCGAACTTGGCTCCGATGCGGGCCGCCAAGCGTCCGAACCCGACCGCTCCGAAAATTCCCACGAACTGGGCCATGAGGTAGGCGGTGGTCACTTGGGAAATCGGCATGCCCAATCCATCGCTGGCGAATTGTCCGGCTACCGCCAGAACCGTCTGGATGGCGTCGTTATAAATCAGATAGGCGACCAGAAACAGCAGAGTCTGAGGGTAGCGGCGCGTGTCCCGCAAGGTGTGCGCAAGTTGCTGGAACGCGAGGGCGACCCGATTCTGCCCCGGAGGCGGAACTCGCGCGGGGCCGCGATTCCGCAACGCCAGCAAGACCGGAATGGTGAAGAGCAGGCACCACGCTCCGGCCGACGCCAGACTGATGCGAACGGCGAATGCTTCCGAGATGCCCAGCTTATCGGCCTGGAAGAGCAGCAGAAGGTTCAGGGCCAGTAAAGCGCCGCCGCCCGCGTATCCCAGAGCCCACCCGCGGGAGGAGATCGCATCACGCTGCTCCGGTGGAGCGATTTCGGGCAGGAAGGAGTTATACACCACAATCGACGCGCCGAAACTGATATTGGAGACGATCAGCAGCGCGGCTCCCAGCATGTAATTCGTGCCTTGGACGAAGAACATCGCGACCGTGGCGGCGGCTCCCAGAAACGCCGTCAGCGCCAGTAATTCTTTCTTGCGGTGCCCATAATCCGCGATAGCGCCGACTACGGGAAGAAAAATGACCTGACCGGCCACCGAAATACTGATCAGGTAGGGATACAGGCTGCGCGCGTCCACGGGAATGCCGAAGGGGTGGATGTATCCACCGGCATCCGCGGCGGCCTTGGCCAGGGCGGTAAGATACGGCCCCAAAAACACCGCCAGCACGGAGGTAAAGTACGGCGAGTTGGCCCAGTCGTAGAGGTACCAGCCGCGCTGCTCGCGCACGCTGTAGCCCGGTGCGGGAGACTGGTCCACCAGGCTTTTCAGCGGACCTCGAGAGTTTCGATTCGCCGGAGCAGGCGCACCATGCGCGGCGCGGCGTCGCGCCGGCCGCCGAAACGAAACTGGTTGTAGGCGCCGGTCAGATCCTCCACCAGCATGGCGAGTTCGGAAGCGGGAAGGACGCGCGCGAATTCGGCGGGCGTGAGCCACGGCGGTTTCCTCAAACCGCGGCGTTCCAGCACGCGCAGCATGCGTTCATATAGCAGGGTGGCGTCGGAGGCTTGCGCTTCACCGCGCTGCGCACGGCGAACCCGGAGGTCGGCGCGCAGCTTGCGCAGCAGACTGGGACCAAAGAGTATCGCCGCCGCGGCCAGCGCGAACAGCCAAAGAATTCCGGCAGCGTAGGCGCGAGCGGAACGCACGCCCGTCTCCATTTGGACCGCGGCATCGCCGAACCAGGGAAAACGGAAATTGCGGCCGGACTCCTGCATACGCGCGGCTAGCGTGATCTGATGCTCGAAATCGTAGCCCACCACCCAGTCCTGCCAGAACTGGTCGGCCGCATCGAGCACCAGACCGGCCCGGCTCCACAAGCCGCTAGACGATGGCGCAGGATCGGGCGGCGTGGGATCGAAGGTCACCCATCCGCGCTGGGGCAGCCACGCTTCGACCCAGCTATGCGCATCGGAGGCGCGCACCACCTGCCATCCGGTCATGGGATTGTAAACGCCGCCCAAAAATCCGGTAACCACGCGCGCGGGAATTCCCAACGTGCGAAGCATCACAGCCATGGCCGACGCGAAGTACTCGCAATGTCCCTTCTTCCGGGCGAACAGGAACGTCGCCAGCGGATCGGCCACGGGCGCGGGGAGCAGTTCGAGAGTATAGCCGTAATCATGCCGCAGACGCCGTTCGAGCGCGCGAGCCTTTTCTTCAGGAGTCGCCAGCCCGGCGGTCATGTCGAACGCCAGTCTTGGAATCCGTTCATCGAGCCGCGGCAGCTCGAGCGCCTCTACCCGCGCGGAGGGCGAAAGCTGGGCGGAAGCCGGCGCTTCGTCGTCCAGGACGCTTGAGACCGCGTATCGTAAACCCGCGCCGTTGATCCGAGGCGCACGCAGCGTTCCCGAGGACGAGCGTGAGACCACCGGCACATCGATGATGATGCTCTCCGGTGTTCCAGCGACCAGAAGAACATCCGAGGCGATGTCGCTGAGCCGAACCTCATAGTCGATTCTCCGGCCGGAGATAGGCGGGGATCCTTCATGCAGCAGCACGCGACGACCTTCCGGCACCAGGCGTTCTTCGGCGGCCGGCAGATTGAACCAGCGTTTCCCGTCGAAGTGCGTCAGCGCGGCTCCTCTCCATCGAACGGCCAGAAATCCGCCGCCCTGCGAATAGACGTGCATCACCGGAGTGCTGCTTTGCTTGATCTCGCCGATTTCGCCCAGGGTGACTTCGTTGGAAAATCCGGGCAGGAGGTAGCGCTCCGGAGCGAATCTCTGGAATGCCGCTCGGGCCGTGCGGGGAAGCACGAAGAACACGCCGCCGGTCAGAAACAGAATTCCGGCGAACAATCCGAAAGAGAGCATGCCCAGACGCCGCGGAAACGCCCGCAATCCACTGCGCGAAAACGCCCGGCGGGTTTCGCCAGTGGAAATGAACAGGCGCGTGGCGCGCACCACCTCGCCGCTGGACAGCGTGGCAATGGTGAACAACAGGAACACCGCGAGAAAGGCAAAGAACGTCAGCGAGACCGAAAGTACCGCGGCCGTCAGCAGTGCCATGGCGGCGATCGCCTTGACGAAGGTAAAATCGCGCAGCGTCTTGGCCGTTAAAATCTTCACCGAGCCCAAAAAAAATATCAGGTGGACTGCGGCAGGAAGGAATCCCTTGGAAATGTAGTAATAGTCGAGCGGGTAGAAACCGACGTACAGCACTGTACAAGCCGCGACCATTCGTCCTGGTATTTCGAGCTTCACGATCCCCGCGATCATCAGCGCGCGGACGCACAAGGCCGCCAGCGCCAGGACCGCCGTAGGCCAGTCCAGGTAGCCGGACCCCAGCACGGCGCAGTATCCCGAGGCCAGCATTCCCAGCAGGGAGACCTGGAAAAACCTCTCGACCACTTGCTGGGGCGCCCGTGCGGTCAGCGTGGTCATATGTTTTATTGTATCGAGGCGTTATTTGGTAAAGCCAAAGCGACCATCCCCGCGATCTCCTCGCCGATCGCGAGCGACGAAGTAGCCGCGGGACTGGGCGCATTCACCACGTGCAATTCGCGCTCGCCCTGCACAAAATGAAAGTCGTCCAACAGCGAGCCTTCCGAAGACATCGCCTGTGCCCGCACACCGGATCCGCCCGGAATCAGATCCTCCGGCTGGATCTCGGGAACCAGCCGCTGAAGCGACCGGCAGAACAGTTCGCGGCTGAAACTGCGGCGGATCTCATTCCAGCAGGTGGATCCGTATTTTCCTAGAAATCGCCACAGTCCGGGAAACGCGAGCGCGTCAACGAGGTCGGCCACGTTGACGTCGTGCTTGCTATATCCTTCGCGCGCGAACGCCAGCACCGCATTCGGTCCGGCCTCAATGCCGCCCCCGATTCTGCGGGTGAAATGGACGCCCAGGAAAGGGAAGCGCGGATCGGCTACCGGGTAAATCAGATTGCGCACCAGGAATTGGCGTTCCGGCCGGATCAGGTAATATTCGCCGCGAAAAGGCACGATGCGAACGGCGCGCGGCTGACCCGCGAGTTGGGCGATGCGATCCGAGTACAACCCGGCGCAAGTCACCAGAAAATCGCAGGACGTTTCTCCGGCTGTGTGAACAGCGCGCCAGCCGCGCGGTTGGCGATGAAACTCCGTCACGCGCGCGCCGGTGACGACTTCCCCGCCCTGCTCTCGAACCAGGCTCGCCAACATCTCGCTCACGGCCGGATAATCCACGATGCCTTCCTGCGGGACGTGAATCGCCTGGACGCCGCCCGCATGCGGCTCGATCTCCAGCAGCTGGTCGCGGTGGAGCATGCGCAAGCCGGTGAGTCCGTTTTGGCATCCTCGCTCGAACAGGTCGTGCAGGCGAGGCACTTCCTCGGGACCGGCGGCGACCACCACCTTGCCGCACACCTCGTGCCGGATCCCGTGCGTCCGGCAGAATTCGACCATTTGATGGATGCCGCGAACGGCCAGTCGAGCGCGGCGCGATCCCGGTTTGTAGTACAGACCGCAGTGCAGCACGCCGCTGTTATGGCTGCTTTGATGCAGCGCCACGGCGCGCTCCTTTTCGAGGATGGTGACGCGAACGCCGGGAATCCGCTGCTGTAAACGGAACGCGGCGGCTAATCCGACGATGCCGCCTCCCACCACTGCCACGCGCATAGGAATCATTCTCTCGTATGGCTCTCATGTCAGGTAGGATCGCGGCGTTACACTAGTGGCTTCCATGGCCGTCCTGACGATCTCGGGCGCTCCCGCATCGCGTTTTGAAGACGTCGCTCACAGCTGCAGCCGATTGCTGGGATTCGAACTGGTAACGGAGTCCCGTCTGTCCCAATGGATGGCGCAGGAATTCGGCGACACGCCCGTTCCGGACCTGGCCTGGCGCCCGGCGGCGGTTTCCATCCTGACGCGCCTGGCGGTGGAACATCATTTGGTGATCTGCCTGTGGGGAGCGCAATCGCTGTTCCCATCCTCTCCCTTCACGCTGCGGGCGGCGATCGTCGCGCCGGAAGCCCACCGTATCGGAAACGTCATGCTGGACCAGAGATTGGAACGACCCGAGGCCAAAACGGCGCTCGCCCGGATGGATCGCGAGGCCAAGCGCCTGCACAAATTACGACTGGGCCGCACCCGTCCGCAGCCCGATTCTTTCGACGTGACATTAAACAGCGAACACATGGACGCATCCCAGATGGCGGAGGTGATGCAGGCAGCAGCGGCTGCGCGGCGGTTGACGGAACAAGGTCTGCTGGCCGCCGATGCCGAAGCCCAGATCCAGTTCGATACTCGCTTGAAGCTCGCGCGGCATGGAATCACACCGGCGGGTCAGGCGCGCTTGAAACGCGCGGCCTTCAATCACCCCAGCGAAGAAATTTTCGCTAATCTGCTGGACTTTTACCGTATTCCTTGGGAATACGAGCCTCGCAGCTTCCCATTACAGTGGGACAAGGATGGCCGTGTCACCGAGGCCTTTACGCCCGATTTCTACCTGGCCGAATTTGACCTGTATGTGGAACTCACCACCATGAAGCAGGCCTTGGTCACGCGCAAGAACCGGAAAATCAAAATGCTGAGGGCGATTTATCCTCACATCAATATCCAGGTGTTTTATCAGAAGGACCTTCAGGATCTGGTGTTCAAACACGGCTTAAAAGAGGCCGTGCGGTGACGGCTCCGCCGGGCATCGAACGAATCCTGTTCACCGAGCAGCAGGTGAACCAGCGCATTAAAGAAGTCGCGGCGGAAATCAGCGCCAAGTATCACGGGCGGGATCTGAAACTGATCGCGGTACTGAAAGGCGCGGTATTCTTTCTGACCGCGCTGGCCCGCGCCATCGAGATTCCGCTAAAGGTCGATTTCCTGGCGATTTCCAGCTTCGGCGCCGGCGGCCCCGGCATGGTGCGGATCGCCAAGGACCTGGACCACCCCATTCAGGACGAAGACATCCTGCTGGTGGAAGATATCGTCGATACCGGTTTCACCACGCGCTACCTGCTTCAGACGCTGGCTGGACGAGAGCCGCGCTCGCTGGGCATCTGCACCCTCCTCGACCGCACGGTCCGCAGAATCGTCCAGGTGCCGGTGGATTATCGTTGTTTCGAGATCCCCGACCGGTTCGTGGTGGGCTGTGGCCTGGACTATAAGCAGCGCTATCGCAATCTGGGATACATCGCGGTTATGGATCCGGAGAAAAGTGATTAGCGCCGCTCGGCGATCATTCGCAGTCCGAATTTCGGACGCAGCGTAATCCGCGCGTGGGTCTCGACGCGATGCCCGGCTTCTAATCGCAAGCGCCAGCGCTGTCCGATCACCGCCAGCAGCAGCGTGCCCTCCATCCACGCGAAGCGTTCTCCGATGCAGACTCGTGCGCCTCCGCCAAAGGGAAAATAAGCGAATTTCGGCCGCGCCGAATCCTCAGCCAGCCACCGTTCGGGACGAAACGCGAGTGGCTCCGGAAACCAGCGTGGATCTCGATGCACCACGTACGGACTCAGAAGGACCACGGAGCGCGCCGGGATTGCGAAATCACCCACCTGGTAGTCTTCCAGAGCGCGCCGGCCGATGCCCCACGCCGGAGGATAGAGCCGCAGCGCCTCGGCGAATACGGCTTCCGTGTAGCGTAACTGCGGCAGATCGTCGAACGAGGGAAGCCGTCCGGCCAGAACCCGATCGAGCTCGGCATGGAAGGCCGCTTCCGCCTCCGGATTCTGCGAGAGCAGATACCAGGCCCAGGTCAGCGCATCCGCAGTGGTCTCGTGCCCGGCCAGAAACAACGTCAGAGCTTCATCCCGCACCTGTTCGTCGCTCATGCCGCCGGAGCCTTCTTCGTCTTCTTCGATGCGCGCCATCAGCAGCATGGACAACAGGTCTCCGGCGTCGACCCCGCTGGCCCGGCGTTCCGCGATCAGGCGATAGATGGTCTCGTCCAGGCGTTTCCGCGCTCGTTTGAAACGGCGTACAGCCGGTAAGGGCAGCTTCTCCAGAATTTCCGAAAACGGCATCAGGATGATCTCGAACAGACTGAAAACCTCGGTAAGCGCTGTACCGATTTCGTCTGCCTCGGAGTCGACTTCCGTGCTGAACAGCGTCTGCGCCACAATGGCGAGCGTCAGCCGCATCATCTCCTGCAGCACGTCGAAGGACTGGCCGGATTGCCATTGATCGCGGACCAGGGCCGCGCGGTCCACCATCACCGCGCCGTATCCGGCTAACCGGTCGCGATGGAACGCCGGCTGGACCAGCCGGCGCTGGCGGCGATGATGCCCGCCCTCGCTGGTGAGGAGTCCGTCACCCAGCAGCACGCGAGCGCGTTCCAGCATGCGGCTCTTCTTGAACTTGTTCTGATGCGTGACCAGAACGTCACGGACTGCTTCGGGATGGCTCACGCAATAGATGTGCTGACGGCCCAGCGGAATATAGACGACGTCGCCGTAGCGGCGAGCCATTTTTTCGAGAAAACCGGCGGGATCTTTGCGGAACTCTGGCAGCACGCCGACCAGAAGATGGCCCTTCGGCCCCGGAGGCTTCACCATTACAGAAGCAGCTTCACTCGGCCACGATTATAGCGAGCCCGCTACTGTTGCTGTTGTTGTTGCTGCTGTAGAAGCTGTTCGGCTTCTTCGGCCGCGGCGGCGGCTTGCCATTCCGCGGGCACCGCCAAAACCTCCTCAGGAGGCGAGGGGGCATCCGACGGTGCAACGCGGACCGATACCGTCAGTTCGCTTTCAGACTTACCTTTGAAGATGCCCTTGGTAGGCGGCACATCCGCATAATCACGTCCGATAGCGGTACGGATGTGGCGCTCGCCGGCGATCAAATTGTTGGTGGGATCGAATCCCACCCAGCCGAGTTGCGGCAGAAGGGCCTCCACCCATGCGTGCGTTGCGCCTTCCGGAGACCGATCGGGATTTTCCGAATCCCGGAACACATAGCCGCTCACGTAGCGGCACGGAATCCTGACATGGCGCACAAGCGCCGTCATGATATGCGCGAAATCCTGGCAAACGCCCTGGCGGGATTCGATTGCATGGTCGATAGGAGAATCGACGCGCGTGGCTTTAGGGACGTACTCGAACCAGTTGTACACGGCCGAATTGAGGTCGCGCAGGAATTGAAGAGGATCCTCACGGCGACGAACCCGCAGCGGCTCGATCAAGCTGAGAAGTACACCGGTAGGCCGCGCGAACTGGCTGGGCATGAGCATTTCCCAATAATCACCAGCCGCCGCCTGCCGATCGAGTTCCTCCCAGGCCGAAGGCTCCAGGCCGTACGGAAGATCGGGCGAAGACTCGATCTCTACTAATGCTTCGGCGACAATCTTGAGTTCGCGATGCTTGCCGGGCACGTCGAAATGATGCACGGTGTTGCCGAGATAATCGCGATATTCATAGAAGCGCGTGCGCGGATCTACGGACAAGTGAAAGGAGAGACACCTTTGCCCACCTTCGGTGCGCGGGTGCATGCGCAATTCCATCAAACTCTCGCTCACCGGAGTCTTATAGCGGAAACGGGTCAGGTGGCGGACGGAGTAGAACAGGCTCATGCGTCTTCTTATGCCTCCAGCGCTGCCTCGATCGGATATGAAATATAGGTCTGATACAGCGCGCTGTGCACATGTCCGCACTGGCGCAGAAGCTCGTGCAAATAGGCCTGCAAACCACCAGCCATGATCTCGTCGATCTGACCGAAGCCCAGCGTGGCACGCAATCGTCCGGCGATGCGCTCAACATGCGCCGCCCGGCGGCTCCCCGCTTCCCGTCCGATTTTCACGATCGCCATTTCCAGAGCCTCAGCGGAAAAGCGGATCGAGTGCGGAAAACTTGGATGGAGAACCAGGAATTCGGCGATGCGCTCCGGCTTCACGTCCGCGGTATACGCCTTGCAATAGGCTTCGAATGCGGTACAGGAGCGCAGCAGTCCGATCCACTCCAGATAAACTCTTTCGGCCGCAGCCTGCGCAGGTTGATGAAACTCGTGGAAGTGAGCGCCCACCAAAGTGGAGACGGCTACCGCGCGCTCCAGATACCGGCCGGCCTGAATGAACTGCCAGCCCTCGCCGTGAGTCATGGTGGAATCGGTGACGCCCTGAAACAGATGCGCGCCCTCTTTGATCGATTGAAGGAAATCGCGGGAATCCCAGACTTCCGGGGCGCTGCGGCGCACCGCGTGGAACAAACGATTTAACTGCTCCCACATTTCCGAGCTGATCTGCTCGCGTACCTGACGCGCATTTTCCCGCGCGTTAACGATACTGGATACGATCGAGGATCGATTGGACGCGTCATGTAACAGCGATTGAGCCAGGCTTTCCGCACTCCACGCGTCTTCTTCCTCCGACGCTTCCATGCCGAGTGAGCGTCCTACTCGCGCCCAATCCAGATCTTCCGATTGCGATCCACGCTCGAGCATCAGGTTCAATTGGATGTTGATCACACGCGCGGTATGCTCCGCCCGTTCAAGGTAGCGGCTCATCCAATACAAGCTGTCTGCAACGCGAGATAACATCAGTCCAAAACCCACGTGTCTTTACTTCCGCCGCCTTGCGACGAGTTCACCACCAGCGATCCCTTCCGCAAAGCGACTCGAGTGAGCCCGCCGGGCACGACGGTAACCTTGTCTCCGAAGAGAATATACGGACGAAGATCGACGTGGCGGGGCTGCACATTCCCATCCAGGAAACACGGAGCGCGCGAAAGGCGGATAGTCGGCTGCGCGATGTAGTTACGCGGGTCTTCTTCCACCCGGCGGCGAAATTCATCGCGCTGCTCGGCCGTGCTGTGCGGTCCGATCAACATGCCATACCCACCCGATTCCCCCACCGCCTTCACCACGTAATCCTGCAGACGCCCGAGCACGTGCTTGCGCTGCAAGGGATCCGACATAAGATACGTCTCGACGTTGTCGAGCACGGGATCTTCTTTCAGGTAATAACGAATGATTGCCGGAACGTATGCGTAGACAGCTTTATCGTCCGCCACGCCGGTGCCGAGCGCATTGGCCATGCTAACGTTGCCGGCGCGATACGCGTTGAATAGGCCGGGCACCCCCAGACCGGAATCGGCGCGAAACGCCAGAGGATCGATGAAGTCGTCGTCGATGCGGCGGTAGATCACATCCACGCGGCGCAAGCCGGCGGTGGTGCGCATGTACACGAAATTGTCGTGCACCACCAGGTCGCGGCCTTCCACCAGCTCGATCCCCATCTGGCGGGCCAGAAACGCATGTTCGAAGTAGGCGGAGTTGAAAACGCCGGGCGTCAACAAAACGATGTTCGGCTCGCTGGTGGCTTGCGGGGAGCCTTGCGGCGTCAGCGCACGCAGCGTGGACAACAGCGCCTGGCTATAGTGCTCGATGGGCTGCACGCCGCACTTGCGGAACAGGTCGGGGAAAAGGCGTTTCATCACCTCGCGGCTCACCAGCATGTAGGAGACACCGCTGGGGACGCGCAGATTATCTTCGAGCACGACGAATTCGCCCGAGGGCATCCGGATCAGATCGGTGCCGGCGACGGTGACATAAGCGTCCTTGCGGACATGCAGGCCGCGCATCTGCCGCCGGAAGTGTTTGCAGCTATAAATGATCTCGCGCGGCACCACGCCGTCATTCAGAATCCTGCCTTCGTGATAGATGTCCTTGAGGAACAGATTCAGCGCGGTGATGCGCTGCTTCATGCCCCGCTCAATACGGGACCATTCTTCGCGCGTCAGTACGCGGGGCAGAAGATCGTTGGGGAAGATGTGTTCGGTATCTTCGTCGCGGCCGTAAACCGTGAAGGTGATGCCCTGGTGAAGGAACGAAAGATCGGCGATCTGCTGGCGGCGGCGCAGTTCCTCGCCCGTCAGCTCGCGCAGCGCTTCGTAAATGTGGCGATAGTGCGGACGAACGGCGCCGCCGCTATCGACCATTTCATCGAAAGCGTCATCAAGCTCGTATTCGTGGAACGGAGCAGGAAGCGTATGCTTGGTGGCAATCCCTGCCATGGAGCCTCCTCAAATCGAATCGCCTTCGACGAGGAAGCTATCGGAGACACCTATTGTAGCAGTAGGACAGGCGACCTTGTCGCCTGTCGTCTTGGTTGGTGACGGGCGGCAAGACCGCCTGTCCCTACTTTTGGTAGATGTCGTGGAGGCGCAGGAGACCCAGACAGCGATGTTTGCTGTCGATCACCGGCACCACCGAAATCTGCGACGGGCGATCCTCCATGAACGCCAGAGCTTCATGCAGCAGGGCTTCCGGAACCAGCGTAGATGGCCGCTCCGTCATGACATCGCACGCGCGCAGCGTCCGGATATCGTCGTGGGCTTGTAGCGCGCGGCGGACGTCGCCGTCGGTGATCAGTCCGAGGAGCGTTCCCGAAGTTGATACCACACAAGCCGCGCCCAGGGGACGCTGTGACATCGCAATCACCACGTGCTTCAGAGAATCCTCCGGCGCGACCCAGGCAACCTCATCGCCGCTATGCATGGCATCGCCGACGCGCAGGCGCAGATTCCGGCCGAGTTGACCGCCTGCGTGCAGTCGTGAAAAGTGTTCGGCCGTAAAGCCGCGGGCTTGCATCAAAGAGATCGCCAGGGCATGTCCGAGTGCCATAGCGACTGCCGAACTGGCAGTGGGTGTGAATCCCTCGGGATCGGCCTCGCGCTGGACGCTGGCATCGAGCACCACGTCCATCTCGCGCGCCAACGGCGAGGAGGGATTGCCGAGGATCCCCAGGAACGCCGGGCCGAATTCACGGAGTGCTGGGACCATATCGAGCAGTTCGGCGGTCGAACCGCTTTTGGAGATCATCAGCACGGAATCTCCGGGCTGGCACAGGCCCAAATCCCCGTGCGCCGCCTCAGTGGGATGCAGGAAAACCGCGGGCGTTCCGGTGCTCTGCAAAGTCGCCGCAATCTTGCGGGCCACATGACCGGATTTTCCGATCCCGGTGACGATCAGCTTACCGGACTGGGCCTTGTGGGAATGAGTAATGACCAACTCAACGGCGGCGATCAGATTCCCGTCCAGCCTCAGGGACGCCGCCAGAATCGCTTGCGCCTCTGTTTCCATGACCTTACGCGCGGCGGCGAGCCACTCGGCGCGCTGGTCGACTGTGGTAGCGGAAGCGTCCACAGGCTGAATGTAGCATGTCCCCTAGCTCATCTGGTACGTTTGAGCATGAACCCGTGATGGACCCCGCTTGTCTGCGTCACACTGAGATCCCCGGCACGTCGAAGCTTTTCGCCGATCTGACCTACCATTTTGATCGGGTTGCGCGCTTTTACCGCCACAATCCTCACCAGCGGGAATCGTACGCCGCGGCGGCGCGCGAGATTGAATACCCGGATGATCGCCGAGCGGCGGTAGCGCGAGTTTTGGAATCCCAGAATCACGGGAACGCGCTAGTTACGCGCTTCGCGCAGGCGGGGACCGTGGCGGTCCTCACCGGGCAGCAGGTCGGTCTATTCTCCGGCCCGGCTTACACCATTTACAAAGCACTCACGGCGGCCCGCCTGGCCGAGGATCTGAACGCGAGCGGCGTCCCCGCGGTGCCGATCTTCTGGATGGCGACCGAAGATCACGATTTTGCCGAAGTCGATCATGTCTGGATTTTCGATGCTAAGCATCATTCCGCTCTGTTGCGCATGAAAGCCCCGCTGACGTGGCAAGGCAAGCAGCGCCCCGCGGGCGGGTTTCCAGTGGAGCATCCGCCGATCGCTGAATTGCGCACTGCGCTGGCCGAATTTCCGTTCGGCGACGAGGTTACCGCGGCCGTCGGCGAATCCTACAAGCCCGGTGTGACCATGGGCGCGGGATTTCGCGCGCTGCTGGTCAAACTTCTCGGCCGGATCGGAATGCTGGTGGTGGATCCCCTGGATCCGCAACTGCGAAACGTCGGTGCTCCTTTCATGGCCCAAGCGCTGGATGCCGCCCCGGATCTCAAGTCGGCCCTGTTAAGTCGAAACAAGGAGTTGGCCGCAGCCGGGTATCATGCGCAGGTCAACGTCGAAGCGAACAGTTCGCTTTTCTTCCTGTTGGAGCAAGCCGAGCGAACCACTCTGCGCAAGAAGGACACCGAATTCGCGGCTTTGAAGGACCGGGCAGCCGACGTCTCTCCCAACGCGTTGCTGCGTCCAGTCTGGCAGGATTACCTTTTTCCTACTGTCGCTTATGTCGGCGGACCGGGCGAGCTGGCATACTTCGCACAATCTCAGGTGATCTACGACCGGCTACTGGGGCGCATGCCTGTGGCCGTATCGAGAGCCAGCTTCACCTTGCTGGATGCGCACACTTCAAAATTGTTGGCGCGTTATGGATTGGCGCTAACCGATGTGCTGGCGCCGGAAGACTCGCTGAAGGAACGGATCGCGCACGCGCTTATCCCGGAGGCCGTGGCGGGCTTGTTCGAAGAGACGTCGGCTGACGTCACGCGCAGGCTCGATCGACTGCGAAGCGGCGTGGAGAAGCTTGATCCCACTCTGGCGGCTGCTCTTTCAAAGAGCCGCGCAAAGATCCTCTATCAGTTCGAGAAGATGCGCAAGAAGACCGAACGCGAGACTCTGCGCCGGGACGCGCGCGCGTCGGAAGAAGCCCGCTATCTGAACGCCCTGATCTATCCACAGGGTCATCCGCAGGAGCGCTTCTACTCCATCCTGCCGTTCCTGGCGGAGCATGGATTGGACCTGGTCGACCGGTTGTACCAGGTGGTCCAGGTAGATTGCCCGGACCACCGCGTGGTGACGATTTAGCCATTACTCCACTAGGTCATTATTCAAGAGCTACCGGCCGATCGAAGATGACGTCGAGAGACGTTCCCTGGCGCAATTCGACTTCCCGGCCGCGTGTGAGGAGAACCGTCGCAAGACCTACCGCGGCGCCTGCTCCGGCTCCGATGCCGGCTCCGGCTCCCCGCGCGCCTTGATCGATGATGGCTCCAAGTGCGCCGCCGCTGCCGGCGAGAATCGCGATCCGAGCGGCATCCTGGCCGTGGGTCGATCCCTCCTGGACCGAATTCTCTTTTCCAATGACTTTCTGCTCGCCTGCGCCGGAGTCGACCGAAGCAAGCTTGGGCGAGAACTTGTAGACCGAGCCGGTGGGGAGCGTGATAGTCTCCAGACGAATCGCCAACTCGGCGCGGCCCTTGACGCGTCCGCTGCGCTTGGCGTTAGTCACCACTCCCTGGACGTAACTGCCGACGGGCAGGATGATGTTACCGGCGACGCTGATGGGGCTGCCGGTTCGCAGGTAGACGTAATCGCCGTCCTTGGCCGTACGCGTCGAGATGGAGTTCTCCAT
>Ga0207667_10001993_pt1 | contig 25611 bp, 14 predicted proteins | sample KBSCornC52_FD_184301 | JGI IMG/M metagenome (GOLD analysis project Ga0207667, IMG submission 184301) | Corn rhizosphere microbial communities from Kellogg Biological Station, Michigan, USA - KBS Corn C5-2 (SPAdes) (version 2) | ecosystem: Host-associated > Plants > Roots > Rhizosphere > Soil ...
TACGCCATCCTGATGCGGTGGTTGCCACCGAAAACGATTTCACGCCACTGAGGTCATTTCCCGACTCAAGTTGGCGGTGTGGACGGCCGAAAGCAGGACACGAAGGTGCGCCCCGCGTTGCGCGGCCGCCGCCGCAGCCGAAGACACCGCCGCCAGGGCATCACCCATGGTCGCTCGGCGATCCTCCTTCCCAGCCCCGAGTCGAACGATGTACCTCAAGCTGAAACTTCCGCTGGCCTTCACCGGCGTCCTCGCCGCGCTGACGGGCGCCGCCCTGATCGGCATCCATGGCCTGAATCAATCCATGACCGTCTACGAGGTGGACATCGGTGCCCAGCAGGCGCACGAGCGCGACGTTGCCGACGTGCTGGTCAATTTCAAGACCCAGGTGCAGGAGTGGAAGGACACGCTGCTGCGCGGCAAGGATCCGGCCAAGCTGGACAAGCACTGGGGGGCGTTCGCCAAGCGCGAGGCGGCGGTCGACGACCGGGCCAAGGCGCTGCTGGCGACGCTGCCGGCGGGCGAGAGCCGCACGCTGGTGGAGCAGTTCAGCGCCGCGCACGTGAAGATGGGCGTGGACTACCGCAAGGGCTTTGCGGCGTTCAAGGACGCCGGCTTCGAGCCGGCGGCGGGCGATGCCGCCGTGGCCGGCATGGACCGCGAACCCGCGCGCCTGCTGGCCGAGGCCGGCAAGAGGATCGCCGCCGACAGCGCGGCGGCGTCGGCCGACGCCGCCGCGCAGGCGCATCGGGCCTCGCTGGTCAGCATCGTGCTGATGCTGGTGGCCGGCGCCGCGGGCATTGGCGTGGGCGTGCTGTTCAGCCGCAAGATCACGGGCCCTGTCGACGATGCGGTGAACGTGGCCGAGGCGATCGCCGGCGGCGACCTGACCCACCCGGTGCGCACGGCCGGCCGCGACGAGATCGCGCAACTGCTCAAGGCGCTCGACAAGATGCAGGGCAACCTCGTCGGCATCGTGAGCAACGTGCGCGGCAATTCCGAGAGCGTGGCCACCGCGTCCTCGCAGATCGCGCAGGGCGCCAACGACCTCAGCGCGCGCACCGAGGAACAGGCCTCGGCGCTGCAGCAGGCCGCGGCCTCGATGGAGCAGCTGGGTTCGACCGTGCGCCAGAACGCCGAGAACGCGCAATCGGCCAACCAGCTCGCGCTGGGCGCCAGCACCGTCGCACGCAAGGGCGGCGACGTGGTGGGCGAGGTCGTCGAGACGATGAAGGGCATCAACGACAGCTCCAGGCGCATCGTCGACATCATCGCCGTGATCGACGGCATCGCGTTCCAGACCAACATCCTCGCGCTCAACGCCGCCGTCGAGGCCGCGCGTGCGGGCGAGCAGGGGCGCGGCTTCGCCGTCGTCGCTGGCGAGGTGCGCTCGCTGGCGCAGCGTTCGTCGGACGCCGCCAAGGAGATCAAGACGCTCATCTCGGCCAGCGTGGAACGCGTCGAGCACGGCACGCACCTGGTGGACCGCGCGGGCGTGACGATGACCGAGATCGTGAGCTCGATCGCGCGCGTGACGGACATCATGGGCGAGATCAGCGCCGCGAGCACGCAGCAGAGCTCGGGCGTCGGCCAGATCAGCGACGCCATCGCGCAGATGGACCAGGCCACCCAACAGAACGCCGCGCTCGTGGAAGAGAGCGCCGCCGCCGCCGAGAGCCTGAAGGAGCAGGCGCACCAGCTCGTGGACGCGGTGTCGGTGTTCAAGCTCGAAGCCAGGCCGGCGCAGGATGTCGGCGTGGCGCCGACGTCGTTGGCCGCGCCCGCGCCCGTCGCCAAGGCCGCGCCGGCGTACAAGCCCGCGCCCGTCGCGAACTCCGCGCCGGTCGCCAAGGCCGCGCCGATGCGCAAGCCGGCGCCGGCCGCCGCGCCCGCGCTGGCGCTGGCGGGCGACGACTGGGCATCGTTCTGAGGCCCTGCGGTTAAAGTGTCCGCTCGACAAGGAGCGGACATGAAGCGCAGGGGAGCGGCCAACATCCTGGTGGCCATGGCGACGGCCGCGAGCGCTGCCGGCGCGTTGGCAGCAGGCACCACCGTCGTCACCGCCGACCGCATGCTGGACGTGCTGGCCGGCAAGATGGTGGAGCGGCCGGCGATCGTGGTGGTCGACGGCCGCATCCGGCAGATCCTCGTGCAGGGCGCCCCCGGCATTCCCGCGCACGCCAGGCACATCGACCTCGCGGGCCAGACGCTGCTGCCCGGGTTGATCGACATGCACGTGCACCTGGCCGCCGACGCCCGCATCGACGGCAACCACTACCTCGACTACACCGACAGCTTCTGGGTGGCGGTGGGCGTGGCCAACGCCAGGGCCATGCTCGAGGCGGGGTTCACCACGGTGCGCAACGTCGGCTCGGCCGGCTACGCCGACGTGGGCATCAAGCAGGCCGTCGAAGGCGGCTACGTGCCGGGGCCGCGCATCGTGCCCGCCACCTATGCGCTGGGGAGCACGGGCGGCCACTGCGACGACACCGAAGGCCTGCCGCCCAGCTTCTCCGCGGTCCCGACGCCCTCGGTGGCCGACAGTCCCGACGGCTTCCGTGCGCTGGTGCGCCGCGTGCACAAGTACGGCGCCGAGGTGATCAAGATCTGCGCCACGGGCGGGGTGCTGTCCCGCACGGACTCGGCCGGTGCGCAGCAGATGAGCTTCGAGGAGATCAAGGCCGTCACCGACGAGGCGCACCGCCTCGGCCTGAAGGTGGCCGCGCACGCGCACGGCACCTCGGGCATCAACGACGCGCTGCGCGCCGGCGTCGATACCATCGAGCACGCCAGCCTCGCCGACGCCGAATCCTTCCGCCTTGCCAGGGAGCACGACGCGTGGTTCTCGATGGACATCTACGACGATGACTACATCCTGGCCGAGGGCGCGAAGAACGGCATGTACGAGGCCTCGCTCGCCAAGGAGCGCGCCATCGGCCTGAAGCAGCGCCAGACCTTCCGCGCCGCGGTCGGCGCCGGCGTGAAGATGATCTTCGGCACCGACAACGGCGCGGTCTTCCCCGCCGGACAGAACGCGCTGCAGTTCGCCAAGATGGTGGAGTGGGGCATGCCGCCGCTGGAGGCCATCCGCAGCGCCACGCGCAACGCGGCGCAGGCGCTCGCGCGCGAGGGCGATGTCGGCGCGATCGAGGTCGGCCGCTACGGCGACTTCGTCGCCGTGCCGGGCGACCCGCTCAAGGACGTGCGCCTGCTGGAGCATCCGAGCGCGGTGATCAAGGGCGGCGAGCGCGTGAGGTAGGCAAGCCAGGACGAGGCAGCAGGCCCCGCTGGACGACGGCAGGCGCAACGCCGTGCATCGGCGCGTCGCATCCGGCGTGGCCCGGAGGTGCCTGGCATCGCGTCGAGGTGCCTCCGGTTGGCCGATCCGCTGGCCGCGGTGCCTGGCGCCGATCACCGTGCATGGGCGCGTCGCATCCGGCGTGGCACGCCGTGACCGGAGGTGCCTGGCGCCGATCCGATCCGCTTCGGTCGCCGTCTACCGCGCGGCTTCCTCTTCGGCCAGGCGTTCCAGCAGGCCCGAGTGGCGCGTCGTCGGCGTGCAGATGGCCTGTTCGAGCACCGGCACGTCGGCCACCAGCGCGACGCCGCGGCGGGCACGGGTGATCGCGGTGTAGAGCAGCTCGCGCGTGAGCACGCGGCTGCGCTGCTGCGGCAGCATCACCAGCACGCCGTCGAACTCGGAACCCTGCGACTTGTGCACCGTCATCGCGAATGCCGTCTCGTGGCGCGGCAGGCGCACCGGCGCGATGGCGCGGAAGCCCCCCGGGGCGGTGGCGTCGGGGAAGTGCACCAGCAGGTCGCCGCCGGCGTCGGGCAGCGCGATGCCGATGTCGCCGTTGAACAGGCGCAGCACGTAGTCGTTGGCGAGCACCAGCACCGGCCGGCCCGCGAACCACGGCGAGGCGCCTGGGCCCTCGAGGGCGACGCCGGTGCCGGGCAGGCCCGTGGGTGCCAGGGCCATGCGAAAGCGCCGCGCCATCGCCGTGTTGAGCGCCGTGACGCCGCGCGGACCGTCGCGCAGCGCGCACAGCACGCGAAAGCGCCCGAAGGCCTCGGTGATCGCGGCCACGTCGCGTGCGTCGGCGGCCAGCGCCGCGCGCCAGTCGGCGTAGCCGGCGTCCATCGCGGCCAGGGCGTCGGTGTCGACGGTGGCAGGCGCGGCGGCATCGAGCCAGCGGACGTCGGCATCGGTGCCTTCGCGCAACCAGTCCGCGGCCTGGCGCGCCTGGCCCGTGTTGACGTAGTGCGCCAGCCGGCCGACGCCCGAGTCGACCGAGAAGCGGTAGGTCTGCGTGAACCAGACGGCGCAGTCCTGCAGCGCGCTTGGCCGCGCCGGCGGGGGCGGCGCGATGGCGGTGGCCGGGGTGCCGGTCAGCGCAGCGAGGTCGCGCACGCAGCCGGGCGTGAGTGTGGGGTCGACGCTGAGCTCGGCGAACACCGCGCCCGATTCGACCGCGGCGAGCTGGTCCTTGTCGCCCAGCAGGATGATGCGCGCGGCGGGCGGGACGGCCTCCAGCAGGCGGGTGGCCAGCGCGAGGTCCAGCATCGAGGCCTCGTCGACGACCAGCGCATCGATGGGCAACGGGTTGCTTGCGTCATGGCGGAACCCGTCCGGCGTGACGCCCAGCAGGCGGTGGACGGTGGACGACTCCGCCGGCATGCGTTCCCGCAGCGCGTCGGGCAGGTGCTGCGCGCGCTGGCGGATCGCGTCCGTCATGCGCGCGGCGGCCTTGCCCGTCGGGGCGGCGAGCGCGATGCGGCAATCGGGGGCGAGCGCGAGCAGGCAGGCGAGCAGGTTGACGACCGTGGTCGTCTTGCCGGTGCCCGGGCCGCCGCTGATGACGGTGAGCCGGCCGCGCAGCGCCAGCGCCGCGGCAAGCTGCTGCCAGTCGGCCGCGCCGCCCAGGCGCGCGGCGTTGGCGGCGAACAGCTCGGCCAGCTGCGCGCGCAAGCCGGGCGCGTCGGCCGCGTCGCGCCCGCCCGCGCGGCGCGCCTGCACGAGGCGGCGCGCGAGTCGACGCTCGAAGTCGAAGTAGCGGTGCAGGTACAGGCGATCGTCGGCGTCCAGGACCAGTGGCAGTGCTCCGGGCGCGTCGGACGTGCCGACGATGCCCGACCCGAGCAGCGCGGCGCGCCAGCCCGCGACGTCCAGCCGCGGCGATGCGTCGCCCGCGACATCGCTCGCAAGCGCGGACAGCATCAGGCAGACGTGCCCCTCGCTGACGGCGCGGCTGAGTGCCGCGGCGGCCCGCGCGACGGCGGCGACGCCCGCCGCGTCCGCGCCCTGCGCCTCGGCCCAGCGCGCCGCGTGGCGCGCGAAGCCCTCGGCCAGCGCGTGCTCGTCGCCCTCGGGGGCCGCGCCGGCGGCTTGCCGCGGCCGGGCGCGCGGCGGGGGGAAGCGCTCGTCGCCACTCATCAGGCAACCTCCGCACTGCGGGCTGCGGCGCGAGCGTCTTCGGGCGGCCGGGCGACGCTCATGCCGCAGCCTCCGTCGCGTCGAACAACGCCGACAGCGCAGCGATGGTGGCCGTGGACGGCCGGTGGAAGAACACGCCGGTGGGCCGGCCGGCCGGGTCGCGCCAGTCGGGCCGCACGCCGCGCACGAACAGGTAGACGGCGCCGCCCAGGTGGCGGCCCGGGTCGTAGCCCGGCAGCCGCCGGCGCAGGTAGCGGTCGAGCGCCACCAGGTACAGCAGGTACTGCAGGTGGTAGCCCTGGTCGCGCATGGCCGCGGCCATCGCGTCCTGGCCATAGCGCTCCGGCGCGTCGCCCAGGTGATTGGACTTCCAGTCGAGGATGAAGAAGCGCCCCTCGTGCTCGAAGACGAGGTCGATGAAGCCCTTGAGGAAGCCGCGCAGGGTGGGAAACGACAGGCGCGGCATCGGGTAGCCGTGCGCTTGCAGCAGCGCGTTGAGCGCCGTGGCGTCGAAGCGGTGCGAGGGCAGGTGGAACTCGAGCTCGACGAGGCGCCGCTTCAGCGGCAGCTCGGCCAGGCGCAGCGCTTGCGCGGTGCCCAGCGGCAGCGGGGTCTGGAGCGTCTGCGCGAGCAGGCGCGCGAGCATGCGGCCACGCAACGCGGCGTCGCCGGGCGCTTCCGCTGCGCCCATCGCGCGCAGCAGGTGCAGCGCCTGATCGATGGCGCGCGGCCAGCCGGCCGGGTCGGTGAAGTCGGCGTTCTCGAAGGCCAGGTGGATCGCCTCGCCGGCGGCCGGGCCGCGCGGGAAGTTCAGCGGGTCGTCGTCGTCCGGGCGGAAGGCTGGCGTGTCGTCCGTCGCCGGGGTGGCCGCATCGGCGGCGCGCAGGTCGTGGTCGACGGCCGAGCGATCGTGCGCGGCGCCGTGCGCGATGGCGCTGAAGCTGCCGATGCGCCAGCCCGCCGGCAGCGTGGCCGGGGCGGGCAGGGCGGCCAGGGTGTCGGGCGAGGGGCGCGGCGCGTCCAGGGCCGTGAAGCCGCCCCGGGGCAGCGACGCGACGGCGATCGCGCCGTCCGAGCGTTGCGCCAGTGCCTGCCACGCGACATCGATCGCCTGCGTGCCGTGCTTGTGTTCGAACCACTCCTGCGGCGACAGCCCCGCGCCGGCCACCAGCCAATTGAGCAGGCTGCGCGTGCTCGCGGTACTGCTGACGGCCTGGCCGGCCTTGCTGCGGTAGCAGCCCGCGACGATCACGCAGCGGTGCACCGCGCGCGTCAGCGCCACGTACACCAGGCGCAACGTCTCCGCGGACTCCTCCAGCTTCAGCCGCAGCTTGACGTTCTTCTGCCAGGTCTTGTCGCGCAAGTCGTGGCCGTAGTCGATGATCGAGCGGCCGCGTTCGTCGTGGTATGCCTTGCCGGTGAGTCCGTCGGGCCGGCCGCCGCGCGCGGCGCTCCAGAGGAAGGGACAGAACACCACGGGGTATTCGAGGCCCTTGGACTTGTGGATGGTGACGATCTGCACCAGGTTCTGGTCGGACTCCAGGCGCAGCTGGGTGGCGTCGCCGGCCTCGGGCGCGAGACGCTGCTGCTGGAACCAGCGCAGCAGCGTGTCGGGCGCGGCGTGGCGCTCGCCGGCCTCGTGCAGGCATTCGACCAGGTGCAGCAGGTTGGTCAGGCGCCGCTCGCCATCCGGCCGCGCCAGCAGCCGGCCGGCCACGTGGTCCTCGGCGAGCCACCGGCGCAGCATGAAACCGACGCCGCGCTGCAGCCAGACCTCGCGCCAGCCCGCGAAGCGCTGAACGGCGGCCAGCAGCGCGGATTCATCGCCGGACAGCGCCAGGATGGCCGCGGCGTCGCCCCCCATCAGGCCGGTGGACAACGCCGCCTTCAGCGTGCGCTCGCGTGCCGGCTCGAGGACGGCGGTCAGCATGCGATCGAGTTCCTCGGCGTCTTCGCTGCGGAACACGCTGGCCTGCGACAGCTCGACGCTGCCGACGCCGCGCGCGGTGAGCGCCTGGCGGATGTGCGAGCCCTGCGCGTTGCTGCGCACCAGAACCGCGATGTCGCCGGCGGCCAGCGCGCGGGCCTGCGTGCCCGCGCCGAGCGTGACCTCGCCGCGCTGCGCCGCCGAGAGCAGCCGCGCGATCTCGTCGGCCGTGGCGTCCACGACGGCCTCCTTCGCATCGCGTTCGAACATCGGCTCGCCATCGTCGGCCGGGGGCAGCGTCCACACGTGCAGCGGGGCGCGCGGCGCGCTGGCGTCGACGAACGGCTGGCGCGGCTTCTGGCCATAGGCCACCGTCTGGTAGCCCAGCCCCTCCATCATGAAGGCGCGCGGGTTGGCCGTGAACAGCGCGTTGAGCGCACGGATCAGCGGCTCGGTGGAGCGCTGGTTCTCGCCGAGCGAATAGCGCGCCACCGCATGCTCTCCGGCCTCCAGGTAGGTGTGCAGGTCGGCGTTGCGGAAGCTGTAGATCGCCTGCTTGGGGTCGCCCACGAAGAACAGCGGCGCGTCCGACAGCGTGTCGTCGGTGGGAGCGGTGTAGATCGTGCGGAAGATGGCGAACTGCAGCGGGTCGGTGTCCTGGAACTCGTCGATCAGCGCCGCGGGGAAGCGCTTCTTCAACTCGCCGGCCAGGAGCGGGTCGCCGCTGGCGAGGCGGTCGTGCAGGTTGGACAGCATGTCGTCGAAGGCGATGACGCGCTGGCGGCGCTTGGCCGCGCGTTGCGCCCGCGTGCCTTCCTCCAGCAGCTGGCGCAGCAGCGCGAGGCGTCCGAAGGCGAGCGCCTGCGTGGAGGCGGCGCGCAGGTCGACCAGGCGCTGCGCGAGCGCGAAGAAGTCGTGCGGCGGCACACCCTTCTTGGCCTTCTTCGTCCCGAAGACGCGGTCGCTGCCGAGGAGCTCGAGCTTGTCCGCGCCGGCGGCGAGCGCCGCCATGCCATCGGCTTCGGCCAGTACCTCGTCCCACGACGCGAACGCCGTGGCCAGCGCCTCGTCGGAGTAGCTGCGGCCGTCGAGCGACTCCCGGGCCTCGAACAGCAGATCGCGGATCGTCTCGCGTTGCGCCTGCCAGAGCGCGCGCGCGGCGGCATGGGCCTCGTTGACGGATTCGGTGTCGATGCGCCGCACCGAATCGACTTCCGCCGGCCACGCCGCGTGCGCCAGCGGCTTGGACAGGTGGCGCTTGAGCAGCGCCGCGAAGCCCGCCGGCGAATCCTTGCTGGCCACCAGATGGGCGGCCAGCGCGGCGTCGAGGTCGTCGGAGGCGATGCGGCGGCGCCAGAAGTCGTTGGCGGCTTCGGCCACCCAGTCGGCGTCGTCCTGCACCAATGCCATCTCCAGCGGCATCTGCGCCGTGAATGGCGTGTCGGCGAGCGCGCGCTGGCAGAAGCCGTGGATGGTGAAGATGGATGCCTCGTCGAATGTGGCCTGCGCGAGCGCCAGCCGCGCGATCATGTCGGCCGGCCGCAGGCCGTGCCGCTCGCGCGCCGAGCGCACGAGGCGCTCGACGAACTCGTCGCCAGCGGCGGGCGGCTCGCCGGCCTGCTCGGCACGCAGCCAGGCGAGCGTGTCGACGATGCGCTGGCGGATGCGCTCGCGCAGTTCGGCCGTCGCCGCGTTGGTGAACGTGACCACCAGGATGCGCTGCACCTCCAGCCGCTTTTCCAGCAGCAGCCGCAGGTACAGCCCGCAGATGTTCCAGGTCTTGCCGGTGCCGGCCGAGGCCTCGATCTGGCGGATGCCGGCCAGGGGGCAGGCGAACACGTCCAGCGGCACGAAGGGCGATGCCGCCGTCGTCGGGTCGCCTGCATGCCGGCCGCCGGTTGCCGTCGATCGGGCCGCGTTCATGCGTCCAGAGCCAGGCAGTCGCGCAGCGGCCCGAAGATGGCCAGCGCATTGTCGTAGAACTCGCCGACCTGGCCGGGCGAGAACGGATCGGGGCGGCCGCGCAGCGCCAGGCGGATGCCGGCGTCGCGGCCCTCGGCGAACTCGTTGAAGGCGCCGGGGCGGAACGTGGCGATGGCCTTGGCCGGGCCGTCGCGGTCGCCCTGGAGCCAGGCCCAGGCCGACCGCGGGAAGAATGCCAACGGCTCGCGCAGGCCTTTGGCGTACAGGCGCAGGAGCGTCTCGAGCGTGGCGGCCGGCGCCTCGGCCTCGTTGAAGAAGAAGCGGCCGTCGCGCGCGATGCCGGTGGTGACCGGCAGCACGCCGGCGGGTGCGTCGTGGCACAGCAGAAGGTGCGGCAGCCAGGCGTCCAGGTAGTCGACGGGCGACTTCTTCGCGTAGCGATGGCGCAGCAGCCCGCGCGGACGCAGGTCGGCGAACTCGCCGTGCAGTTGCCAGCGTTCGCCGTCGATGTCGACGCCCAGGCGCGCCGCGTGCGGCGGCAGCGCGGGTTGCGCCGTGTGCTCGCGCACCTGCTCCGCGAAATCGCGCAGGCCGTCCAGCTCGCGCTCCAGGAAGCGCCGGCCGAAGCCGCCGGCAGGCAGCGCGGTGCCCGCGAGCGCCAGCGTGCGCGCGGCCTCGAGCGGCAGGCCCTCCAGCAGCGCGGGCAGCAGCAACTGCACCAGCGGCGCGCGGCCGCCGTTGTCCGGCACGAAGGGTTCGTCGTCCTGCAGGGCCTCGTCATCGCGCCGCAGCGCGATGCCCAGGCGCTGCTCCAGCAGGAAGCGGCACGGGTTGCGCAGGAAGGCGGACAGGCGCGCCAGCGGCACGTCGCGCCACGCCGCATCCACGGGCGGCAGGGGCTGGGCGATGAAGGGCGCGGACGAGGCGGCCGTGGCCGCGTCGTCGTCGCCCTCGTCGTCGAAGGCCGCGATGCCCGCGATCGGCGGCGGCGGCGCGGACAAGCCCTGGCGCAACGCCTCGGCGTACTCGGCCTGGAAGCTGCGCAGGCGCGGCTCGCGCGTGGCCACGTCGAACGCCTGCAGCGCGAACGGCTGCAGCGGATGCTCGACCACCAGGGCGCGCCGCGCGAGCGCGCGTGACGCGGCGTCCGCGGGCGCGCGCGCGAGCGCGGGCACGAGCGTCTCCAGCAGTTCGGCCACCAGCACGGAGGCCGGCCGCACGGAGTTGTCGCGCACGCTGCGGCCCGCGTGGCTCAGGTGCACGCGGTCGCGCGCGGCGAGGATCAGGTCGAGGAACACGTTGCGCTCGTCCAGGCGTCGCTGGCGGTCGCCGGCGCGCGGCGCGAGGTTCATCAGGTCGAATTCGGCGGGCCGCGCGGTGGTGGGGAAGGCCCCGTCGTCCAGGCCGATGGCGCAGACCACGCGGAACGGCACGTTGCGCAGGCTGCTCATCGCCGCGAAGGTGACCATGCCGGTGGGCACGCCGCCGCGCGCGGGATCGGCCAATGCGTGTTCCAGCGCGGCGCGCACGACGTCCAGCGGCAGCGGTGCCACCGAGCCGCTGCGGCGCCACTGGTCGCCCAGGCGGGCGATCTCCTCGTCGACTTCACGCAGGTCATCCAGGTCGACGTCGGCCGGCGCGACGAAATCGTGCAGCGCGTCGGCCAGGATCGCGGGCCAGTCGGCGGGCGGGCGCGGCTGGGCCACGCGTTCGCGCAGCGATTTGAGCGCGGCGACGAAGCGCCAGAACGCGCCCAGCGTCAGCGCCCGGGAACCCTCGGCATCGCCGGCCGGCAGGCGGCCCTGGAACGGCGTGGCGATATGCGAGGGCAGCGCGTAGCCCAGGAACAGGCGGTCGAGCCCGTCGGCGAAGCTGTGGCGCGCATGCGCCGGCACGTCGAAGCTGGCGCGGTGCTCGGCGTCGAGCGCCCAGTGGATGCCGGCGTCGACCAGCCAGTCGCGCACCTGGTCGAGGTCCTCCTCGGCCAGGCCGAAGCGCCGCGCGACCACCGGCTGCTGCAGCAGGCCGAACACCGCGTTGACCGGCAGCCGCGATGCGACCAGCGCCAGCAGCTCCAGCAGCGCGCGCGCCGGCGCGTTGACCTGGGCGCGCGCCCGGCCGCTGATCGCGTAGGGCAGGTGGCGCTCGCGCGGCGCGGTGCCGAAGACGGCGTCGATCAGCGGTGCGGCGGCATCGAGGTCGGGCGTGACGACGAGGATGTCGCCCGGCTGCGGCGGATCGTCGCCGGCCATCAGCGCGAGCAGGCGGTCGTGCAGCACCTCCAGCTCGCGGGTGAGCGAGTGGCACACGTGCACTTCGACGCTGCGATCCGCTGCAAGCTCGGCCAGCGAGCCGGGTTCGAGTTCGGCCAGATCGAGGATGGCGTCCTGCAGCGCGCCCAGCACGCTGCGCCCGCCGGCGTGCGTGAACACCGCATCCTCGATGGCGCCGTCGGCCGCAGCGTCGACCAGCAGGCCGAGGGCCGACTGGGTCTGCCGGCCCCAGGCCGCGAGCAGCCGGTTGCCCTGCTCATGGAATTGCAGCTCGCCCTGCGCCGCCAGCCACGCGAGGCGGCGCGAATCGACGACGTCGAACCAGTACTCCTGGCAGGGGTTCAGCGCGTACACGTGCAGCTGGACATGGCGGCCCAGGCGTTGCAGCAGCTCCAGGTGCACCGGTGGCATCGTCGGCAGGCAGAACACGTGCGCGCTGGCGGGCAGCCGGTCGCCCCCGGCCAGGCTGATGCCGCGCGCATCGAGCAGTTCCAGGAGCGCGAGGATGGGATGGCGCCCGTCGCTGGCCGTCTCGTGCGCCAGGCGGCGCCACAGCGCGGCCTGCCAGGCCTGGTCGAGCCGGGCGCCGGCATCCGCCCCGGGCAGCGGGATCGCCTGCTCGCGGAACCACGCCTCCAGCCACTCGGGCCGGTAGACGAGGTACTGCTCGAACAACCCGGCCACGCGGCGCGCCAGCTCGTGGCGCATGACGGCGTCGGCGTTGGCCAGCCAGGTGGCGAGCCGCGGTTGGCGTTCGCTCCAGGCGTTGTCGTCGAAGGCCGCGAGGATGCGCCAGCCGAACACATCGGCGTCGAAGCGGGCCGCCTCGGGCAGGTCCGGCAGCAGCTGGGCCGTCTGCTTCCAGAGCCAATGGGCCAGATAGGAGAACTCGACGTTGGCGCACACGCCCTGGCGGCGCGCGAGATCGATGATCAGCCGTCGCGTGATGGCGGCGCTCGGCACGATGACCTCGTCGGCCTCGAAAGGCGAACGGCCCGGCGCCTGCCTGCCCAACCGCTCGGCGAGGCGGTCGGCGAGGGTCTCGAAACGGTTGGCGAAATGGAGATGGAGCATGCAGGGCTGGGGAATCGACCTGCCGATTGTGACGGCTGCGCGCGCGGCCGCCCGTGGTCGATCGGCTGGTCATCCTGCCAGTGGGCAGGCTCAGGGGGTGAGCCTGGGGGAAGGGGCCCGTTCGAGATGAACGGCTGCGTGGGGGCGCGCTTGTGCCCGCGGCGCGTGTGCGCTTCGCCGGCTGGCGAAGCGCGGAGCGGGAGGCCGGCGCTCGGAGACCGCGTGTCGCGGGGCGGGTGGGGGTTCCCGTCTCGCTCACTCGTCCGCGGTCGGCTACGGCCTGTCGGCCTTCGCGCGACTGCGCTGCGGTGCTCGGCGCCCAGGGCTTCGTCGCAAGATCGCGCCGTAGCAGGCCCGTACTGGCGGCCGGTCGCACAGCGCCGCTCATGCTCCTCGGCCCCGCTGCGCGGGGCGACCCTGGGCGCCTGCGCGCCTCGCCGCTGCCCAGATCGCGAGACAGCAACCCCCGCCACCCCGCGTCGCACGATCTCCGAGCGCCACCGCCCGCACCCCGCGTCGCCACCCGGCGAAGCGCCACGCGCCGCAGGCAACCTGCCGCACGAACGCTGCGCCCCCGGCGAAGCGCCAGCGCCGCAGGCAATTCCAGGCCATCGTCAGGCGCCAGAGGTCGGCGCCCCGCTTCGCCCTCAGTTGGACGACTCGATCGACCCCGAGCCCGACACCCGGCGCGACACGTCATGCGGGCGGCCCGAGTACGTGACGTCCCCGGAGCCCGCCACCTTGGCGTCCAGCGCCTCGGTGGCGTTGACGTGGGCGTCGCCCGAGCCGCTGATGCTCACGCTGACCTTCCTGGCCGGGAAGTTGCGGGCGTTGATGTCGCCGGAGCCGGCGATGCCGAAGCGCGCTTCCTCGGCGGTGCCCGAGATGATGACGTCGCCCGAGCCCGCGATGCTCAGCGCGAAGGCGCCGACCTGCGCGCTATCGATCTGCAGGTCCCCCGAGCCGGAGATCGACGACTCGAACTTCGGGCCGGTGATCTTGTCGATGTGCAGGTCGCCGCTGCCGCGCTGCTGCACGGCGGTCAGCGTGGTGAACACGACGTCGACCACGACCTTGTGGTGGGTGCGGAAGCTCGTGCCCTTCTTCATGCGCACGACCAGCGTGTCGCCCTCCACGTTCGTCTCGATCAGCGGCTCGATGTTGTCGTCGGCGTGCACGGTGACCGAGGGAGTGCTGCCCTGGTGGGCCTGGACGTCGACCGAGCTGTCCAGGCGCAGCGCCGAAAACGCGCCGACCTGGCGTGCGACGCCCACCTCCTTGCCGGACCCGTTGACCGTGTCGCCGTTGCCGTTGAACAGGTTGATGGTGACGGCATGGGCCGGCACCGGCAGCGCGAAGGCCGTGAACACGGCGGCGGCGGTGACCGCCAGCGAAGCGATGGCGTGGGTGGCGTTGGTGGTGATCTTGCGCATGTCGTCTCTCCGGGGTTCGTCTTGGACTCGATGACCGAACTGTAGGAAGGCGGCGTGGCGGTGTCGCGCGCCAGGCGACGCGCTGGCCCGTCGGGGCGACCAAACGCCGGTCGGCGCGACGAATTGCAGGGCAGGCGGCGACGAGCGGGCCCGCCGGCGACGGCCGCTAGCCGGCGTCCGCTGCGTCGCCGCTGGGCCGCCAGTTGCCGTCGACGAGCGTCTCGTAGGGCCGGAACTGCACCTTGTAGGCCATCTTGGGGCTCTCGGCGATCCAGTAGCCGAGGTACAGGTAGGGCAGCTTGAGCGAGCGAGCCTGCTCGATCTGCCACAGCACCGCGAAGGTGCCGAAGCTGCCGCGCAGGTCGGGGTCGTAGAAGGTATAGACGGCCGACAGCCCGTCGCTGAGCACGTCGGCGATGGCCACCATGCGCAGCGCGCCCGGGCGCGGGCCCTCGTCGGGCTCGCGGAACTCGACCAGGCGCGTGTTGACGCGGCTCTGCAGCAGGAACTGCGTGTACTGGTCGACGCTGTCGTGGTCCATGCCGCCACCGGCGTGCCGGCCGGCCTGGTAGCGCAGGTACAGCTCGTAGTGCTCCGGCACGAAGGCCAGACGCATCACGCGCACCTTCAGGTCGGCATGCGCCGCCCACGCGCGCCGCTGGCTGCGCGAGGGCTTGAAGGCCGCCACGGGCACGCGCATGGGCACGCAGGCCCGGCAGCGGTCGCAATAGGGGCGATAGGTGAAGACGCCGCTGCGCCGGAAGCCGGTGGCCACGAGCGCGGAATAGGCCTCCGCGTGGATCAGGTGACCGGGCGTGGCGACCTGCGAGCGCGCCATCCGCCCGGGCAGGTAGCTGCACGGGTAGGGGGCGGTCGCATAGAACTGCAGCGACGCGAAAGGGGCTTCCTTCGGGTGGGTCACGGCGGCGAGGGGTCGGCGGGGGCGGCGGTCGTCGAGGTGGAGGGCAGGCCGAGGTCCAGCGTGGACCACATGCGGAAATCATAGGCCCAGACCGGCGCCGGCGCCCGGGTGGCCAGCGCATTCACCTCCCGTTCGAAGTCCGCGCGCGGGATCGGGGTGGCGCCCAGCCTGCCCAGGTGGCCGGTGGCCTGCTGGCAGTCGATGGCCGGCATGTCGTGCAGGCGGCAGAACGCGACCAGCGCGGCCAGGGCGATCTTGGACGCGTCCGTGCGGTGCGAGAACATCGACTCGCCGAACATCATCCGGCCGAGGTTGACGCCGTAGAGGCCGCCGACGAGCTCGCCGGCCATCCAGGTCTCGACGCTGTGGACGTCGCCCGCGCGGGCCCAGGCGGCGTAGGCGGCCTGCATCTCCGGCACGATCCAGGTGCCGTCCTGGCCGTCGCGCGGGGTGTCGGCGCACTCGGCCATCACCCGTGCGACATCGTGGTCGAAGCGGACTTCGCAGCCGGGCGTGCGCAGGAAACGGCGCAACGTCTTGCGCAGGGAGTGCGAGAGCCTGAAGTCGGCCGTGCGCAGCAGCATGCGCGGGTCGGGCGACCACCAGAGCACGGGCTGGCCCGGGCTGTACCAGGGGAAGACCCCGTGCGCATAGGCGTCGCGCAGGCGGGCGATGGACAGCCCGCCGCCGGCCGCGAGCAGGCCCGGCGCCTCCGAGCGGTCGTCCAGCGCGCTGGAGGTGGGCGGCAGCGGCGAATCAGCGAGCAGCCAGGGAATCGCCATGGGAGCGAGGAATCGTCGCGCGACCGGGATCGGGGTCGCGATCGGGCCGATGCGCTGCGCGCGGCAGCGCGGCACGGCGCCCGGCATTGCGCGTGGATGTGCGCGCCCGCGGGCGCGCGGCGACCGGCGCGGCGCCGGGCACGGGCGTCAGAACTGGATGCCGCTCTTGCTGGGCGGCGGCACCAGCGGCGCCGGGGCCGACGCCGGCGCGGCAGGTTCGTCGGCATCCTGGGCGCTGGTGCCCTGCCTGGCGCTGGCCGGCACCAGCGGCGTGGCGGCCGGCCAGCTGTAGCCGCTGAGGTGCGTCTGCGCGGGATAGCCGGCGGCGTCGAGGTAGCCGGACAGGTCGCCCGCCGAGAAGCCCGCCATGTTCTTGGTGCCCACGGAGATGCCGGGGAAGGTGGTGGCGCCGAAGCGCGAGCGGTAGGCGGCGAAGTCGGTGTCGTCGTTGACCGTGTACTCGCCAAACGGGATGCCGCGACGCTTCAGGGCCTGGCGCGCGTTGTCGCAGGCCGAGCAGTTCTTCGTGGAGTACAGCGTGACCGGGTACTTGGACATGGCCTGGCGCGTCTCGAACGGCACGCCGGCGACACCCGGGGCGGTAGCGGCCGCGCCGTTGGTGGGGGCCTTGATCTGGTTGGCCGCGGGCGGCTTGTCGGTGTAGGTGATCTTGCCGTCCGGGCCGACGACCTTGTACGTCTGCGCCATCGCGCCGACCGCGACGCCGCCGAGCAGCAGCGCCACCGTGGCCAGGCGCGCGAGGCGGGACGGACGGGCGGCCGCGGGGAAAGTGGTGTTGGTCATGTTCATCGTGGGCATCGTACGAAAGGTCAGGAAGGAGTCACAAGTGGCGTCACTACCCGGTTCAACGCGCGAGGCGTGAAACGGGACGACCGCGGCGCCGCGAGCCGCCCCGCAGGTCGACGCCGCGGTCACGCCGCCGGCCTGGCGGCGATCCCGAGGTGGCGCAGCATGGCGTCGATGCTGGGCGCGCGGCCGCGGAAGGCCTTGAAGCTGTCGAGCGCGTCGCGGCTGCCGCCGACCTCGAGGATCTCGCGGCGATAGCGGCGGCCGGTATCCAGGTCCAGCACGCCCGACTCCTCGAAGGCGCTGAACGCATCCGCGGACAATACCTCGGCCCAGGTGTAGCTGTAGTACCCGGCAGCGTAACCACCCCCGAAAATGTGTGAAAAGCTGTGCTGAAACCGGTTGAACGACGGGGGCACCAGCACGGCGATCTCGGCGCGTACCTCGTCGAGCGTGGCCTGGACGCGGTCGGCCGAGCCCGGATCGGAATGGATGCGCATGTCGAACAGCGCGAACTCCACCTGGCGCAGCGTCTGCATGCCGCTCTGGAAGTTCTTGGCGGCCAGCATCTTGTCGAACAGGGGACGCGCCAGCGGCGCGCCGGTGTCCACGTGCTCGGTCAGCTGCTGCAGGACGTCCCATTCCCAGCAGAAGTTCTCCATGAACTGGCTGGGAAGCTCCACGGCGTCCCACTCGACACCCGAGATGCCGGACACGCCCAGTTCCTCCACCTGCGTGAGCATGTGGTGCAGGCCGTGGCCGAACTCGTGGAACAGCGTGATGACGTTGTCGTGCGTGAGCAGGGCCGGGCGGCCGTTGACCGGCGCCGCGAAGTTGCACACGAGGTGGGCCACCGGCGTCTGCAGGCCCTGGCCGTCGGCGCGCAGCCAGCGCTGGCGGGCGTCGTCCATCCACGCCCCGGGACGCTTGCCGGCGCGGGCGTACAGGTCCAGGAAGAACTCGCCCACGAGCCTGCCATCGCGCTCGATGCGGTAGAAGCTGACGCTCTCGTGCCAGGCCGGCGCGGCCGACTTGACGATCGTCACCTCGAACAGCGTCTCGATGATGCGGAACAGCCCGTCCAGCACCTTGGGCAGCGTGAAGTACTGGCGCACCTCCTCGTCGCTGAACGCATAACGGGCCTCTTTCAGGCGCTCGCTGGCGAACGGGACGTCCCAGGCCTGCAACTGCTCGATGCCCAGCTCCGTGGCCGCGAACTCGCGCAGCTCGGCCAGGTCGGCCTCGGCGCTGGGGCGCGCACGCCGGCCGAGGTCCCGCAGGAAGGCGATGACCTCCGCCGGCGAGCCGGCCATCTTGGGCACCAGCGACAGCTCCGCGAAGTTGCGGTAGCCCAGCAGCTCGGCCTCCTCCTGGCGCAGCTTCAGCAGCTCGCGGATGACCGGGCTGTTGTCGCGCTCGGGCGGCCCCGCCTCGCTCGCGCGCGTGACGTAGGCCGTGTAGAGCTTCTCGCGCAGCGCGCGGTTGCGCGCCATCTGCATGACGGGCAGGTAGCTGGGGAAGTGCAGCGTGAGCTTGCAGGCGCCCGCGCGTCCGTCGGCCTCGGCCCCCGCGCGCGCGGCCGCGATCGCGTCCGCGGGCACGCCCGCGAGGTCGGTCTCGGGCACGTACAGCGCGTAGCCGTCGGTGGCGTCGAGCACGTGCTCGGAGAACTGGCGCGAGAGTTCGGCCAGCCGTTCCTGGATCGCGGCGAAGCGCGCCTTGGCCGCGCCGCGCAGGTCGGCGCCGCCCAGCTTGAAGTCGCGCAGCCAGTTGGCCAGGGCCTTGCGCCGCACGGCGCTCAGGCGGTCGGCATCGGCGTTGGCCGCCACGGCGCGGTACTTGGCGTACAGGCGCTCGTCGGCGCCCTGGCGCGTGAAGAACTCGGTGATGCGCGGCAGGTTCTCGGCGTGCGTCGCCCGCAGCTCGGGCGTGTCGGCCACCCCGGTCAGGTGCTCCACCGCGCGCCAGGCGCGCGACAGTCGCTCGGTGGCGACGGTGAACACCGACGACATCGCGTCGAAGTCGGGCGGGACGTCGGGGCCGACGACGCGCTCGAGCGCGGCGTTGGCGTGGCCGAGGAGGGTGTCCATCGCCGGGGTGACGAACTCGGGGCGGATGTCGTCGAAGGCGGGCAGGCCGGGGCTGTCGAGCAGGGGATTCTTCATGGCGGCGGGTGGCTGGAACATCCGGTGCAGATGGTGTCCGCGGAGGGCGTTGCAAGCCTGGAGCGGTGGTGGGCGCCTTGAATGTACCCCTCGGGGCGAGGAACTCGGCGGGGAAACTACAGGGGAAATCGCGACATCCGCGCGTGGAAGTCCACGACGCCCGGGGTCAGGTTCCCTGGCAGGCGACGGAAGGCCGCAGCTGCCCGGTCGGGCCTTGCCGGACAGCCAGACGCACGTCTCCCCAGCCAATGGTCGCTGGCGGTGCGGATCACGCCATCGAGCTTGCCGTCGCGGTCGAGGTCTCCGCCTCGGCCGGGTCGGCATGGCCGACCAGGGTCGCGGGGACGAGCTGCCAGCGACCGTCGATGGCCGAGAGTGCGAACCCGCCGGGGGCGGGATGGCCGGGAACCTGGCTGGCGTGGAACACGCCACCGGGCGGGTGGCCCTGGATGAGCGACCAGTCGGTGTCCGGGTCGGCCGCGAGCGCGGCTTGCGCCATGAGTCCGCACGCGAATGCCAGCGCTGCGGCGGCGAACCTCATCCGGCCACGCGCTCCGCCGACTCGATGGTGTTCATCAGCAGCATCGTGATCGTCATGGGGCCGACGCCCCCCGGCACCGGCGTGATGTACGACGCCAGCGGCGCGACCGACGCGAAGTCGACGTCGCCGCACAGCTTGCCTTCGTCGTTGCGGTTGATGCCCACGTCGATGACGATCGCGCCGGGCTTGACCATGTCGCCGCGCAGCGTCTCGCGGCGGCCGGTGGCCACCACGACGATGTCGGCCTGGCGGGTGTGCGCGCCGATGTCGACGGTGGCGCTGTGGCAGATCGTGACGGTGGCGTTGGCCTGCAGCAGCAGCAGTGCCATCGGCTTGCCCACGGTGTTGCTGCGGCCGATCACCACGGCGTGCTTGCCCTTGATCGGCACGCCCGTGCTCTCGATCAGCTTCATGCAGCCGTAGGGCGTGCAGGGGCGAAAGCCCGGCAGCCCGGCCATCAGGTCGCCCGCGCTCTGCACGGAGTAGCCGTCGACGTCCTTGGCCGTGGAGATGCGCTCGATGACCTTCTGCGGGTCGATGTGCCGGGGCAGCGGCATCTGCACCAGGATGCCGTGGATCGTCGGATCGGCGTTGAGCGCGTCCAGCCGCGCCATCAGTTCGTCCTCGGTCAGCGCGGCCTCGTACTTCTCGAGCACCGAGCGCACGCCGGCGTCGGCGCAGGCCTTGACCTTGTTCTTCACGTAGGTGGCCGAGGCCGGATCCTCGCCGACGAGGATGACCGCCAGGCCTGGCTGGTGGCCGCGGGCGGTGAGGGCGGCGGCGCGTTGCGCGACCTCCTCGCGGATCTTGCGCGACAGCGCGACGCCGTCGATCAGTTGTGCAGTCATGGTCGGGGCTCCTGTTCGTGAGGGTTTGCGGATTCGTAAATGAAAGAGGCCGCTGTCGTCAGCGGCCTCTCATGTGCGGTGCGGTTGCCTAGCCGGCGAGCGCTCGGCCGCTCCGGAGCGAGCCGGCTTGAGCCCCTCGGGAGCGGCGAGCGGACGCGAGCCGGGCTGTCGTCACGCCTGCTTGTTCGACGGCGCGCCGAGGGCGATCTTCAGCAGATCAGCCACCGTGTTGGCGTTCAGCTTCTCCATGATGTTGGCGCGATGCGCCTCCACCGTCTTGATGCTGATGCCCAGGTCGTCGGCGATCTGCTTGTTCAGGCGGCCGGCGACGATGCGCTCGAGCACCTGGGCCTCGCGCGTGGTCAGGCGCTGCAGCAGGGCGTCGCGGCTGGCCTGCTCCTGGTGCTGCGAGAACGCCGAGCGGGCCTGGTCGAGCATGCGCTCCACCAGCGAGACGAGGTCGTCTTCCTTGAACGGCTTCTCGATGAAGTCCATCGCGCCCTTCTTCATCGTCGACACGGCCATCGGCACGTCGCCGTGGCCGGTGACGAAGACGATGGGCAGCGGGCTCTTGCGCTCGAGCAGGCGATCCTGCAGTTCGAGGCCGCTCATGCCGTCCATGCGGATGTCGGCGATGACGCAGGCCACCTCGCGCGGGTCGAAGCGCGAGAGGAAGGATTCGGCGGAATCGAAGCACTTGACGCGGTAGTCCTTGCCCTCGAGCAACCACTGCAGCGAATCGCGAACCGCCTCGTCATCGTCGACGACGTAGACGGTACCTTTCTTGGGGATCAGGCTCATTGACGCAAAACTCCGTGCTTCGCACTTGTGCTATTCGTTGTCGTTCGCATCGGATGCCGAGTCCGCTTCCAACGTGCTCAGCGCGTTCGCGGAATCGACCCGTTGCGTCGTCTCGACCGGCAGGGTGAACGAGAAACTGCACCCCACCACCGTGCTGCCATTGTAGAGGTTCTGCGCGCGGATCCGGCCCCGGTGCGACTCGATGATGGAGCGGCACAGCGACAGTCCGATGCCCATTCCTTCCACTTTTGTCGAAAAGAATGCTTCGTAGAGCCGGTTCAGGACATCCTCCTTCAGGCCCGGGCCCTTGTCGTTGACGCTGAACTCGATCACGCCGCCCTCGTCGGGCGTGTAGCGCGGCACCACGCGCAACTCGATGTGGCGGCGCAGCAAGGGCAGGTTCGCGCCGTCGATGGCCTCGGCCGCGTTCTTCAGCAGGTTCAGCAGCACCTGCTCTATCAGGATCGGGTCGACCAGCAGCGGCGGCAGGCGCTGCGCCACGTAGACCTGGATGCCCACGTTGCGCCGGCGCAGTTCGATCGACGCCAGTTCGACGGCATCCTCCACCATCTCGCGTGCCTGCGCCACCTGGCGCTGCGGCTCGCGCCGTTTCACGAAGTTGCGGATGCGGTGGATGATGTGGCCGGCGCGCTCGGCCTGCTTGGCGGTCTTCTGCAGCGCGGCGATCAGGTCGTCGGTGCCGATCGACTCGTTGCGCACGCGCGAGACCATGCCGCTGCAGTAGTTCGAGATCGCCGTCAGCGGCTGGTTCAGCTCGTGCGCCACCGACGAGGCCATCTCGCCCACGGCGATCAGCCGGCTGGTGAAGTTGGCACGTTCGGCCTGCTGCTGGGCGAGCTGCTCGGCGCGCAGGCGGGCGGTGATGTCGGTGGCGATCAGCATCTGCGCCAGCCGCCCGTCCGTCCACTGCAGGTAGCGGGCGCGGACGTCGAACCACTTGTCCAGCGATTCCACGAACACCTCGCGCGGCGACGTGCCGGCTTCGGTGAGTTCGTTCTGCGGCAGGCCGCTGTAGCCGTCGACGCCGTCCTCGGTGTCCAGGTCGGTGGGCGGCACGCTCGCGTCGATGCCGCCCGCGAGCACCGCGTGGATGTGGGCGTCGGAGCCGAACCAGAGGCGGTAGGAGCGGTTGGCGAACAGCAGCTGGCCCTGCTGCACCGAGAGCACCGACACGGCCGCGTCCAGGCCTTCCAGCACGGTGGTGAAGCGCTCGTGCGAGGCCGACAACTGGTCGCGCACGCGCTTGGCCTCGGTGATGTTGGTGACCGACGTCATCCAGCCGGTCTGCACGCCCTTGGCGTCGATCAGCGGCGAGACGTACATGCGCGCGTCGAACACGGAGGTGTCCTTGCGCATGATCTTGACCTCGATGCCGCCGGCCGGGCTGCGGCCCTGCAGCTCCTGTTGCAGCAGCCGCGAGTTCTCCTCGATACGGTCGTGCGGCCAGTGCGGGAAGGGCGGCAGCTTGCCGACCAGCTCGTTGTCGGAAAAGCCCGTCATCGCGCAGAAGGCCGGGTTCACGTAGGTGATGCGGCCTTCCATGTCCATCGCGCGCATGCCCGTGAGCATCGAGTTCTCCATCGCGCGGCGGAAGTTCGTCTCGTGCACCAGCGCGCTCTGGATCTGCGCGCGGCGGCGCACGTGGCGCCAGGTGCCCAGCAGCATCCACACCGTCAGGCCCGACAGCGCCAGCACCATCCAGAACAGCGAATTCGACACCAGCCCGATGGACGTGCGATAGCCCAGCCCGCGCAGGATCAGCCCGTTGGACGCCGGCGCCAGCGGCGCCTCGAACGCGATCGATGGCACCGCCGACGGCCGGCCCGGCATCGTCGTGATGGTGCTGGCCAGCAGTTCCTCGTGCTCGTCGAGCACCTCGATCGCGCGCCGCTTGGTCACCTCCTCGGGCACGGCGTGGCGCAGCAGCGCCTCGATCGAGTACTCGGCCACCAGCACGCCGGTGAACGCGGTATGCGAGATGAGCGGGATCTGCACCTGGAAGACGGCCGTGCCGTCGACGTCGATGAAGGGCTTGGAGAACTGCGGCACGTGCGTGTTGCGCGCGGCCGTGAACGCCGCCTCCGACGCCGTGCTGGCGCCCTGGTGCGGCAGCGACGGATCCTCCGCGCTGTTGCGCAGGCTGGCCGCGCCGCGAAAGATGGAGCCCAGGAACGTGGCGCGCGGCGTGCGGTCTGCGTTCAGCCAGATGACCTGCGTCAGCTCGGGGCGCGCCGGCGCGAAGCTGGCGGTCTGCGTGAAGAAGCTGTCGGTGTCGACGTCGTGCGTGACGATGTCGCGCGTCAGCCGGACCATCAGGTCCTGGTCCTCGCTCAGGCGCGAACGGATCTGCTGCTGGGCGACCTCGGTGTCGCGCCGCACGGCATCGGTGGCGCGCTCGATCTCCTCGTTGCGCAGCGTCCAGAACGCGGCCACGATGGCCGCCAGGAACAGCAGCACGGAAACCAGGGGCCCCAGCGTGGCGAAGCGGTCCTGGCGCGACGGGGACTGGCTGCGCCACCAGCGCCCGAACACGCGCTGCGTCCATGACGGTGACGGGGTCGAGCCGGACTCGGGAACGGGTTGCATCCGGGCATTATCGAGTTGCGGACGCCTCGTTCCGGAACGGGGAATGCCACCAGCGGCGGCGAATTCCCCTATACAAATTCATAATGTGAAAAGCACTGTCGCAATTTGAAATTGCGAAAGGGTTGTGCGACACTCCGCCCGTCCGATCTAGACCCCCCGCTCTAAACAAGTCCAGGAGACAAGGCATGTCCGCGATTCCCACGTCCCTCCCCGGCGCTGCCAACGACGCCGATGCGCAGGAAACCCGCGAATGGACCGACGCGCTGGCCGCGGTCATCGCCGTGGAGGGCCGCGAGCGCGGCCACTTCCTGATCGAGCAACTGCTGGACCACGCGCGCCAGCAGGGCATCGACCTGCCGTTCTCGGCCAACACCGCGTACGTGAACACGATCGCGCCCGAGGACGAGGCCCAGTTCCCCGGCAACGTGGACATCGAGGAGCGACTGCGCGCCTACATGCGCTGGAACGCGATGGCGATGGTGGTCAAGGCCAACCGGCTGCACCCGGCCGATGGCGGCGACCTCGGCGGCCACCTGTCGTCGTTCGCGTCGCTGGCCACCATGCTGGGCTGTGGCTTCAACCACTTCTGGCACGGCGCCGACGGCGACCACGGCGGCGACCTGCTCTACATCCAGGGCCACTCGTCGCCCGGCATCTATGCACGCGCCTACCTGGAGGGCCGCATCACCGAGGAACAGCTGCTGAACTTCCGCCAGGAAGTCGACGGCAAGGGGCTCTCGAGCTACCCGCACCCGAAGCTGATGCCCAACTTCTGGCAGTTCCCGACGGTGTCCATGGGCCTGGGCCCGCTGATGGCCATCTACCAGGCGCGCTTCCTGAAGTACCTGCACGCCCGCGGCATCGCCGACACCAGCAAGCGCAAGGTCTGGGTGTTCTGCGGCGACGGCGAGATGGACGAGCCCGAATCGCTGGGCGCCATCGGCCTGGCCGCGCGCGAGAAGCTGGACAACCTCATCTTCGTCGTCAACTGCAACCTGCAGCGCCTGGACGGTCCGGTGCGCGGCAACGGCAAGATCATCCAGGAGCTGGAAGGCGAGTTCCGCGGTGCCGGGTGGAACGTCATCAAGCTGCTCTGGGGCAGCTACTGGGATCCGCTGCTCGCCCGCGACAAGGACGGGGCGCTCAAGAAACTGATGATGGAGACGCTGGACGGCGACTACCAGGCGTTCAAGTCCAACGACGGCGCCTTCGTGCGCAAGAACTTCTTCGGCCGCGACCCCAAGACGCTGGAGATGGTGGCCAAGATGAGCGACGAGGACATCTGGCGCCTGCAGCGCGGCGGCCATGATCCGCAAAAGGTCTACGCCGCCTACGACAAGGCCGTCAAGACCGTCGGCCAGCCCACCGTGCTGCTGATCAAGACGGTCAAGGGCTACGGCATGGGCAAGAGCGGCGAGGCCAAGAACACCGCGCACCAGACCAAGAAGCTCACCGACGAGGACATCAAGGTCTTCCGCGATCGCTTCGCGATCCCGATCCCCGACGAGAAGCTCGCCGAACTGCCGTTCTACAAGCCGCAGGAGCACACGCCCGAGATGGAGTACCTGCATGCGCGTCGCAAGTCGCTGCAGGGCTACCTGCCCGAGCGCCGCGCCAAGGCCGACGAGAAGCTGATCGTGCCGGGCCTGTCCGCGTTCCAGGCGGTGCTCGACCCGACGGCCGAAGGCCGCGAGATCTCCACGACGCAGGCGTACGTGCGCTTCCTGACCGCGCTGCTGCGCGACAAGGCCGTGGGCCCGCGCGTGGTGCCCATCCTCGTGGACGAGGCGCGCACCTTCGGCATGGAAGGCCTGTTCCGCCAGATCGGCATCTACAACCCCGCGGGCCAGAACTACACGCCGGTCGACAAGGACCAGGTGATGTACTACAAGGAAGCCAAGGACGGCCAGATCCTGCAGGAAGGCATCAACGAGCCGGGCGGCATGTCCAGCTGGATCGCCGCGGCGACGTCGTACTCGACGAACAACCGGATCATGATCCCGTTCTACGTGTACTACTCGATGTTCGGCTTCCAGCGCATCGGCGACCTGGCCTGGGCCGCCGGCGACAT
>Ga0207667_10001996_pt1 | contig 25601 bp, 16 predicted proteins | sample KBSCornC52_FD_184301 | JGI IMG/M metagenome (GOLD analysis project Ga0207667, IMG submission 184301) | Corn rhizosphere microbial communities from Kellogg Biological Station, Michigan, USA - KBS Corn C5-2 (SPAdes) (version 2) | ecosystem: Host-associated > Plants > Roots > Rhizosphere > Soil ...
AGACCATGATCGAGCGGCTGTCACGCAAGCCGCTGGCGTACAACTACCTGCGCGGCAGCTCGATCACCGGCACCTATCCGGGTGCGACGTATCTCGGGCACCTCGCGGCGCTCAGCAACGGCACCACCGCTTCGGACGGCGACATCTTCTCCTACATGTTCAAGCAGGCGAAGCTGGGGCCGCTGATCGGCACCCGCACCTGGGGGGGCGTGATCGGCATCGGCGGGCTCGGCCCATTGATCGACGGCGGTGACGTGTTCGTGCCGCAATTCGCGGGCATCGTCGGCCTCGACGGCAAGTACACGGTCGAAGGCCACGGCGTCGATCCCGACATCGTGGTCAACGAAGACGTGTCGCAGCAGTTGGCTGGCAAGGATCCGCAACTCGACAAGGCGATCGAAGTGCTGGAGAAGGAAATCCAGGCGCATCCGCTGAACTTGCCGCCGCAACCGCCGGGGCTGGACAAGGCGCCGCCGAACATGCGGCCGAAGTCTGCGGCGAGCGCTGCGGCACCCGGCGCCTGAAAGAAGAAAGGACGTGCCGGGTCAACCCGGCGCGTCGCGCACCGCGTTGGCCGCGTCGCGCAGGGAGGCGGCCGCGGAAATGGGTTCGACGCCGTGGCCGATGACGCCCAGGCACGGCGCCGCCAGCGAGCGGTTCAGGGTGACCAGGTTTTCCTTGGGGTGCAGCAGGTCGGGGTCGATGCGGTTGCCGATCCAGCCCAGCAATTCGCAGCCGTCTGCGCGGATCGCCCGCGCGGTGAGCTGGGCATGGTTGAGGCAGCCGAGCTTCAGCCCGACCACCAGGATGACCGGCAACTGCAGATGGCGCGGGATGGCGCTGACCCGCAGCGATTCCGAAATCGGCGCCAGCCAGCCGCCGACACCCTCCACCACGATCGCATCGCCGTGCATGATCGCGATGCGGTCGTAGGCGTCCTCGATCGGCGGCAGCGTCACTTCCTCTTCCACCTCCGCCGCCGCGATGTGCGGCGACACCGGCGGCGCGAAGGCGAACGGATTGCAATCCTGGTAGCGCTCGGGCTTGGGATCGCTCGCCGCGATAAGCGCCAGGGCGTCGTCGCTGCGCAAGCCTTCCGGTGTTTCCGTGCAGCCGCTGGCAACCGGTTTCATGCCGGTCGCGCGCAGGTTCGCTGCACGCAACGCGTGCAGCAGCGAGCAAGCCGCCCAAGTCTTGCCGATGCCGGTGTCGGTGCCGGTGATGAATACGCCTTTTGCTTTCATGGGGCGGTTCCTCGTTCGACGCACGCACGATAGCGGTTTGCGATGCCGCCGGTGAATCCCGGCAGCGCGTAGCTGAACCGGATGAGCGCCGGCCCATGGTCGCATCCGGTTCGCCTTGCAATGCGTGGTCCGGACCGTGCGGGCGCGCGTAGGCCGGACATCGCGCGATAATAGAGCACTTGGCCTCCCACGCGAGGATACTCAAGGTGTTCGAAGCCGCAACCATCATCGCTACCAACAAACCGACGCTGTACGCCGAACTCGCGCAACAGGCGCGCGGCCTGCTGCACGGCGAACCCAACCTCGTTGCCAACGCCGCGAATTTCGCCGCGCTGGTTTTCAACGCGCTGCCGGACATCAACTGGTGCGGGTTCTACTTTCCCGACGGGGATGGGCTGGTGGTCGGGCCGTTCCAGGGCAGGCCGGCGTGCGTGCGCATCGCCCACGGTCGTGGTGTGTGCGGCGCGGCGGCGGTGTCGCGGCAGACCCAGGTCGTGCCCGACGTCAACGCCTTCCCCGATCACATCTTCTGCGATGGCGCTTCGCGCTCGGAAATCGTGGTGCCGCTGGTCCATGCCGATGGTTCGCTGCTCGGTGTGTGGGATGTCGATAGTCCTTCACTCGCGCGCTTCGACGAAGAGGACCGCATCGGCATGGAAGCGTTGTGCGCGGAGTTCATGCGTGCAGCGGAAGGTCACTGAACGCTCTGGACTCGTTGCGGCGTCGGCATCCCGCGCAACACCGTCAGCCTGACTCGCGCCTGACCATGTTCAGTCAAACGTAACCGGCCCATCACGATGGCCGGCGCATGCTTGCACGCAACCCCGCAACGGTTTCATGGGGAGGCAGCGTGCGCAAAGCCCAGAACACCGCTCCGGCGACGACACGCCGGCATCTTCCTTCTGCGATGCGTTATCTGGGCGCTTGCGCCCTCGACGAGCCTCTCGACGTGACGCTGGTGTTGCGTCGTCGGCAACCGCTGGAGCGGCCGATGCCCAGAATGCAGCGCGCGGACTTCGCCTCGCGTTACGGTGCCGATCCGGCCGACGTCGAACGCGTGCGCGCCTTCGGTGCCAAGCACGGAATGCAGGAACAGGCCTGCGACATGGCCCGACGCACGCTGCGTTGGCATGGCAGTGCACAGTCGCTGCAACAGGCGTTCGGCGTGAAGCTGGGCCGTTACGAAATGGCGCCGGGCGGCGCGACCTTCATCGGTTGCAGCGGGACCCCGGTGTTGCCGGACCCTGCTGTGATCGCGGTGCTGGGACTGGATCGGCGCCCGGTCGCGCATCCGCATTTCAGGATCGCGCAGGCGCAGCCGGCCGTAACCTACACGCCGGTGCAGATCGGCCAACTCTATGCTTTCCCCGCCGGCGACGGTACCGGCCAGACCATCGCGATCATCGAACTCGGCGGCGGTTATCAGCAGTCCGATCTGGATACGTATTTCAGCGGGCTCGGTTTGAAGACGCCATCGGTCAGCGCGGTGCCGGTTGATGGCGGAAGCAACCAGCCCGGTTCCAGCGCGGATGCGGAAGTGATGCTGGATATCGAGGTCGCCGGCGCGCTCGCCCCTGCGGCGACGTTCGTCGTGTACTTCGCGCCGAATACCGACCAGGGTTTCTATGACGCGATTTCGCAAGCCGCGCACAGCAGCAGCCAGCCGGCCACGGTGATGTCGATCAGTTGGGGCGGTCCGGAGGACGCTTGGAGCGCGGCATCGCGCGATGCGATGGAAACCGCGCTGGAGGATGCGGCCGCGCTGGGTGTCACGGTCAGCGTGGCCGCCGGCGACGGCGGTTCCAGCGACGGCGAGAGCGACGGCCTGCCGCACGCGGATTTTCCCGCAGCGAGTCCTTCGGTGCTGGCTTGCGGCGGCACCAAGCTGTCGTCCAGCGGCGACGCCATCACCAGTGAGGTGGTGTGGAACGAAACCGCTACGAACGAAGGTGCCACCGGGGGCGGTGTCAGCACGGTGTTCGCGTTGCCGACGTGGCAGGTGAACGCGAACGTTCCCGCGGCGCCAAACGGGTTCGTCGGCCGCGGCGTGCCGGATGTCGCCGGCAATGCCGATCCGCTCACCGGCTACGACGTGTTGGTCGATGGCCAGAGCGAAGTCGTCGGCGGCACCAGCGCCGTCGCCCCGTTGTGGGCCGGGTTGATCGCACGCTTGAACCAGCAACTGGGCGAGTCACTGGGTCTCGCCAATACCGCGTTGTACGGAACCGAAGGCAACGGATTCCACGACATCACGAAGGGCAACAACGGCACGTATCAGGCCGGCGCGGGTTGGGATGCCTGCACGGGTTGGGGCAGTCCCGACGGCACCGCCTTGCTCAGTGCATTGTCGGGTACCTGTAGCGACCCGGCGCCGGGCGGTCGTCACAAGAAGCCCAAGAAACCAAAAAAACCGAAGCCGAAGCCGAAGCCCAAGAAACCGAAATCCAAGAAGCCGAAACCTTCCAGCTCGAGGAGGTAGTAGTCGTGGCGGACGGTGGTGATCCAGGGGGTTGGCATGCGCGGGTCAGGTCTGCCCCGGTGCCTTGAGGTGCAACGCGTTCGCGATGACATCCGTGTATTTCAATCCCGCACCGGTGTTGAACAGCACGACGCGCTGCGATGGATCGAGCACGCCGCGGGACAGCAGTTGCGCATAGGCGGCGGTGGCGGCGGCACCTTCGGGTGACAGCAGGATGCCTTCGTGGGCAGCCCAGTCCTGCACGGATGCGAAGATGTCCTCGTCGGAAACCGCCACCGCCATGCCGCCGGACTTGCGCATGATGTCCAGCAGGATGTAATCGCCGTAGGCCTTGGGGACGCGCAGGCCGGCGGCCGCGGTGTGCGGGTTCTGCCACACAGTGCTGGCGGCGGCGCCGTCGTCGAACGCCTTGACCACCGGCGCGCAACCGGAGGACTGCACGCCGAACATGCGCGGGCGCCTGCCCGGTTTCACCCAGCCCAGTTGCTCCAGTTCCTCGAACGCCTTCCACATGCCGATCATGCCGACACCGCCGCCGGTGGGATAGAACACCGCGTCGGGATATTCCCAGCCGAGTTGCTCGACCAGTTCGTAACCCATGGTCTTCTTGCCTTCCACGCGAAACGGTTCCTTCAGCGTGGAGACGTCGAACCAGCCTTCCTGTTGCTGGCGTTCGCCGAGCATGCGCGCGCAATCGGAGATCACGCCGTCGACCAGCGTGACGTGCGCGCCGTAGGCCGATACTTCAACGAAGTTGGCGATCGGCACGTCGCGCGGCATGAAGATGTGCGCCTCGATCCCGGCCGCCGCGGCATACGCCGCCAGCGCGCCGGCCGCGTTGCCGGCGGAAGGAATGGCCAGTTTGTTCAGGCGGTAATGCCGCGCCATCGTCACCGCCATCGCCAGTCCGCGCGCCTTGAAGGTGCCGGTGGGGTTGGCGCCTTCCTCCTTGAGCAGTGCGTTGGGGTTGCGCTTGCTGCGCAGCATCGGCGTCCAGCCTTCGCCCAGCGTCACCGGTTCGACAGCGGGCAACACCGCGTGGTAACGCCACATGCCGCGCCACGGCGAATCGCCGTTGCCGACGACATCCAGTGGCGAGGTGCCGCGCAGGTGCGAAAGGTCGTAGCGCACGTATAACGCGCCGGCGGGCTGGTCGGGACATTGCGTGCACACGGTCTGCGGCGTGTCGGCCGGCAAATGTGCGTGGCAACGGGAACATTCGAGATAGGCGATGGTGGGCATGGCAATGGCTCTTAGGTGGGAGTGGGAGTGACGGGTATCGGATGAGCTACGAAGCGGCGGAATCCGGTTGCGGCGCGTTCCGGTTTTCCCACTTCGCGACGACGGCCGCAGCGACCGAGTTGCCGACCACGTTGGTCGCCGAGCGCCCCATGTCGAGCACGTGGTCGACCGCGATCACCAGTGCGATGGCGCCGTCGGGGATCGCGAAATAGTGCAGCGTCACGGCCACCACCGCGAGCGCGGCGCGCGGCACGCCGGCCACACCCTTGGTGGTCACGATCAGCAGGCCGAACAGGGTGATCTGCTGAGCCAGCGTCAGCGTGATGCCGTAGGCCTGCGCCAGGAACAGGATCGCGAAGGTGCAGTACATCATCGAGCCGTCGAGGTTGAACGAATAACCCAACGGCAGCACGAAGCTGGCGATGCGGCGCGGGATGCCGAACGCGACCAGTGCTTCCAGCAGACGCGGATACGCCGCTTCCGAAGACGAAGTCGCGAACGCCAGTAGCGCCGGTTGCCGGATGCGTGCGAGCAGGCGCCAGCCGCGCGCGCCGACGATCAGCAGCAGCGCCGCGATCAGCACGACCCACAGCAAGCCCAGCCCGAGGTAGAAGCCGCCGACGAAACGCGCATAAGTGCCGAGGATGCCGATGCCGTGCACGCAGATCGTGCTCGCCAGCGCGGCGAAGATCGCCAGCGGCGCGGTCAGCATCACGTAGTCGGTCACCTTGAACATGATCGCGGCGACCTGTTCGAGCAGTTCCACGACCTTCAGCGCCTGGTCCTTCAACGTCGCGGCGGCGATGCCGAAGAACAGCGAGAACACCACGATCTGCAGGATCTCGTTGCCGGCCATGGCGGCGGCGATCGAAACCGGTATCAGGTGTGTCATGAAGGTGGCGACAGTCAACGGCGCCGCGGCGTGGCTCGCGGCCGCCGGCACCGACAGGTGCAGCGCCGCGCCGGGATGCAGCGCGTGCGCCAGCAACAGGCCGATCACCAGTGACACGCAGGACGCGCCGAAGAACCAGACCAGCGCTCTCACGCCGACGCGGCCGATCTCCGCCGCGCCGCCCATCCGCGCGATCGCGGCCACCAGCGTGGAGAACACCAGCGGCGCGATGATCATCCGGATCAGCCGCAGGAACGCTTCGGTGATGATCGACAGGTCCGCGGCAACCGTGCTCGCCTGCTGCGGCGTCAATGCGCGGTTGCAGGCCCAGCCGACCACGATGCCGAGCAGCGTGGCCGTCACCAGCGCATACGTGAATGTTCGCCGCGTCGCGCCCATCAGCGGTGCGTATCCGACGACTCGCGTTGCCGCATCACGAGGCGGCGATCGGGGCGGAGCAGGTCGCGTGACGATGGAAGATTCATCGTTCCTCGGACACCATGCCGACGGACCCTTGTAGCGGTTCATCGATGCCAAGGCAATGTTGCGGAAGCAAAGGCAGTGGTTCAGTTTGAAAATCCGTTCGTTCTGGGCGCAGCGAAGGCGCAGAATCGAAGGGCAAACGGCGCTTCGACTTCGTTCGCTCCGCCCACTACGTTCAGCGCGAACGGTTCAAATTTCAAACCAGGCCACCACCCATGTTTTCACCCGCCTGTAGCAAACCCCGGATACAACGTCATGCCGCCGTCGACGTAGATCGAGGCGCCGCAGATGTAGTCGGACTCGTCGGACGCCAGCCATGCGGCAACCTTGGCGATGTCGGCGGGTACGCCGATGCGTCCGCACGGGATCAGTTTCTCCAGTGCCCTGGCGGCTTGCGGTGTGTCCCAGGCCTTGCGGTTGATTGCGGTTTCGATGGCGCCGGGGCAGATGGAGTTGACGCGGATTTTCTGCGGTGCCAGTTCCTGCGCGATCGATTCCATCAACTGCATGATGCCGCCCTTGGTGGTCGCGTAGTTGCAGTGCCCGGCCCACGGGATTTCCTGGTGCACGGAGCTGGTGAAGATGATCTTGCCGAGCGCCTTGGACACATCGCGCATGCCACGCCGGGTGAATTCGCGCGCGGCTTCGCGTGCGACCATGAACGCGCCGGTGAGGTTGACGCCGATCACCTGGTTCCATTGGTCCAGCGTCATGTCCACCAACCTTGAGTCGCGCTGGATGCCGGCGTTGGAGCACGCGATATCCAGCGTGCCGAATTGCTTGATCGCTTCCGCAAACATCGCCTGCACGTCGGCTTCCTTGCTGACGTCGCCCTGGATCGCGATGGCTTTGCCGCCGCCCGCTGCATTGATCTCGTCGCAAATTTTCTGCGCGACGTCCGGTTGCACCACGTAGTTGACCGCGACGTTGGCGCCTTCCGCGGCGAGTTCGCGTGCAATGCCCTCGCCGATGCCGGAATTGGCGCCGGTGACCAGCGCGTTCTGGCCGGCAAGGCGCCGCGGTGCAGGTTGTGCATTCATGGTGATTTCTCCATGTCGTTATTGGTGGATGCGGCGGCGAGCCAGCCGCCCGAAAAGCCGGCGCGCTCAAGGCCGAGCCGGATCGGCGCGCACGCGCGCATCAATTCCCACAGCATGCCGCTGCGGTGGTTCTCGATCATCAGCACGATCGGGCCCTGGTGCAGCGCGAAGTGCCACGGCGAGACCCACGCGGTCTGGTCGCCGGTGTAGTGATACGAGGAGTCGGATTCGGGAAAGGACATGTTGAACGAGGCGTGGAAGCCGTAGCCCGCGGGGCTGTGCCCGATCAGCGTTTCCAGATGCCGGATTTCGTCCATCACGATCTTCGGCGCGAACGGCAAGGATGCGATCGCCGACCAAGGCGAGATGGTGCCGTCGTCGGGCCCGAACGGCGCGCCGCGCGCGGTGTAGTCGTAGAACTGGTGATTGCGGCCGCGGTATTTCGCCGTCACGTTGCCGGGCCCGTCGCTGGCGCTGAAGCCCCAGCAGGTTTTTTCGTAGCCTTTGAACTTGCGCGGATTGCGGACCGCGTAGTCGCGCTGGATTTCGGTGGCGACGCGGCTGTTCTCGAAGTAATCGGTTTTCTTCGCGGCCATGAACTTGTCCTGCACCCCGCGCAGGTCCAGCCAGATATGCGAGAACTGGTGGATGAACAGCGGCCCCGCATACAGCACGTCGCGGCCATACAGCCGCCGCCATTTGAAGGTCGATGTCCAGGCGGTGTAGGCGTCGGCATCGACCGCGAACTGCGGCGCAGCCAGGGCCAGCACGTACAGGATCAGCGCCTCGTTGTAGCCGAGCCAGCGATTGGCGAGGAAATCCGATTCCGGCTTCCAGCCCAGCGTAATCGCGTCCTGGCCGTTTTGCGCCCAGCGCCAGTCCACGCGCGCGTAGATGGAATGCGCGCGCTCACGCACCTCGCGCTCGCCGGCGCCGTCGCCGGAAAAGTACTGCGCAGCCACCAGCATGCCCGCCAGCAGCAATGCGGTATCGATGGTGGACAGCTCGCATTGCCACACGCGGGTTCCGGCTTTCGGGTCGAGAAAGTGATAGAAAAAGCCCTTGTAACCGACGCCGTCGGGCTTGCCGTTCTGATCGGCGCCGTCGAAGAAGCGCAGCGCGGCCAGCGTGTAGGCCAGCGCATCGCGATACAAAAGCCAGCCGCGCTCGACCGCGATGGGGTAGCACGACAGCGCGAAGCCGACCGCGGCGATGCTGACCGGCTGGGTCGGACGGGTGGAATCCAGCACCAGACCGTTTTCCGGATTGACGTGCCGCTCGAAATAGCGGAACGCCTTGCGTTGCAGGTCGTCGAGGACCGCGTCGTCGGTGTGGCTGGCGCGGTCGATGTGGCGTCCGCCGCGGTGCAGCGTGGTGCGCCTGGAATTGGACTTCGATTTGGTACGGGGCGGCATGGTGTGTACCTCAAGTGGCCAGGTCGACGCGTACCGCGGCGATGGCGTGCGGGGGCAGCCTGAGCTGGATGTCGAAGCCGTCATCGTGTGCGGCGAGGGCGATCGGTTCGGCCTTCAATTGCGAAGCCGCGTCCAGTTCGGCGACCTGTCCGGCATCGAGGTAGCCGGGCGAACCCATGTCCACCCACGCCTGGCGGCTGTTGCAGTGGTCGTCGTCGATCCGATGCACGCTGGCCGCTTTCGGCTTGCGCGCGCTTTGCACGTGCCACGTCACCGCTTCGGCGGCGATGGCGTGGCGCGGGAACGCGTGGTTGCCCAGCAACAAATCCACGTGCGTGTCGTCGCTGCGCACCGCCCACGCATCCACGGTCGGGTGGGTGCCTTCCACGGGCAAGCGTTCGTTGCCGAGTCGGTGCAGCAATTGCATCGCGCGGTAGGTCGGCTTGGCGATGCCGTGGATGGTCTGCAGGCCGAAGCTGCCGTGGAACGGAATCGACGAGAAGTAGTTTTCCTCGAAGATGTCGCTGAAGGTCCACCAGCTATAGCAATGCACGAGGTCGGCCACGTCCAGCATGTTCTTGAACAGGAACGCCCCGGCGTAGGGCTGGTCGTGGAGTTCGAAGAACGGGTTGGATGACGAGCACCATTCGGTGTAGCAAAGTTTTCGGTCGCCGACCGTCTGGCGCATCCTGCGTACGCGCTGGATCAGCACGTCGCGCGGCGCATCGGAGAGCTGCGTTTCGGTGTCGTCGCCAGGCATGCCGAGCGCATCGGTCGGGTAGTGATGCGTGGATACGAAATCCACGGGTAGCTTGTTCGTCTCGCAGAAGCCGAGGAACTCCGGCACCCATTCGTCGTCGGCCGTGGCCGGGCCGCCCACGCGGATCTGCGCGTCGACGTTCTTGATCGCGTTCGCGGTGTATTGATAGAGCTTGAAGTAATCGGCTTGCGAGCCTTTCCAGAATGCACCGAGGTTGGGTTCGTTCCACACTTCGAAATACCACGAGCGCACTTCGTCGGCGCCGTAGCGTTCCACCCAATGCTTCACCAGCCGCGCGATCAGGTCGGCCCACTTCGCGTAGTCGCGCGGCGGCGTGACATTGGCCTTGTAGAAGAACACGATGTCGCCGCCGGTCTGCAGCGCGGTCGGCATGAACGACAGTTCCACGAACGGTTTCATCCCGATCGAGACCAGGAAGTCGAAGATCTGGTCGGCATTGAAGAACGAGTACATGTCCTTGCCGCACTCGATCAGGTACGTGCACATCTCGTCGTTGAGCAGGCCATGGAAGCGCACGTGGCGCACGCCGAGTTCCGCGTGGGTCTTGCGCATCTGCGCCTGCCAGTCCGCGCGCAGCGCGAGTGCCGCGCGGCCGCTGCCGACGGTGTGGCTCCAGACGTGGGCCAGTTCGCTGCCGGCAGCATCGAGATTGCACGTGAACGTGGTGGTCATTCATCCCCCCTCTGTGAAAACGGGAAATTTCCGTGATGGCCCGTGAGCGTGGCGTCAACGCGCGGGCGGCACCGTGTCTCCTGCCTCGACCCGTGCGACGGGCGCCGGCGGCACCACGACGGCGCGCTCACCGAATCGCACCAGCACTTCGTGATGGTTGCCGTCGTCCACAAGCTCCACGGTGCAGCCTGGCTGCAGTCGGCCGTCCACGCTGATGTCGGCAACGCACGCATCGCCCGGCTTGCGCACGAATTCGATGTGGTAGCGGGTACGGCCGTGGCGCCAGTCCGCCGTCCAGCGTTCCCAATCATCCGGCACGCGCGGGTCGATGTGCAGGCGATCGCCTTCGCGGCGCAGGCCCAGCAGCGATTCGGTGAGCATGCGGTACATCCAGCCGGCGGAACCGGTGTACCAGCTCCAGCCACCGCGGCCGGTATGGCTGTTGGCTGCATACACGTCCGCGGCGATCGCGTAGGGTTCCAGCCGGTAGCGCCGTGCGGCGCCGATGTCGAACGCGTGGTTGATCGGGTTGAGCATGCGCGCGATCCGCCAGGCGTCATCGATTCGCCCCGATTCCGCCAACGCCATCGCCACCCATATCGCCGCATGGGTGTACTGGCCGCCGTTCTCGCGCACGCCGGGCACGTAGCCCTTGATGTAGCCGGGGTCGAGCGGCGTCTTGTCGAACGGCGGAGTGAACAATTTCACGATGCCGGCATCGGGATCGACGAGGTGCGCCAGCACCGAGTCCAATGCGCGCTCGCTGCGCGCGCTGTCGCCCAGGCCGGCCAGCACCGACCAGCTTTGCGGCAGCGAGTCGATCCGGCATTCCTCGCTGCGCGCGGAACCGATCGCGGTGCCGTCGTCGCTCCACGCGCGCAGGTACCAGTCGCCATCCCACGCGTGGCGTTGCAGCATGGTCTTCAGCGCGTGCTCCGTGGCGGCAAGATCGGCGCCTGTCCCGGAGTCGCCGCGGCGCGCGGCCAGCGGCGCGACGCGCCCGAGCACGTCGACCAAAAACATGCCCAGCCAGACGCTCTCGCCGCGGCCGTGGATGCCCAGCCGGTTCATGCCGTCGTTCCAGTCGCCGCCGCCCATCAGCGGCAAGCCGTGTGCGCCGAAGCTCAGGCTGTGGCGGATAGCGCGCAGGCAATGTTCGTAGAGGCTGGCGGACTCGCCGCTGATGCGCACGTCTTCGTAGACCGATTCCTCGTCGGCGGCCAGCGCGCGGCCTTCGATGAAGGGGGTTTGCTCGTCCAGCACCGCCGTGTCGCCGGTCACGCGCACGTATTCGGCGGTGCACCACGGCAGCCACAATAAATCATCGGTGATGCGCGTGCGCACGCCCTTGCCGGTGGGCGGATGCCACCAGTGCTGCACGTCGCCTTCGCGGAACTGGTGCCGCGCGCAGCGCAGCAACTGTTCGCGCGCGAGATCGGGGCGCGTGTTGAGCAACGCCATCGCATCCTGCAACTGGTCGCGAAAACCCCACGCACCGCCCGACTGGTAATAACCGCTGCGCGCGAACAGGCGCGAGGCCATCACCTGATAAGGCAGCCAGCCATTCACGAGCAGGTCCGCGGAAGCGTCCGGCGTGCGCACGTGCAATTGCGAGAGCGTGTGGTGCCAGCCGTCGCGCACGCGCTCGAACTCGGCGCGCGCCGCGTCGATATCCCCGAACTGCCGCACCAGGTCGCGCGCCTGCGCCGCGTCGCTGGCCGCACCGAGCAGCACGACCAGCTCGAATTCCGCGCCAGGCCCCAGTTCGATCACCGCGCGTTGCGCCGAACAGGCATCGAGGCCGGCGCCGGCGTTGCCGTCGAGTTGTTCGAGACGCATTCCGAGCGGCGCCTCGAGCGAACGGTTGCGTCCGACGAAGGCGCGGCGGTCGCAGGTGAATTCCGGATGTGGCGCGCACAGGCGGTGGAACGCCACGCGCCCGGCGAACACGTCGTGGAAGGGGTTGTGCGCGAACACGGCGCCGCACGTTGCATCGAACGTCGTGCGCACGTGCCGGCCCGCGCGCTCGCGCTGCTCGCCCAATACCCATTCCGCGTAGCTGGTCAAAGAAATGCGGCGCGTCTCGCTGCCCTTGTTCAGCAGTCGGATCCGCGACAGCTTCACCGGCGCCGCCTGCGCGACGCACACCGACACTTCGCTGCAGAGGTCGGCGTGCGCGTGTTCGAAGCGGCTGTGGCCGAAGCCGTGGCAGGCGCGATACGGATCGCCGCTGGGGCTGGGTTGCGCGGTCGCCGACCAGAATTCGCCGGTGTCCTCGTCGCGCAGCCACAGCGCTTCGCCGCTGGCGTCGCGCAACGGATCGTTGTACCAGGGCGTGAGGCGGAACTCGTGCGCGTTTTCCGCGAAGGTGTAGGCGCCGCCGGATTCGCTGACCACGCTGCCGAAGGTTTCGTTGGCCAGCACGTTGCACCATGGCGCGGGCGTCGGCTGGCCGTCAGCGAGCCAGATGCTGTACTCGCCACCATCGTTGCGGAATCCGCCGAAACCGTTGGTCGCGCGCAAGTCCTCGGAGGGCGGCTGCAGCGCGTAGCTGCCCGGCACCGGTTTGCGTCGCGGCAGGAGCGCCAGCGGCTCGTCCTCGCTTTCGAGCGAGGACAGACGCGCGATCTGGTCGCGCAGACGGCCTTCGTCACCGGAAAAGACGCAGCGCGCCGTGGCCAGCATCAGCGCGCGATCGGGCGCTGTCAGATGCTCGATACGCCACGCGAACATGCGCCCGCGGCCCTGGCCGCCGCGTGCCTCGGCGCCTGATTCGATCAGGTAGAGAATGTGTTCCTGCAGTTCCTGACGGTAGCCGGAAAGCTCCTCGTTCCAGATCAGCAGGTCGGCATCCAGCCCGCTCTTCTGCCAGAAGCCGTGCGCCTGGATCAGGTGCCGCACCAGGTCGATCTGGCTGGCGTTCGCGACGCGCGCCAGCACGATCGGCAGGTCGCCGGAAATGCCGTGCTTCCACAAGGCCGATTGCGGCGGCAGGGCAATGTCCGAAACATTGCGCGCCGCGGGTGGCCCGTACAGCAGCGTGCTGGCGACGTGGTCGTAGCGTTGCCCCTCGGCGGCGCTCATGTTGAGTTGTTGCAGCGTCACCTGTTCGTGGGTCCAGGCCAATTGGAACACGCGCTGGTGCAGGTGACGCTCGCGATACTTGCGAGCCAGGGCCAGCACGGCGTTGCGATCGGCCGCGACGCCGGTCAGCACGTCGATGCCGGCGGTGTGGCCGGGCAGGATGCGGATGCGCCGCGTCAGCGAAACGATCGGATCGAGCACCGCGCCGGTGCGGCCCTCGGCCTGCGCAGCGCCGGTGAGCGCGCGCGGTGACGCAAGGCTGCCGAGGCGTCCGATGAACACCTCGCGGTCGGTTTCGAAGGTGCCTTCACCGACGATGCCGCCGCGCGTGGTCATCTGGTGCAGCAGCCACGGATGGTGTTCGTCCGGGCTGCGCGGGCGGCGCGAGACCAGCAGCGCGTCGAGTTCCGGCACCGCTTCGGTTTCGAGGAACAATTTGCTGAACACCGGATGCGAGGCGTCGGCTTCGGGCGGCGCCAGCACCGGTTCGGCATAGCTGATGATGTCGAGGGTGCGCGTCTTGCCGGTGCGGTTGGTTACCCGCACCCGGCGCAACTCGAGGTCGTCCTCGGCCGAAACCGCGATGAGCATTTCGGTGGCGATGCCGAAATCGTTGCGGTGGAATTCCGCGCGCGCCTGCGAGAACGTCGCGCGGCAACTGCCGTCGGCGTCGCCGAGGGGCTGGTAGGTCGCCGACCAGGCCTTGCCGGAATCGGCGTCGCGCAGATACACGAAGGTGCCTTCGTCGTCGCAGGTCGCATCGGCGTGCCAACGCGTGACGGCGAGATTGCGCCAGCGGCTGTAGCCTGCGCCGGTCTGGGTCAGCATCACGTGGTAGTTGCCGTTGGACAGCAGGTGCGCTTCCGGCAGCGGCGAATCCATGCGGGTGATTTCGCGAATTTCCGGATGCGCGCGCGCGCGCGTTTCGCGCGGTTGTTCGACGTCCAGTCGGGCCGGGTGGCGCGGCCGCGTCTCGGGCACCCTTTCGCGCAGCAGCAGGTCGTAGGCGCTGAACATCGGCTCGCGCATGAAGCGGCGTTGCATCGGCTGGCGGTTGAGCAGCGAGGACAGCGCCAGGAAACTCATGCCGTGGTGGTGCGCCATCCAGCTTTTCACCAGCGCGAAATCCTGGCCTTCGCTGACACGCCCGGCCGTGAAGTCGAGCGCTTCGTAGAAACCGAAGCGGGACAGTGCGCCCAGTCCGGCGAGGCGTTCCAGGTTGTCGCAGGCGGCGGACGGCTCCACCATCAGTGCCATCAGCGTGGCGTAGGGCGCGATCACCAGATCCTCGCCGAGGCCGCGTTTCAGGCCCAGGCCCGGCACGCCGAACGCGCGGTATTGATAGGTGAGGTGGGCGTCGGTCGCGTTGTAGGCTGATTCGGATACGCCCCACGGCACCTGCTGCTGCGCGCCGTAGCGGATCTGGCGCGCGACCGCGGCGCCGCAGGTGTCGTCCAGCAGGGTGCTGCGGAATGCGGGCATCAACAGGCTCGGCATCAGGTACTCGAACATCGAGCCGCTCCACGACACCAGCGCCGGGCGCCCGGCCGCGATGGTGAGCAGCCGGCCCAGCTTGAACCAGTGCGAGGGCGGCACCTGTCCCTGCGCGATCGCGACGTAGCTGAGGATGCGCGCTTCGGATGCCAGCAGGTCGTAACGGGCCGCGTCGCGCTTGTCGCGTTCGACGTCGTAGCCGATCGCGAATTGTTCGCGCTGCTTGTCCCACAGGAAGGACAGGTCCATGGTCGCGCGTTCGCGGCAGGCCGCGGTCAACGCTTGCGCGTCATCATGGCGGCGGTTCAAGGTGGCACCGGTTTCGCGCAGCGCCGCGCAAAGGTCCGGCGCGCCGTCGCTGCCGGGCGCTTCCAGCCGCGACACGATTTCGGCGGCCAACGCGCGTGCGCGCGAACGCAGCGGGTTGTGTTCCAGTTCCACCAGCAACGCGCGCGCCGCAGGATCGTCGCTGCCGGAATCGCCGAGCGCCAGCCACGGCGCCAACTCGTCCAGCTCCTCGCTTGCCGCGGAGGCCTGCTGCGCCAAGGCATTTGTCCAATCCGCGAATTCCCCCGCGATGCCATTGTCGGCATTCAGCGATGCCAGCCGCCCGGCTTCGGTGTCGATGCGCGCCAGCAGGCCGTGCAGCACCGGCAGGTTGTCGGCGTTGCCGATGGCGTCCGCGATCAGCGTGTCGAGTTTGTTCAAGGTCGCCGCCAGCGCGAGGTTGGCGTGCGGGTCTTGCGCCTGGACGTTGACCAGCTCGGCGTCCAACAGTTGCGCCGTGTCGCGCAAGCCCCCGGCCAGTGTGCGCGACACCAGCGGCTCGTCGTCGCTGTGTTCCAGCGCGCTGGCCAGTACCAGCAGGCACGCCATCAGGTTACCGCTGTCGACGCTGGATACGTAACGTGGCGGCAGCGGTTCCAGCGTGAGCGTGTCATACCAGTTGTAGAAGTGGCCGCGATGGCGCGACAGCTTGTGCAGTGTGTCCAGCGTCGCGGCGGTGCGCTGGAGCAACGCGCCATACGTGATGTAACCGAAATCGCAGGCGGTCAGGTTGGCGAGCAATGCCATGCCGATGTTGGTGGGCGAGGTGCGGTGCGCGACCTGTTCGACCGGGAAGATCTGGCAGTTGTCCGGTGGCAGCCAGTTTTCATCCGCGTTCACGAAGGTTTCGAACCAGTGCCACACCCGCCGCGCGATGCCGTGCAGGAACGCGCGCTGGGTGGTGTCCAGCGGCAGCGGCGGACGGGGCGGCGTCAGGCTGATCGACCAGGCGATGCCGGGCGCCGCGAACCACAGCACCAGAAATGGCAGCGCCGCGGCCATCGATCCCGGCGCATGCACGCCGATCACCACCCCGACCACGATCGCCGTGGTCGGCGCCACCCACATCAGGCGCAGGTAACCGGCGAGGCTGTTGGCCGCACCGCGCACGGCGTCGGTCATCGGCGTCCACTCGAGCAGATGTTTGCGCGTGAACAGCAGGCGCCCGGCGCTGCGGCCGATCGCATCGATGTTCAGCATGGCTTCGAACGGCAGCGTCGCGATCGCGAACAGCTCGCGCAGCAGCACGTCGCGGATGCCGCGCCAGGTGTTGCGCCAGCGCCGCGGCGGCACGCGCGACCACGCGTTGCGCAGCACCTGCACCAGCGCAGTCAGGAAAGTCGGCCCGAGCAGGAACGCGACCAGCACCAGCGTCCAGTAGACGGGCACGTCATTGAGCACCCAGCTGCGCAACAGCAGCACCAGCATTGCGAGCGGCACCAACCCGCGCCGCAGATTGTCCAGGATCTTCCAGCGATGGTGTGCCTTCAGCATGTTGCGCAGGCCGCGCCGGCGCGGCCCCGGCACGATCGGAAACAGCCACTGAACGATCTGCCAGTCGCCACGCGTCCAGCGGTGGCGGCGGCGCACATCGACGCTGTAGCGGTTGGGCTGGTGCTCGACCAACTCGATGTCGCTGACCAGCCCGGTGCGCGCGTAGGAACCTTCCAGCAGGTCGTGCGACAGGATCAGGTCGTTGGGAAAACGCGTGCCCACCGAGCGGCTGAAGGCGTCGATGTCGTAGATGCCCTTGCCGACGAACGAAGCTTCGCCAAACAGGTCCTGGTAAACGTCGGAGACGGCGCGCGTGTACGGATCGAGTCCGGTGGCATCGCTGAACAGCCGCGCGAAACGACTCGGGCGCGTGCTTTCGTAGGTCACCGAAATGCGTGGCTGCAGCAGCCCGAAACCGGCGATCACGCGGCGCGAGCCCTTGCTGAACCATGGCCGGTTCAACGGATGCGCCATGGTTTCGACAAGCTTGCGTCCCGCTTCGGGCGGCAACTGGGAGTCGGCGTCCAGCGTGATCACATAGCGCGTCGTCTGCAGCGCATCGATGTCACCCACGACCACGCCGAAGGCGCGCTCGGGGCGCGTGCCGCGCAACACGCGGTTGAGGTCGCCCAGTTTGCCGCGCTTGCGTTCGAAGCCCATCCACACCGACTGGCGCGGGTTCCACTCGCGCGGCCGGTGGAACAGATGAAAGCGCGTGCTGCCAGGCAACGGGTGCCTGGCGTTGAGCCTGTCGATGCCGGCGGTCGCGGCTTCCAGCAACGCCGGATCGCCGGGCATGTCGCGCTCGGGTGCATCCGGAAAATCGGTGAGCAGCGCGTAATGCAGGTTGCGGTCGCGATTGCCGAGGTAACGGATTTCCAGCGCATCGAGCTGTTCCGCCAGGCCCTGCGTGCTGCCCAGCAACCACGGCACCACCACCAGCGTGCGGCATTCGTCGGGAATGCCGCCGGAAAACGACATGCGCGGCAGCAGGCGCGCCGGCACCAGCATGCCCAGAAACCAGTTCACCAGTGTGACGGCGGGTTGGCTGGCGGCGACGAACACCGCGATCAGCAACACGAAATCGATCGCCAGTGGCATCGACGAGAAATACCAATGGCGGCCGCCCGCGACCAATGCGGTCACCAGCAGACTGACCAGCAGGATGCTCCCCAGGTAGGTCATCGATGGCCAGTGCCGCAAACGTTCCGCGATTCGGTACTCGGCTGGCGCACGCGCACCCAGCGCGTGCGCGAAGGTCGCGAGTCCCGCGCCGATCAGGAAATAGCCGACGTGGCGGCGGCGCGGATCGGTGCCGGAGGCGCAATCGAGTCGCGCCAGCTCCAGCGCGCGCTGCGCGACATCGGCCTCGCCGCGGCCGCTGCGTTTCGCGAGCACCTCCACGGCGTACCGGTAACGGCCGCGGGTGGCGAAGTCCATGCCGGCATACGCGCCGGCCGGATCCTCGCCAAGGATGCGGTCGACCTTGCCGACGCGTTCCAGCAATTCGGACCAGTTGTAGTCACTGGCGCGGCGCAGGCTGTTGATGCGATTGGCGATGGAAACCTGATCCGCGGCCTGCGCACGCGATTCCTCGTCGATCACCCGCGCCACGCTGGTGCCGCGTTGTTCGAGCTGCTGCTCTGCGAAGGTGAGCGCGAGTTTCAGCGATGGATGCTTGCCTTCCAGCAGCCGGTAGAACTCGGCGGCGAAGGCCGGCGATGCGAACACGTCGGTGCGCGCCATTTCGGCGACGCCCAGCAGCATGTCGTTGGGCGCGCGCGTGGCCACGCCGATCAGGCGCTCGGCCCACGCCTCGGCGTTCGAATAAGCCTGCATGCGGCAGGTGATCGCGGCGGCGTCGCTGGCCAGTCCTTCGATCAGCGCCACCCGCACCAGTACCGGCAGCGTCCATAGTTCGACCAGGTCGAAGGTCGCGTGCGCCTGGTAATCGTCGAGGTAACGTTCGACCGCGTCGGGTTCGACGTTGCCGTCCCCTTGCGCAATGCAGGCGCGCAAGGCTCGCAACATGCGCGGCACGACCTGACCATCGGGCGCGTTGCGCGGCAGCCGCTTCCAGACGTTCGGCGGCAATGCCTCGCGGATCTCGCGGATCTCGTTGCGGATCAGGTAGACATTGTCGATCAGCCATTCCGCCGCGGGCTCGACGCGGCGATTGTCGATTGCGGCGGTGCGCGCGACCGCGTAGGCGTGCTGCAACGTGCGGTCATGCGCAACGAGCGCCTTGTCGAGATCAAACGCCGCGGCCTGGCTCAGGCTGTCGTGCCCGCGTGCAAGCACAGTGGCCGGAATCGGTGCTGCCGCGGCGTTGTCCGCTTCGCGCGGGGCACCGTGGATGCGGTTGCGCGCGGCGAGGCGCGCGCTGCGCCTCATCCCGAGACGGCGGATCCATGCTTGCGGGCGGCGGTTGCGTGGCAATTAGGGCCCGCCAATGCTATGCCAAGCGAGCCGCGTTGCTTCCGCAGCGGTTGCCGGACGAGGTGCGTGCCGCGGCGCCATGGTGGTGCCATGGCCAAGGTGCGCACCGAAGCATGGCGGCCGCTGCGGAGCAACCCTCCGGGCCGGGGCCATTTGCCCACATGGCTGTGTCATCGCTCGTCGATGTATCGACATACATCCTCCTCGCTCTTCCCTGCCCTGCGGGCAAATGGCCCCGGCGCGGCCGTTTGGCACAGCGTAAACAGACCCTGGTGCGGTCACTCTTCTGCGGTCACTCGTCGGGCGGAATCTTCGATGTTAGCGAAACGGTTGTGACCGCGCCGTTCATGAATGGCCAGCCGAACGGGCTCAGGGGCGGTCGCGCAGCACCAGCAGGTGCCCGTCCGGATTGCGCAGCAACGCAACCGTCGCACCGCCGATGAAGCCGCTGGCGATGATGGCATCCGTGAAGTCACCATCCGTGAGCGCACCGAGCAGCATATCGACATTCTCCGCCTGCCAGACCAGACGGTCGGCCGCGATGTCTGTCAGCCGGGTCGATGCGTTTCCGCGGCCGCGCGGATGGCGGTAGCCCAGCAGTTCCAGGTGCGGCGTGTGCATCATGGCTTGGAGCGCGATCACGTCCACCGCGACATCGGCGAGATCGTCGAGACGGTCCTGTTCCGTGCCGCGGTTCACGCCGCGCGCGGCGACGCGCAGCCCCAGTAATTCGTAAAACAGGATGCAGCGATCGACGCCGCCCACGCTGATCGCGCTGTGGTCGATGCCCAGCGTTGGGCCATCCGTACGCGCCGATTGCCAGGCGGGATCGCCCGTGCGGTCGGGAAACGCGATCAATTCCAGCGGATGCCCGTCGGGATCGCGGAACTTGAACGCGGTGACCGAGCCCGTGGATGGCGGCAGCGTTTGCGGACTGTCCTGCGTGATCGGCGTGGCGCCGTGCTTCATCACGCGATCGTATGCAGCACCCATGTCATCGACCACGATCGCGCAATGCTGGAAGCACAAGTCGTTCGATGCGCCGTCTTTCGGGTACGGCGTGGCGTTCGGAAACTCGGTGAGCACGAGCGTCTGCGCGCCCAGCGAAAGGTACGCGCAGCACGGCGCCGAGTCGCACAAGCCCGGCAGCAAGGTCCATGCAGGCGGTGCGGCGTCCGAAGCGTGCACGCGAAAGCCCAGTGCGTCGTGATGGAACGCGAGCGCGCGGTCGAGGTCCGCCGTGTTGCGTTCGACCCGCAGCAACCGCTGGATGCCGTGGCTCATGGCCGCTGCGCACCGCGCCGGTTGACCCAGATCGCGTACAGCGCTTGCGATGCGCACAGGAACAAGCGGCTGCAGTGGCGGTCGCCGAAGCACAGGTTCGAAACCGTGCACGGCACCTTGATGCGCCCGAGCAGCGTGCCGTCGGGCGCGATGCAGTGCACGCCGTCGCCGACGGCGGCCCATGCATTCCCGTCTTCGTCGCAACGAATGCCGTCGGCGTGGCCGGTCGTGCTCGCGTGGAAGTCGCGGCCGTTGCGCAGCGATTTGCCGTCCTCGCCGAGGTCATACACGCGGATGCAGCGTTTCGAATCGGGTTCGAATTGCACGCCGGTGTCGGTGACGTACAGACGTTTTTCGCCGGGCGAAAAGCACAGGCCGTTCGGACCCGCAATGTCGCCGATCATCACGTCCAGAGATCCATCGCGCGGATCGAAACGATAGAGGTTGGCGGGGAGTTCGGATGCACGTTTGCCCCCTTCGTAATCGGTCTGGATGCCGTAGGGCGGATCGGAAAACCAGATCGTGCCGTCGGATTTCACCACCACGTCGTTGGGCGAATTGAGCCGCTTGCCGTCGAACCGATCGACCAGCGAGGTGATGCTGCCGTCGAGTTCGGTGCGGACGATCGCACGGCCGGCGTGCAGGCAACCGACCAGACGACCTTCGCGATCGCGCGTGTGGCCGTTCGCGAAACGCGACGGTTGCCGGAACACCGACACGCCGCCCGACGCCGTCCAGCGCATGATCCGGTCGTTCGGGATGTCGCTGAACAACAGGCATTGCATATCGGCGAACCACACCGGGCCTTCCAGCCAGCGGAATCCGTCGGCCAGTTTTTCCAGCGGCGCGTTCGGCAGCACCATCGAACGAAAGCGAGGGTCGAGAATTTCGTAGTCGCTCACGGCGCATCGTCCATTTGCACGAGCATCAATACGGCTGGTTCTTCGCCTACCGTGCCGGAACGGTGGCCCTTGTGACCCTGCGCGTCGGCGACGCAACGCTGGTCGCCGCCGAACGAGACTTCGCCAGCACCCATTTCCACGCGCGTGCCGTCCATCGTCTCCACGAACCAGCGGCCCGACAGCGGCACGATCCATTGCGGCGAGGGATTCTCGTGCCAGTCGCCGGTCCAGCCAACGGGCAGCACGCTGAAGATCGCGCGCGCAGGCTTTTGCTCCAGCACGGCATTCCATTGTGGTGCCGCGCCGCCCATGCTCTGGCGCTTGAAGTCGTGCAGCGTGCGGCGTTCCTGACGACTGACGCCATCATCGTCAGCCCACACGTGCCAGTAGGTGAGTGCGGGTATGTCAGTGCCCATTTGCGTCGCTCCTGCTCCAACCGGGCACTGCCGAAGGCGGTGCGGTGCCGACGGGTGTGTACACCGCGGTGGACGACAATGGCCGCCGCGCGACCACGCCCGCGGGCGCGAGCTGCGTCGCAAACACCACCAGCAGCAAGCCGCCGACCAAGCCGAAATTTTTGAGGAAATCCCAGAAGTGGCTGCGCGCGACGCTGTTGCCGGATTTCCAGAAGTCGTCGTAACGCCAGAAGGAGTGATACAGGATCGCGGTGACCACGCAGAACAACGCCAGCACGAATGCGGCGATGCGATCGTGCCAGCCGAACACGATGCAGAACGGCGCGACGGCTTCGACGACGATCGCCGCGACCAGCAACGGCGGCCCGCTCCATCGCGGCAGGAACGAGGAATCCGCCTGCGCGATGGCGTCCTTCCAGAACACGATCTTGTCCAGCGCGCTGAAGGGGAACAGCACGACCAGGCATACGCGGATCACGATCGGGATGAGATAAAGATTCAGCCACATGGCGTGCTCCTTGTTTTCACCCCCTTCCAACGGAAGGGGGTCGCGCCGAAGGCGCGAGGGGATGTTGTTCGCTCCACGATACGGAAAGCCATCCCCCTCGTCCCGCTGCGCGGGCGTTCGCTTCGCTCCGCCTTCCTGCGGAAGGGAGAGGAAAAGCGCAAAGGGCCTCGCTTCGTCCACCCCTTCGGTACGAAGGGCGGAACGAAGCGAACGCGCGCGTAGCGCGAGCGCGCCGCCGCGGAGGGATGTCATCATTTCATCCGCTCCGCGATCCGGTCGGCGACGCGCAGCGCATTGGCGATGATGGTGAGCGTGGGGTTCACCGCCCCGATCGAAGGAAAGAAGCTCGCGTCGGCGACGTACAGGTTGTCGAGTTCGTGCGCCTTGCAATCGAGGTCCAGCACCGAGGTTTTCGGATCGGTGCCGAAGCGCGCGGTGCCGGCCTGGTGCGCGGTGCCACCGATCGGAATGTTCTTGCCGAGGTATTGCGTCCGGCGCAGCGTGTGCGGATGCGCGCCTATCGGTTCGAGCAGTGATTCCAGTTTTCGCTTCAGTCGCTCGTGTGCCTGCATGTTGTTGTCGATCTGCTCCACCACCACGCGCTCGCCGTCGTAGCGGATGCGGTTTTCGGGCCGCGGCAGGTCTTCGCTCGACAGCCAGAAGTCCAGCGAATGACGGGCGATGTACTCGAATGGCTTTTCCGGCAGCCATGTGAGCCAGTCAGGCAGTGCCTCGCCGCGCAGCGTGTCGGCGTGCGACTTGCCGGTCATCTGGATCAAGCCCAGCGGGAATTCCCAATCGTCCGCGCCGAAGTAGAAATCGCTGACGCCGACGGTCTTCTGGAAAATCGTGTCATTGGGTTCGCGCGTGATCGCCAACAGCACCGACTGGTTGTGGCGGATGTAGTTGCGCCCGACCTGGTCGGAACCGTTGGCGAGTCCGTTCGGATGTTTGTCGTTGGCCGAGCGCAGCAGCAACAGCGCGGACGAAAGCGCGCCGCAGGCGACCACCACGATGTCGGCGGAATACGTTTCCTTCGCACCATCGCGTTCCACCTGCACGGTGCTTACGGTGCGACCGCTGGCGTCGGTATCGAGCCCTGAAACATACGCGCCGGTCAGCAACGTGACATTCGGATGCGCGGCAAGCACCGGTTCGATGCACATCACTTCCGCGTCGGCCTTGCCGTTGGTGGGGCACGGATAGCCATCGAACGCACCGCAGCGGATGCACGCGCTGTGGCGCAGCACCCGGCCATCCTGTTCGTCCAGCAGGATCCCGAGCGGCATGTGGAAGGGATGCAGGCCTTGCTTGACGAACGTGTCGGACAGTTGCTGCATGCGTGGTTCGTGCGACACGGGCGGGTACGCGTAAGGCGCGCTGCGAGGCGGTTCGGTCGGGTCTTCGCCTGCCTGCCCGTGCACGTGGTACAGCCGCTCGGCCTCGATGTAGTACGGCTCGAACGTGTCGTACTTCAGCGGCCACTCCGGTGAAATGCCATCGGCGTGACGGATTTCCCCGAAGTCGCGTTCGCGCAGGCGGAACAGCGCCGCGCCGTACATCTTGGAATTGCCGCCCACGAAATAATGCAGGCCCGGCTGGAACGCCTTGCCGGTCTTGTCGTACCAGGTCTCGTTGGCCTGATAGGCATTGTCGATGAAGACCGACTTTGCGCTCCAGTTGGCGGGCGAGCGTTCCAGGAAGTCGCCGCGCTCGAGGATCAGGATCTTCTTGCCGGATGATGCCAGGCGGTGCGCGAGTGTCGCGCCACCGGGCCCGGAGCCGATCACGATGAGATCGTAGTGGTCGGGCATGCTCCTTGCCTTCGGTGCCGCGCAGCGGCGAAGCTGCGGTTGTACACGAGCGGACGTTTAGCCCAAGTCAACGCGGGCGGAATTTGGAGCAACATCGCGAGACGGCTATACTCGCCCGGATATATGGCGTCCGCGGGGGCCCGGGGACACCGTTCGACTTTCAACCGGAGTTCGCAAGTGAGCACGCATCTCACCCCATCCGATCGTACCTTCATGAAGCACTTCGCGATCATGATCGCCATGCTCGCGGGCACTGCGGTGGTGCTCATCATCATCGGCACGTTCGTGTGGGCGTCACTGCCGAAGGAAAGCAACCAGCGGGAAGTGCAGCGTGCGGGCGAACGCATCACGCCGGTTGCGGCGGTGTATGCGGGTGATACCGGACGTGCCGCGATGGAGGCCGCCAAGGCCGCCGCGGACAAGGCTGCGGCGTCGCAAGTAGCTTACGGCGGAACGACCGACGGCAAGACGATCTTCGACCACCTGTGCACCACGTGTCATTCGACCGGCGCCGCAGGCGCGCCCAAGGTCACCGACAAGTCCGCGTGGGCGCCGCGCATCAAGGAAGGCATCGCGACGCTCGTGAAGCACGCGATCGATGGCTACACCGGTCCTGACGGCAACCACATGCCGGCCAAGGGCGGCAACCCCGCGCTCACCGATGCGCAGGTCGAGGCCACCGTGAAGTGGATGGTCTCGCAAGTGAAATGACGACAGGATGTCGTCATCCGTCCAGTACAGCACGTGGCGCGTAGCCCGGATGAAGCGAAGCGGAATCCGGGATCATTGGCGAGGTCACCCGGATTTACCCGCGCCATCCTTGGCGCTTGCCCTTCGGGCCGCCTTCGGCGTTCGCGTTTGCAATCCTGCAAACGCAGTCGGCACTGCGTGCCTGCGTCCGGGCTACAACAGTTCTCCTTTCACCCCGCAATGTACCGTTGCAACTGATCGATCTCGGTCGCCTGGTCGTTGATGACGGCCTTGACCAGATCGCCGATCGAGACGATGCCCACCAGCGTGCCATTCTCCAGCACCGGAAGATGGCGCACGCGCAATTCGGTGCATAGCCGCATGCATTCGTCCACCGTCGTGGCCGGCGAAACGCAGGTCGGCGCGGGGGTCATGATGTCGGACACCGGCGTCTCGCGCGAAGAATGGCCTTTCAGGATGACCTTGCGCGCGTAGTCGCGCTCGGTGACGATGCCCGCCAGCGCGTCACCGCGCAGCACCAGCAGCGCGCCGACGCCGCGTTCGGCCATCATGCGGATCGCATCCAGCACCGGCGCTTCCGGCGCGATGCTGTAGATCGCGCTGCCCTTGTCTTCCAGTAGATGCCTGACCTGTCGCATGACGTTCTCCTCAGGATCGCGGAAGGTTCTTCGATTTTAGCGCCTGCGGTAGCGCCGTTGCGGATCATCCACGCGCGGTTTGGGCGGGTGTTCATCCAGCACGTACGCAACCCCACCCAACTGGCGCATCTGTTGCTCGATCCATGCCGCGCGCCGCCGGACGTAGGGCGAGGGCCGGTCGGCGTGCCAGCCGCGCGGATTGGGCAGCACCGCGGCCAGCAGCGCCGCCTGGTGCGACGTCA
>Ga0207667_10001997_pt1 | contig 25597 bp, 22 predicted proteins | sample KBSCornC52_FD_184301 | JGI IMG/M metagenome (GOLD analysis project Ga0207667, IMG submission 184301) | Corn rhizosphere microbial communities from Kellogg Biological Station, Michigan, USA - KBS Corn C5-2 (SPAdes) (version 2) | ecosystem: Host-associated > Plants > Roots > Rhizosphere > Soil ...
CCTCAAGGACCGCAAACCACACCACTGGCCGGTGCGCGAGGTGGTCGGCTCGCTCGACCATGACTGGCGGCTGGTCGAGAGCCTCGGCAAGACCATGTGGTTCATAACCAATGAGGGTGCCCCGCTTTACCGGCTGGTGGCTTTCGATCCCACTGCACCACGCCCCGTCTGGCGCGAGGTCGTGCCCCAGGGCGAGGACAAGCTCGAACACGCCGCGATCGTCGGCACCAAGCTGGTGCTCAACTACCTCAAGGATGCCAACAGCCGCGCGCTGGTGCTGGATCTTGCCGGCAAGCCCACCAGCGAGATCGAACTCTCCGACATCGGCACCGCCAGCGGCTTTCGCGGCGAGCCCGGCGATCCGGAAACCTTCTACGCCTTCACCAGCTTCAACCGTCCCTCGACGATCTACCGGCTCGACCTCGCCAGCGGGAAGACCCAGGTCTTCGCCCAGCCGCAACTGGCCTTCGATCCCGAGCGGTTCGTGGTCGAGCAGCGCTTCTACACCTCGAAGGATGGCACCCGCATCCCGCTGTTCCTCGTGCGCAGCAAGGCTGCGGCCGCCTCGGGCAAGCCGGTGCCGACGCTGCTCTACGGCTACGGCGGGTTCGACGTCTCGCTCACCCCGGCCTTCGCCGCCTCGCGCCTTGCCTGGCTGGAGGCGGGGGGCGCTTTCGCCATGGCGAACATCCGCGGCGGCGGCGAATATGGCCGCGCCTGGCACGACGGCGGCCGGCTGGCCAACAAGCAGAACGTGTTCGACGACTTCATCGCCGCCGCCGAATACCTGATCGCGCAAGGCATCACCTCGAGCCGCCAGCTGGCGATCCAGGGCGGCTCCAACGGCGGGCTCCTGGTCGGCGCCGTGGTCAACCAGCGGCCTGACCTGTTCGCCGCCGCCAATCCCCAGGTCGGCGTGATGGACATGCTCCGCTTCGACCGCTTCACCGCCGGCCGCTACTGGGTCGACGACTACGGCCACCCCGACCGCGAAGCGGATTTCAAGGTGCTGCGTTCCTATTCCCCGCTGCACAACATCGCCGCCGGCAAGGCCTACCCGGCGATCCTCGTCACCACCGCCGATACCGACGACCGCGTCGTCCCCGGCCACTCGTTCAAGTACACCGCCGCCCTCCAGGCCGCCGCCATCGGCCCCAAGCCCCACCTCATCCGCATCGAGACCCGCGCCGGCCACGGCTCGGGCAAGCCGACCGACAAGGCCATCGAGGAAAGCGCGGACATTTTGGCCTTCCTCGCCGCGGCGACGGGGCTCGAGCTGCCGGCGGGCGCCGAAGGACGAGTGGCGAGCGCGGGGAAGTAGCGCTTCGCCCCGCTGTTCACAGACGGCAGAACAGCTCCCGCCCAGGCGCGGCGCCACGCTCCCGCAAAAGGGAGGGAATGTCGGCAGCCGGAACCGGCCGTCCGAACAAAAAGCCCTGACCAAGGTCACAGCCCTTAGCGACAAGCCGCGCCACCTGCTCGGGCGTCTCCACGCCCTCGGCCACGACTTGCAGTCCGAGGCTGCCGCACAGGCTGCTCACCGCGCGGACGATGGCTGCCATGTCCGGACGGGTGGTGATCTGCTCGACGAAGGAGCGGTCGACCTTGACCACGTCGACCGGATAGTCGCGCAGGTGCGAGAGCGACGAATAGCCGGTGCCGAAATCGTCGAGCGAGATCTGGATCCCCTCGCGATGCAGCTGGCGCAGCGCCCGCCTGACATATTCCCCGCCGCGCTCGACGAACACCTGCTCGGTCACTTCGACCTCGATGTGCTCGGGCGAGACCCTAAACCGCGTCAGCAGGGCGAGAAGCCGCTCGGCATAGTCGTCGCGCAGGAACTCGGCCGGGGCGGCGTTGATCGAGACGCGCCCGAAAGGCAGGCCTTGCCCGAGCCAGCCCGCAACGTCGCCGAGCACGGCCGCCTGCATCCGTTCGCCGAGCTTGGAGGCGAGCTCGTATTCCTTGAACGCCTCGGCGATCATCGCCGGGGGGTGCGGCGCGCCGCTCGGCTGCTCGACCCGCAGCAGGGCCTCGAAGCCAGCGATCTCGCCCGATTTGAGGCAGACCTTGGGCTGGTAGTAAGGGCGGATGACCTCGGACTGGATGGCCGAGCGGGCGAGGCTGATCTGCGTGGCGACCGATTCCATCTGGTCGCACATGCTCTTGTGGAACATCCGCGTGCCCCCGCGCCCTTCAGCCTTGAGCGCGAAGAGCGCGGTGTCGGCATTCTTGAACAGCTCGTTCGCCGAAGCGGCATCGCGGGGGTAGACGGCGCCGCCGATGCTGGCGCGCGCGCTCAGGCTGCGGCCTTCGTAGAGGATCGGCGCCTGGATCCGCCTGAGGATCGAGGCCCCCCCGCGGAGCAGGTCGGCCTCGCCACGGACGTGGGGCAGGATCACCGCGAACTCGTCACCTCCCAGTCTCGCGACGAAGTCGCTGTCGCGCACCGAGGCGGCGAGCCGCTCGGCGAAATTGGTCAGCAGGAAGTCGCCGGCCTGGTGGCCGAGTGTGTCGTTGACGTGCTTGAAGTGGTCGAGGTCGATCAGCAGCAGGCCGAGGTTGTCGCCCGCAGCCATGGCGGCCAGGGTCCCGGCCTGGAGCTTCATCTCGAAGGCGCGCCGGTTGGGCAGACCCGTCAGCGCGTCGTGCTCGCTCGACCACTGGAGTTGCTGGGTGGTGTTGCGGATCGAGGTGACGTCGCGCGAGATCGCCAGCAGCCGGGTCACCGCATTGTCTTCGTGCATCGGGGTGACGACGACATCCCACCATTTCGGTATGCCGCCGAAGGTCGGGCAGAACCCGGTGAAGCGCGACGGCACCCCGCTCGCCGCCTCGGCGAGGGCCCGGGCAACTGTCGCTCGCGCTTCCTCGGGCCATAGATCGACCCAGGGACGGCCGATGACGTCGTCGGCCGACGGGAGGTCCATGGCTTCGACGCCCGGCTCGTTGAGCAGGTCGATGCGGCCATCCACGGTGATGATCTTGATGCAATCGGCGCTGGCGGAAAGGATCGAGCGATTGATCGCCTCGCTTTCCCTCAGGGCCGCGCGCGCCTGGCGATCGGAGGTCAGGTCCTGCATCGCCCCGACCATCCGCACGGGGTGGCCCTGGGCATTGCGGATAAGGTAGCCGCGGTCGTAGATCAGGGCATAGCTGCCGTCAGCGCGGCGGAAACGGTATTCGGCCTGGAAGTGGTCGCCCGATCCGTCGAGTATTGCCTTTAGGGCCCGCCCGATCCGCTTGCGGTCTTCCGGATGGACATGGCGCTGCTACCAGGCCCGCGTCGTGCCCAGCGTGCGCCGGCGATAGCCGAGGTTGCTGCCGAGCGCCTCGTTCCAGGTGAGCCGGTCGCTCGCCAGTTCCCAGTCCCAGACGAGGTCGCGCGTCGCCTGGCTGGCGAGCCGGTAGCGCTCCTCGGTTTCCCTGACCTTCGCTTCCGCCTCGGCCACGTCGCTGACGTCGCCGACGAAGCCCTCGAGAAATAGGGCGCTGCCGTTCTCGTCGTATCTGGCCGATCCCCGCTCATGGACCCACCGAACCGCGCCTGAAGCCGTGATGATCCGGTAGCGGATCTCGAACAGCTTGCCGCTGTCCACCGCCTCGGCGACCCTGGCGGCGACCATCGGCAGGTCTTCCGGATGGGTGATCGCCTCCCAGGTGGTGGTTCCGTCGAGGAATGCGGCAGGGTCGTAGCCGGTGACCTCCCTGGCCGCGTTGCTCATGAAATCCATCCGCCACGGCGGCCGGGTCCCGCACCGGTAAACGATGCCGGGCAGGTGATCCATGATCGCCTGCAACTGCCGCTGGCTCTCGGCGACGGCGAGCTGCGCCTGTTTCCGGTCGGTGATGTCGGTGATGATCCCGGAGACGATCCGGGTCGGTCCGAGCTGGGGCTCGATCAGGCGACCGAACACATGGAACCAACGGAATTCACCGGAGGGCAGGGCCATCCGGCACTCCGCATCGTGCGCCTGGCCACTGGCAAGGCAGGATGCAAGAGATTCGGTGATGATCGAGACGTCGTCGGGATGGAGCGGAATGTCGTCGAAGGGCAGGCCCTCGACGGCCGAGACCCCGAGCAAGGCTCCGGTGACCTCGTCCCAGTCCACCTGCTCGGCATCCGCGTCGTAGCGCCAGGTGCCGACATTGATGCCCCTCAGCGCCGTGGCGAGGAAGTGGTCCTGCATCGGGAAGCACCCTGCAACCGCCGCGCTGCCCTTGCCGTTAATCGCCCACATTCTTGCCCGACCCCGATTTTTTCATCGGTTTTTCCTAGGCTTAGGCTCTTAAGAATGGATGAGCGACGAGTTGAGCGGCGGCGGTGTGGCGCTGCGGCCTGCGCGTCGGGCGCGGGTGAGCAGCGCGCCACTGCGCTATGGTCAGCGGGGCGTGTCCGGATCGTATGTGGGGCCAAGTGCCGCGATGACGGCCTTGGCATCGATGGAGCGCGGATCGTCTTTGCCGGGCGCCAGCTGCCGGACGACGATGTCGGTCTGGTAACCGGCCGGAGTGATGCTGATCACCTGTCCGTATTGGCGGGTCTCCAGCATCCGGTAATAGTCGGTTCGCTCGGCCACGACGAAGGCCGACTTGCCGGCTGCCAAGGTTGCTGCGGCTGCGTGCAGCAGGGTAGCTTCGCGAATGGCCGCCTGTGCGATCGTGTCGCCATGGAGGCTGATCTGGATGGATCCGTCCGGCCGAAGTGTGTCGACAAAACCGTCTGTCTTGGGAGTTCGCGAGAGCAGGCTGGTGCCCATCGAAAGTGCCGCCCCCACCAGGGCCGCGCCCACATTCGGCTTGGATCGCTTGTAGATGCCATTGGTATGAGGGGTTTCCGGCTCGAGCAGGGCATCGCGGACCGCTTCGTGGAACAACGCCTGCCGCTGCGCCGTCTGCATATCCTCGTCCGTGGAATGCCATTCGGGCCAGCCGACCGCGGCAGGCGCCAGCCCCGCCGCCGCCAGCTTGAGGTTGAGGTCTGCACTGATCGCGTCGGATGCGAAAGTCGCACCATGCACAAGAGCTTCGGCGTCGGTCATCCGGTGTTCGTCGAGCGCCAGTCTGGCCCGCACCCGCTTGGCCGAGAGTTCGGCGTTGGCGATGAACTTGTTCAGCAATTCCTTGATCACCGTCGGCTCTGTTGCGCTGCCGGCATCGCCGGTGGTGCCGGATTTCCCGCGCTCCAGCCAGGCATCGACCAGGTCCAGCTCGCGACGTGCGGCCTCGTGGTTGTCGATGGCGGCTTGGGCATATGCATGGACAATCGCTCGATCGACGTCTCCCAGCAGAAGGGCGCCGACAGCCTTGCCGTGCGCCTGAGCGGCACTGTCAGCCGGGATCGGGGACAGGGGACTCGCGAGCCTGGCCAGAGCGGTGAAATTGCCTTCCGCGGCAAAGGCGCGGGCCGCATATTGGTCGAACTGCGGATCGAGCTGTCGGTGCCGGCCGAACAGCATGGTCCCGGTCGCCGCGGCGCCTGGCCGGTGCAGCAGCAGATAGGAGAGCACCTGCTGGATCTCGATGGACCAGGGGCGCAAGTTGGCCGCATCCTCGACCATGGCCACGGCCTGGTCGGACTGGCCAGAGCGATCGAGCGCCAGCGCCCGGAGCAGCCGAAGCGAGGTCCCGAGACTCCGTTCGAACAACGGATCGTCCTTCAGCTGGCCTGCCGCCGCTTCTGCCCGGTCAAGATCGGCGAATGCTGCAGCCAGGTCGCCGTTGCGCAGGTAAGCCCCGGCTCGCGCCCGCAGCAGGTGGACCCGCCGCAGGTTCTGTTGTGGCAACAGCTTGGGGCTAACCAGCGCATCGTTGCACGCGGTCATGTCGGCAAGCAGCGGTGCGCCGAACTCCTGTGCCGTCGGCAATCGCGATTGGCTGCCCATGCCGTCAACCGAGCCACCCGGCTTGGTGAAGCCGTCACACGCCGCGAAATCGTCGCTGGCGGAAGCAAGGGCGGTGTGCGGCAGCAACAGCGCCACCAGCGGCAAGGCCAGGGTGCAAATGAGCCGCAATGATGTGCCGGAATGCACTCGCCCGGCGGCCCTCACCCCTTGACCTGGCAGGCGATCCCCGAGCTCTTCAGCGTCACGCACAGCGCATTGGCCGCCGCGGCATCGGGCGCTACGGCCTGGAGGCGGTAGACCGTGCCGATGTCGGCCGTGCCCTGGACCACGCGGTGCTTCAGCGCCTTCAGCGCATCGCTGCTGCCCGAAAGGCGGGTCCAGCCCGCTTCGGCGGCTTCCTGCGAGGTATAGGCGCCGACCTGGACGCCGACGCCGCCCGCCGCGGCATCGCCCGCGCCGGCGGCCGCCACCGGAGCCTCGCCGCCGCCGAGGCGGGCGGGGGTGGTCTTGCCTTCGGAGACGGCGAAGGCGCTGTCACCCGTGCCGGCATAGGTCTTGCCCCCCTGGTTGGCGGGGACCTGCTTGTAGGGTTCGGCCGGGGCCTTGATCACGCCGCCCTCGGCCACTTGCGGGCCGGAGGGGCCGCGGTGATTGGCGAGCCACAGCCCGCCGCCGATCAGCAGGACCAGGGCCGCGCCGAAGCCGAGAAAGCGCATGATGCGGCCGGTATCGATCGCGCCCGCATCGTCATCGTCGTCATCGGCGGATTCGAGCCAGGGGAGCCGCTCATCCTCGTTCAACGCCAGCTGGGGCGCGGCGCCTTCATGAACCTCGTGCGCCGGCGCTCCTGCCGGAGGATCGAACGGGTGGTGTTCGCCTGCCTGATCCTGCTCGTCCATCATGCCCTCCACCTGGCGCACCCTGAAACCTGCGATCCCCCAACCGCGATCAGAGTTCCTCGACCGCCTCAACCCCGAGGATCGCGAGGCCGTTCTTCACCAATTGCCCGATTTGCGCGGCGAGGAAAAGCCTCGCGCCGGTCAGAACTGGCTCCGAAGTGACGATGAATCTCTTATCGGGACGGTCATTGCCGAGATTCCAGTAGGCATGGAACGCGGCGGCGAGATCGCCGAGGAAGAAGGCCACCCGGTGCGGCTCGCGCGCGGCGGCGGCGGCTTCGACCAGCCGCGGAAACTGCGCGGCCAGCTTGACCAGCGCCAGCTCCTCTTCGCCCAGCCGGTCCAGCGCCTCGGCGGAAGGGGCCAGGCCCTCGGCCGCGGCCTTGCGCAGGGTCGAGCAGATCCGCGCATGGGCGTACTGCACGTAGAACACCGGGTTGTCCTTGCTCGCCTCGACCACCTTGGCGAAGTCGAAGTCCATCTGGGCCTCGGGCTTGCGGGTGAGCATGGTGAAGCGGACCACGTCCTTGCCGACCTCGCGGACCACGTCGGCCAGCGTCACGAAAGTGCCCGCCCGCTTCGACATCTTCACCGGCTCGCCGTCGCGCAGCAGCTGGACCATCTGGACCAGCTTGACCTCGAACGGCTTGGGCTTCGCCCCATCCGCCCCGGTCAGCGCGGCGACGGCGGCCTTGATCCGCTTGACCGTGCCGGCATGGTCCGCGCCCCAGATGTCGACCAGCGCGTCGCATTCCTGCGCCTTCTGGAAGTGATAGGCGAGGTCGGCGCCGAAATAGGTCCAGTTGCCGTCAGACTTCTTGATCGGTCGGTCCTGGTCATCCCCGAACTTCGTCGACCGGAACAGCGGCAGCTCGACCGGCTCCCAGTCTTCCGGCGTCTTGCCCTTGGGCGCCTCGAGCAGCCCGTCGTAAACGAGGTCGTGGGCGCGCAGCCACTTCTCGGCGGCGTCCACCTTGCCCGAGGCCTGCAGCTCGGCCTCCGAGGCGAAGACCTCGTGCGTGATGCCGAGGAGCGCGAGGTCCTGCCGGATCATCTCCATCATCGCGGCAACCGCGCGGGTGCGGAACAGCGCGAGCCATTCGCTCTCGGGCGCCTTGGCATATTTGTCGCCGAACTCCGCGGCGAGCGCCTGGCCGACCGGCACAAGGTAGTCGCCCGGGTAGAGCCCCTCCGGGATCTCGCCGACGGGTTCGCCCCCAAATTTCTCGACCAATGCCTCGCGATAGCGGACGTGGGCCGAGCGGGCGAGCACCTGCACCTGCGCGCCGGCATCGTTCACGTAGTATTCGCGCACCACCGTATGCCCGGCGAATTCGAGCAGCGCCGCCAGCGCATCGCCCACCACCGCGCCGCGGCAGTGGCCCATGTGCATCGGCCCGGTGGGATTGGCCGAGACGTACTCGACGTTGACCCGCGTCCCCGCGCCCACCGTGGAGCGGCCATAGTCCGCGCCCAGCGTGGCGATGGCGTTCAGTTCGGCCAGCCAGGCCTCGGGCGCGACGCGCAGGTTGATGAAGCCCGGTCCGGCGATTTCCGCGGCGGTCACCTGCGGCAACTTCGTCAGCTCGCCCACCAGCGCCTCGGCCAGCGCGCGCGGGTTCATGCCCGCGGGCTTGGCCAGCACCATCGCGGCATTGGTGGCAAGATCGCCATGCGAGGGATCGCGCGGCGGCTCGACCGTGACGGCGGCGTGGTTCAGCCCCGCGGGCAACTTGCCGGCGGCAACCAGCGCATCGAGCGCCTCGGCGACATGGCCGGCGAAGGCGGCGTGGAGGGTCCGGGCAGAAGCATTTGCAGACATGGCCGCGCGCCTAGCCGGTTTGGCGCGCGGGGGGAAGTGGGGGAGGGGCTGGCGTTGCGCTGCGGGCCTTCGTCCTTCGACAAGCTCAGGATGAGCTCAGGCCGAGCGGGCCAATCAAGTTACATTCAATCCCCGCTCAGGCTGAGCTTGTCGAAGGCCCCGCCGCGGGCACCAGCCTCACCGCCCCACCCGCTCCAACCACAAGGTCCGCCGGATCGACTGCTCCGCATTGCAGTTGAACCAGATCAGCGAATGGATCGTCCCGCCGGTGAATTCATCAGCCACCTTGGTGCAGAACGGATCGCGCGCCGCAATCCACTTGCGCTGGCTGGCGAGCAGCTCGGCCTTGCGCGGCGCGGGCAGGGGTGTCCACACCGCCTTCCACACGCGGTTCAGCGCCGCGTCCTGCCGCTTGGCCTCCTCGGCGAAGCAGCGGGAATTGTCGTCGGTGGTCTCGGCCTTGGCCTGGCAGACCTTGAGCGCGGGCGTGTAGCGCGCCTCGACCGCGGGATCGAGCGGCCCTTCCTCCGGCGTCATCACCAGCTGGTAAGCGGGCAGCACCGCACCCGCCGGAGCGGCGGCGGCAAGAACCAGCGCGAAGGCAGCCCGGCGCAGCAAGACGGCCTCAGCGGGTGGCGTTGTAGGCCAGCTGCTGCTCGGAAAGCTGGAAGCCCACCAGCACCTCGAAGGTGGCGCGGGTGACCGCGGCGCGGACTTCGGGCACGGTCAGCGGATCGATCGCCGCGTCGGCCTCGCCGGCCTTGCGCTTGCGGGTGATCCGGCGGCGCACGTCCTCGGGCAGGGTCGCCTCGGCGCGGTCGATATAGGCGCCGGCCTCGGCATGGGCCTGGGCGCGCTCCTGACCATCGGCGAAGTTCAGCGTCACCGTGCCGACGCGCTTGGAGATCACCGCCGTGCCGCCGCGCAGCACGGTCACGAAATAGGGCAGCTGCACGGTGCGCGCGCCCCGCGTGTCGGTGCGGCGGGCGAGGACGTCGAACCCGGTCTGCGAATAGACCTTTTCGGTGGTTCCGCCCTCGGCGCAGTTGGGGCGCAGGTTGGTGATCGCGGCGGTCACGTCGATCGCGTTCGCGTCGGTCGAAGCCGGATCGCGGAACAGCGTGACGTCTCCGGTGTAGTCGGGAATGCCGACGGCCGGGCAGGTTCCGCGCACGGCGGAAACGCCGACGCCCTCGTCGACGACCAGTTCACCCTTGGACTTGCAGCCCCCGAGGGCGGCGGCGGCGAGCACGGCGAGGCCGGTTGCAGCGAGCAGGCGGGGGCGAGCGATCATCCACGGGTCCTTGGTTGCGCGCCGCGATCCCGCGCGGCGTTCGTCGTGCTGCCCTAGCGGCAGAGGCGCGGACGCGCTAGGGGCCTCGACATGAACGCGCCATTTCAGGGTTCCGATTCCACAGGTCAGGCGAGCGGCGAGCCGCTGCGCCTGCTGATCGCCGCGCCCCGCGGATTCTGCGCCGGGGTGGACCGGGCGATCGAGATCGTCGAGCGCGCGCTCGATCGCTACGGCGCGCCGGTCTACGTGCGCCACGAGATCGTCCACAACAAATATGTCGTCGATGGCCTCAGGGCCAAGGGCGCGGTCTTCGTGGAGGAGCTGGACCAGGTGCCCGATGGCGCGCCGGTCATCTTCAGCGCCCACGGCGTGCCCAAGGCCGTGCCCGCGGCGGCCACCGCCCGGGGGCTCGACTGGCTCGATGCGACCTGCCCGCTGGTGAGCAAGGTCCACCGCCAGGCCGAGCGCCAGATCGAGGCCGGGCGCCACATCCTGTTCATCGGCCACAAGGGCCATCCCGAGGTGATCGGAACGATCGGCCAGGTCCCGGACGGGGCGATCACCCTGGTCGAAACCGAGGCCGACGTCGCCAAGCTGGACTTTCCCGAAGGCCAGCCGCTCGCCTTCCTGACGCAGACCACCCTGTCGGTCGACGATACCGCCGGGATCATTGCCGCGCTCCAGGCGCGCTTTCCGCAGATCGTCGCGCCGCGGGGCGAGGACATCTGCTACGCCACGTCCAACCGCCAGGCCGCGGTCAAGGCGATCGCGCCGGAATGCCAGCTGGTCCTCGTGATCGGCGCGCCCAACTCGTCCAATTCGCTGCGGTTGGTCGAAGTCGCCGAACGCTGCGGCGCGCGCGCGCACCTCGTGCAGCGCGGGTCCGAGGTCCGCCCGGAATGGCTCGAGGGCGTGACCACGATGGGCCTCACCGCCGGGGCCTCGGCGCCCGAGGAGCTGGTCCGCGAAGTGGTCGCCGCGATTGGCGCGCTGCGTCCCGTGACCGAGGAAACGGTCGTGGCGGCCGAGGAAAAGATGGTCTTCAAGCTGCCGCGCCAGCTGGTGGACTAAGCGGGGCAGGGGACGGGCGAGGCATGGCTGTTTACACCCATCTCGAGGATGGCGACTTCCGCTACCTCGCCGGCGAATTCGGCCTCGGCGAACTGCGCTTCCACAAGGGCATTGCCGAGGGCATCTCGAACAGCAACTTCATCGTCGAGACGGCGAGCCCCGATGGCCAGGCGCCGGTCCGGCACATCGTCACCGTCTATGAAGAGCGTACCGACGTGCGCGACCTGCCGTTCTTCCTCGGCCTGCTCGATCACCTCGCCCGCAAGGGCTGCCCGGTGCCAGCGACGATCCACGACCGCGAAGGGCGCCCTTTCCGCGAATACAACGGCAAGGCGCTGGCCTTCATCGAATTCCTCCCCGGGATCACTGTCAGCCACCCCAGCCCGGCCCAGGCCCGCGCCGTCGGCTCGGCCCTGGCCCGGATCCATCTCGCCGCCGCCGACTTTCCCCAGTCCCGCGCCAACGACATGGGGCCGGCCCGCTGGCGCGAACTGCTCGACGGCTGCGGCCGTGACGGGCTGGTCGGGATCGATCCCTCGCTCGCCACCCTCGTCGAGGCCGAACTCCAGGCGATCCTCGCCGCCTGGCCCAGCGACCTGCCGCGCTCGGTGATCCACGCCGACCTGTTCCCCGACAACGTCCTGATGCTTGGCGACGAGGTGAGCGGCCTCATCGACTTCTATTTCGCCTGCACCGACCTCATGGCCTACGACGTCGCCGTCACCCACGCCGCCTGGTGCTTCGACAATGCGGGCGAGACCTTCGACCCGGCGATCTCCGCGGCCCTGCTCGCCGGTTACGAGGCGGTCCGGCCCATGTCGGCGGCCGAGCACGCCGCCCTGCCGCTGCTCGCCTGCGGCGCGGCCATGCGCTTCCTCGCCACCCGCGCCTATGACTGGCTGCACACGCCCCCCGGCGCGCTGGTCACCCGCAAGGACCCGCTGGCCTTCGCTCGGCGACTTCAGTTCTATCGTCAGAATTCAGGCCTATTCGCTTGAAACACGTCGAAATATTCACCGACGGGGCCTGCAAGGGCAATCCCGGCCCGGGCGGCTGGGGCGCGATCCTAAGGATGGGCGAGCACGAGAAGGAGATGTCCGGCAGCGAGCCGGCCACCACCAACAACCGCATGGAACTGATGGGCGCGATCCAGGCCTTGAAGGCCCTGAACCAGCCCTGCCGCGTCACCCTCCACACCGACAGCAAGTACGTGATCGACGGGATCACCCGCTGGGTCTTCGGCTGGCAGCGCAACGGCTGGAAGAACGCGGCGAAGAAGCCGGTCGCCAACGCCGAACTGTGGCAAGACCTGATCGCCGCGACCAAGGGCCACCAGGTTGAATGGGTCTGGGTTAAGGGCCACGACGGCCACCCCGAAAACGAACGCGCCGACCGCCTCGCCAGCGACGCCGCGGATTCGGCGAGGCGTTAAGGCTCAGGGATGTTTGCGCTGGGCTTGCAGTGCCGTTGCAACCCCGTTGCACCGGCGCGCTCAATTGGCCTCATAACCTAAACTTAACCACTCCCCGGCTAGTCGGCGGCCATGGAACTGCTGATTGTCCTCGGCGCGACGCTCGCCCTGATTACGGTTTTGACCGTAGTCGAACAGTGGCGCAATCCCGGGCCGACGGACTGGCGCATCAACCTCCAGTCGTGGGTGATCAACATGGCCATCGCCATGATGGCCAGCCATTTCTGGCCGCGCTGGCAGGGCGCCTCGCTGGTCGACGCCGCCAAGCTGCCGCTGTGGCTTGCAGTCCCGTTGTTCTTCGCGGTGCGCGATTTCCTGGAGTGGTTCTATCACCTGTGCCAGCACCGCATTCCGGCGCTCTGGGCGATCCATTCGCTGCACCATTCCGATCCGGAAATGACCGCGCTGACCACCAACCGCCACTTCTGGGGCGATCAGCTGGTCAAGTCGCTGACGATCTGGTCGGCGACCTCGATGGTCATTCGCAGCACCGACGTATTGGTCGGCATGTACGGGATTGCCAGCATCTACAACTACTTCATCCATGCCAACCTGAAGATCGACTTCGGGCGCTTCTCCTGGCTGCTGAACTGCCCGGCCTACCACCGCCGCCACCATTCGCGGCTGCCCGAGCACTATGACAGCAACCTCGCCGCGCTCTTCCCGATCTGGGACGTGATCTACGGCACCTACCGCCGCCCCGACGGCTGGCCTCCCTGCGGTCTCGACGAGGGCAAGCCGGAGAACCTGACCGAACTGGTCGCCTGGCCGGTGCGCGATCGCTCGGGCGAAGCAAAGGCTGCCGCCAGCGAAGCCTGACCCGCTGGGGATTATCCCCCGCGGGCCCTCCGCCAAACCTTGCCACAGCAGCGCTTTTCCGCGAGTCTGCAGGCATGGTCCCGGCGATTTTCGGCCTTTACGGTCTAACCCTCACGCCAGACGAGCGCGCCTTCTTCGCCGATGCCGATCCGGCGGGTTACATCCTGTTCGGCCGCAACGTCGAAAGCCCCGCCCAGCTGCGGGCGCTGACCGATGACCTGCGCGCCATCCACGGGCGTGAGCGCCTGTTCGTCTGCATCGACCAGGAAGGCGGCCGCGTCGCCCGATTGAAGCCGCCGGCCTGGCCGGCCTATCCGGCGGGCGAGCCCTTCGCTCGGCTCTATGACCTCGCGCCCGCCAGCGCGATCGAGGCGGCGCGGTGCAATGCCGAAGCGCTCGGGCTCGACCTTGCCGAGGCCGGGATCAGCGTCGATTGCTGGCCGCTCCTCGACGTTCGCCAGCCCGGCGCCCACGACGTGATCGGCGATCGCGCGCTGGGCGAGGAGCCCAGGCGGGTCGCCGCGCTGGGCCGCGCCATTCTCGACGGCCTCGGCCGGGCAGGCGTCGCCGGCGTGGTCAAGCACATGCCCGGCCACGGCCGCGCCATGGCCGACAGCCACAAGGAACTGCCCACGGTCACCGCCACGGCCGAGGAACTGGAGAGCGACATTGCCCCGTTCCGCACGCTCGCCTCCGCCCCGATCGCGATGACCGCGCACATCCGCTACACGGCCTGGGACGCTGAGCGCCCGGCCACGCAATCGCCCTGGGTGATCGAGGAGATCATCCGCAAGCGGATCGGCTTTGCCGGCCTCCTGCTGACCGACGATCTCGACATGGAAGCCCTCGCCGGCACCGTGCCCGAGCGCGCCGCCCGCTCGCTCGCCGCGGGTTGCGACATTGCCCTGAATTGCTGGGCGAAGATGCCCGACATGGTCGGCATCGCGGAAGCCTGCCCGACCATGCCCGGGCCTACCGCTGCCCGCCTTGCCGCCGCTCTCGCGGAGACCGGCGATCTCGTCCCCGATCCCGCCCGCCGCGCCCAGCTCGCGGCCAAGCGCGACAGCCTGCTGGCGCTCGCATGAACCTGACGCCCGTCCAATCCGTCTTTGAGGGCGAGGACTGGACCGGCCCCGCCGCGGCCGCGACCGAGGACGCGGCGCTCTATCTCGAGCTTGACGGCTGGGAAGGCCCTCTCGATCTCCTGCTCGATCTCGCCCGCCGCCAGAAGGTGGACCTGCGCAAGATCTCGATCCTCGGCCTCGTCGACCAGTACCTCGCCTATATCGAGCGCGCGGAGGCGCTGCGGCTGGAACTGGCGGCCGATTACCTCGTCATGGCGGCCTGGCTGGCCTACCTCAAATCCGCGCTCCTGCTCCCGCGCGAAGAGCAGGAGGACCCGAGCCCCGAGGAACTGGCCCTGCGCCTGCAGCTGCGCCTCCAGCGCCTCGGTGCCATGCGCGAGGCGGCGGCGCGGCTGATGGGGCGCGACCGGCTGGGGCGCGACGTGTTCCGCCGCGGCGCTCCCGAGGGCCTCAGGGTCGAGCGGCGCAATGCTTGGACCTGCGAATGGTTCGACCTCGTCCAGGCCTATGGCCAGGTCAAGGCGCGCACGGCACCGGTGGTCCACATGATTCGCGAGCGGCCGGTGATGACCCTCGAATCGGCGCTGTCGCGGGTCTCGGCCATGCTCGGGGTCAGCCTAGACTGGATGGAACTGCGCGATTTCCTGCCCCCGGCGGCCGAGGGGGAGTGGGCCGACCCCCGGCTCAAGCGCTCGGCGCTCGCTTCCAGCTTCGTCGCCGCGCTCGAACTGGCCCGCCAGGGCAAGGCGGAATTGGCGCAGGACGAGGTGTTCGGGCCGCTGCGGCTGCGCGGGGTGGCTGCATGACCCGCCCGGACGATCTGGTCCGCGCCGTCGAGGCCACGCTCTTCGCGGCGACCGAGCCGATGACCGCCGAGGCCGTGTCCGCCCACCTCGGCGGGGCTGACGTCCGCCAGGCCTTGCTTGAGCTGGCGGCGTTCTACGAGGGCAGGGGGATCGCCCTCGTCGAACGCGGCAAGCGCTGGCACTTCCAGACCGCGCCCGACCTTGCCCACCTCCTCCGACGCGAGCGCGAGGAGGTGCGCCGCCTGTCGCGTGCCGCCACCGAAGTCCTCGCGATCGTCGCCTATCACGAGCCGGTCAGCCGGGCGGAGATCGAATCGATCCGCGGGGTGCAGACCGCCAAGGGCACGCTCGACGTGCTGCTCGAGGCCGGCTGGGTGCGGGTCGCCGGCCGGCGCGAGGTGCCGGGGAGGCCGGTGATCTATGCGACGACTCCCGAATTCCTCGCCCATTTCGGCCTCGCCTCGCGCAAGGACCTGCCGGGGATCGACGAACTGCGCGCCGCCGGCCTGCTCGACCCGGTCGAAGAGGCGCTGGAGGAGGCGCTGGCGGAGGGGGCGGCCGCACCTGCCGCGCCGACTGCCCCGGACGAGGCCAATGACCAGGGTGTGGATACTGGCAATGCGCAGGAAAACGCCCTAGATTAAACCGCCAAGGGGGCCTATTCCGGCGCCTTCGCCGCACGTCGGCACCAAGGCCTGCCGCCTGCTGGAGTTTTGCACATGGGTTTCGGATCAATCGGGCACTGGATCATCCTGCTCTTGGTGGTGCTGGTCCTGTTCGGGCGCGGCCGCATTTCCGAGATCATGGGTGATTTCGGCAAGGGTATCAAAAGCTTCAAGCAGGGTCTCAATGACGAGGATCAGCCTCGCAACGTGACCCCGCCGGCCGCCAACCAGGCGCCTCCCGCGCAAATCCCGCCGGCCGCCCCCACGGCCGCTCCGGCCGAACCGGCCGCTACGCAGACCTCCGACACCGTCCAGCACTGAGGCGCGCCGAAGGGTCGCGAACTGCCATGTTCGATATCGGCGCCGACGAACTGCTGCTGACGGCGGTCGTCGCCATCGTGGTGATCGGCCCCAAGGACATGCCGCGCGCCCTGCGCACGGCCGGTCGCTGGATCGCCAAGATGCGCCGGATGTCAAGCGCCTTCCGCTCCGGCATCGAGAACGTCATCCGCGAGGCCGAGCTCGAGGAGATGGAGGCCGAGTGGCGCAAGCAGAACGCCGCGATCATGGCCAGCCATCCGCCCGACGCAGCCCAGGCGGATGCCCTGGCGGCGGAGGCCGCGGCGCAGGGCAATCCGGCAGCCCTGCCGCCGCCGGTCGACGCTGCCCCGACGCCCGAGCCGTTGGTCGAAGCGCGGCCTGAGGCGGTGCCGCTCGCCCCTGCCGAGCCGCGCGTGGAGCCCGGCCCCGACACGCCTATCCCCGGCAAGGGATCGCGTGTGATTCCAAGCGAATAGGCCATGGTCTTCAAGGTTTCCGACATCGACGAGAGCCAGGCCCCGCTGCTCGATCACCTGCTCGAGCTGCGCACCCGGCTGATGCGCTGCATCGCCGCGCTGGCCGTAGCCTTCGGGATCTGCCTCTACTTCGCGCAGGATATCCTTGGTTTCCTGCTGCATCCTCTGGCCCAGGCCGGGCAGCAGAAGCTGGTCTATACCAAGCTCTATGGGCAGTTCTTCGTGGAGATGAAGGTCGCGCTGTTCGCGGCCTTCTTCGTCTCCTTCCCGGTCATCGCCAACCAGCTCTGGGCCTTCGTCGCACCCGGGCTCTACGCCAAGGAGAAGAAGGCCTTCCTGCCCTTCATCTGGGCGACGCCGGTGCTGTTCACGATGGGCGGCGCGCTCGCCTATTTCGTCGTCATGCCAACGGCTTTCCGCTGGTTTCTCGGATTCCAGGGCAAGCAGGGCGGGGTCACGGTCGAGGCCCTCCCGAACTCCGAGGACTATCTCGGCCTGGTCATGCAGTTCATCCTCGCCTTCGGGATCAGCTTCCTCCTGCCGATCCTGCTCCTGCTGCTCAACCGCGCGGGGATGGTGACCCGGGCGCAGCTGGCCGGAGCACGGCGCTACGTCATCGTCGGCATTACCGCGCTTGCCGCCCTGATCACCCCGCCCGACGTGGTTTCGCAGCTGATGCTGGCGATACCGCTGATGCTGCTGTTCGAAGGCGCGCTGATCGTGATGTGGTTCAGCGATCGCAAGGCGGCCAAGGAAGCCGCGGCGGAAGCGGGGCAACTGCCCGCGACAACTCCGCCAGCAGTCTGAGTTCCCTATCCCTGTCCGTTCGTGTCGAGCGAAGTCGAGACACCGCGCGCAACGTGTCTCGACTTCGCTCGACACGAACGGGGGTAGGGTGGTTTAGCGCCCCGTAGCGGCTGGCGCTGCCACATCGGCCGCCCAGACCTTGCGTCCCCCTACCCAAGTCTCCAGCACCTTGGTTTCCGCGAGCTCCGCAACTGGGGCCAGCAGCGGATCGCGGTCGACCAGGATGAAATCGGCACGCAGGCCGGGCGCGAGGCGGCCGACCTTGCCCTCGGCAAAAGCCGCCCAGGCCGGAGCCACCGTCATCGCAACCAGCGCCTGCTGGCGCGGGAGCCCATCGGCGCGGGTGGATGCGGCGACCACGGCGGCAAACGGATCGCCGCTGCCGGAAGGTGTGCCGGTGCCGAAGGCAACGCGAACCCGAGCCTCGCCCAACGCCGCAGCCGGACCGGCGGAAGGCGGCAGCACCGCCGCCACGTCCGCGCCAAAGCGGGAAAGGTCCGAGCGGTTGCTTTCCTCGGCCCCTTCGATCCGCCAACGCCGCTCGCCCTTGTAGGTCTGCGCCAGCTCGCCCACGGCATCGAGCGCGGCGCTGACCGCGGCGCTGCCATGGGCCTCGATCGAGACCTGGAAGCGATCGATCCCCGCCCGGCTCATCAGGTTGCGCAGCTGGGTCTGGTTGAGGCGCGGGGCGCCGCCGCCAACTTTCGACCAGGCGCCCGGGCTGAAGGCCTTGCCGTCGAGCACGAGCGCGAGGCCGTTGAACTTGAGCTTGTCGTCATAGAGCCAGGGGCTGGGGCCGGGGCCGCCGATCAGGCTCATCGTCTCGGCATCGGGCGCATAGCCGATGATCCGCAACTGCAGCCGCCCGGCATCGCCGGCGCGGCGATAGGCCTGCCAGTCGGCCATGGAGGTCACCATGTCGGTGACCGTGGTCACGCCGCGGCGAAGCAGGGCGGACTGCGCCTCGGCGAGGGCGAGATCGCGGTCTTCCGGGCGGGGCTCGGGCACTGCCCGGGCGACGAGGTCCATCGCCGTCTCGTGGAAGATCCCCGAAGGCGCCGCGCCCTGCCGTTCGATCCGTCCGCCGAGCGGGGCAGCGGTGGCAGCGCCGACCTTGGCCGCAGCCAGGGCCGCGGAGTTGGCCCAGCCGGCATGGCCATCGGCGCTGACCAGCCATGCGGGACGGTCGCTCACCACGCGGTCGAGGTCGCCGGCACGCGGCCATGCGCCCCATTTGACAGGGTCCCACCCGCGCCCGAGCACCCACGGCCGATCGGGATGGGCGGCGGCATAGGCGGCAATCCGTGCGAGCGCCTCGTCGAGCGTCTTTGCGGGCGACAGGTCGAGCGTGAGCGCGGCGAAGCCCAAGGCCATCACCTGCGCATGGCCGTCGACAAAACCGGGCAAGAGGAACCGGGCCTTGCCATCGACCAGGTAATCGACCCGCGACGGCTTCTCGCCCCGGTGCAGCACCTGCACGACGCGGCCATCGGTGCCGATGACCAGCCCCACCAGTGGCTCGGGCCGGCCCGCCTCGTCGAAGGTCACGCCCTCGACATTGTCGATCAGTGTGTCGGCCCGGGCCGCTCCGGCCAGCAAGGCAGCGAGTGCGGCGGCGAGCCGCAGGGCAGGGCGGGGCACCTGGGCTGTGGTCCTAGCGATGCTTGCCGGGCAGCGGCAGGCGACGCACGAGGGCGCTGGTGTCCTGCCGTCCACCGCCGATCGCCTGGACCTCGGCATAGAACTGGTTGACCAGGGCCGTGATCGGCAACGACACGCCAAGGCCGCGGCCTTCGTCCATGGCGAGGCCGAGGTCCTTGCGCATCCAGTCCACCGCGAAGCCGAAGTCGAACTCGCCCTCGCCCATGGTCTTCCAGCGATTGTCCATCTGCCACGATTGCGCCGCGCCGCCCGAGATCGCCTCGTAGACCTTGTCGGGATCGAGGTGGCTGGCCTGGGCGAAGCGCACGGCCTCCGACAGCCCCGCCACCGTACCGGCGATGCAGATCTGGTTCACCATCTTCGCAAGCTGGCCGTAGCCCGGCTTGCCGATATGCACGACGCGGCGGGTATAGGCTTCGAAGATCGGCTCGGCCGCGGCCATGGCCTCGGGCCGGCCGCCGCACATCAGGGTCAGCGTGCCGTTCTCCGCGCCGATCTGGCTGCCGGTCATAGGCGCGTCAACGCAGAGGATTTCCCGGTCGCGCGCCTCGACGTAGATCTGCCGCGCGATCCGCGCCGAGGCGGTGGTGTGATCGATGAACAGGCCGCCGCGCTTGAGGCGGGTGAAGACGCCGGCAGGCCCCAGCACCACGTCGGACAAGTCATCGTCATTGCCGACGCAGGTAATTACCGCATCTGCGCCCTCGGCCGCATCGGCCGGGCTGGTGGCGATCCGCACCTTCAGCTCGGGGTTGGCTTCGAGCCAAGCGTTCAGGCGGCCCGGGGTGCGGTTGTAGACGGTTAGGTGATGGCCGGCGCGGGCAAGGTGGCGGGCGATCGGTCCGCCCATTACGCCAAGGCCGAGGAAGCTGATATTGCGCGGCTGGGTCATGGCCTGCTGTTTAACCGCTCCGCCGGGGAAGGCCAGAGCGGATCGCCGTCGTCCTGCCAGCCTTCCTAGCCGACCGGGAGCCATGGCGCTATCGAGCGGGGCATGACTGCAGCCCGATTCGAACGCTGCGCCCGCCTGCTGTTCTGGCTTGCCCTCGCCGGGGCGGTGGTCCTCGCGCTGATGCCGCAGCCGCCGCAGTTGCCGACCGACCGGTTTGGCGACAAGTTCAACCACATCCTCGCCTTCGCCACGCTGGCCGCGCTGGCGGCGCTCGGCTGGCCGCGCGCGGAGAAGTTGCGGGTGGTCGAGCGGCTGTCGTTCCTCGGCGCGCTGATCGAGGTGGCCCAAGCCATGCCGGTGCTCCACCGTGATTGCGACATCCGCGACTGGGCAGCCGATACGCTGGCCATCGTGGTGGTAACCGTGGTCTTCGCGCTGCTCGGGCGGCGCCGGACAGTGCAATCGGCCTGATCGGTCCCACGCCCCAATCGACAAGCCGCGCGCTTTCCTCTAGGGCGCGCGCCATGTCCAGCCTTGCCCAGCCGGCCCCCGCGGCCACCTCGCTCCTGACGCTCGCCGATGTTCGCGCGGCGGCGGGGCGAATTGCGGGCAAGGTCGTCCACACGCCGACCCTGCACAGCAAGACGCTGAGCGCTATCGCAGGCTGCGACATCTGGCTCAAGTTCGAGAATCACCAGTTCACCGCCGCTTACAAGGAGCGCGGCGCGCTCAACTGCTTGCTGCTGCTCACCGACGAGCAGCGCGCCCGCGGCGTGATCGCCGCCTCGGCCGGCAACCATGCCCAGGGCCTCTCGTACCACGGCACCCGCCTCGGCGTGCCGGTGACCATCGTCATGCCGCGCACCACGCCGATGGTGAAGGTGATGCAGACCGAGCAGGTCGGCGGCACGGTCGTGCTCGAGGGTGAGACCTTCGATGAGGCCTATGCCCATGCCCGTCGGCTGGAGCTGGAGCTCGGCCTCGCCTTCGTCCATCCCTTCGATACGCCGGAAGTGGCGGCGGGGCAGGGCACCGTGGCGCTCGAAATGCTCGAGGACGCGCCCGAGATCGATACTCTGGTGATCCCGGTCGGCGGCGGCGGGCTGCTCACCGGCATGGGGACTGCGGCGCGCGGGCTCAAGCCCGATGTGCGCCTGGTCGGCGTCGAGGCCGAGCTGTTCCCCTCGATGTTCAACCTGCTGCGCGGCACGCAATACCCGATCGGCGGCGACACTCTGGCCGAGGGCATCGCCGTGTTCCAGCCCGGCCAGTTCACCAGCCAGGTCCTCGGCGCCCTGCTCGACGATTTCCTGCTGGTCAGCGAGAGCGAGATGGAAAGCGCGCTCGCCCTGCTGCTGCAGATCGAGAAGACCGTGGTCGAAGGTGCCGGCGCGGCCGGCCTCGCCGCGGTCCTGGCCAACCGCGAGAAGTTCGCCGGGCGCAAGGTCGGCATCGTCCTGTCGGGCGGCAACATCGACACGCGCCTGCTCGCCAACGTGCTGCTGCGCGACCTTGCCCGCTCGGGCCGCCTCGCGCGCCTGCGCCTCACCCTGCAGGACCGCCCCGGCGCCCTGTTCAAGGTGATGGAAGAGTTCAACGCCCACAACATCAACATCATCGAGATCTGGCACCAGCGGATCTTCACCCATCTCCCCGCCAAGGGCCTGATCACCGACATCGAATGCGAAGCGCGCGACCGCGAGCAGCTCGAGGCGCTGGTCGCGGCGCTGAGGGCCAAGGGCTACGACGTCAGCCAGGTCGACGTGAACTGAGGGCTTAACCGCCCCTGCGGAAAGCGGGGGCGGCCTTGGCGTGGTTTAACCATCGCACCGTCCGGAATGCGGCCGATCAGCCGCCCATGCGCCCCATTCCGGAGCGAACCTTCTCCGTATTCGCCGATAAAATGATGGTTAAGCCTCTTTCATCCTTCCGGGTCCGACGGCATATTGGCGGGAACGGCGCGAACGGGTCGCGCGGGCAACGGGGCAAAGGACGCCGGATCAGTGACAGCACCTGTCCGCTTTCCCCGGTTCTTCGTCACCGCCCCCAGCCCATGCCCCTATCTGCCCGGGCGGATGGAGCGGAAGGTTTTCACCGAGCTCAAGGGCCCCCATGCCGATGCGCTGAACGATGCGCTCAGCCGGATCGGCTTCCGCCGCAGCCAGACCGTGGCCTATCGCCCCTCGTGCCTCGATTGCTCGGCCTGCCAGTCGGTCCGCGTCGTCGCGCAGGAGTTCCGCCCGTCGCCCACCCAGCGCCGCAACCTCAAGCGCAACGCCGATCTGGTGGTCAGCGAATGCCAGCCCTGGTCCACGGCCGAGCAGTTCGAACTGCTCCAGGCCTATCTCGGCGCGCGCCATCCCGGCGGCGGGATGACCCAGATGGACGAGGTCGATTTCGCCGACATGGTGGAACATACCCCGGTGACAAGTTTTGTGACGGAATATCGGGAACCGGGTGACGGGATCACGCCGGGCCGCCTTGTCGGTGCCTGTCTGACGGATCGGCAGGGGGATGGCCTGTCGATGGTCTACAGCTTCTTCGATCCCGCTCACGAGGCGCGCGCAGGGCTTGGCAACTTCATCATTCTCGACCACATCCAGCGCGCGGCCCAGATGGGACTGCCCTACGTGTACCTCGGCTACTGGGTCGAACAGTCCGAGCGCATGCAGTACAAGATCCGTTACCGGCCGCTCGAACGCCTCGGCCGCGAAGGCTGGGAACGCATTGACGATGCCGAGCAGGACCGTCTGGTCGCCGCAATCGCCGGAAAGTCCCGCCGCTCCGGGGCCGGCGATCCCGGCAGCCCCGGCACCAAGGACAACCTGCCGCTGGGCGACGCCGACCCCGTCTTCGCCTGACCGCCGCCTTCGCCAGACACCGCTTCTACTCGCCGCCGCGGCCCTGCTGCTGGCGCCGGTCCCTGCCGTCGCGCAACAAACCGATCAGGAGCTGAAGGACCTCATCCCCGATTCGGCCGTCGCCGATCCCGAAGGCTGGGCCAAGGGCACGCCGACGACCGCGCCCGCCCCGGGCGAACCCGCAGCACCCGACCCCGCTGCACCCATGGCCGAACTGCCCGGGCTCACCGTGCCCTGGCCCGACAGCCTGCCCCAGCCGCCCGCGCTGGCCTCGCTCCCGCCCGAGCCCGACGTCGCCCAGGCCCTCGCGCAGGAGCAGCAGCTGCCCAAGCCCGACGCCGCGCTCACCGGCGAGGAGGTCAAGGTCGGCGATCACCTCACCCTGGTCTTCCCGCAGACCTTCAAGGCCTTCCCCGAGCAGGGCGTCTTCGTCGACCGGTTCCGCGCGCTTTCGGCCCTGCGCAAGTACGATACCGACAAGGACTCGATCGCCCAGGTCGCCGCCCGCGCCCGGGCCGACAAGGACCTGCTCGAACGCCTGCTGCGGATCTACGGCTATTACGACGCGCTGGTCACCCAGACCGTCGGCAATCCCCACGTCGCGGGCGGGGCGGCGGGTGAGACCAGCGCCGATGCCGCCGTTCGCTTCTACATCGCGCCGGGCGAGCGCTACCGCTTCGGCGCGATCGACCTCGGCAATCTCTCGCTCACCGGCCCGGACTATCCGCGCCTGCGCGGCGCCTTCCCGATCCTCACCGGCGACCCGCTCGACAACGACCGGATCGTCTCGGCCCGCAACAAGCTCGATACCGACCTGGGCGAGAACGGCTATGCCTTCGCCAAGGTCGGCGATCCCGACCTGCTGGTCGATCACAAGCGCGCCGAGGGCGACCTGACGATTCCGACCGAGCCGGGCGGCAAGTACCACTTCGGCCACGTCGTCAGCCAGAATCCCCGCTTCCTCTCCTCGCACCACCTCGAGGATATCGCCCGGTTCGAACGCGGCGATCTCTACAAGCGGACCGACCAGGAAGACTTGAAGCGCGCGATCCTCGCCACCGGCCTCGTCTCCAGCGTCACCGTCACCCCGCGCGAGGTCACCCCGCCGCCGGCGCCGGGCCAGACCGGCGAAGTCGCGCTCGACGTCGGCATGGTCCCGGGCCCGCTTCGCACGATCGCCGGCCTCATCGGCTACGACACGGCCGACGGCGTCCGGCTGGAGGCGAGCTGGGAGCACCGCAACTTCTTCCCGCCCGAGGGCATGCTCCGGGTGCGCGGCATTGCCGGCACCAAGGAGCAGCTGATCGGCACCACCGTGCGCTGGAACAATTTCCATGGGCGCGACCAGGTGCTGACGCTCGATCTCTACGGCAACACGGTCAGGCGCGACGCCTATACCGCCCGGACGGTCGCCTTCGCCGGGACGTTCGAGAAGCTGACGACGCTGCTGTTCCAGAAGCCGTGGGTCTGGTCGGTGGGGCTCGAGGTGCTGGCGACGCAGGAAAAGGAATCTGCGGTTGCCGGCCAGTTCGTGCCCCGCAACACCTATTACGTCGCCGCCCTGCCGCTGCGCGGGGCCTTCGACCGGTCCGACGACTTGCTCGATCCCACCAAGGGCTGGCGCGCGGCCCTGCGCGTATCGCCGGAAATTTCGAAGCAGCTGGGCGGCCCCAAGGTCACCTATGCCCGGATACAGTTCGACGGCTCGGCCTACTATCCGGTGAACGACAGGCTCGTCATCGCCGGGCGCACGCGGGTGGGGTCGATCCCCGGCACAGCGCTCGAGAATATCGCCCCCTCGCGGCGGTTCTATGCCGGCGGCGGCGGCTCGGTGCGCGGCTACGGCTACCAGCAGATCGGGCCGCGCGACACGGCCAACGCCCCGTCCGGCGGGCGCTCGCTGGTGGAATTCAGCCTCGAAGCGCGGGTCGGCACCGGTATCTTCGGCGGGGCGCTGCAGGTAGTGCCGTTCATCGACGCGGGTTCGGTCTCGGCCTCGACTACGCCGACCTTCAAGGACATGCGCTACGGCGTGGGGCTGGGCGTCAGGTACAAGACCGGCTTCGGGCCGATCCGGCTCGATGTCGGCACGCCGCTCAATCCGCGCCCGGGTGACAGCCGCATCTCGGTCAGCGTGGCGCTGGGGCAGGCCTTCTAATGGACCCGGACGCGCTCCCGGCCGAGGATCACCCGGAGGAGGCGGCCGCCGTGCGGCGCCGCAGGGTGCCCGCCTGGCTGCGCTGGATCGCCGGGGGGCTGGTGGCCCTGCTCGCCCTGATGCTGGTGGCGCTGGTCGTGCTGGAAAGCCCCATCGGCCACCGCTTCGTGGTCGATCGGATCGCCCGCTATGCCCCGGCGTCGGGCCTCAGGGTCGATATCGGGCGGATCGACGGCTCCCTGATGGGTTCGGCCACGCTGCGCGACGTCAGGTTCTCCGATCCCGATGGCCTGTTCCTGCGCGTGCCCGTGGTGGAGCTCGACTGGCGCCCGCTGCACTGGTTCACCACCGGGCTGGATGTTCGCAAGCTGATCCTCCATCGCGGAACGCTCTATCGCGGGCCCCATCTGAAGCCCGGCGATCCCAACGCGCCGCTGCTCCCCGATTTCGACATCAGGGTCGACCAGTTTCAGCTCGACCGGCTGACCGTCTCCAAGGGCATTTTCGGCGAACAGCGCCGCATCGACCTCGTCGCCCGCGCCGACATCCGCAAGGGACGGGTCCTGCTGACCACCGACGGCCGCCTCGGCGGGCAGGACCGGCTCTACGGCTATCTCGACAGCGAAACCAAGCGCGACCGTT
>Ga0207667_10002000_pt1 | contig 25570 bp, 22 predicted proteins | sample KBSCornC52_FD_184301 | JGI IMG/M metagenome (GOLD analysis project Ga0207667, IMG submission 184301) | Corn rhizosphere microbial communities from Kellogg Biological Station, Michigan, USA - KBS Corn C5-2 (SPAdes) (version 2) | ecosystem: Host-associated > Plants > Roots > Rhizosphere > Soil ...
CCTGGTCGAAGGGCTTGTCGCGCAGCACCTCGACCAGCCGGCCCAGGACGCAGTAGCCGGCGTTGTTGTACGAGAACTGCTCGCCCGGCGCGAACAGCTGCGGGACGTCCCCGAGCGTCGCGACGAACTTCTCGACGCAGTCGTCGCCCGGCCCGGTGTCGGTGAAGATGTCGCCCTCGAAGCCGCCGGTGTGGCTGAGCAGCTGCCGCACGGTGATGCTCGCGGCGGCCTGCTCGTCGGCGATCCGGAACTCCGGCAGGTACTGGCGGACGGGCGCGTCCAGCTCGACGCGGCCTTCGTCCACCAGCTGCAGCACCAGTGTGGCCGTCCATACCTTGGTGATCGACCCGATCTGGAAGACCGAGTCCGGGGTCGCCTCGACGCCGGTCGCGGTGCTGAGCACGCCGGCGGCGGCGTCGACGACCTCACCGCCAGCGAGCACCGCCACCGCCGCTCCGGGTACGCCGTGCTGCGCGATCAGCTCGGGCAGCCGCCGTGCCAGCCAGGCCCGCACGTCCTGCACCGTGGAGGGGTTCGTCATGAGCCGACCGTAGGAGCGGGTGGGGGCGGCTCGGTTCGTCGTTCCGCACAACGCTGCGCGCCGCGTTCGTGCGCTGCGACAGGTGCCGCTCGCGGTGGATCTTCCTGCGCACGTTGACGCCCGACGACACCAGCGCAGGAAGATCGCGGGGCCAGTGCGCTACTCGGCCGGCCGGACCCGGATCCCCCGCAACGTCGCGGCCGCAGCCACCGCGGCGCCGAGCAGGACGAGCGCCCCGGCGATCGCGGCCGCGTGCAGGCCGCTGGTGAACGCGGCGCGGGCGGCGTCGACCAGCGCGTCACCGGCCCGACCGGGCAGGTGCTGCGCCGCGCCGAGGGCACCGGCGAGCGTCTCGCGCGCCGGCCCGGACGTCCCGACCGGCAGGTCGTGCCGGTACACCGCGGTGCCGACCGCGCCCAGCCCGGCCATGCCGAGCGCGCCACCGAACTCGGCCCCGGTCTCGAGCAGCGACGACGCCGCCCCGGCCTGCTCGGCCGGTGCCGCCCCGAGGGCCAGGTCGGTCATCTGCGACATCACCATGACGATGCCCGATGCCAGCACGGCGCAGGCGACGATCAGCAGCCACAGGGCGTGCCGTCCCGTCTGCGTCAGCAGCAGGTAGCCGCCGGCCGCGAGCGCGAAGCCGGTCGTGACGACGTACGCGCGGTCGACGCCCTTCTGCACGAGGGCGGCGGCGAGCGGCGCGGCGAAGCCGATCGGCACCGCCGGCACCAATCCCCACAGCGCCGCCTCGAGCGCGCTCATCCCGAGCACCGACTGCAGGTACTGCGTGGTGAAGATGGCCGAGCCCATCATGCCGAAGGACGACACGAGGTTGAGCGCGACGGCCGACCGGAAGCCGGGACGGCGCAGCAGGGCGGGCGAGATCATCGGGAACTCGGCGCGGCGCTGCCGGCGCACGAACAGGGCACCGAACGCGAGGCCGCCCACCAGAGCGCCGACGTACTCGGCCCGCCAGCCGTGGGACGGGATCTCCTTCAAGCCGTAGACGACGGGCAGGACGGCCGCCAACGACAGCGGCACGCTGACGAGATCGAAGCGGCCCGCGCTCGGGTTGCGCGACTCCGGCAGGAGCAACGGGCCGAGCACGAGCAGCAGCCCCATCGCCGGCAGGTTGACGAGGAACACCGAGCCCCACCAGAAGTTCTGCACCAGCACGCCGCTCATGACCGAGCCGAGCGCGACGCCGCCGGTCATGACGCCGGACCAGATGCCGATCGCCTTCGCCCGCTGCGCCGAATCGGTGAACATCGTGCGTACGAGCGCCATCGTCGAGGGCATCAGCGTCGCGCCGCCGATGCCGAGCACGGCGCGGGCGGCGATGAGGGCGCCGGCCGACGGCGCGTACGCGGCGGCCAGCGAGGCGGCGCCGAACATCGCCGCCCCGATCATCAGCAGGCGGCGCCGGCCGATGCGGTCGCCGAGGGCGCCCATCGTCATCAGCAGTCCGGCGAGCACGAAGCCGTAAACGTCGAAGATCCACAGCTGCTGGGTGCCGGTCGGGTGGAGGTCGGCGCTGATCGCCGGCGTGGCGAAGTACAGCACCGAGACGTCCATCGAGACGAGCAGCAGCGGCAGCATCAGCACGGCCAGCGCGGTCCATTCGGTGCGCCCCGCGCGGGCGGGTGCGGTCAGGTCGGTGAAGGTCATGGCGAGCAATGTACGACCGTCTTATACGCTTGTCTAGGACGTTTGTTTAGGACACTTGATAAGGTGCAGGCATGGGCCACAAGGAGGACCTGCTCGAAGGCGCCCAGCGGTGCCTGCTGGCGAAGGGCTTCGTCCGGACGACGGCGCGCGACATCGTCGCCGAGTCGGGGACGAACCTGGCCTCGATCGGCTACCACTACGGCTCGAAGGACGCCCTGCTCGTACAGGCGTACGTGGCGCTGATGGAGCGGGCCGGCGAGGGGTTCGATCCGGGGCCGGTGGCCGGCCGCCCCGGCTCGCTCGAGCGGTTCGAGGCCGTGTGGGCGTCGGTGGTCGGCTCCCTGCCGCAGATGCGCGGGCTGTGGCTGCTCAGCGTCGAGCTGGTCGTCTACGGCGACGAGCTGCTCGAGGTGCGCCGCCTGCTCGCCGAGGCGTCGGTACAGGGCCGTTCGGGCCTCACGGCACTGTTCACCGACGTGCCCGAGGACGAGCTGGACGGCGAGACCATCGAGACCGAGGGCCGGCTCTACCAGACGCTGCTGCAGGGCCTGATGGTGCAGTGGATCTTCGACCCGGGGACGGCGACGACCGCCGACCAGCTCACCGAGGGGCTGCGGCGGGTCATGACGGCGGCGGCGCCGTCACGGTCTCGCCCGCCAGCGCGCCGACCAGCGCGGCCAGCGCGGCGCGCGCCCGCGGATTGACCCGGTCGCTGCCGAACAGTTCGAGGAACAGCGGCGCGCCGGCGATGACGGCCAGCACCGCCTGCGCCAGCGCGGCCCGCTGGTCGGGGTCGCCGGCACCGCCGAGGTACTGCTCGATCCGCTCGACGACCGGGCGGGCCGAGCCCTCCCACAGCGTCGTGCGCAGCTCGTCGTCGGTGGCGAGCACGGCCAACAGCCCCGGCGCGCCGGCCCGCACCGCTGGATCGGCGAACAGGGCGAAGCTGGTCTCGATCGCCGTGCTCAGCCAGGCCTGCGGCGCGTCGTCGGCGTCCTGGGGCAGGGCACCCACCGCCCAGCCGAACAGCGCGTCGAAGACGAGGTGCGTCTTGGTCGGCCAGCGGCGGTAGAGGGCCGGCCGGCTGACCCCGGCCCGGTCGGCCACGGCGGACAGCGTCGTGCCTTCCCACCCGGCCTCGACCAGCAGCTGTCGCGTCGCCGCCCGCGCCGCCTCGTCGATGTCGGTGTTGCGCGGCCGTCCGCCGGTCATCGCGGTTCCCCTTGCCCCGTCCGTCCGTCGCGGTTATGTTACGAGCCGTAACGTAACTCGGCTCGGCGAGAGGACCCCAGCGTGGCACACCCGGCACTCCCGGCGGAGTTCGACGTCAACGACCCGGACACCTACGCCGTCCGGCTACCGCGCGAGGAGTGGGCCGAGCTGCGGCGGACGGCGCCGGTCTGGTGGCAGGCGCAGCCGCCGGGGCGGGACGGCTACGCCGACGGCGGTCACTGGGTGGTGAGCCGGCACGCCGACGTCAAGGAGATCTCGCGCCGGGCCGAGGTGTTCTCGTCGTGGGAGAACACCGCGATGATCCGCTTCCACGAGGGCATGGAGCGCGATCAGATCGACATGCAGCGGGTCGTCCTGCTCAACATGGACGCGCCGGAGCACACCCGCATGCGCGCGATCGTCTCGCGCGGCTTCACCCCGCGGGCGGTCAACGACCTCAAGGACGCCCTGCAGCGCCGCGCCCGCGCCATCGTCGAGGAGGCGCTCGCGAAGGGCACCGGCGACTTCGTCCGTGACGTCGCCTGCGAGTTGCCGCTGCAGGCGATTGCCGAGCTGCTCGGCGTGCCGCAGGAGGATCGGTTGAAGATCTTCGACTGGTCGAACCGGATGGTCTCCTACGACGACCCCGACTTCGACCCGGACGACACCCAGGTCGCGCTGTTCGAGATCCTGAGCTACTTCATGGCCATGGCCGAAGACCGCAAACAGTGCCCGGCCGAGGACATCGTGACCAAGCTGGTCAACGCGCGGGTCGAGGGCGAGGAGCTCACCTCGGACGAGTTCGGCTTCTTCGCGATCATGCTCGCGGTCGCCGGCAACGAGACCACCCGCAACGCCATCAGCCACGGGATGATCGCGTTCATGGAGCACCCCGACCAGTGGGAGCTGTTCAAGCGCGAGCGACCGGAGACGACCGCCGACGAGATCGTGCGGTGGTCGACCCCCGTCGTCGCGTTCCAGCGCACCGCGACGGAGGACGTCGAGCTGGGCGGCCAGCTGATCCGCGCCGGGCAGCGCGTCGGGCTGTACTACGGCTCGGCCAACTTCGACGAGGACGTCTTCGACGACCCGTACCGGTTCGACATCACCCGCGACCCCAACCCGCACCTGGGCTTCGGGGGCACCGGCGCGCACTACTGCATCGGCGCGAACCTCGCCCGGCTCGAGATCAACCTGATCTTCAGTGCGATCGCCGACGTGCTGCCCGACATCTCGATGATCGGGTCGCCGAAGCGGCTGCGGTCGGGGTGGCTCAACGGCATCAAGGAGCTGCCGGTGTCGTACTCCGGCGGTTGCCCGGTCGCCCACTGACCCACCGGGCACTCACCGCCGCTCGAGGTGCCAGACGAGCACGGACGGCACGTTCCAGGCGGCCGCCGCCGCGGCCGGCACGAGGCGCAACAAGGACCACGGCCAGTCGCGCCACTCGCCGAGGTCGGGCACGTCGGGGAGCTCGACGACCGGCGGTTCGTCCGACGGCTCGCCGGGGCCTGGTTCGTAGAAGCCGCGGACGAGGAACCCGGCCGCCAGCGCGGCACGGAGGTAGTCGGCCACGGTGTGCTGGTGGGCCGCGGCCTGTTGCGGCTGGCCGCCGGGACCGATCGCCTTGGGAACCGAGCCGAACCGGACGAGCTCTGGGTGCGCATCGGAGACGATCGCGACGCCGCCGGGGCGAAGCACGCGCGCGAACTCGGCGAACACCGCGGCGAGGTCGGCGACGTGGGCGAGGGCCAGGGCGTTGGTCAGCACGTCGACCGTGGCATCAGCTACGGGCAGGGCCTCGAGGTCACCGACGGCGAACGCGACGTCGGGCACCGCGCGGCGGGCTTGCTGGACCATCTCCGGCGAGCGATCCACGCCGAGCACTCGATGACCATGCGCGACCAGCCGCCGCGGCCCGTCCCGCACGCGGCATCGACCGCAGTACCCGCCGGCCGGCCGGCCAGCACCTCGTCGATCATTCGTAGGTCGGCGACGAGCAGGTCGTTGCCCGGCTCGTCGTACGTCGGCGCCCATTGGCGGTACGCGTTGTCCGTGGCGCCGGATTCGACGTGCACGCCCGGGTGACTCGCGAGGGTTTCGTTCGCCATGAGGCGGCGGACCTCGTCGAGCCGGGCCCGGACGAACTCCTCGTCGAAGTCACCGCTCCAGGACCGCAACAACGCCAGCCCCTCCGTCGTGAGCAGGTACGCCAGCGGGTGCTGGTAGATCGTGTTCGGCGGCTCGTGCGATCCCGGGCTCACACCGCGGGACGATGGCACGAGCGCCGGGCCCGCCACAACCGAGATCGGCGCCACCGTTCTCGGGCCGGAATCGACTCGGGAAATGGGTCGTCCGGCCCTGGTCCGGCCCGAGGTTAGGTGCACCTAACTCGGCATGCGAAGCTGTTCGGCGTGAGCGAGCGTAGGCGCGGCCGCGCCTGGACCGAGGAGTCGAGCGAGGAACGAGCGAGCGACGAGGGAAGGCGCGGACCGAGGCGCCGTAGCGAGCGAACCGGGGGCATCGCGTGAGCCTCGGGATGACCCTGCTGCTCGGCGCGATCGCCGGCGTCACGATCGTGTTCGGGCTGCCGCTGGGCCGGCTGCGGCGGCCGGCGCCGAACCTGCGCATCACGCTCAACGCAGTCGCCGTCGGCGTCCTGCTGTTCCTCTTCTGGGACGTCCTCGCCGCGGCGTGGGAACCGATCGACGGGGCGCTCGGCCAGCCGCACCACGGCCTGCACTGGCTGGGCAAGGCGATCGGCTACGGCGCCCTCTTCGCCGGCGGCATCACGGTCGGCCTGCTCGGCCTCGTCGGGTACGACCGCTACCTCGCCCGCATCTCGCGCAACCGCGGTCGGGGCGGGCCGGGGTCGATGGCCAAGACCGAACGCACCGCGGCCTCGCGCGGCATCGCGACCTGGTCGCCCGCTCGCCGGCTCGCATTGCTGATCGCGGTCGGCATCGGGCTGCACAACTTCGCCGAAGGGCTGGCGATCGGGCAGTCCGCGGCGCAGGACGAGATCGCGCTCGCGACCGTCCTCGTCGTCGGCTTTGCGCTGCACAACGCGACCGAGGGGTTCGGCATCGTCGCGCCACTGGCCGCCGAGGCCGAGCGACCGTCGTGGGGCTTCCTGCTCGCGCTCGGCGCGATCGGCGGCGGCCCGACGTTCATCGGCACCTGGGTCGGCCACGGCTTCACCTCGGAGTCGGTCAGCGTCGCCTTCCTCACGCTGGCCGCCGGCTCGATCGCCTACGTGATCATCCAGCTGCTCGGCATCGCCGGCCGGGCGCAGCGCATGGACCTCGTCGCCACCGGCGTCCTCATCGGGCTGCTCGCCGGCTTTCTCACCGACGCGATCGTCACCGCCGGCGGCGCCTGACTCCCCCGCTGCTCGTCGCGGCCGTCACCAGGTCGGCGATCGTGCGCCGTCCCAGCTCGGCCCGCAGCGCCGCGGCCACCGCGTCGTCCACGTCGTGCAACGCGTCCTGGATGCCGGCGCCCACCGGGCACTTCGGGTTCGGCCCGTGCAGGCCGAGCACCGGTTCGTCCCCCTGTAGGAGTGACCACACGTCGGCCAGGGTGATGTCGGCGGCCGGGCGGCCGAGCGTCCAGCCCCCCTGACTGCCCTGGCGGGCGTGGACGAGCCCCGCCTCACGCAGCGGACCGAGCACGCGCCGCACGTAGACGGGGTTGGTGTTCGTGCTGCCGGAGAGCTCGTCCGAACTGACCGGCCGCTCACCGCCGATCGCCGACAGGTAGGTCAGGACGTGTACCGCCACCGCGAACTGGGTGTTGGTCGGGCCGGGCACGATCTCATGGTGACACATCGTCATCGGGTCGGCTACAGTTCGGAACTGTAGCCAATTCGAGCACAGTGAAAGGACGATCTCCATGAAGTACGCCATCACCGGTGCCTCGGGCCAGCTCGGGCGCCTCGCCGCCGACGAGCTGCTCGAGCGGGTCCCCGCGAGCGACGTGGTGCTCATCACGCGCCGCCCCGAATCCCTGGCCGAGTACGCCGCGCGTGGCGTCGAGGTGCGAGCCGGTGACTTCACCGATCCGGCGAGCCTCCCCGCGGCCTTCGCCGGCATCGACCGCTTGCTGCTCGTCTCGACCGACGCGGTGGGCACCCGCCTGCCCGGACAGGTCGCCGCGGTGACGGCGGCGGCCGCGGCCGGCGTGGCGCGCATCGCCTACACCTCGATCACCCGCCCCGAACCGGAGAACCCGGCCGCCGTCGTCGCCGACCACGCCGGCACCGAGCAGGCGCTGCGCGACAGCGGCACCCGCTGGACGATGCTGCGCAACGCGATCTACGCCGACATGCAGGTTCCGGTCCTGCAGCAGGCCGCGGCAAGCGGCCAGCTGGTGACCAACGTGGGGGACGGCCGGTACGCCTACGTCACCCGCGCCGACTGCGCGGCGGCCGCCGCGGCTGCGCTGGTGAGCGACGACGCGGACGACGCGATCTTCGACATCACCGGCCCGGAGTCGTTGTCCAGCAACGATCTCGCCGCTCTGGCCGGCAAGCTCGGAAGCAGTGACGTGGCGGTCGTCGACGTGGACGACGCGGCCTACGTGGCCGGCCTCGTCGAGCACGCCGGCCTGCCCGAGCCGGTCGCGCAGCTGCTGGCCTCCTTCCACCAAGCGGCCCGGCTCGGCTACTTCGAGGCCGTGAGCGACGACTTCACCAAGCTCACCGGACGGCCGGCGACGCCCCTGGGAGCCTTGCTGTAGCTCATTCTTCGCGCTTCACCGTCGGTGTGGCGAACGGGATCCCGCGCGTTTTGCTGCGACGATGCGGGCTGTACGTACACACCAAGAAGGGATGGACCCAGTTCCATGAACAGAAGCGAGCTCATCGACGGCGTGCTGGCTCGCGTCGATGCCGACCGCAAGACGGCCGAACGCGTCATCGGCGCCGTCTTCGACGAGATCGTCGCCGAGGTAACACGCGGCGGCCGGGTCTCCCTGGTCGGGTTCGGGACGTTCGAGCGCCGGGAACGTCCGGCCCGCACGGCCCGCAACCCGCGCACGGGCGAGACGGTCAAGGTGAAGAAGCGCAAGGTCGCCGCGTTCCGCGTGGGCGCCACCTTCCGCGACACCGTCAACTCGGGCAAGGCCCCGGCGGCGAAGAAGGCGGCCCCGGCGAAGAAGGCAGCGGTGAAGGCCGCGCCGGCCAAGGCCGCCGCCAAGAAGGCGGCACCGGCCAAGAAGGCAGCGGTGAAGGCGGCTCCGGCCAAGGCCGCGGCCAAGAAGGCGGCACCGGCCAAGAAGGCGGCCGCGAAGAAGGCTCCGGCCAAGCGCGGTCGCTGAACGACCTGGCGGGGGTCGTCCGCGCCGTCCTCGGACGGCCCGGGCGGCCCCCGTCGCTATCCCGCCGCGATCATCCGCACCGGTCAACTTCACCCGGTAGGCGCCGATAGGCCGGACGTGAGTACCACCCGCTGGCGCCGGTGGGCGCCGGTCCTCGTCCTCGGTCTCGCGACCGCCATCGCCGGCTTCGTCGTTCCCCGCCAGATCACCACGGGCGCGTTCGACGGTCTCGAGTCGGCCCAGGTCGCGCAGGACGCGCAGCGCGTCCGCATCGCCCTCGACGGCGAGGTGCGGCTGCTCCAGAACTTCGGTTCCACGAACTCGGAGTGGGACGACTCGTACCTCGACCTCAAGGCCGGCGACGCGAAGGCGTTCGCCGAGGCCTTCGACCCGGCGTCCATGCACGACACGTTCGCGATCGACGCGCTGTTCGGCGTCGGCCCCGACGGTGCGGTCCGGGTCGGCGGTCTGACCACCGGTGCGAAGACGTTCGGCCCGCTGCCGGCCGGCCTGGGCGATCCGGCGATCCTGGCCCGCGTCGCGCTGACCGACGGCAAGCCGGCCCAGGGCCGGTGCGGTATCGTCGCGACGCCCGCCGTCCCCTACCTGTTCTGCGCCTACACCGCCTGGGACACCGCGCTGGCCCACCATTGGGGCTCGCTCGTGTTCGTCAAGGCGCTCGACCGGGCCGGGCTGGCCGCGATCTCCAAGAGCGTCGGGCTGTCCCTCGAACTGCCCGCGACCGCGGTTGGCGGCGGCACGCGCCAGCGCGACATGGGCAGCCTGCTCGGCACGATGCAGGTCACCACGTCCGTTCGCGACGACCACCACATCGAGGTGGACGCCGCCCTGCCGTCCGTCACCGGCGCCGCCGTGGTCTTCCGCGCCGTGCTGCCCCGCCCGATCCACACGGCGGCGACGTCCACCGCCACCAAGCTGTTCCTCTTCCTGGGCGCGCTGGCGTTGCTACTCGTCGGGCTGGTCGTGTGGTTCACCCGCCGCGAGGTACGCGAGTCGGTGCGGCCGCTGCGGCGCACCACCGAGGAGGTGGTCGCCTCCGGCGACCGCTCGCTGCGCGTGGGACGGCACGGGCAGGACGAGCTGGGCGCGCTGGCCAAGGCGATCGACGAGATGCTCGACGCGCTCGCCGAGCAGGAACGGCGGGCGGACGAGCAGCACGCGCAGCGCGAAGCGGCGCTCACCCGCATGAACGAGGAGCAGCAGCGCGCGGAGGCGGCGGCGCGCGAGCGGATCCGCGACGCGATCACGGACACCTCCGACCTCGTGGCCGGAGAGCTCGGGCAGGTCGTCGAGCAGGCCGACGCGGTGCGGACGGCCGGCGCCCGCATCGAGGGGTGCGTGGACGCGGTGCAGCGCACCGGTCAGGGCTTCGTCGAGCAGGCCCGCGACGCCGACGTCCAGGTCGGCTCGCTGCGCGAGACGCTCGGTGAGATCCGCGGCATCGCCCAGCTCATCCAGGCGATCACCCAGCAGACGAACCTGCTCGCCCTCAACGCCAGCATCGAGGCGGCGCGGGCCGGTGAGGCCGGGCGGGGCTTCGCGGTCGTCGCGGCCGAGGTCAAGAGCCTCTCCGAGGAGGCCGCGAAGTCGACCCAGGCCATCGCCGACACGATCGCCCGCATCGATCAGCACGCGCTCGGCGCCGCCGAGGCGGTGCGCGGCATCGCATCCGGGGTCGAGGCGATCGACGAGTCGGTGGCCGAGTCGCGCGAGGTCATCGCCGGCCTGGCCGAGACGGTCTCGGGCCTGCACCGCCAGCTCGACGCCGCCCGCGAGCACGTCCGCGCGCTGCGCGAGCGGTAGCCCGCCGCTCAGCCCAGCCGCACCGGCAGCGTCGCGTAGCCACGCAGCACGCGAGTGTCCCGCCGGCGGGCGCCGGCCGTGCGCTGCAGGTCGGGGTGGCGGTCGAACAGCGTCCGCAACCCGACCTCGCCCTCCATCCGGGCCAGCGCCGCGCCGAGGCAGAAGTGCCGGCCGGCCGAGAACGAGACGTGGTCCTTCGCGTTGGCGCGGGCGACGTCGAACCGGGCCGGGTCGGTGAACACGTCCGGGTCGCGGTTGGCGGCGGCGAGCAGCGTGGTGATCAGCGTGCCCTTGTCGACGGGCGTACCGGCGACCTCGGTCGGCCGGCGCGCGGAGCGGCCGGTGAGCAGCACCGGCGGGTCGTAGCGCAGGATCTCGTCGACCGCGTTGGGCCACAGCTCGGGACGTTCGCGCAGCGCCGCGAGCTGGTCGGCATGGTCGTGCAGCAGGGCGATCCCGTTGCCCAGCAGGTTGACCGTGGTCTCGAACCCGGCCGCGAGCACGAGCCCGGCCGTGGCCTTCAGCTCGCGGTCGTCCAGCCCGACGCCGTCCTCGCGCGCTTGGACGAGCTGGCTCATCAGATCCTCGCCCGGCTCGTCCCGCAGCCGGGCGAGGTGGCCGGTCAGCCAGCCGTCGAAGCCGGCGAGAGCCGACTCGACGCGACGGAACTGGCGCCAGCTCAGCCCGAGGTCGAGGCTCGGCGCGGCCGCGGCGCCGAAGGCCAGCACCCGCGCTCGGTCGGCGGCCGGCACGCCGAGGATCTCCGCGATCACGGTCACCGGCAGCAGCGCGCAGTACCGCTCGACCAGGTCGACCGGCTCGTCCTTCGTCGCGGCGAGACCGTCCAGCAGCTCGGCGGCGATCTGTTCGGTGCGCCCGCGCAGCCGCTCCACCGCCCGCACGCTGAACACCCGGCTGACCAGCTTGCGGTAGCGGGTGTGGTCCGGCGGTTCGGTGACCAGCAACGAGGGCGGCTCGAGCGGGCCGAGCCGCGCGTCCTCGCTCGCCCAGAGGTAGGCCCGGTTGATCGCCCCGCGCATCGCGGTCGGGTCGAAGCCGGTGCGGAAGTCGTTGCTGCTCAGCACCTCACGCACGGTGGCCAGCCCGGTCGCGATGTACGAGAACCGGCCGCGGTACAGCGGTCCCTCGGCGCGGATCTGCTCGAACAGGGGGAACGGGTCACCCTCGCGAGTCACCATCATGAGCCGGCCCTGCAGGTCACCCCGGCGGGCGGCGGCGCTCATCACGGTGCGCGGCAGCAGGTGGCCGAGTCCCCAGCGCACCACCGGCTTCGTCTTGGCCTCGACGCGTTCGAGCGCAACCGTCATGGGCGCAGGCTATCGCCGCCCGGTCGCCGGCGCCGTTCGGCGCTGTCGTGCACGAGGTGCGCGGCGAACGCCGCCTCACCGCGGACGGCCGCGAACCACCGGGTCCGCCCGTCCGATCGCCCGTGCAGCGCAGCGTCGACCCGGCGGCGGTAGTCGACCGCGCGGCCGGGGTCGGCGAGCATCCAGCCCACCCAGGCGATGGCCAGTAGCGACGCGAAGCCCAGCGCGCAGCCACCACCGACCACGAGAACCGACACTGCCCGATCGAGCCACCAAGGCCCGTCCATGCAACACCCCCGAGCTTGGCCCCGGCCCGGCAGCCGGCCGAAGGCCACTCACCTTCCACCCAACTCCGGTGCGAGCTGAGGGGAGACAGTGCGAACGGGCCGGTCGGGCGGGCCTTAGGTCGCATCGCCGGCCGGAATCGGGTAGACGGGGAGCATGAGCGAACGACTGGACGGGACGGTGGCCCTGGTGACCGGGGCAAGCAGCGGCATCGGGGCGGCGACGGCCCGCGAACTCGCCGGGCTGGGCGCGAACGTGGCGCTGGTGGCCCGGCGCGGCGACCGGCTGAACGCGCTGGCCGAGCAGCTGCCGGGCGCGGCGCTGGTGGTCGAGGCCGACGTCGCCGACGAGGAGGCGGCGCGCTCAGCGGTGGCGCAGACGGTCGATCGGTTCGGCCGGCTCGACACCGTGATCGCGAACGCCGGCGTGATGCTGCTCGGCCCGGTGGTCGACGCGCCGGTCGAGGAGTGGCAGCGCATGGTGGACGTGAACCTGCTCGGTCTCCTGTACACCGCGCACGCTGCGTTGCCGCACCTGCTCGAGGCGGCCTCGTCGGCGCCGCGAGAGGTGGCCGACCTGGTGTTGATCAGCAGCGTGGCCGGGCGCGTCACCCGCAACGGCAGCGCCGTCTACAACCTCACGAAGCACGGCGTGGGCGCGTTCGGCGATGCGCTGCGCCAGGAGGTCACCGGCCGGCACGTCCGCGTCTCGGTCGTCGAGCCGGGCGCGACCGACACCGAGCTGGCCGGCCACAACCGGCCGGAGGTGCTGGAGAACATCCGCGGCCGGTTCGGCGGCATCGAGCGGCTGCTCGCGGAGGACATCGCCGACGCGATCGGCTACGTGGTGACGCGCCCGCGGCGGGTCGCGGTCAACGAGGTACTGATCCGGCCCACCGAGCAGGAGGGCTGAACCGAGAGCGGTGCTCTCTACGCGAGGGACGTCACGAACTCGACGAGCTCGTTGCGCTGCGCTTGCAGCTCGGCCGGCGCGTTGACATGGACGTGATCGAAGACGGCGCCGACCGGGACGTCCGCCAGCGCCCGCACCTCGGCGCGGAAGCGGAGCGCGAGCTTGTCGGCGTCCTCGTCGACCGAGGCGAAGAACGCGTCGTCCACCTCGGCGCTGCGCTCGAGGTACGTGCGTACCCGCGCGATCGGGTCGCGGGCGGCCCAGTCGGCCAGCTCCTCGCCGGCCCGGTACCGGGTGGCATCGTCCGACGTAGTGTGCGGGTTCATGCGATAGGTCAGTGCCTCGACGAGCACGGGGCCGCCGCCGGAGCGGGCGCGCTGCAGGGCCGCCTCGGTGACCGCGCGGCAGGCGAGGACGTCGTTGCCGTCCACTCGCACGCCGGGGAAGCCGAAGCCGGCCGCGCGGCGCGCGAGCGGTACGCGCGACTGCACGGTGACCGGCGCGCTGATCGCCCATTGGTTGTTCTGGCAGAAGAAGACGACCGGCAGGCCCTGTGCGGCGGCCCAGACGAAGGCCTCGTTCGTGTCGCCCTGGCTCATCGCGCCGTCACCGAAGAACGCGAGCACCGCCGTGTTGCGCTCGTCGTTGGGCGTCCCCACGACGCCGTCCTGCACCAGCCCCATCGCGTACCCGGCCGCGTGCAGCGCCTGAGCGCCGATGACGATGACGTACGGCGCGAAGTTGTGGGCGTGCGGATCCCAGCCGCCGGTACCGGAGCCGCGCCACAGCTCGATCAGCGAGACCGGGTCCATGCCGCGGCACCACGCGACGCCGTGCTCGCGGTAGCTGGGGAACACCATGTCGTGCGGACGCAGCGCGTGCCCGGCTCCGATCTGCGCGGCCTCCTGGCCGCGCAGCGACGTCCAAAGACCCATCTCGCCCTGCCGTTGCAGGGCGATGGCCTCGGTGTCGAATCGCCGCACCAGCACCATGTCGCGGTACATCGCGGCGATCTCGGAGGCCGGGAACGCAACCTGGTCGGGGTCTCCCACCAGGTCACCGGCCGGCGTGAGCAGTTGCAGCACGTCGCTGCCTACTGCCCGGTCGATATCGATCACGTCGGCTCCCCACGTGCTGTGCCCGTGGACAGTTGGTAGCAGGTCTTGGTGGTGCTCGCACCAGCTAGTACGTCCAACTACTTCCTGGGTCGTCCAAGTACCCCTCGTGGGTAGACCAACGTCATGCCGAACTATCGAGTGAACGACGACGCGGTGAAGCACGCGAAGAAGCTGATCGACGACGGGAAGTACGACGACGAGACGCCGTGGTCGGAAGCGGCGCCCTCGGCCGGCGACGCCAACGAGGAGATCGAGCAGGACAGCTACGACGAGTTCGCGCGGTGGCACCTTGCCGTCGACGTCGATGCCTCGGAAGGGACGAAGGGTCGCTACCGGTTCCCGTACGGGGACTTCGAGAAGGTCAACCGGGCCGCGGTGATCCACGCCAAGCAGCGCGCGTCCCAGAACGGGCACGGCGCGATCGAGAAGGCGGCCGACGACGTGCTCGAGCACCTCGACCGGCGGCGCTCGGCCTAGGGGTTCGCCGAGCGGACGATCTTGCCGCTCTCCTCGACCACGGCGACCTTCTTCAGGCCGGTCGTGGCCGGACCGCGGGTCAGGTTGCCGGCCGCGTCGAAGGCCGAGCGGTGGCAGGGGCAGGTGAAGCCGTCCGCCTCGGAGACGAAGCTGACCGGGCAGCCCTGGTGTGGGCAGCGGCGGTCGACGGCGGTGAACGTGCCCTTCGTCAGTTGCAGGACGTACAGCTCGTCGCCGCTGGTCGGGTCCTTCGTCGCGACCGCGCCGCCGACCGGGACCTTGGCGGCGGCGATGAGCGCGGGGCCGCTTGGTGCGGTCGTGCTCTTGGTGCTGGGTCGTGCGCTCGGTGACGAAGGGGTGCTCGGGATGGGTGCCGCCGCGGCGGCTGGATGGTTCTTCTTCGGGTCGTCCTTGCGCACGAGGCCGGCGACGCCCACTGCGATCAGTCCGGCGATGCCGGCGAGGCCGCCGACGACGGCGCGGCGGGTGCGGTCGGCGGCTTGGTCCTGGGACGCCCGCGCGCGGGCGGCGAGCCAGGCGTCGACGCTCAGTGGCCCGGCGCCACCGAGCAGGACCGGCGTGAGCGCGAAGGCGTAGACGATGTCGGCGCCGGTGTACCACGGGTCGGCGCCCCAGCTCACGGTGAGGAACAGCGACAGCGCGAGGACGATGCCACCCGCGGCGGCGATGCGGGTGGCGAGGCCGAGCAGCAGGCCGATGCCGACGGCGATCTCGCCGAGGGCCATCAGCAATCCGAACCCGAACGAGTGGTGCTCGACCGGGCCGAGCAGGTCGCCGATCGGGCTCTGGTCGCGCACGGCCAACAGGGTGGCGTGCATGCCGTCGGGCGACGACGAGTCGAGGAAGCTGCGATCGGCGATCTTGCTGATGCCGGCGTAGGTGAAGGCGACGGCGAGATAGGCGCGCAGCGGAAGCAGGATCCAGCGGGGGTCTTGGCGGAGGGAGTTGATTGAGCTCACAAGGAAAGGACGCTACGGGGTGGTTTTCGGATGCGTAGGAGCTTGCTGTGCGGTCAACGACAAAGGCGCATCGACGACGCCAGTATCGCCGTCAGTTGCGTTCCGCTGTCGACTTTCGGTCTTCTTGACGTCGATTTTCCGCGGATTTGCTGGGCTTCGCGCTCGCCATAACCGAACAGTTGCGCTATTATCGACTATGTGACCAGCCGGTTCAGCACGCTGCGCCCGGGGCCCAAACTGGCGAAGCGGCTCGCGGGCGTCGAGCTCGGATCCCTGCCCGACGAGGCGGTGCTGGATTACCTGCGCGCCGAGGTGAAGCAACTGGCCTCGCAGCAGGCGCGGGTGTGGGCGGCGATGGCCGAAGTGCACCGCCGGGCGATCGGCGCGCACGCCCACGAGGCGCTGTGGACGGCGGAGCGGGTGTTCGGCTCCGCCGCCTGCGAGATCGCCTGCGAGCTGCGGATCTCGGACCTGTCGGCCAAACGCGAACTGCAACGCGCCGACGACCTCGAAGCCCTGCCCACGGTCGCGGCGGCGCTGCGCGCCGGGCAGATCGACCGCACCCGGGTGGTGGTGCTGCTGGAGGTCTGCGCCGACCTGACCCCGGAACACCGCGACCGGATCGTGGCCGCGGTACTACCCAAAGCCGGAAGGATGACCCCGGGCAAGCTGCGCGCCGAAGCCCAACGCCTCGCGATCGCCCTCGACCCCGAGTGGGCCGAACGCCGCTACCGCGAAGCGGTCCGCCGCCGCCGGGTCGTGCGGTACATCAACGCCGACGGCACCGTCACCCTCGCCGCCGAAGACCAGGACGCCGCCGAAGCCCTCGCCGCCTACGCCCGCCTGACCGTCCTGGCCAAGGCCGCCAAACGCGCCGGCGCCCACGCCAGCCTGGACATCCTGCGCTCCAAGATCTCCCTGGGGCTGCTCGGGCCCCGCTTCCACGGACTGCACGAACGCGACATCATCACCTACCTCGTCGCCGAATTCCCCAAGCCCACCGCCGAACAGCCAGGCGACGACCCCATCGCCGACCAACCGGCCCAGCCCACCGCGACCGAACCCACCCACACTCAGACGGTCGACGACGGCCTGGCCGACGTTGAGCCGACCGACGAACCGCCCTCCGACGACCAGCCCTCCGACGAACCGTCGTCCAGCGACGCGTCGCTCGAGGAGGAGTACTACGAAGCCGAGCTACTGGCCCAGGACCTGCTCGATCAAGGGTTCTTCGACGACGACCAGTGCACCGGCCAGCAGTACGAGCAGCTGGTCAGTTACGCCCTCGCCCTGAACCGCAGCTACTCCCGCCGATCACTCACCGACCAGGACCCCGACCCGCCACCGTTCTAACCGACACAGGTGAGGCGCGAACGATCACCGAACGCAGGCCGCCCCGGCGGCCCGTCCGGCGCGCCCCAACCCGTATTACGCCCGTACGACACATCGAGACCCAAGGTGCACCGTCCACCGACCGCGCACACGCCAACCGACCACCGAACGCAGGCCGCCCCCGGTTTGTCCGCTCGCCCGCCCTGGGTAGGACGACCGACGTGGCCGCCCCGACCCGTCCCCGGAACCGTTGAGCGAGCTGGAGTTCGCCCCGGACGAGCCTCGCAACCGTCCGCGAGCGTTCGTGGCGCTGGTCCTTGCCGTGGTGACGCTCGGCGTATTGAGTGCCGCGGTGGCGCTCCCCTTCGCCCTGACGGTCGGGCACGCGGCCCGGCAGGCGGCCGACCGCTTCCTCAACGCGCGGTGCGACGTGCACGAGACGGCGCCGGCGCAGCGCTCCACGATGTACGCGAGCGACGGCCACACGGTGCTCGCCCGCTTCTTCGTGCAGAACCGCACCCCGGTGCACTTCGCCGACGTGCCCCACGATCTCGTGCGCGCGCTCGTCGACACCGAGGATCGCCGCTTCTACGACCACCACGGCGTCGACCTGCGCGGGCTGACCCGAGCGGCACTGCACGACGCGTCGGGTGGTGACACGCAGGGCGGGTCGACGCTGACGATGCAGTACGTGAAGCAGGTCCGCTACTACCAGGCGACCACCGATGCGGCGCGGCAGGCCGCGATCGCGCCCACCCTCGACCGCAAGCTGCGCAACGCCAAGTGCGCGATCGAGCTGGAACACCGGCTCACGAAGAACCAGATCCTCGAGAAGTACCTGAACATCGCCTTCTTCGGCCAGAACGCGTACGGGGTGGCCACGGCCGCGAAGACCTACTTCGATGCCCCGGTGCGCAAGCTGACCGTCCCGCAGAGCGCCCTGCTCGTCGGGCTCCTCCAGGCCCCGAGCCAGTACGACCCGTTCGCGCATCCGGATCTGGCCTTGGAACGCCGCAACCAGGTGCTGGCCAACCTCGCCGACGTCGGCGATCTCGATCCGGCGACCGTCCAGCGCTACCAGCGGGCGCCGCTCGGGCTGTCCGGGCACAAGCCGCCGCCCGTCCGGGAGGGGTGCACGGCCGCCGCGATCCCGAACGCCGGCTTCTTCTGCGACTACGCCGTCACCTGGCTGCGCACGCACGGCGTCAGCGCGACTGCACTGACCACGAGCGGGCTGAAGATCGTCTCCAGCCTGGACGCCCGGTTGCAGAGCCGCGGGCAGGCGGCCGTGTGGCGGACGGGCCTTTCGCCGTCGGCCGACTACGCGCTCGTACTGCCCTCGGTCGACCCCCGGACGGGCGGGGTCACGTCCATGATCAGCACCCGCCGGTACGGGCTGGACGGCGACAAGAAGTCGCATTCGGTGGAGCCGCTGTTCACCGCGGCCTACGCCGGCGCCGGCTCCACGTACAAGTACTTCACCGCGGCCACGGCGCTCACGGCGGGCGCGCCCACGTCACTGAAGCTGAGCACGCCCGGCAACGAGTACCGCGCGAAGCACTGCGGGTCGGGCCACTACACCGTGCACAACGCCGGCACGTACCCCACGACGATGACCCTGCGCGATGCGCTGCCGCAATCGTCCAACACGTACTTCGTGGCCGTCGAGGACGAGTTCTTCGGCTGCCACCTCGGCCCCATCGTCGACACCGCGACCCGGCTGGGCATGCATCGGCTCGAGCAGCCGCGCAACGCTTCTGCTCGCGCCTCGATCGCCCACGAGGTCGTGGCCTCGCAGGAGCCGACCTTCACGCTGGGTCAGGAGCCCACCTCGGCGTTGGAGTTGACCGGCGCCTTTGCTGCGGCGGCCAACGACGGCGTGTTCTGCCCGCCGCGGCCCGTGCTGCGGGTCACCTCCGCGAGCGGTGTCCCCGTCCACCTGCGCACCGAGGCGTGCCGGCGCGTCCTGAGCCCGTACGTCGCCCGCACCGTGGTCGCGCTGATGCGGCGCGACACGCATTCGGGCACCGCCGCCGCGTACTTCCAGCACTGGTACGGCCAGGGCCGCTCGGACGTCGCCGGCAAGACGGGTACGGACAACGACGCGAACGACACCGGCAACTCGGCCCTGTGGTTCGTCGGCTCCACGCCGCACCTGGTTGCCGCCGCCGCGCTGGTCAACCCGCGCAACCCCAAACAGACGGTGCACGGCCTGCCCGGCCAACCGTCCAGCACCGTCGGGCAGGACACCTTCGGCGCCTACGCGTCGCAGTACTGGCTCGCCGCCTACGGCCCGGCCTTGCACCACCACTGGAGCTGGCCGCGGGCGGCGGATCTCGCGGGCAGCCGCGTTCCGCACGTCGTCGGACGTAGTGCCGCCGAGGCGAAGCGCACGCTGCGGGACGCCGGCTTCCGCGTCGAGGTCTTCCCGGTCGACTGCGCCAGCAAGGTCCCGGAGGGCCACGTCGGCTACCAGCAGCCGCCGCGGGCCGTGGACGGCGCGACGGTGACGATCTGCCTCAGCAGCGGGCACACCCCGTACGTCCAACCGCCGCCGGCCAAACCCACGAAGCGGCACCAGCCACCCGGCCACCACCGGCCGCCGCCCCGGCCGCGGCCACCCGGACACGGGCACGGGCACGGGCACGGCCACTGATCCGCCGCGGCCAGGCAACCCCCCGGTGACCTAGCGCGTCCTCTGATCAACACGCCGAACGGCGAGGACGCGATGCAGGAACCGGACGACAGGTGGGTGCAGGGTGGCGAACTGGAAGCGGTGCTCTCGGAAGCCCTCGAGCGGGCGGCCGACGCGCGCCTCGAAGCGCGGTGGCTCCCGATGAGCGACTCGGGGTGGTCGCCGGCCCGTCCGGTGAAGGGACGCCGCGGCCGGCGCACCGGCTGGGCCGTGTTCGCGGCGGTGGTCATCGTCCTGGCCGGGGCGGCCACCGCGGTGGCGATCGTCGTGCGGGCCGACTCGGGCCGTGATGGGGCGGCCCGAGCAGTCACCACGACGACCGGCCGGACGCCCGCGACCCCCACCTCCGCGCCCGCCGCCACGCCGTCGCACCCGAGCACGTCCAGCCCCGCGACCCCAGCCGGTCCGACGCGCACCGTGCGGGTGACCGCCCAGGAGAATGACGGGGCCGTGTACGGCATCGGCATGCCGATCGTCGTCTATTTCCACCCGGTGCCGCGCAACGTCAGCACCTTCGAGCAGAACACGACGGTGACCGTCAACGGGCAGCCGGCCGGCGGCGCCTGGTACTGGGTCGAGCCGACGGCCGACCAGAAGCGGCAGCACGAACTCGAGGCGCACTACCGGCCGCGCACGTTCTGGCCGGCCCACTCCCAGGTGCACGTCGCGTTCGGCTTCGGCGGTCGCACCGCGGGGACGGGGCTCGTCTTCGCCAAGGGCTTGACGTCGCTGGACTACCGCATCGGCGCGGCGCACGTCTCGGTCGTGCACGCCGGTGGCCCCGGCCGGCTGTACATGGAGGTCACGAGCGACGGCCGGTTCCAACGAAGGATCCCCGTCTCGCTCGGCGCGGCCGCCACCCCGACCTACCAGGGCATCAAGATCGTGATGCAGAAGGGTGAGGACGTCCCCGGTACCGGCCGCCTCCGGCCGGACGGGACGGTGCTCATGAGCGGCCCGGGCTACACCGACCACCCCGTGCCGTGGTCGGTGCGGATCACCCGCTCCGGGGAGTACGTCCACGCGGCGTCGTGGAACGACGAGATCGGCGAGCGCAGCACGTCCAACGGCTGCACCAACCTCTCCCCCGCCGACGCCCAGTGGTTCTATCGCTTCAGCCTGCTGGGCGACGTGGTGCGCTACCCCAGCACCGACGGCGGCCCGATGCCCACCTGGGACGGCGTGCGCGACTGGAACGTCCCGTGGAGCCAGTGGAGGAGCGGCGGCCCGGACGAGCCGAAGGGGTGAGATTCGGCCCGTGGGCCGGGTCGCCATAGGGCGAACGTCCCTACGCGGCGGGTGCTGCGGCCCGGAGGATCGATCTCGAGGCGCGTGCCGCTGCGCGCCCGGTGCAGAAAGCGATCTTCGATGAGCGACGCCGCTGTCAAGGCCCCGCCGAAGGCTGGTCTCATGCTCGGCCTCGCCACCGTGGGCTTCGCGCTCAACTTCTGGGCCTGGGCGCTGATCAGCCCGCTCGGGCCGCACTTCAAGATCGTCCTGAAGCTCAGCTCGGGTCAGCAGGCGCTCGCAGTGGCCGTACCGGTCGTCGTCGGCTCGCTCGGCCGCATCCCCGTCGGTGCCCTGACCGACCGCTTCGGCGGACGGATCATGTTCCCGGTGATCTCCTTCGCCACGATCGTCCCGGTGCTGTTCGTCGGCTTGAAGGGCTACGACTCCTACCCGCTGCTGCTGATCGGTGGCTTCTTCCTCGGCATCGGCGGCACCGCGTTCGCCGTCGGCGTCCCGTTCGTCAACGCGTGGTTCCCGCCGAGCCGCCGCGGGTTCGCCGTCGGCATCTTCGGCGCCGGCATGGGCGGGACGGCGATCTCGGCGCTGACCACCGTGAAGCTGATGAACGCGCAGAACATCCACGTGCCGTTCCTGATCACCGCGGCCGTGCTCGCGATCTACGGCACCGTCGCCGCGATCGTCCTGCGCGACGCGCCCGGCCGCACGGCCCCGACCGGCTCGTTCGCCGCCCGGCTGGGCGACGCCGCCCGCCTGAAGGTGACCTGGCAGCTCGCCGGGCTGTACGCCGTCGCCTTCGGCGGCTACGTGGCGTTCAGCGTCTACCTGCCGACCTACCTGAAGACCGCCTACTCGCTCGGCCAGCAGGACGCCGCCAACCGGATGGCCGGCTTCGTCGTGCTCGCCGTGATCGCCCGTCCCCTCGGCGGCTGGCTCTCCGACCGCGTGAACCCGACGCGCGTGCTGGCGGTGGCCTTCGCGGTCGTCGTCGCCGGGGCGCTGGTCCAGAGCGCCACCCCGTCGCTCAAACCCCTCGGCACCGTCGCGTTCCTTGCCATGGCGGCTGCCCTCGGTGCGGCCTCGGGCGCGGTGTTCGCGCTCGTGGCGCAGCGCGCCCCGGCCGACAAGGTCGGGTCGGTGACCGGCGTCGTCGGTGCGGCCGGCGGCCTGGGCGGGTTCGTCCCGCCGCTGGTGATGGGCAGCGTGTACAGCCACTACTCCGATTACGCCGGCGGTCTGGTCGCCCTGGCCGTAGTGGCGGCCACCTGCGTCGCCTGCACCACGCTGTGGTCGCGCACTCGCCGTACCGCCCAGACGCACTGAAGGAGTCAATGACATGTGCGAGTACTGCGGTTGCCAGCAACTCGACGTCATCGGTCAGCTCACCCGCGAGCACGAACGGCTGCGCAACGTGGGCCGCTCGCTGTCGGACGCGGTGAACCGGCGCGACCTCGACGCGGCCCAGCCGATCGCCCGCCAGATGCTCGAGCTGCTCGAACCGCACACCCGGCTCGAGGAGCAGGGCCTGTTCCCGGAGCTGGCCGGCGACTTCGGTGAGCAGCTGGCCGACCTGGAGCACGAACACGTCCTCATCGAAGGCGCGCTCGGTGCGCTGGCCGGCGACGTCCCGCCCTCGAATTGGACGGCCCGCACCCACGAGGCGCTGGCCCTGCTGTTCGACCACATCCTCAAGGAGCAGGACGGCGTGTTCCCGGCCGCTCTCGCCACCGTGACGACCGACGGGTGGGAACGGGTCGGGCGGATCCGGGACGCCGTGGCCCCGGCCGCGACAACCGGATGATCGCAAGGGGTATGGCGGGCGGGTCGATCTCACTAGGGTCGGGAGGGTGACGGACTCCGAGACCGTTCCCGGGCTCGACGATCCACTGACCGAAGCGCTGTTGCGCGCCGGCCGTCACTTGCGCGGCGGGGAGGTCTCGGCCGATCTGCGGACGATCACCAAGCGCGGTGGCCGGGAGGCCGACTCCTTCTACCGGGACCGCTGGTCCTACGACAAGGTCGTGCGCTCCACCCACGGGGTGAACTGCACCGGCTCGTGCTCGTGGAAGGTGTACGTCAAGGACGGCATCATCACCTGGGAGGCCCAGCAGACCGACTACCCGTCGGTCGGCGCCGACCGTCCCGAGTACGAGCCGCGCGGCTGCCCGCGGGGTGCGGCCTTCTCCTGGTACACCTACTCGCCCACCCGGGTCCGCTACCCGTACGTGCGGGGCGTCCTACTCGATCTGTTCCGCGCCGCCAAGGCGCGCGCCGCCGGCGACCCGGTCGCGGCATGGGCCGAGATCGTCACGACGCCGGAGCTGCGCGCTCGCTACGTGACTGCCCGCGGCAAGGGCGGGTTCGTGCGCGCGACGTGGGACGAAGCGATCGAGCTCGTCGCCGCCGCGCAGGTGCACACGATCAAGACGTGGGGTCCGGACCGGGTCTTCGGCTTCTCCCCGATCCCCGCGATGAGCATGGTCAGCCACGCCGCCGGGGCCCGCTACCACACGCTGCTCGGCGCACCGCTGCTGTCGTTCTACGACTGGTACGCCGACCTGCCGGTCGCCTCGCCGCAGGTGTTCGGCGACCAGACGGACGTCCCCGAATCGGCCGATTGGTGGGACGCCGCCTACCTGATCATGTGGGGCTCCAACCTGCCGGTCACCCGCACGCCCGACGCGCACTGGATGGCCGAGGCTCGCTACCGCGGCCAGAAGGTCATCGCCGTCGCGCCCGACTACGCGGACAACGTCAAGTTCGCCGACGAATGGCTCGCCGCCCAGCCGGGGACCGACGGCGCCCTCGCGATGGCGATGGGGCACGTGATCCTGCGCGAGTTCTTCGTCGAGCGCACGACGCCGTACTTCGCCGACTACGTCTCGCGCTTCACCGATCTGCCGTTCCTCGTCACGCTGGACGAGCGGGACGGCGCGTACGTGCCCGGCAAGTTCCTCACCGCGGCCGACCTCGGGCAGGAGTCCGAGAACGCCGCGTTCAAGACCGTCTTGCTGGACGAGGTGACCGGCGCCCCGGTGGTGCCCAACGGCTCGCTCGGGTTCCGGTACGGCGACGCCGGCGCGGGGCTCTGGAACCTCGAACTGGGCGACGTCAAGCCGCAGCTGTCGCTGCTCGGCTCGGGGGCGGCGGTCGAGGTGCTGCTGCCGCGCTTCGACGCGCCGAGCGGGGCCGGCGCGACCATGCGCCGCGGCGTACCCACCCGTGAGGTGGGCGGGCGGCTGGTCACCACCGTCTTCGACCTGCTGCTGGCCAACTACGGCGTGGGACGGGACCGGCTGCCCGGCGAGTGGCCGACCGGGTACGACGACCCCTCACACCCCGGCACGCCGGCCTGGCAGGAGCCGATCACCTCCGTGCCCGCCCAGGTGGCCGCCCGCATAGGGCGCGAGTTCGCCGCCAACGCGGAGGCGTCGCGGGGCCGATCGATGATCGTGATGGGCGCCGGCACCAATCACTGGTTCCACTCGGACACGATCTACCGCACCTTCCTCGCGCTCACCACGCTCACCGGCTGCCAGGGCGTGAACGGTGGCGGCTGGGCGCACTACGTCGGGCAGGAGAAGGTGCGCCCGGTGACCGGCCACCAGCAGCTCGCGATGTCGGCCGACTGGGTGCGTCCGGCCCGCACGATGATCGGCACGGCCTTCTTCTACCTCGCTACCGACCAGTGGCGTTACGACCCGAGCGACACCGCGCACCTCGCCTCGCCGTTGGGCGCCGGCCGCTTCGCCGGGCAGACGCCGGCCGACCTCATCGCCACGTCGGCGCGGCAGGGGTGGATGCCGTCCTACCCCACGTTCAACTGGAACTCGCTGGAACTCGCCGACGCCGTCGAGCGCTCCGGCCAGACGCCTGGCGAGTTCGTCACCAGCGAGCTCGCGAGCGGTCGCGTCGGGTTCGCGACCGAGGATCCGGACGCGGAGGAGAACTGGCCGCGGGTGCTCACCGTGTGGCGCTCGAACCTGCTCGGCTCCAGCGCGAAGGGCAACGAGTACTTCCTGCGGCACCTGATCGGCGCGGAGTCGTCCGTGCGCGCGGGCGAGGCGCCGCCCGAGGTCCGGCCGGCGTCGGTGAAGTGGCACGACGAGGCCCCGGTCGGCAAGCTCGACCTGCTGCTGACGCTCGACTTCCGGATGACCTCGACCACGCTGTTCTCCGACGTCGTCCTGCCGGCCGCGACCTGGTATGAGAAGCACGACCTCTCGAGCACCGACATGCACCCGTTCGTCCACGCGTTCTCGCCGGCGATCCCGCCGCCCTGGCAGACGCGCACCGACTTCGACGCGTTCCACGCGCTGGCGGCGAAGTTCAGCGAGCTGGCCGCCGACCGGCTCGGCACCCGCAAGGACCTCGTGGCCGCCCCGCTGTTGCACGACACCCCGGACGAGCTGGCCACGCCGGGCGGGGTCGTCAGCGACTGGCGGGCCGCCGGCCGCACGCCGGTGCCCGGCGTCGACTTCCCGAAGCTGACGGTCGTCGAGCGCGACTACGGCGCCGTCGCGGCCAAGCTGGGTGCCCTCGGTCCGCTGGCCGACTCACTGGGCGCGGTGCTGAAGGGCGTCAGCTACGACCTCACCACGCCGGTCGAGTACCTCGGTGCGAAGAAC
>Ga0207667_10002001_pt1 | contig 25563 bp, 21 predicted proteins | sample KBSCornC52_FD_184301 | JGI IMG/M metagenome (GOLD analysis project Ga0207667, IMG submission 184301) | Corn rhizosphere microbial communities from Kellogg Biological Station, Michigan, USA - KBS Corn C5-2 (SPAdes) (version 2) | ecosystem: Host-associated > Plants > Roots > Rhizosphere > Soil ...
GCGCCTGCGAGAGTTATTTTGCATTCAGACCCACCCGGTGGGTCAGTGGCTTCTAAGTAAGTCGCGCCTGCGAGAGTTATTTTGCATTCAGACCCACCCGGTGGGTCATTGGCTTCGCGGTGAGAATCACAAGTCCGCAATTCGTAAGACGATTCACCGAATATGAGAAACATGGCTGACAAACGCGATTATTACGAAGTGCTGGGGGTCTCGCGCACGGCGAGCGCCGAGGAGATCAAGCGGGCGTTCCGCAATCTCGCTCGCCGCTACCACCCGGACGTGAATAAGTCTCACGACGCCGAGGCGAAGTTCAAGGAGATCAACGAGGCCTACGAGGTCCTGAGCGACACGAACAAGCGCCGCACCTATGACACCTATGGTCACGAGGCGATGGGTGGCGCGGCGACGGGTCCGTCCGGCTTCGGCGGGGGCGGGCCGGGCTTCGGCGGGCTGAACGACATCTTCGACCTCTTCGTGAACATGGGTGGTGGCCGGAGCGCGGTCAACCCGAACGCGCCAGAGCGGGGCGACGACCTGCGGCAGGACATCGAGATTACGCTGGAGGAGGCGGCGCACGGCGTCGAGAAGACGGTCCGCTACCAGCACCTGGAGACCTGCGACCTCTGCACGGGGACCGGCGCGAAGCCAGGCACCCAGCCCGAAGTCTGCTCGACCTGCCGCGGCACCGGATATGTGCGCCACACGCAGTCCAACTTCCTCGGCACGTTCCAGACCACCACGCCGTGCAGCCGCTGCCGGGGCGAGGGGCGCGTCGTGGCGAGCCCCTGCGCGCAGTGCGGCGGGGCAGGGCGGATCCGGAGGGTGCGCGAGCGGGTCCTGCCCATCAAGCCGGGGGTGGACAGCGGCAACCGGCTCGTGGTTCGCGGCGAGGGCGACGCCGGACTGCGCGGCGGCGACAACGGCGATCTGCACGTTGTGATCTTCGTGAAGCCGCACGAGATATTCGAGCGGCGCAACAACGACATCTATGTCGAGGCGACCATCTCGATGGTGACCGCGGCCGTGGGGGGGCAGATAGCCGTCCCGACGCTCTATGGCGACGAGAAGCTGACGATACCGGAGGGCACCCAGCCCGGCGCGACTTTCCGGCTCCGCGACAAGGGCATGCCCGACCTGAACGGCCGCGGCAAAGGCGACGAGATCGTGGTCGTCAAGGTGCAGGTACCGACGCGGCTCTCGGCGGACCAAAAGCATCTGCTGAAGCAGTTTGCGCAGAGCCTCGGCGAGCACGTCAACGAAGCCCAGGAAGATAAGGGCCTCTTCGGTCGAATCTTCGGGGGAGGAAAGTAGCCCTCGTTCGTAGAGTGTTGAGTATTGAGTGTTGAGGCTGAACACTCAATACTCAACACTTAACACTCAACACTTCGTCCCACGCAATGAATCGAACCGTTCTTTACGATGCTGAGAGGGACCGCGGCGCGCGCTTCGCGGATTACGATGGCTGGGAGAAGCCGGTCGATTTCTGCGACTGCCTCTCCGAGTACCATGCCATGCGCGAGGGCGTCGGGCTGCTGGACCGGTCGGAGCGCGGCAAGCTCCTCGTCAGCGGCGCGGATCGGCTCACCTGGCTTCAGGGGATGATCAGCAATGATGTGCGGCCGCTTGGTGACACGGATAAGGGCGCGAAGGCGGTTTGCGGCTGCGTTTTGAACGCGACCGGTCATCTGCTGGCCGATGTTAAGGTCATTAATCGCGGTGACAGTCTCCTGCTCGATCTCTTCCGGCCTAACCTCGACAAGATTCACCGCCTCCTCGACGGATTCATCATCACGGAGGATGTCCAGGTATCCGACGTGAGCGATTCCCTCGCCTGTCTCTCGCTACAGGGGCCCGCGGCGACGGAAGCATTCGTTCGCGAGCACGCGCACGGCGCACAATTCGTCGCGGCGGATTACACGGGGCTGGGCGGCTTCGACCTCTATTTGGATGTGTCCGGGGCCGTGGCGCTCTGGACGCGGCTGGTCGATTCGGGGATCGCGCCTGTCGGCGAAGAGGCGGTGGAGACGCTGCGAATCGAGGCGGGAATCCCGCGGTACGGCGCGGACATGGATGAGACCACGATCCCCCTCGAATGCGGCATCGAATCGTCGCATATCAGTCAGACCAAGGGCTGCTACGTGGGCCAGGAGATCATCGCCCGCATCGTGGCGCGCGGCCACACGAATCGCGCGCTTACCGGCCTGCTCCTCGAAGGCAGCGAGCTGCCGCACAAGGGCGACCGAATCCTGCCGACGGACGGCGAGGCGGACCGCGAGATTGGCTGGGTGACCAGCGCGTGCCATTCTCCCCTGCTCGGCCGCGGCATCGCGATCGGCTACGTGCGCCACGAATCGCGCGCGCCGGGCACGCACGTCCGAATCGATCGCGGCGACGGAGTCGTGAGGGCCTTCACGATCGATCTGCCGTTCAGGGCGCCTTCAGAGAGCGAGAGCGTCCTCAGGAGCGCGTGAGAACGACGCAGTCGCCGCGTCGCGCGCCCGAAGCTTCTTGCGCGCTCCCTTCACGCACCGCGACCTCCAGCCTCCCTCCGCTCCCGAAGTAAGCGACCGGCTCACCCCGCCCGACGTCCCCGAACGTCCGGCATATTCCGTGTACCGTCAAACCTCCGGCGTGGAGAGTGACCGATTCCGGCAGGCCCGTCCGATCGAAAGTCGGGCGGTCGAGGTTGGTCACGAGGTTTCCGAAACGGTCGATCCAGAGCACGCGCAGCTCCAGCTCCTCTCCCTTCCACTTCGGCTCCGGCAGAGCCAGCTCGACCACGCGGTCGATAGGGTCGCCGAGGGAGCGGAACGGTACGCCGGCTGCGAGATGGCCCGCGACCGAAGCGAAGATGTCACGGCCATGGAAGGTCGCGCTAACCGGATGGCGGAAGTATGTTGAATTGGAAAGGCGGACGGCCTGCCGGAGGGGAGTCTTGCGGAGCGCGAGCGTGAAGATGCCGTTATCCGGACCGACGAAGGTCGCGCGCTCGGTCGAGATCGCGATGGGCAGCCGGTCCGTGCCGACGCCGGGGTCCACCACGGCGACATGGAGAGTGCCGCGCGGGTAGTATTCGACGGCGGATTCGAGGGCGAGCGCGCCGGCCATCGCGTCCTGCGGCGGAATCTCGTGCGTGAGGTCTACCAGAACGGCGTCTGGCGCGAGGCTTAGGATGACGCCCTTCATCACGCCAACGAAGGTATCCGCCGTTCCGAAATCGGTGGTCAGGGTAACGATTCTGCGCATGCGCGGATTCTAGCACGCACGCGAGGAGGCGTCAAAGGGTGCAGAACACCGCGGCCGCCGGAGACTCTCTCCGGCGGCCGGGTTGGGTAGGTGGGGTCGTTGAAGCCGGCTTGCGGCTGGCGGGCGCGAGGCAATGGAATGGACCTCGCTGGTGGGCCTATGGCCGATCGTCCTGCCGGACGGAGAGGGTTCTCCGGTCAGTGAGCCAGGCTATGGCTGTCGGCGGCCGCGGGCGCGCGGATGCTCTTTGTTGTATTTCTCGATCGCGGCCTTCTGGTCGGCGGTCAGCACCTCGGCGGCCTTCTGGCGGGCTTCCTGCATCGCGGTTCGGCGCTGGTCCTGCGGCAGCCCACGCAGCTTCTCGGCCGTCTCCTTCTGGAGCGCTTCCAGTTTCGACTTCTGGTCGTCGGTCAGCTTCAGCTCGCCATAGAGCCCGGCCGGAATTCCGGCGGACTGGTACAGCGCAATCTCCTTGCGGGCGTCGGCCCACTTCGTCTTCTGCTCCGGCGTGAGCAGCTCCTCGATGTCCTTGTTTGCCTGGGTGGTCAGCTCCCCGATTTTCGTTCGGTTGGCGGGGTCGGCGGGCTGGCCGGCGGCGGGGCGCAGCGGCTTCACGTCGGCGTTGTACTTCTCCTGAATCGCGGTGACCTTCGTCTTCTGATCGGCAGTGAGCTTGAGGATCGAATCGAGGGTATTGATGGGGAGCGCCGCGAGGGAGACGCCTCGCGCGCCCCGGTTCTGGCCCTGACCGCGGCCCTGACGGGCGCCCGGTTCGGCCTGCGCAAGGGCGGGACCTGCGAGGAGCGCAAGCGCGAGGCTTGCGCCGAGAATCAGCGCAATACGGCTCTTCAGCATATCGAGTGACCTCCTTCTCCGACGAAAAAAGGCAGCAGGGCGAATTTAACCCGGTAAGGTTGACGGCTCGTCCTCGCGGAAGTTCACTCTTTTTGCATCGGATCCTTCGCGTCCTTCAAATCCTTTGCCGCGGTCTCGCCGGCCACGTAGCCCGTCGAGAACGCCGCCTGGAGGTTGTAGCCGCCCACGGGGCCGGCGATGTCCAGTATCTCGCCACAGAGGTAGAGGCCCGGCACGATTCGCGAGCGCATGGTCCGCGGATCGACCTCCTCCAGCTCGACCCCGCCGGCCACGACCTCGCCCTTTTCCAGCGGCACATGCTCGACCGCTCCCACCGCCCAGCCCTAGAGCATGACCACGAGCCGGTTCTGTTCCTTGCGGCTCAGGTACGCCCCCGTGATCGATTTATCGATACCTGCCGCTTCCAGTGTCGCGTCCACCAGACGGTTTGGCAGCAGCGGCTCGAGAAAGGAGCCGACGGCGCGGCGTGGATGTGCCGCGGCCCACTCCCGAATCTGGTCTGCCAGCGCCTCGAAGGAGTGATCCGGCGACAGGTCCGCCTCCAGCATGACCGCGCCCTCGCGCTGCCTCTCGGCGATGACGCGGCTGATTCCCAGCACCGTCGGCCCGGAGACGCCGCGGTGCGTAAAGAGCATGTCGCCGCGCCACCGCGCAATCTCTCGCCCATTCTGACGCGCCTTCAGGACGATGTCGCGGACCGCCACGCCCGGCCACTCGGGAGGGGGGGCGGTCGCGAGGAAGATGGGAGCCAGCGCCGCGCGGACCTTGACGATGGTGTGGCCGAGCTCGCGCGCCCACGGATATCCGTCTCCCGTCGTACCCGCGCCGGGATAGGACATGCCGCCGACCGCCAGCACGACTTGCGCCGCCGGGATCAGCTCGCGGCCGACCCGCACGCCCCGGACTCCCGTAGAGTCGCCCTCGATTCCGGTGACACCACAGTGGAGGCGGACGCTCACGCCCGCTCTGTCCAGGTACTGGCCGAGAATCGCGACAACGTCTTTGGCGGTACCGTGGGTCGGGAAGATGCGGCCGTCGGCGCGCGTCGTCACCTCCAGCCCGCGAGCCGTCAGCATGTCGACGATGTCCGTGTTGGTGAACCGGTAGCAGGAGGGGCGGAGGAAGCGCGCCTCGTTCGGACGGAAGGCGCCGAGCAGAGTCTCGATCGGCCCGTCATGCGTGATGTTGCATCTGCCGCCGCCGGAGATGAGGATCTTGGTGCCGATTCGCTCGTTCTTCTCCAGCAGCAGGACACTGGCGCCGAGAGCCGCGGCGCGCCATGCCGCCAGGATTCCCGCGGCTCCCGCCCCGACCACAACGACATCGACCTGTGACTCGCGGCTTGCCATGGAGGGATCATACCTTGCGAAGTTGGTCATGGCGGGAATTTAGTCTGAGCTAAAAATAGGTCGAAAGTGGGATTGACTCGATTTCATTAGCGGGGATATACTTTTGATCGTTAGCCACACGAAACTTTCTCAGTAACAGTCAGGAGACATGCATGAGATGGTCCGGTAAACTCAGCCCCAAATCCCGCGCATTCACGCTCATCGAGCTGCTCGTCGTCATCGCGATAATAGCGATACTCGCCGCAATTCTCTTCCCGGTCTTTGCGCAGGCGCGCGAGCAGGCGCGGCAGACGGCGTGCATCTCCAACCTTCGGCAGATCGGGACCGCCTCGCTCATGTACGCGCAGGACTACGACGAGCAGATGATCGGCACCGAGCTGGGGGCAGATCCGGAGTATTTCTGGGGCGACATGATTCAGCCGTACATGAAGAACCGGCAGATTCTCGACTGCCCCTCCTCGACTCCGAAGACGAAGTGGAGCGGGCCGGTTGCGCCCGCATGGCCGCGGGGTATCAGCCTGGAGTGGTCCTACAACTATGCGCTGAACGACATCCGTGATTCGGTCGGCGCGCGGCTCGGCGCGGCCCATCAGTCGCTCGCGGCCTTCACCCGTCCCGCCGACACGCTGCTCATTGTAGACGGGTGGCCGGCGGTCGCCGCGCCCGCGACCGATGAGGAGCGGCACGAGGTCGCGTGGGTGTGGGGCCAGCGGGATTCCGTGCACCGTCCGCTCGACGACGGAAATCCGCGGCACCACGGAGGCTTCAACTTCGCGGCATGCGACGGCCATGCGAGGAGCCGAAAGCGGGACGCCCGCGCCGACGGCACCTTCTCCGGCGGCACGAAGGACGTGGAGTGGCTCGCGAGCCAGCCGTAAGCCCGGGAAGCAGACGCAGCGACGCCCCGCCGTGAATCCTGCGGCGGGGCGTCGCGGTTCCTGGAGTCTCAATCGAAGAGGGACGTGATCGAGAGGTCGTTGTTGGCGCGGTGGATGGCCTCTCCGAAGAGCGAGGCGACCGAGAGGCACTTGATCTTCGGATGCTGCTTTTCGGGGGGAAGCGGGACGGTGTCCGTGGTCACGATCTCGGCGATCTCCGGCCGGGAGGTGAGCCGCTCGACCGCCTTTCCGGCGAAGATTCCGTGGGTGCAGGCGATGTGGATCTGCGGACGGCACCCCTGCGCGAGCAGTGCATCCACCGCTTCGATCATCGAGCCGCCTGACGTGATCATGTCCTCCACAATGATGGGGACCCGATCCTTCACGTCGCCGGCGAGATGCGTCACCTCCGTCACCTGGTGGCCCGGATGGTGCTTGTAGCCGACCGCGAGCGGCGCGTTTAGGGCGCTCACCACCTTGCGTGTCTTCTTCACCCGGCCCTCGTCCGGCGAAACCACCACGATGTCCTTCAGCTTCTTCGCGGCAAAGTAGTCGCTCAACAGGTTGATGGCTGTCAGGTGATCGACCGGCAGGTTGAAGAAGCCGGCGATGGGCTCCGCATGCAGGTCCATGCACATCACCCGGTTGGCGCCCGCGGACGTGATGAGATCGGCGACGAGCTTGGCGGCGATGGGCTCGCGGGGCTTGTCCTTCTTCTCCTGCCGGGCATAGCCATAGTAGGGAATGATGGCCGTGATTCGCCAGGGGGAGGCGCGCCGGAGCGCGTCGAGGCAGAGCAGCAGCTCGACGAGGTTGTTGTCGACGGGAGGGCAGGTGGGCTGGATGATGTAGGCATCTGTCCCGCGCACGCTCTCCTCGAACATGACGTACTTCTCGCCATCGGCGAAGGTCGTGAGCTTGAGCTTGCCGAGCGGCATGTTCAGGTAGGCGGCAATCGCGGCGGCGAGCTGCGGGTTTCCGTTTCCTGCAAAGAGCTTAATATCGTGGTCGGCCATGGGAGAAGTGCTGAGTGTTGAGTGCTGAGTGTTAGAAGCGGGCGCCGAGGAGGACGGAGAATCCGTCGGCGCGGGCTGAGCCGAGCCGGTCGACGATGTCGTACTGGGCTTCTATGAACATGCGCGACGAGATCTCCACGCCGCCCAGGAGCCGGAATCCGAACTTCGTGGAGGTGCCGGAGCCTTTGATGTGTCCGGTCCAGAGCCCGATTCCCGCGCCGCCGTAGATGGGACTGCGCGCGACCGCAGAGGGCTGGATCACCTGCACAAGCGTGATGGGAATGATGCTGCTGGACCCGTTGGCTACATAGTCGATGCCGACGCGCGCCGTGCCGATCGGCACCAGGCTGAAAGGAACATTCACGTCTGCCCCGAGCTTGAGCCACGTGTTGCCGACCGCGTTGCTGAGCGACGTGTTGGTCGGGAAGAAGGCGCCGATCTTGAGGCGGGGGCGCGGAATCACGTCGAGCTGGGCTCTCGCGGCGGCGGGCAGGCCCGCGGCAATCAGAAGGGCGGCAATCGTGATGCTTGCGCGATGGGCAGGGCGGCGGCTGTTCATGGCTGGACTCCTGACGAGATTGTACCCGCGAAGAACCGGGCCTGCATCGCCGCACTCGGAAGCGCGGCGATGCAGGCCCGGTTCAGAGGAAGCGATCAGAAGCGCCGGCCGGCCGAGAACGTGAGGCCATCGACGCGCACGCCGTTGCCGCGGTTATCGGTGAACCCGCCGACCCAGTCGTAATCGAGCTGGAGGAAGTAGCGATCGGTGATGTCCGCGCCGACGAAGAATCGGCCGCCCGCCTGCGTGGTCCCGCCGATGAAGCCGGTGTTGATGAAGTAGACGCCGCCGCCGAGGCCGGCCCAAAGGCGGAACTGCGACGTTGCGGGAGTGAGATTCCATGCGATGTTCGCGGTCAGCGGGATGGTCAGGAAGCCGAGGCCGCCGCTGGAGCGGAACTTGAAATCGACGCTGAAGAAGACGTTGCCGCCGGCCGGCTTGTAGCGGAAATTCGGATTGTAGTCGCCTCCGATGACGTAGTACGGAGAGCCGGACTGGCCGCGGAGCACGCCCTGCGTCGGGAAGAATGCCCCGACACGAACGTCATACTTGTGCGGCTCGACGGGCTCGGGATCCTGTGCGCGCGCGGCAGTGGTCCGGCCGATCAACAGGGATGCGCCTGCGAGGGCGCTGGCGAAGAGGCGAAAGCGTCTGTTCAGACCGAAGCGTGTGGATGCGTTCACGAATATGTCCTCCGAAATGGGATTCCGGACTCAGTGGTCATGAGCCGGCTGGCGCTGGTACCTGGGTCCGCGTCCAGCCAAGCCTGCTCGTGAATCGTGAATCCTGTTGAAAGTATCGGGTGCGGCGGCTCGATTTTGCAATCTGCTCCGCGGCTCAGGGGATACCACAATTGCGCGGCCCCAGTATATCGTGCAGGCAGGCGATTTGTCAATTGATCGTATTGCCTGTAACAGGTCAGAGTTTGTTAGAGTGAATTGAATCAGGCGGTGCGGAGCATTTGTGCGCAGGCGTCGAGGGGATCCGCGCCGCGCGCCATCCACGTCCCGAAGAGGCTCATGAGAATCGCACGTACATCGGAACCGCGTTTGGAACGGGTGCCGCCGCAGACCTTGCGGGTGATGACGGCAGGACGAATCGCCCGCTCCGCGGCGTTGTTGACGGGCGGCACGTGAGGATGCTCCACGAAGGTAAAGAGCTCCGGTTCAAACCGCAACAGGCGCACCGTTGAGAGTGGAGTGCGGCAGAAGTTCACCAGATGGGCGGTGAGGCTCATCAGCCGGATGCCAACGCGCTGCCTGCCGACGACCACCCCGGCAGGCACGTCGCTCGCCCGCGGAGCGGCGGTCGCCCGCGGAGCGTGGTTCTTCTGACAGACGCCGCAGTGTCTGCGCCAGAAGCGATGATGCACCACTTCGACCGTGACAGGACGAATGTCGATGACCTCCCGCTCCGCGTGGACCCACCCCTCCGAGAGCGCGTGTCCGCAGCCGGGGCACTCATCGAGCGAATGGTCCTCGATGCGCGTCGGAGCAGAGAGCGGGCGGGCATAGCCCTGGTCCCGCTGCCGGCGTCCTCTCTTCTCCTTCGGCTCCTGTTTGGGCTTGTTCGGCTTGACGAAGTGCGGCAGGTCCGAGAGGGAAGCCGGCCTGGGACCCTGCTTGCGAAGCTGCTCCCGCAACGCGCAGTTCTCGGCTTCCAGGGTGACAACACGCTCCTGAAGCTCAACGATGATCTGGAGCAACTGTTCTACAGGGGGATGTTCGGGAAGGGTCATGCGGGTAGATTCGACATCAAATCACCAGAAGACTCCCCTGTTTTTCAACTATTTTTCGAATCTCTCCCGAACTCTGACGTGTTACTGCCCGCTCAAGAGCTGTCTCCGCCACAATCTGTCCGCAGGCCCGTTGCGCGATCAGCGGCTTCGTCCACCTCTGCCAGCGAAGTTCCCGTCACATGCTCGATTGTCCATTCCGCCGCCAGTAGCCGCACGGAATCCAGCGCCTTTGTAGAAACAGCCATGGGTCGTTCTCCTCCTCGCAAGTGTTTAGTAGACATCCTGCGATTGGATTCGGAGTACGACCCAGTTATCCGTCAAGTACTCAACGCGGTCACATACATCGCGCATGGAACTCCTGGCGCGCGAAGCGACGCATTTACTGTCCGGCGGAATGGCTGTCCACCGCTATTCGTGTTGACGATTGGCGCCACCATTGGTCGCGGGTCGGAAAGCCCTGCTTCGATAGACGCCGATGAGATGGTCGGCCATCGTTGTCGGCAGGTCGGTGCCGATGAAAGCCTCCCGCTGCGGCATGTGGCATGCGATGCAGCCCGTCGCTGGGTTTACCTTGCAGATCGATGCCTTCACAGACGTTGACGTAGTTGTCAACGAAGATCCGCCGTGGCAACTCCTGCATACCGTCTCGTACTTCCGCATGTCGAGGGATACGTTCTCGTGCGGTCGGTGGCACGTTAAACAGGACAACCGGCCTCCGCTACCCTTATAACATGGCGATGCCATTATTGCATAGGGTTGAAACCTCTGCGTTTCCGTTTTCTCCAGCGGCGTCGTGAGGTCGGCGGCCGTCCGGTGGCACCGGCCGCACAGTGTATTGATGCGGAGCGGAGACCACTTCGACAGAGAATCCATTGTCGGCTGACGGGCGACCCGCCCATGCATGGCACGCACGTGCGATGCACCGGGACCATGACAAGATTCGCAGCCCACGCCGTAGAATCGTCGTTCCGGCCGCAGCGACTTCGCAGCGACAAAGGTCGAATGGCAGCTGATACAATGCCTCCCAATCAACCCGTTTCGGTCAACCCCCAGATCGCCCTGCGGATAATCTTCTTGTCCCGGAGTGATATACCAGCGCTTCAAGCTGGGGAAGTAGGAGTATCGCGCCTCAAACAGGTAGTCATCCTTCAGAGGAGTGATATACGTTACGCCTGTCTTTCCCGATCCGAGCCGGAGATCCAACCTCTGCGAGACGGGATGCACGCTGGCGTCCCGGATCTGGTAAGTTCCGTTCGCCCGGTTGATTACGTACGGCAGACCGCGAACGCGGCCCACGGGAGGCAGGCATACGGAGGAGGCCAAACTGCGAAGAGAACCCATCGTGTGAGCGTGCCGCGTGGCCTGATTCTCCGCGAACTCGTTCGAATGGCACTCGCGGCAGGCCGTGCTTCCGGAATAATCTCGCTCGTCGCCACTGTTTCCAGTCAATGTGACCGTGGCCGGCATCGGGTTCGTGGAGATTGCCCTCGCCCGGCCCGGCGGCGTCCTCGCGGCAGTGGCATGCGCTGGCAGGTTGTCGCGCCCGGCACGAGCGCGACAACCTGCCACATATAACAGCGCGGCGGCAGGAGCGACGATCGATGCGATAAGAAATCGGTGGTGGGCGGTCATCCCATTAAACGGTAATCGGGAAGGTCACGCTGTTGCGGACACGGCGTCCGCCAGCGGCGTTCTATTATATCCCCTGCCGCCGAAGTCCTCCCACGCGCCGCCGGCCCGTTCTCGTTCTTACCGTTGATAGTCCGCGATTACGCTCCGGCATGCGGACGGCCACCGCAGTCCGTGGCGCCCGGCGTATCCCATTCGCATCTGCGGGGTGGCCGCTGTGAGGGCGAGACCACGGGTGACTACATGGACAGTGTCTTTGTCCCTCTCTCGCACCTGCGAACGCCGCCTCAAAGGGCCCTCCCAACCAGGCGGCAGGGCGGGAAGCAGCATTGGCAGACGACATCCGGGTGTTGCGGGGCCGGGCGAGTATCTCGGATGGCGCGGCACGCACGACCATGGGATTGTCTGATGATGTCCGGACGGAGTCCGGCCGATCCGCCGGCGAGCGGGAACCGAAAGCGGGCGATGCCGCAGGACTACACGGCATCGTGGGTGAATGTACCGTTCAAATCGCCGGCCGCATCCGATTGCCGCGAACGGGCACTTCGAAGACGGCGGCTCCTTGAACGAAAGTAACGCTCATGAGGTTACGATACAGCATGCCTCGTCCAGCCATCGCCATTTCAGCATTCTGCTCCATTCTGGCCGTTGGATTCGCATCAGCGGGGCGGGCCCAAAGTGTAGAGGATACGGTGGCGAGGGCGCGCCAGACGCTCGACGAGATCGACCGCCTGATCGATTCCATAAGAGCCCGCAATTCGGCCGGGAGCTCGGCCAATGGCCCCACGGGAGTCCCGTCGGCGTCGGAAGGGTGGGCGTCCCTGTTCGATGGGCAGTCGCTCGCGGGTTGGAAGCGGACGGACTTCGGCGGCGGAGGCGAGGTACGGGTCGAGAATCCGTTCCGTGGCGGCCCGCCCGCCATCGTCGTGGAGATGGGCGCGACGCTGAGCGGATTCAACTGGACGAGAGATGTGCCGCGAACGAACTACGAGATTTCGCTCGAGGCGCTGAAGATCGACGGCAGCGACTTTCTCTGCGGCCTGACATTTCCGGTCGCCAATTCCTACGCGAGCCTCATTCTGGGAGGATGGGGGGGCGGTGTCGTCGGAATTTCCAGCATCGACCATCGCGACGCCTCCGAAAACGAAACGACCCGGTATATGGGTTTATCGAAGGACCGGTGGTACCGTGTCCGCGTTCGCGTCACTCCGGCGAAGATTGAAGCCTGGCTGGATGACAAGAAGATCGTCGATCAGGTGACTACCGGCCATGTGGTCGGGCTCCGGGCCGGCGACATATCCCGCTCCATTCCCCTCGGAATCGCCACGTACCAGACTTCCGCCGCATACCGGAACATACGGCTCAGACAATTGGACGCCGCGCCCGCAAAGAGCGCTCGTTCCCGACAGAGGGGTGGCGGGCCGACAGGCGATGCCAACACATCGACTGGCGCCGAATGAGCATGTTCCGCACACTTCCCGCGGCCCTGTGTCTGGCCGTGCTTGCCGCCACGGGCTGCCGGCATTCCACGCCCCCTCCCGCATCGAGCGCAGCGCACACCGGAACCTCCGGGACCGGGCAAGCCGCCAGCCAGTCCGATGGCATTCGCTTCGAGGACGTGGCTGAAAAGGCAGGCATCCAGTACGTCTACCCGAAGCAGCCGCGGCCCATGCGCAACCTCGAAGCGTTCGGCTGCGGCTGCGCCGCCTTCGATTTCGACGACGACGGCTGGATGGACATCCTTCTCGTCTCCAGGCCCCATCCCATTCTCTACCACAACCGGAAGAACGGCACGTTCGAGGATGTTACCGCCGCGAGCGGGCTGGACAGGCTCGATGGCGACTGGAAGGGCTGCGCCATTGGCGATTACGACAATGACGGCCGTCTGGACATCGTTCTTACGGGCTATCACTGCCTTGCGCTGATGCGCAATATGGACGGGCGTCGATTCCAGGACGTTACGCGGCAGGCGGGACTGGATCCGGCGAATCGAAATCACTGGGGCTCCAGCGCCGGCTTCATGGATCTGGACGGAACGGGCCGGCTGGCGCTGGTGATCCTCAATTACGTCGTCTTCGGTCCGAAGGAGCCGCAGTATTGCGAACTGCTGCCCGGCGTCCGAACGGGTTGTCCGCCAGCCACCTACAAGCCTGAATTCGCCGAGATATGGGAAGGGCGTGGCGACGGAACATTTCGGGAGATCAGCGCGAAAGCGGGAATCAGCTCCACGCACGGCAGGGCGCTGGTGGTGGCGTTTTGCGATGTCGATGGCAACGGAAAGCCTGACATCTATATAGGCAATGATGGTACCGCCGCGGAACTGCTTCTTAATCGGGGGAACATGCAATTCGTGAACGCGGGCAGGTCGAGCGGAGTGGCGGTTGGACAATCCGGCTCGCCGGTTGCGGCGATGGGCGTTGACTGGGGTGACTTCGATTGCGACGGCAGGATGGACCTGGCCGTCAGCGCCTTTTCAAACGAGCCCTACGAGGTCATGAGGAACCTGGGCGGCAGCGTATTCGAGCATTCCGAAAACGTCGTCGGGATTGCCGGGCCAACACTGAAACCGCTCGGCTTTGGAACGAAATGGGTCGACTTCGACAACGACGGGTGGCTCGATCTGACATTCGCCAACGGACACGTCTACGACGCTTCGGGCCGAATCGACCCGCAGACTCCGTTTTACGAACCCATCATGCTCTTTCACAACGTCGCCGACCGGTACGAGACCTCGGCGCGCAGCTTCGTGGACATCGTCGGGGCCATGGGGGCGGCGGTCTCTCGGCCAATGCTGGGTCGCGGACTTGCGACGGCAGATTTCGATAACGACGGAAGGACAGACATCCTTGTCGTCGATTACGAGGGGCCGCCAATGCTCCTTCACAATGCGTCGGAGACGCACAATCACTGGATCACGCTCGACCTTCGGACCGACGGCGCCAATCGCTTCGGTTATGGCGCGACGGTCGTGGTCCGGAGCGGACCCATGCGCTGGGTCTCGTTCGTGTCGCCCGCCTCGAGCTATTTGTCGTCCAGCGACCCGCGGCTGCACTTCGGCCTGGGGGCTGTGTCCCGGCTCGACACAGTCACGGTTCGCTGGTCGGACGGATCGATGGAGACGCGCCGAAACGTTCCGGTGGACCGGATCATCCGGATAACGAGGCATTGAAAAAAGGTCTGAACTACGGAGGTCGGCCAGGGGAAGACGCTGGCGAGCCGGCTGCGTGGCCGCTCAGTCACGGCGTCTGGCGAACGGACAGTACCTGATTCGCCTTTACGTTGTCGAGGACCTGGACGCCGCCGCCGAGCCAGTGAATCTCAAGCCGCCCGACGCTCTCGGCCTTTCCGAGGCCGAAGTGCACTCTGTAGTCGCTGTTGCCGCCGTATCCTCCGCCCCCCAGCACTGCTCGCGTCAGCTTCCGGCCCGCGATCGTCGCAATGCACTTTGCGCCGACAGGCGTGTCGCAGCCATACTTGTTCGTGAGCTTTACAAGAAGCCAGTTTCCGCCGGCGGTCTCGTTCCTCAGGAGCGTGGGCCGGTCGTTTGCCGCGGTCACAAGAAGGTCCATCTTTCCATCATTGTTATAATCGAGGAAGCATGTGCCGCGGTGAACCTTGATGTCCTGCTTCGGCAGCGCATCGGGAGCATCCGCGAACCTGCCGGTCCCGTCGTTCAGCAGAAGCAGGTTTCGCTCTCGCCACTTCCATTGCGGGTTGTCCCGCTCGGAATATCGCGATACATGGCCGTTCGCAAAGAAAAGGTCGAGAGTTCCCAGATTCCTGGCGTCGAGGAAGCACGTGCCGAATCCGAGGAAGGGCATGGTTGCCTGACTTATTCCCGTCGTTCCGCTCACGTCAGTGAAGTAGTCGCCGTCGTTTCTATATAGCGTAAATGGCTCATTGGCAAACGTCGTGATGGCAATACTCATCCGGCCGGAACCGTTGTAGTCGCCCACCGCGATGCCCATGTTGGCCTGCGCCACGCCGGTCAGTCCGAACGCTGTATTCTGTTCCATCGACACATCGGTAAAGGTGCCGTTCCGGTTGTTGTGCAGAAGGTAGTTCTGTGCGAGGTCGTTGGCCACGAAAAGGTCGAGATAGCCGTCGTTATCGAGATCGACCGCGGCGGCGCTCAGACTCCTTCGAAGGGCAGGGGCCGCGCCCGCCTTTTTGGTCACATCCGTAAACGTGCCATCACCGTTGTTGTGGAAGAGCACGTTGGTTGCGGCAGGATACGTCGTCGGCTTGCAAGTATCGCGCTCGTGAGTCGATGTGTAGCATGGCTGGTCGATATCGACGCTCCATTTTGCGTACCGCAAAACGTAGAGGTCCATTTTTCCGTCGTTGTCGTAATCGAACCACACTGCTCCGGTTGAAAACCCCGTGACCCCGACGCCGGCGCGGTCCGTTACGTCCTCGAACGTTCCGTCGCCGCGGTTATGAAAGAGCTTGTTCTTACCCGCGCAGCAGACGTAGAGGTCCTGGTGACCGTCATTGTCGTAGTCGCCGGCGGCTGCCGCCATCCCGTAGTCAGTTTCCACCCCATGGAAGGCATTCGGCGCGAGATCGAAGTGTCCCCTGCGGTCATTTATGAACAGATGTTGTCGGAAATCACCCTTCACCTTGCCGACACACGCTCCGATGGGCTTTGGCTGGGGAAAGTAGAGATCCGGAAAGCCGTCGCCGTTCGCATCGACGACGCATGCGCCGGAGGCCATCTGCTCGATGAAGTAGACAAGGCCGCAGCCCGCATGCGACTGGACAAACGAGAGTCCGGCCCCGTCAGTTTGATCCGCAAAGCGGGCATTGGATGCAACGGTGGACGGGCGGGCTGCCGGGCCGGACGAAATGGACGAAGCAACGCCCGTCGCGGCTTGCCGGCAGCCAAACAGACTGATTGCAAACATCGCCTGAGCGGCGCGCAGCAAGGCCATGCCGGCAGTCCGGCAGCCAATTTCGCTGAAGTAGTGCCTCAAGCTTGGGTGGTGCATAGGGTTAGTGATACGCGCGGGCCAGGAGCGCCCGACGGCACTGCTTCTGTCTATCGGTGAGCGGTATTCGTGGCCTGGTCTTGTGAAACCTGCTCCAAGCCGCGTTTCGCCTCCGCATTTCCTGGCTCCAATCGCGATGCAATCTCGTATTCGTCGCTCGCTGCGGATTGCCGGCCCAGCTCCCGATATCGATTCGCAAGGACGAGATGCAGTCCAGGGTCGCGCGGATGCGCATTGCTGAGTGCCTGGACGCGCCGGAGCTTATCCCCGTTCTCCATCATGTCTCGCGCGGTTTTCGCTGCGAACACTGAGCTTGCATGGTCTCCCAGACGTGAGTAGAGAACCGCAAGCTGCTGGTAGACAAGCTCATTGTTCCTGTCCAGCTTCTGTGCGCTTTCCAGCGCGGCGCGCGCTTCGTCGAGCCGATTGATTCGGAGGCACGCTGCGCCATACCGTTCAAGAAACACGGCCGAATCCGGCGCAAGAAGAGTTGCCTGGCGAAGATGCTCAAAAGCCTGCGTCTCCGCATCCGGACCAGGGTCATCCTGCAGCATGGTGCCGAGCATGCTGTGGATTCCGGCGGATTTGGGAAACCTGACGACAGCGTCCGTAAGCACCCTCAGAGCTGCATCTCGCTTTCCGATGCCGATATAAGATCTGGCTAGTCGAATCGATACGTCACCGTTCGCTGGCATGATCTCCATCGCGCGGCGAAGATTCTTGATGGCATCCGGACCCTCATGCAGCAAGAGGTTGGCGCGGCCGAGCCGGTAATAGACATCGCCCTTGTCCGGCCACGCGCCCAGAATGAGCATGAAGTTATTCCGCGCCACCTTCAGCTCACTCTCGTATTCCTCCGGATTCGGGATTTGCTCGACATATTCGAGAAGCGCGGCCCCGAGGATAAACCGGCCGTTGGGTTCTTTTCGGTCGAGCAGAACTGCTGTCCGTGCTGAATCTGCCGCGTCGAGGTAGCGGCGCTCGTGAAATTGGGTCGCTGCCAATCCCTGCCAGGCCGGCGCAGCCTTTGGCCACCTCCTGGTCGCATCCCGATAGAACTGTTCGGCCTCCCGGAATTTGCCTTCCGCGATGAGCACGTTTCCCATCGCATTCCAGGCGAGCGTCGAATCCGGCTCGAGCTTCAGGATCTCCCGAAGCTGGTCCCCGGCTTTGTCAATTCTCCCGATTCGCTGAAAGAAATCCGCCAGCGCCCAGCGAGCCTTCGTGTCGTTCGGCTTTGCGGTGACGTCAGCGGTCAGGCGATTCATCTCCTGATCCAAGGCAAAGAGCCGCTTCTGTTCTGCAGCCGGGAGCGCCGACAAGGGCGAAGGCTTTGGAAAGTGAATCAGCATCCGAGCCGCCATTGCAACACCGACAGAGGCGAGGCCGACTGCCAGAAGCCCGGCATGAATGCGACCGGACGGGGTTTGTCTGGTAACCATGTGGTATCTGCTGCTCTTCAGTACAATCCAGGGGCGGCAAACTGCCAGCGCGTGAACACGGCGGCAAACGCTGTGAGGAAGAATGGCCCGCGCGGGGCGTTCTGTTACGTCGCGCCCGCATCCCTGCGGCGAAGCCATCTCTAGTTTACACGAAGTTGGGTCTTGCCGCAAACAAGAATCGGTCCTGCGCAATTCTGCGCAGGACCGAAACTTCCGTAGACGGAGGCTCGACTAGTTGGGCCAGTAAGTGACCGTCTGGCCGGAGCGGTTGCGGCGGATGCCGCTGCCATCCTTGGTGCCGTCCCAAACGACGCACGTCGCGGGTCCGGGCATGAACTTCACGTGCCCATCGCCGAACGCATAGTTGGCGCCGCCCTTGTGCCTGCGAAGCGGAGCGGGGCCGCCGCCCGTGATGCGCGCGTCGGTCTGGTCGCCCTGCGTGCAGAGCTTGCTCTGGTTGATGGTGTTCTGGTTGAGGTTGTTCTCCTCGTCGTTGTCCGTCGGATTGGGGTTGAACGCATTGTTACCGTTCAGGTTGGTTGCATGGCTTCCGCCGTCGCCCCAGTTATGCCAACCGCGCATGTCGGTGGTTTCGGAGCCGCTGTTCCCCATCTGGCTGGTGCCTTCGGTCAGGAGGATTGTAGTAGCCGGCCATCCCATTGCAGCCTGCTTGATCTCATCCGTTCCGCCCCACCGCGCCTGCCCCCACCTGCCGGTGATGCGCCCATTGACGGCATATTGGACCGTCCCATTGCGCCAGTCGCTGTCCTTACTGGTCGAAGTGTTGCTTGCGTCCGCGCCATCGGGAGCGCTAGGGCACTTGAATATCTGCGTGTTCTTGACGTACGGCAGGATCAAGGTCGCCCAGTCCGTGAACGTGTTGTGGACAGAGCTGTCAAATGGAGTCTGGGGCTGGTTGAGCTGCGGGCCGACCGTATCGTAGCCTGCCGGGCAGAACTTCTCGTCATAGTCCTGGATGTACATCAGCAGGGCGAGAGAGAGCTGCTTCTCGTTGCTGCTGCAACTGGATGTTCGGGCGGATTCTCGTGCCTGCGCGAAGACCGGAAAAAGGATTGCCGCGAGGATCGCTATTATCGCGATGACGACGAGAAGCTCGATGAGTGTAAACGCCGATCCGGTGCGATGTGACTTCATTGTATTCTCCTGGTGCGGTTCTAACCGTATCCTGTCATAAGAGGCCACTTTGCCTTCTCTGTCAGAATGAGGGCATAAAAGTCGAAACTGATGCATGACTTGCAGAAGGGTGGCGCCTCCGGACTGTCCGGAGCGCATTCCGGTCACTGCGTGTGTTCACGACAATAAAGCGCTCTGGCGTCCGAAGACTATCGAGGCTGCGCTCCCCTCTTTTGCATCTCCTGCTGCATCATCTGCTGCTGCTTGCTCTGTTCTTCCTTCATCTTCGCTTCGTCTGCCCCAGAGCTCGTCCCGCCCGGCTTCTTCAAAAACAAGGTATATCCGAGTCCGCCGACTACTACCAGGACAACAACAATGATTGCAACCATTACGGCGGGAGAAACCTCCTTCTTCAACTTATCACCTCCTTTGGCTGGAACGTCGATTGCCACGATTGGCACCGGCGGTCGATCCGATCTCTTCAAGACGTCGCGAAACGAAGTTGGATGAAGTTATTTCCTCGCTCGCAGAGTTACACGGGCGAGCGGTCTTACAGCCCCTGGTAAGATGATAAACTATTCTTAAGGAATCTGTCAAGAGGAAGTCGATCCTGGCAGTCGGCAGTCGGCGCTCTGGAGCGGTTGGTGGCGCTGTGGGGAGGTATAATCGTTCGGTTACGGCTGTGTGACTGGCAGGTGCGATGCGTTTCGGGCGGACGGCGTGAGGCGTTGAGATGAAGCTGATTGTGGGGCTTGGGAACCCGGGAGCGGAGTACCGGGGAACGCGGCACAATGTCGGATTCGAGGTGATCGAGGAGCTGGCGGATCGGCATGCCATCCCGGTCCGAAAGCGGGCGCTGCGCTCGGTACTGGGCGACGGTATCGTCGAGCAGGAGAAGGTGATCCTCGCCCGGCCGATGACTTATATGAATCTGTCGGGGGAGGCGGCCGCCGCCATCTGCCGCATGTATCGAATCGAGCCCAGGGACGTGATCGTAATCGTTGACGACGTCGCGCTTCCGGTTGGGAGGCTGCGACTGCGGCTGAAAGGATCGAGCGGCGGGCACAACGGGCTCTCGTCCATCGAGCAGCACCTGCGGACACAGGAGTATCCGCGGATTCGCATTGGGGTGGGCAGCGCGGAGAATGGTCAACTAATGGGCCACGTGCTCGGAAGGTTCAAGCCCGCGGAGCGGGAAGCCGTGTCCGCATCAATCGACCGGGCGGCGGACGCAGTCGAGGCGGCGCTGCGCGAGGGGTTCGAAAAGGCGATGAATCTTTTCAACGTATGACGGCGTATGACGGCCGGGAGCTGCCTGCGCTCGCGCGACCCGGGACCGCTAAGCATCACTTCGTCGCGGCGGGCCTGTCGACTCTCCAATAATCAAATTGACTGCAACCGTCTCCTCCGGGAAGTTCTCCACCGCGAAGTCGGAGCCGGCCGGGAGCGGACCCGCGAGTTGATCCATCTCGATCTGGGCCAGCAGCGTTTCCACCGCGCGCCGGCTGATGTCCGCAAACGGCTGGTGAATCGTTGTGAGCGCGGGACGCACGATGCGCGCGAGGAGCGTGTCGTCGAAACCCACGACGGATACGTCACCCGGTACGGATATCCGGCGCTCGCGCAGAGCGTCCATGCAGCCGAACGCGATCGCGTCGTTGGCGCAGACGATTCCGGTCGGCATCCTCCCCTTGCCCACCCGATCCGCGAGCGCGAGAGTTCGCGAATACCCCGACTCGGACACGAAGTCTCCTGGCAGCAGCATCTCATTGCGGAATTCGACCGACCTATCCTCCAGAGCTCCGCGAAAGCCCGCGATCCTCTCGATGCCGGCCTTCGCGGTAGGCCGGCCGGCGAGATGAAGCAGCTGTGTATGACCGAGGTCAAGCAGATATTGGGTCGCGAGCCTTGCGCCACCGGCATTGTCTACGTCGATGGTCGGGATCGACCGGCTGCCGCTTCCGTGCAGAGCGACGACCGGGGCGTGCTGTACCAGCAGGTCCGCGAATGCAGGCGTCACCTCGGGGCCGATAAGGATTAGCCCGTCAATCCGTCCGTCACAGAACTCGATGATGCGGGATTCGTCCTTTGTCCAACTGCCGATGGTGAGGATGGAGGTGGACTGTCCATGCTCGGCGGCCGTCGCGAGGATGCCCGTCAGCACCTCCACATAATAGAGGTTGACCGTCCGGCTGACGATCGTGGAGACGACGCCGATGGTGTTCATCCGGCGGCGAGAGAGACCGAGCGCAGCGACGTTGCGCCGGTAGCGGAGGCGCGCCGCGGCCTCCAGGATGCGTGCCCGGGTCGCCGGTCCCACGCGCGCGGAGGAGACGGCGCCGTTCAGCACAACCGAGGCGGCCATGACGGTGACGCCCGCCTCTCTCGCCACATCCTTCAAAGTAGTTGAATTGCTGCGCCGCATGATCCGATTATATCTTATGCCGGGGCTCGATGCAGCACACGAAGCGCGACGGGGCCGGCACATGCCGGCCCCGTCGCCACAATGCGTCACGGCTGTTGTTTACTGCCGAAGGGCGTTCCACATATTGTTCTCGGGATGGCCCTTCGGATTCGGATTCGTCTGGTCAGGCTTGTAGGTCTTTGCGTGACCATCGCACAGCAGGAAGTTGGCCCGCTGGTTGTGAACTGGCGTTACCGCCCCGTCCGGGCCTTCCGCGTAGCCATTGGGGTAAACAAAGGCCGGGTTCCCTGGGTTGCGTGTCCCATCCGGAATCTCGCTCTTGCCCCATCCCCAGTTATCAGGAATACCGCAGATAACGCCGAATGGTCCAAACCACATCTGGTTCTCCGCGCGCAACTTCTCGGTAATCATGACGGTTTCAGACGGTTTGTTTATCTCCGCCATCGAGCGGGTCATCTGGCCCATCCATCCTCCGGGCTGGTTCTTGTCCTGTTCCATTCCAATAACGCCGAACAGGGACCAGTTCGAGCCGTCCCATGCCTGAAGGCCGTTGGATGCATAGGATACGCGCGGACCCGCCCAGGAATTCGTGCCTGCGCCGGAATCATCCGGGCAACGTAATACATTAACGTTCTTGATGTAAGGCTGGGTGGTAGTGAACCACGTATTGAGCCACCAATCGTTCGGACAGCCGAACGCGAACGTCTCGTCGTAGTCCTGCGCATACATCATGTGTGCGGTGCCAATCTGCTTCAGGTTCGAGAGGCAGCTGATACCGCGGGCTTTCTCGCGGGCCTGGGCAAAGACGGGGAAAAGAATGGCTGCCAGGATCGCAATAATTGCAATGACCACGAGAAGTTCGATGAGCGTGAAAGCAGTCTTTCGAGTGTGCATCGTTGCTCCTTCTGCGACGTTTCGTCGTCGCGATGTGACGATGAATTGATGAGTCCGTGGCGAGAGTACGACTTCCAACATCAAAGGGCGCCCCACAGTATCTACTTACCCTGCGCTGCCGGCGGCGGTCCAGAGGGCCCCTTTGCGTGACTACGCATGTATTCCGCGGCTTCGGCAGGCATCTGCTTCGGGGGGTTCTTCATTTCGGCCAGCTCCTTCTGCGAGAATCCGCCATTCCCATTGGAGCAGCCCGATATGACACCGGAGAAGAATGCGCCCGCAACCAAAACCAGCGTCCCCCTATGCCACAACATACATCTGTGGTTCATTTGTCTCCCTTTCAGAAGCTCGATAGGTTTAATCGGCTCGCGCACCGGGTACTTCCGCGGATCCGGGCCCGGTCAATAGCTCGAGTACCCCGAGGGCATTATAGGGGATATATTGCATCTTCGCAAGCGATTTATGGTTAGATTTTCTACCGCAGGTACGATCTGTGCATAAACACCAGCCATAGCCAGACAGACCGCCTACGCGATACCGGTACGGCTGGAAGGGCTCGTTCATAACGAAACGCTCCATGCTTCCCTGCCTCGTGCCGAAGAACGTTGCCCACACCACGCCGCGGCCCGCGTCGTGGTGAAGCGACACCGCTACGGAAAGGCCACCGGGTCACCCCTGCCGCTCCTGGTTCCTGGAGACCCGAGTGGGAAACGGGAACATAGGCCGGCCATACAGCTTACGGACGCGTCGTCAAGCATCACGTGTTTGGAACCCTGGCCCCTTAATTCATCGTCCACGTTTACGTGAAACAATCGCGTGAATGGGAAAGGCACATGAAAATAGTCAGCCCCCCCTCCGTCGCCGCCGTGCTTTTCATCGTAATGCCGCGCCTCTGCGTTGGTCAGACGCCTGCCGCGCCGCCGGTCACGGGCTCCGATCCGCCTGCTTCCTATGCCTCCGTGACCGTCGAAGGACGGAAGCTATTCGACGTCCTCGCCGCGAACGGGTTGTCGGCATCCGATCGCGCAGACCGGATCGACCGCCGGCTGAGCAGCCTCATTGCGCGGAACGAGCCGCTCCGCCCGTTCGGCCGGCAGGACATCGTACACCAGGGTAACCAGACGTTGCTCACGCTCGGGGGTGAGCCAATTGTGAGCGTGACGGAGGGCGACGCGCAGGACGCGCTGATGACGCGCGACGAGCTGGCGCTGCTCTGGGGCGGCAAGATGGCGCTGGCGGTCTCGGATGCGCGCGCCGCCCGCCAGAATCCGCTCCGCGGCGCGGGAATCCTCATCCGCAACTCGGTGACGGATCTGATTCACGCGCTGCTCTCGTGGCTGCCGAGGCTCGCGGGCGCGCTGCTCCTCATGGTCATCGTCTGGCTTGCCGCGAACGGGCTGCGCGGACTGGTCCACGTGGTAGTGTCACGGACCCATTTCGACACGAACACGCGCCAGTTGATGAAGGCTCTCGCGTTCTACGGCACCTGGATGGTCGGGCTTGTCGCCATCCTTTCGACGCTGGGGCTGGAGGGCACGTCCATTGCCACCACACTCGGAATCTCCGGATTCGTGCTCGGCTTCGCGTTCAAGGACATCCTCTCGCACTTCTTCGCCGGAATCATGCTGCTGCTCGGGAGGCAGTTCCACATCGGCGACCAGATCATCGTGAAGGAGCAGGAGGGGACGGTCGAGCGAATCGAGCTGCGCGCGCTCTACCTGCGCACGTACGACAACCGGCTCGTAATTATCCCGAACGGGGACGTCTTTACCTCCATCGTCACCTCGAACACCGCGAGCCCCCATCGCCGGCGTGAGTTCCTCGTGGGGATCGGCTACGACGACGACATCGACAAGGCGCAGCGCGTTGCGTTGGAGACGATGCTGCACACGCCCGGCGTGCTGCAGGACCCGCAGCCGGATGTTCTGGTGGACGAGCTCTCCGCGTCGACCGTCAATCTGAAGCTGCGCTTCTACATGAACTCGACGCGCGCCGACTACCTGAAGGTGGGAAGCGAGTGCATGCGGCGGGTCAAGCTGGCGTTCGACCGCGAGGGCATCTCGATGCCGACAGACATCCAGACGGTCTACATCAAGAACTTCGAGGAGATTCCAGGTAAACCGGCGGTTCCGGGAACGGATGCCAGGTCGGGCGACGGAAAGCAGAACGCTGCCTAATTGGGAAAACGGAGGACGAGCTGGTTCGGCTTGCCGGTGGCAACCTCCAGATCGCCGGTAACGGTTCGATCCTCAGCTTCCGCTGTGACGCGGTACTGCCCAAGAAATCCACGGAATGGAGCGTTCCCGCGACGGTCGCTTGTCACATCGGCGCGTGTCCACCAGCGGTCCCGGATCAGCTTCAGCAGCCGATTGTACGCGGGTTTGGGCGACAGGTCGGCGCGAAGAAGGCCGCCGGGATTCCGGTCCCAGTCGCCATCCACGAAGTTCCACCACGCAATTCCCCGCACGGACGGGTGCGAGAAGAGCAGCGTGTACAGCTTCTCGACGTAATCCGCCTGCCGCTGCTCGCCCTCGGGTGTCGTGGGCCAGGACTTCGCGTGATCGGCCCTGGGATCGTCCGAGAGGACCGTGATTTCCGAGAAGTGGAGCGGCTTTCCGAGCGCGGCGAACGTCTCCGCGGTGGACCAGATCTTCTCCAGCGGCCACTCGCTCCCGATCATGTGGGCTTCGAGGCCGAGAACGTCCAGGGGAGCCGAGAGGGCGGCCAGTTCGCGGACCAGCTTTGTGTAGTCGCCATCGAGCTTGTAGTCGTTGTAGAGGAGGGTCGCCTTTGGATTCGCCGCGCGTGCCCAGCCGAGCGCGGCGGCGGTGAATCGTGCCGGACCCGCCTTGCGCGCCCACGCTCCGAGCCCGTTCCGCGTGCCCTCCGCCGTCGTCGCGTCCCCCACCACGTCCCATACCTGAATCTTTCCCCGGTAGCGCGCGACCATCTCACGGATTCTCACTTCGGTGAGGCGGCGGACCGCGTCCGGGTCGGCCGGAGCCCACTTCGGGAACGCGCCCGCGAGGATGAGCGGATGGCCCTTCACGGTGATGCCCATCGCGTTCAGCGCGGCGACCTGCCGGTCGAGGAGGTCGAGATTGCGGCGGCCGGGCTCGGGGTCGGTGTCGTGCCAGTAGGTGAGGACCGTAGCGAAGTTGAACAGGTCGCCGAACCGCTTCCGGTACTCCTTCTCCCTGGCTGCGTCCGCATGCTTGCACAGGGTGATAGCCGCACAGCCGAAGAGGAACGCGTGCCGCGTCTGCTCGATCTTCACGCGGGCGTTGGAAACCGGCCTGCCGCGGCGGTCCAGCACGACAACAGTCGCGTCCGCCTTGCGGATTCGCTCGATTCGCGCGTTCGCATCGCGCAGAATCCGATCGTCG